>Ga0209554_1000014_pt1 | contig 118404 bp, 109 predicted proteins | sample MarorgKNORR_S2LV_5_FD_188221 | JGI IMG/M metagenome (GOLD analysis project Ga0209554, IMG submission 188221) | Marine microbial communities from the Southern Atlantic Ocean, analyzing organic carbon cycling - Bottom_A/KNORR_S2/LV (SPAdes) (version 2) | ecosystem: Environmental > Aquatic >...
CGGAGGCTTCGTCCTCGCCGCTTTCGGAGGCTTCGTCCTCGCCGCTGCCGGAAGGTTCGCTCTCAGCGCTGGGTAGCGCCCATCCCTGCGTGCTGAAGCTCGGCACCCCGAACTGGTAGTACCCGTACTGGAAAAACGCTCCAGCCGCGGTCTTGTTGATCACGACTTCCTCGATGCCCGTGATCTCCTTGTACGCCTCGGACACGGTCTCGAAGTACTCGATGTCGGCATCGTTGACCGTCGTCGCTGGGCGTTGCCCCGAGCTCGGGTCGTTGTCCCTCCCGGGCTGGGCGCCACGCAACTGCAGGCCGCCCCGCTGGAACGGCGTTCCGAACAGGCCCCGCGAGAAGATTTCGTCGTTCGACGCGTCGGCGAAGCCGTTGAGCTCGAGCTCGGTCGCGTCGGTCAGCCGACCACTCGAGCCGGGGGGCGTCACCAGGTTGTCGCTGTGCCCGAAGGTTACGACCGCGGCGATGTTGCGCGCGCCAATCACGAAGTCCATGAGCGCCCGCGCCTCGGGCTGGCCGAGCATGTTGTAGCCGGCGTCGCGCTGCCAATACGGGTACTCATGTTGGAAGTGGCGGTCGAGGTCTACGCCACCGGAGCCGTCCTCGTTGATGAAGCCGTCGCCATCGTTGTCGATTCCCTCCCAGTAGAGAGCGTGCGTCCCGGTCTCCCCTTGGGCCGCGTCAGCCTCTTTCATGAGGCGTGGCTCGTCTGGGTCGATCATGTACACGCCGAGCGGGTCGAGCACGCGCATGACCGTGATGACGCCGTCGCCGTTCAAGTCGTCCGCGGCGTCTTCGTTCATGCGACCATCATTGTCGGTATCGAAGTCGAGCGCGTTGAGCCGGTTCCCGTCCCGCGGACCGTTGAACATCGCCTCGGCGCCGTCCGGGTTGAGCCGCGGCACGACATAGATGACGTGCTCACTCAGTTCAGCCTCCGAGGAGCCGGAGCCGACCAGATATCGCACCGTCTCGAGCGCTAGGCTGCTACCCACCAAGTGGTCACCCGACAGATTGCCGACCACCAGGACCCCGGGCCGTTGCGCGAGAGGTGGCCCCGAAGCGTCTGCGATCTCGACCAGCCAGATCTCACGGCCCTCATGTGAAGTCCCGAGCGACCTCATGGTGGCCAGATCCGAAGAGTCGACGATCGAGCGCAGCTCTGCCGTCAGATCGTCGAAGTCCAAGTAGGCAGCGCTCTGTGCCACAATGCCGGGCGGCGTGAATACAGCCGCCAGCGTGAAGAGTCCTGATGCGGCCCACCGGCCGCGCCTCCCGTCGATCCGCACATTCCGCTCCTTGTGAACCAGCCTGGCCGCTACATGGACCGGGATGGTAACATCGTCTCGCTAGTTTCGCCGACCCATCCCGGAGATGACCAATGCGGATTCGATTCCTCAGCAGCTTCGCCCTCCTGCTCGCGATGGCAGGCCTCGCCACAGATGCCCACGCGCAGGCCCGTGAGTACATCAACGCGCGCTCCGCGACGGACGCGGCGGCGCCTCCGTTCAGCGGCGCGGTCTTGGCCGGCAATACGCTTTATCTGTCCGGGACGATCGGGCTGGAGGCGAATCAGCAGGTACCGGCGACGGCCGAAGCCGAAGCGAGGCTCGTGCTCGACAATGTGCGCAACACGCTCGCATCGGCCGGCATGACGATGGACGACCTCGTCACCGTCCAGGTCTTCTGCTCCGATGTGGCGCACTACGACACATTCAACGCGGTGTACCGGACTTATTTCGAGGATGAGTTCCCCGCGCGAGCCTTTCTCGGCGCCGGCACTCTGCTGTTCAACGCGCGCTTCGAAGTACAGGGCATCGCCGTAAGGCGATAACGCCCGGAGTCCGGGCGTCTGATTCGTTCAGAACTCCCAGCGGAAGCCGATGGTGGGAAGGATGGGAAGCAGCTCCTCCCCGGGCCTCTGCACGACCTGGACTCGGGCGTTGTTGACGAAGGGCTGGAAGAGGTAGCCCCTCAGATTGGCCCCATTGTACACGTTGAAGACGTCGAGGTAAGCCTGCAAGATGCCCGCTGCCGATAAGTGCCCGGCGGGACCGTCGCGAACACGAAGCGATCGTCGAGTCCGGTGATGACCTGAATGCTGCGTTCCAGGATGCGGACCATGACGCCCGAGACCGGGGCGTTGGTGCCAGAGTCTCGTATCACGCCGGAGACCACCACTGTCTCGTCTTGAGCGTGCGCGCCTCGTGGCGAGGCCAACATCATCGCCACGCAGACGACCGCCCATCCCACCCTCCCCGAACGCCACCACCCCATGCCTACCCCCTCATCCTAGAGCGAACGTCGCCCATCGCATGTTCCGGAAGTCAACGCATGAGCTGAAAAGATTCTGACACAGCGGCTAAGCGGTCGCTTCCGCCGCGCGATACGACAAAATTGTCGGTGTGTGGCAAAGATCCTTCAAAAGTGTCATGATGCGTCCTGGCGACCGCAAGAACGGAAGGCTGAGCGTCCCGGCCTCATCGTCGAAAGTGTTCTGCCACAACCGGATACAGCATCCTGCCCGCGCCGAATCACCCCGCTTCGCGTGTGGTACGACGCTTGCCAAAGGGTCTGGGAGAAAACCCGCGATTCAACCGATCCACTACTTAAAAAGGGAGTGCGACTGATGCGCGTGTCGGCTTTGGCCCTTGCAGGCACCTACTTGTTGCTGAGCCCCGATCTGGTGGCGGCACAGGAAGGAGCCGCGATCTCCGCTGGAGACACAGCCTGGTTGCTGACCTCCACCGCCCTCGTGCTGCTAATGACGGTCGGCCTGGCGTTCTTCTACGGTGGCTTGGTCCGCTCCAAGAACGTCCTGAATACGATGATGATGAGCTTCATCGCCTTCGGCTTCGCGGGCGTGCTCTGGGCCGTTGTCGGATACTCGCTGGCGTTCGGCGAGGGGGGGGCGGTGGTCGGCGACCTCTCGATGGCCTTCCTGAAAGGCGTGGGGATGCAGCCGAACGGAACCATTCCCGACATGCTGTTCATGGGGTTCCAGGCGACGTTCGCCATCATCACCGCCGCGCTGATCTCGGGCGCGATAGTGGGTCGGATGCGCTTCGGCGCCTACGTGGCCTTCATCTCGTTCTGGGGCCTGCTGGTCTATGCCCCGGTAGCGCACTGGGTCTGGGGCGGTGGGTGGTTGGCCGGGCTGGGTGCGTTGGACTTTGCCGGCGGAACGGTCGTTCACGTCAACGCGGGTGCCGCAGCGCTGGTGGCCGCTTTGGTTCTGGGGCCGCGCACGGATTATGGCCGTCAGGCCATGCTCCCGCACAACGTGCCCTTCGTCCTTCTCGGCGCGGGCCTGCTCTGGTTCGGCTGGATGGGGTTCAACGGCGGGAGCGCGCTTGCGGCGGATGGTCTCGCCGCGCTCGGAGTGGTGAACACGCTCGTGGCGCCATGCGCGACGCTGGTCGCGTGGGCGCTTCTGGACACTTTCTTCTCGAAGCAGATCACGGCCGTTGGCGCGGCCACGGCGATCGTCGTCGGTCTTGTGGCAGTAACGCCGGCCGCGGGCTTCGTCTCGCCCATGTCGGCCCTGGCAATCGGCGCGCTCGCGGCGCTTCCTAGCTACGGGATCATCCGTTGGAGGGTAGGCACGCGGCTCGATGACTCCTTGGACGTCTTCGCGGCGCACGGAGTCGGTGGAGCCACCGGCGCCGTCCTTACGGGCGTCTTCGCCAGCGCGGCGTTCGGCGGCGCCGACGGGCTCCTATTCGGGAACCCGGGCCAGGTTGGCATCCAGGCCGCTGCAGTCCTCGCCGTCGCCGCGTACAGCGGAATCGCTACGTTGATCATCCTCAAGAGCATCGAGTTCGTGACTCCCTTGCGGCCGCTCGCGGATCTCGAGCAGCGCGGCATGGACCTTTTCGCCCACGGCGAGGAAGGCTACGCGACCGGTGAGGGCGCGGTGCTCATACTCCGCGAGGAGCTCAGCGTGAGCGCTGCAAACGGTAATGGCCAGTGGCCCGCCGCCTTCCCTCGCGAAGCCGGCGAGTCACAGAGTCAGCCGGGCGGCGGCGACACGAAGTTGGTGCGGGCCATCGTACGCCCCGAAACCTTGGGTGACGTCCTGAAGGCGCTTTATCAGGCAGACGTCGCGGGCTTTACGGTCAGTCGTGTGCAGGGTCATGGAGGCGAGGCGGGAACCGTGGAAACGTATCGAGGCACCTCCGTGAAGATGGACTTGACCGAAAAAGTCATGATCGACATCGGCGTGTCGGAGCCGTTCGTGGACGTCACGGTGCAGGCAATTCTCGATTCCGCGCGCACGGGAGAGATCGGGGACGGGAAGGTCTTCGTTCTTCCGCTCGAAGGCGTGCACAGGATTCGGACGGCGGAGAAGGGTACTGCGGCGGTTACGCCAGTCGCGCCTTGAGCGGGGCGGTGCGCGATATGTGGATCGCCAATTCAGAGAACACTTTGCTCAGGACTGGAACGCTCATGAAGAGACTCATTGCGCTTGCGCTTGCGGCTGCGCTTCCCATCCCGTTCGCGGGCAGCGCTCAGACCTCGGTGACGGCAAACGCCGGTTGGTCCAGCGACTACTTCTACCGCGGAGTACCACAGAAGTCTTCGTCCGCTAGCGCGGGACTGGACGTGGAGGGGGCCAATGTTCTGTCCATCGGAGTCTGGGGCGCCGATGTGGGTGAGGGAAACGAGGTCGATTTCTATGGCGGGTACGGACTCGACATCGGCGACTTGAGCTTGAGCGTAGGCGGCACCGGGTACTTCTACACGGGTGACTTCGACAATACGTACCCGGAGGCCAATTTCGGCGCCGGCGTGGGACTGTTCTCGCTCGAGTTCTCGGTAGGCCAGTACGACACTGCACCGGCGTCTTTGAACTACTGGTTCGTGGGCGCAACACTGGAGCAGAACGGTCTCTACGCCACGGTGGGCACCTTCGGGGACGGGTTCGACGGTGAATACCTAGAGGCAGGATACGGATTCACCGCATCGGACCTCGATCTCACGATCGGCTGGATCTTCAGTACCGCCGACCTCTTCGGCAATCAGGATCAGACTCTGGTCTCCGCGGTTTCGAAGACCTTCGACATCTACTAGAGCTTCTGCCAGTCGAAGGACGTCTGGTAGCCGTGACCGTCTGAGAGCCAAAAGCGCTTGGACGGGATACCGGATGCCAGCGCCCACAGAACGCACATGCCGCCCTCGAGACAAGGTGCATGTGGCCAACCCGGAGGGAGGCTGGCGGGCCTCTCCTTCGGGTTGTTTTTTTTCGGCTCTGAGGTTGCCCTTCCGGAGGCGGTTGCTCCCACTAGTCCCAGTTCCCCGTCAGGCGAGAACAGGAAGCAGATGGCGCCCTCGACCAGCACGCTGTCGGGGAACTTCAGCTTGGTGAGCTCACGCTGCTCAGGGCGGTCTGCGGCGGAGGACATTACGAGCAGCGTGGTCTCGTGGTCCTTGCCTCCTTCCAGAGTGCAGAGCGCGTCGGCGAAAGCGGTGGTGCCTTCGATCAAGTTCATACACGGCCCGGTCAAGCCGAACTCCATCGAGATCGCAGCTGACACCTGGTTCTGAAGGCAGAGCAGGAGCCCGTAGGGATGGAGCCGGCGCAGCCGGCGGGCCAGCTTGGGGCCCATAAGGCGGCCGTCCGGTGAGCGCTGCCTGATTGGCTCCATGTGATGAATGAACTTGCCCGGCGGTCCTGAAATTGTCACGACACGAGCGTCGGTCGGCACCTCGAGGCGCGAGAGCGCGTCGAGCGCGTACGCCGATGCGGGTGCTCGTCGCTGCTCGTCGTCCTCGTACTCGACCAACGTCACGTTCGGCAGATCCATGCACGTGCCGAGTGGCCGAGTGAGCGCGGCGCTGAACGCCGCCAGCCGCAGCACTAGAATTGGCCCCGGGAGAACAGTAGCGAACTGTTGTGCCCGCCGAATCCGAACGCGTTGGACAGAACGAAATCTCCCGAGACCTCTTTAGCTTTATTGGGCACGAAATCGAGGTCCGAATTCGGCTCGGGGACTTCGAGGTTGATGGTAGGCGTCGCCTGACCGTTTACCAGGATATCCAGACAGACGCACGCTTCTATGAGTGAGGAGGCTCCGAGACAGTGGCCGATCATGGACTTCAGGGAACTGATGGCGACCCCTGCTCGATCTTCACCGAGCAACTCTCGGTATACTCGTATCTCTGCCGCGTCGTTGGCTCTGGTGGCGGTGCCGTGGGCCGAGATGTAGGCCAGGTCCTTCCCTGGGTTGGGCACGCGGGCCAGCGCGGACCTACAGGCGCGCAGCATGACGCCGATGTCTTCGGGGACCCCTGTCATGTGCGTTGCGTTCATCGACTGTCCGTAGCCGCTCAGGTATCCCGGCGCGGATGTGTGCGAGCGGCTGCTCAGCCACATGCCCGCGGCGCCCTCTCCCATGACGAACCCGTTTCGCGCCACGTCGAACGGTCGGCTCGCGCGCAGGTCGTCGTCGCGGCTCAACGTCCCCAAGTTGTTGAATCCGGCTACGCCGAGGGGATTCAACATGGCCGTGGATGCAACGACGATCACGTCCTCGACGGCACCGGCTTCAAGCCACTGATGGGCGAAGATCAAGGCGTCGCTTCCTGAGGCGCACGCGGTATCAACTCGCACTCGGGGGCCGTCCACCCCCAGGTGCTCCGCAACCTCGGCCAGCGGAGCTTCTCCGAAGAAGCTGCGCACCGGAATCAAACCGCTGGGGTCTCCGACGGCGTCGAGCGAGCGCTCGACGAACTCTGGCTCGGCACGCAAAGTGGGGAGCGCCAGCACGAGCCCATAGTGGGCGTCGGGGTCGTACTCAAGGCGGTCACATGCCTCGAGTGCGAGCGCCACGCCCCGTGGCATGATGAGCTCAGCGTTGGCGTGGGGTGGGCAGACGTCTTCCGGTAGCGGGGCGCCCACGCGTACCGGAAACGTCTCGGGCAAGCGAACCACGGCCGAACGACCGGCGACGAAGTCTGGGTAGTCGAGGTCTCCCGGAGCCACAATGGCATGGGAAGGGACCGCGAAAGAGGTCATGGGTCCGGCTCTTCAGCCACCTTTTGTTCAACCCACAGCTCGAGCAGCTCTTCCCCGGGCGGCGGTTCGACGGACTCCCCGGAATCCGGATGCACGAATCCTTCTCCGTCCCAGACCGCTTGGGTTCGGCCGGCTTCGTGCTCTCGGACCACATGGGCGAAGACGCCGGAGACGAGCCGGGCGAAGGTGTCTACGGTCCAGTATCGGGACACATCGTAGACAGCGAGCTCTTCTGGTAATGAGACGCTGTCAAGTTCAGGCATCCGCTCGAGCAGAAGCTTTCTCCCCCGAGGCGTTAGGACCCCCTCCTTGATGATGGTGTCAGGCGGAAGGCGCTTGCTCAACTCAATCAGAGGATCTCGTTCCGGGAATTCGACGCCAAAGAGGTCCTCGATGTCGAACGCTGCTTCGGTCATATCCAGTGAGTCCACACCTTGCTCGGCGATGAGCGGGAGATCACGCGTCAACTCCTCATCTGTGACGCCGTTGAAGATCTCCAGAATCTGATCCGCGATCTCGTCAAACGATGGCGCGGCCTGTCGCCCTTCCATGCTTCACTCCTTGATGCGGCCATCGACGCGGTAAGCCGCGCAGTCTAAGGTCAGGGGTCCGTCATGTAAACGGTCCTGACCAACCCCGAGTACTGATTGGTGAACAGCTACTTTTAAACCACGGAGCCGACAAGGCTCGGGGAGATGATTCAATGATGGCACGGCGGGTGATTGGCGGGATGTTGGCATTGGCGGTGATCGTGGCGCAGCCGGTAATGGCGCAGGACCACGGCGCGATGCCGGATGTGAGCGGTGAATGGGAAATGAGCGTCGAGGGCGGATTCGGCATGCTCGAACTCACTGTCGACGGGTACAACATCTCGGGCTTCATCACACTGGGTGACCACGGCAGACTGGCCGTACACTCGGCGAAGTTCGATGGCCACGAGCTCTACTTCGAGATGTCGATGGAAGAAGTCACTCTGGTCTTTCGGGGTCGGGTCAACGGTGACGAGTATGTTGGCGAGATATCTGGGCCTCATGAGATGCCGAACATGGCGTTCACCGCCAAGCGCACGAGTCGATAATCCGGCGCTGTTAAACTGATCGAATGGACTACTCGAGTTGCACGGACCAGGAGGTCGTCGGGCAAGCTCGCACGGGGGATGAACGCGCGTTCAGGCACCTCGTCGAACGCGAGATCGGCCTGATGACCAGACAGGGTGATGTCCGGGACAAGCGAGGGCATGGGGGCTCCGAAGAACGAGCGGACAAGGGCCTCAATGGCCCTCAGTCTCGGATACTCTCGCCGTTTCTTGAGCGGCTACCGACCCTTTGAGGCCGTGACTACCTTTACGGCCTAGGGGCCATAGCTCAGTTGGGAGAGCACCGCCTTTGCAAGGCGGGGGTCGCCGGTTCGAGCCCGGCTGGCTCCACTGGATAAGGCAAAGCCCCGCAGGGATTTACAGCCCTGCAGGGCTTCCCTTATCTGGCTAGGTGTGTCTCGAATGTGTCTCAGTTTGCCGCCCACTCACGCTCCGTGTTCGACCACCCGAAGTACTGTCTCAGCATCCGTGAAGTCTCACAAGTCTAGGAAGTCGGACAAGTCTAAGAAGTCGGACAAAAGCGCCAAATCGAGTAAGTCGGGGAAATCGGACAAGTCGGGGAAATCAGGCAAATGCTGATGGGCGCGACGTTGGTCGCCTCCTTCGCGTTTATCCTGTTAGGGGGCTCCGTCAGGTCGCCTGAGAAGGCCCCACGTCGGCAAACAGCTCGTCGGTCTTCGCCGACATGATGAAATCGTTGCGATGAAGTCCCTCGATCTTGTGGGTCCACCAGGTCACCGTAACGCTGCCCCACTCGGTCAATAGGGCCGGGTGGTGACCCTCTTCTTCGGCGATGGCGCCGACGGCGTTCGTGAACTGCAAGGCGTCGACGAAGTTCCCGAACGCGAAATTCCGTTCCAGTCGCTCGATCGCGTCTCGCTCGACAACGGTCCAGTCGGGGATTTGGGGCTGCAACTGGCTCCGTTCTTCATCCGTGACTCTGGGAGCCCCCACGCGACACGCCTCACACTTGCCCTGCGCTAGCTCGCCCATCTTGGTCTAGCTCCTGTTAGCGTCGGTTGACCGGCAGGTCCAAAGCGGATCGATCGACGATCTTGCCGCCCTTGATCACGAGATCGATGTCCTGCGTATGGCTGATGTCCTCCAACGGATCGGCGGACAACAACACGAGATCGGCGAGCTTGCCCTCTTCAATCGATCCGAGCTCGCGTTCGCGTCCCATGAAGATCGCCGCGTTGAGCGTGCCGATCCGGATCGCTTCCAGCGCGGGGATGCCGCCCTCGACCATCAGCTCGAGCTCCCGGTGGGAGGCTGGCCCGGTGGACTGGTCCGATCCCAACACGATTACGCCGCCGGCCTCGACGATCAGCCGCAGGTTCTCCTGCGCCACGGGGGTCATGACCTTCATCCACGTCGTCCACGTGCGCGCGGCGTAAGCGTCCCGAACCGTGGTGCGCAGCTGCTCAAGTACCTCCGGCTCGTACACCGCCTGGTAGATCGGGCGATCGAGGAACTCGGGGTGCTCCACCAGCCGGCTGTATCCCTCACCGATCGTGAGCGTGGACACCATCGGCACTTTGGTGGCCGCCATGAGGCTGACGAAGCCGTCGCTGACCGGACCCTGGATGATGGGGTGTGCGAGCGTGTTGATGCCGGCTTCGATCGCTTGACGGGCCCGGAACTCATGCGAGATGTGGACGGTGGTGCGGATGCCGTGCTCGTTGAAATAGCGACCGATCTCGGCCATCAACCCGGGGTCGAGAAGCGGAATGAGGGGTCGTGTTCCCCACCCGTGCTCGTCGAAGGTCAACTTCACGAGATCGGGCTCACGCGCGATGTGCGCGTCGAGTAGCGGCATGTCGCCTGGCCACTCGTCGACGAGCGTTGCGCCAGCTCCTCCCCCGTGGCCTCCGGGCGCGGTAACGACTCCACCCGTCGCGAAGATGCGCGGCGCGACGATCCGCCCGGCGCGCTCCGCCGTCCTCAGGCCGAAGATGTAGTCTGGATTGTTGCCCGCGTCGAAGACGCTCGTGAAGCCGCTATAGAGAAAGCCGTGAAGCGCTCGGATGCCCGCGCCTTCGTCGGGGCCACCGCGGCCCCGGCCGCCGGACAGATGGATGTGCATGTCCATCAGGCCGGGGATGAGGAACTTGCCGCTTCCGTCGATGCGCTCGGAGCCCCGGGGGGCTTCGATCTCCCGCAGGGCGACGCGTGTGATGCGCTCGCCCTCCACCAGGACCCACGCGTTAGGCACTGCGGGACGTCCGGTGCCGTCGATGAGCGTGACGTTCTCGAACAACAGGGACGCTTGGCCGCTGAGCGGGGCCTGTGACGTCAGAAGAAGGACAGCAGCGAGGCAAGGCGAGAGAAGTCGCATGGTGCGGTCCGGGGCGATGCCGAGGTTGCGTGGGTTCAGGTGCTCAACGTACGCCTTTGCCTTCTGGTCCCCCAGGGCCTATGAATCGGCGGCGCACACTGCCGCCCCCACGCTGAGAGAAGCGAATGCAAGATGACACCGACCTGAGTGACCCGCTCGAGGCTGCTGCGGCTTGGCGCGAGGACGGGCTAGGCGTGGCACTCGCCACCGTAGTGAAGACGTGGGGCTCGGCGCCGCGCCAGCCGGGTTCCCAGATGTGCATCAACGAGCGTGGGGATTTCGTGGGCTCGGTATCCGGCGGGTGCGTGGAGGCGGCGGTCATTGAGGAGGCCACGGCGTTGCTCGAGAGCGACGGAACCAGGTTGCTCTCCTACGGCATCACCAACGAGCAAGCATGGGAGGTGGGGTTGGCCTGCGGAGGTCAGGTAGAAGTGTTCGTGGAGCGCGTGGAGTGAAAGGCTCGACGTTGAGCAACTTGCTGGACGCTCGTGAGCAGGGAGAGGCGGTCGTTCTCGCCACCGACCTGGAGACGGGTCGAGAGCAGCTGATTCGTCCCTTCCAGATCCCGGAGGGGGACGGTGACCCGCTCGTGCGGGCCGCACGAGAGGCTGCGCTCGCCGACCGGTCGGGCACGTTCGAAGCCGACTCGGCGCGCACGTTCCTGCACGTGTTCAACCCGCCGGTGCGCGTGATCATCGTGGGGGCGGTGCACATCGCACAGCCCCTTTCAGCGATGGCCGCCAAGGCGGGCTACGCGGTGACCGTGGTGGACCCGCGAGGGGCTTTTGCGACCGAGCAGCGGTTTCCCGGCATTCCTCTCCTGAAGGCCTGGCCGGAAGAGGGCCTCGCGCAGCTCGGCTTCGACCGGCGGACGGCCGTCGTCACGCTCACGCACGACCCCAAGCTCGACGACCCCGCGCTGCACGCTGCGCTCGAGAGCCCTGCGTTCTACATCGGCGCCCTCGGGAGTCGACGCACACAGGGTGCGCGCTTGGAACGCCTTCGGGAATCGGGCTTCAACGATGAGGATCTCGCACGAATTCACGCTCCCGTCGGGCTCGACATCGGAGCGCGCACGCCGGGCGAGATCGCTGCCGCCATTCTGGCGGAGATCGTGGCCGTGCTGAGAACCGAGCCTGTTGTCCCGTCCTAGGTGCTAGGCAGGCTCTAGATGAACCGACCGAAGGTCGCGGCGGTCGTGCTCGCCGCCGGGTCCTCGACTCGAATGCAGGGCTCGCACAAGCTGCTCGAACTCGTGGGTGGGCAGCCATTGGTGGCCTCGGCCGTCGAGGCGGCACTCGCCTCGGGCCTCGAGCCGGTAGTGGTCGTCACGGGCCACATGGCGGCCGAAGTGCAGGCGGTTCTGCCAGAAGGTGCGCGCGTCGTGCACAACGCCGCTCATGCGAACGGCCTCGCGTCGTCGTTGCGCACGGCGCTGCGAGCGCTACCGCCGGAACTCGACGCCGTCGTCGTATCGCTTGGCGACATGCCGTTCGTCCGTGCGCGGCACTTGAAGGCCTTGGTCCAGGCGTGGCGACCGGGCAGCATCGTCGTCCCGGTGCGCGACGGCCGCCGTGGAAATCCGGTGCTCTGGTCGGCGACGTTCATCGACGAGATGTGCGACTTGCAAGGGGACGCTGGAGCCAAACAGATCATGGCGCGCTACCCCGAGGCGGTGATCGAACTCCGGGCCGACGACGACGCCGTCTTGATCGATGTGGACAACACGGACGACCTGGAGCGCATCAGGACCCGGAGCTAGCTTACCGGCCGTGTCTACGCTGAAGATCCAAGAGCGCTTTTCGCTCGACGCCCCCCCGGAGCTGGTCTGGGAGCACCTCGTCGATCCCGCACGCACGGTCGACTGCCTTCCGGGTGCCGAGATCACAGGCCAGGAGGACGAGCGCACCTACCTCGGTGCCATGAAGGTCAAGGTCGGGGCCGTCACCGTGTCCTACCGCGGCAAGCTCACTTTCGAAGAGATCGACGCAGATCGGCGCTACGTGCGCATGGTGGGGAAGGGCCGAGAGAAGACGGGGTCCGGTTCGGTTACGATGACCATGGAGGGTCGCGTGCTCGCGCTCGACGATGGCGGTAGCGAGGTCACCATCGACTCCGAAGTGCGCCTAACCGGAAAAATCGTGCGTTTCGGACGCGGCATGATCGAGTCGATCTCGGCTGAGGTCTTCAAGGAATTCCGGGTCAGGTTCGCGGCGAAGCTGTCGCAGGAGGGGCAGGGGAGCGCTGCCCAAAGTGAGGAGACCGCGACCGCAGACGATGGCGACGCGGCCGGAGGCGCCCTCAACTTGTTGCCGCTCCTCTTTCGGGCGTTCCGCTCCTGGTTGCTCCGCTTATTCGGCCGCGGCTGAGAGACTCGCGCTAGCGGACCGCCCGCTGGTCCTCCCCGCGGGCCGCTGCCCGTGCTGTCCCCCGAGGGCTGACGCGAGCGCCTCGAGGCTGACCAAGTTGTGCGCGGGGCGGAAGTCGTCGACATGGGGGAGCATCGCCCGGATGCCCCGTGCTTGCGGCTGGAAGTCGGCGTAGCGCAGCAGCGGGTTGAGCCACACGACGCGCCTTGCCGAACGCTGTAGCCGCGCCATTTCACCTTCGAGCGAACCCGTCTCGTCGCGGTCGAGACCGTCCGTGATCAGCAGCACCGATGCGCCTTGAGCGAGCACACGGCGAGACCATTCCCGGTTGAAGCGCCTCAGGCAGGACGAGATGCGCGTGCCGCCGTCCCAGTCGCGGACGCGCGCGCCGAGCTCGGCGAGCGCGACATCGACATCTCGGTGCCTGAGCGCGCGTGTGACGTTGGAGAGGCGCGTGCCGAAGAGGAACGTATGAACCTGCTCACGATCGTTGCTCAGTGCGTGCAAGAAGCGGATCAGCATACGCGTGTATCCGGCCATCGAGCCGGAGATGTCACAGAGCGCGACGATGCCAGGCGGACGCGTTTTGCGGCGTCGCCACCGTAGCGGAATGTGATCCAGTCCCTGGCGCAGGCTGGCTCGCATCGTGCGCCGCATGTCGATGGCTCCGCGCCCGGTGACAGGCGTCCAGCGACGCGTCTGCAAATCCCTCACAGGGAAGCGGAACCGAGCGATCAAGCGTTGCGCCTCGCGCAGTTCCGCGGACGACATCTGCTCGAAGTCCTTCTGACGCAGTACCTCGACGTCCGAGAACGCCAGCCTCACCACATCCGCTTCCTCTGCTCTGAGCTCCCGCTTCGGCCGTTTCTCGTCGTCCAACGCGTCCAATACGCGTTTCTGCGACTGTGGCGAGCGTCGCTCGGGCGTGATGCGGCTGAGCGCGAGCAGCTCCTCCAGGACTCGGTTGACCGGGCGGTCTGGCTGGCGCCAGAAGAGCCGGAACGCCTCGCGAAAGACATCCCGGTCCTCGCCTCGCTTGACCCAAGCAGCGTGCAAGGCCCAGTAGAACTCTCTGCGGTCAGTGACCACGACCTCGGAGAGCGCCTCGATGCCCTCCAGAATCTGACCGGGTCCGAGCTTTAGGCCCGCACCGCGAAGCAAGCGGCCGAATCGCGTGACGCGTTCAGCCAAGACCGTTTCTGACGGCACGGGCACAAGGCTATTCGCTGGGCGCAGCAGCGAGCTCGCGTTGAACTTCGGCGAGCGTCGCCTGGGCCTGCGCACCCCGGATGCGGCCGACGTCGTCCTCGTACTTCAGCAGGACGCCCAGCGTCTCGTCGATGGTTGCGCCGTCCAGCTCGTCCTTGCCGAGCGCCATGAGTGCGCGCGTCCAGTCGATAGACTCTGCGACGCCAGGCAGCTTGAAGAGTTCGACGCTGCGTAGCTGCTGGACGAACGCCACCACCTGCCGCAGCAAGCTCGCCGCGGCCTCGGGCACGCGCACTCGCACGATCTCGAGTTCGCGCGCGGCGTCGGGATAATCGAGCCAGTAGTAAAAGCAGCGCCGCCGCAGCGCGTCGTGGATCTCGCGCGTCCGGTTCGACGTGATGACCACCACAGGAGGCTCTTCGGCTTTGAGTGTCCCGAGTTCGGGCACCGTGATCTGAAAGTCCGACAGCAGCTCCAGCAGGAAGGCCTCGAAGGGCTCGTCCGCGCGGTCGAGCTCGTCGATGAGCAGCACGGGTGCGATCCCGTCCGACGGCTGAATCGCTTCCAGCAACGGTCGGCGGATCAGAAATTTTTCGCTGAAGAGGTCACGCTCGATCCGGCTGCGGTCGGTTTGTCCCGACGCCTCGGCCAGACGGATTTCGATCATCTGGCGTGCGTAGTCCCATTCGTAGACCGCGGAGGCGACATCCAAGCCTTCGTAGCATTGCAGCCGAATGAGTCGGCGCCCGAGTCCTTTGGCCAGGACCTTCCCGACCTCGGTCTTGCCGACGCCTGCTTCGCCCTCGAGCAGGAGCGGGCGGTTCAGCGTCAACGACAGATGGACGGCTGTCGCCAGGGCCCGGTCGGCGATATAGGACTGACCTGCAAGTAACTCCAGAACGGAATCGACGGAGCCGGGCACGTTGCCCGACTCCGTCATGTCTGCGTTTCCGTTACCAGGCTCAGCCACACGCCTCCACGGCTCGGCGCGCCATGACCCCGACCAGATGCGCGCGGTACTTAGCGCTGGCATCGGTGTCGGAGACCAGGCCGTCGGCCGAAATCGACGCGCCGTCGAGTGCCGCCGCAGAGAAGTCGCCAGCGAGCGCTTCCTCGAACGCGGTCGCGCGGAACACGCCCGTACCCGCGCCCGTCACCGCGACCTTCACGTCTGTCCCGTTGCGCGCGACCATCACACCTGCGATCGCGTATTTCGACGCCGGGTTGGCGAACTTGGAGTATGCGGCACTGTCGGGCACCGGAAAGCGAACGGAGGTAATGACTTCATCGGCCTCGAGCGGTGTCTTGAACATGCCCTGGAAGAAGTCCTCTGCCGCGATCTCCCGGCGATCGGTGACGACGGTGGCTCCGAGTGCGACGAGCGCCGCGGGATAGTCCGCTGCCGGATCTGCGTGCGCCACCGAGCCTCCGAGCGTGCCGCGGTTCCGTACCTGCGGGTCGCCAATGCTGCCGGCGAGGGCTGCCAGCGCGGGGATCGCGTTACCAACGACGTCCGATTCGGCTACCTCCGAGTGCGTCATGCCCGCACCGATTACCAGCGACCCGTCCTGTTGCTCGATGCCCTTGAGCTCGGAGAGTCCGGTGAGTGACACCACCGCGCCCGGCGCTGCCATGTCGAGCTTCATGAGCGGGATCAGGCTCTGGCCGCCCGCCATGAACTTGCTGTCTTCCATTCCCCGGAGCGCCTCCTGTGCATCGGCGACGCTACCCGGACGGTGAAAAGCGAAATCTTCCATGATCGTGTCTCCTCAGGCCTGGGCGTCTTGAAGGGCCTGCCACACACGCTCGGGTGTGGCCGGCATGTCGATGTCCTCGACGCCGGACGACGACAACGCGTCGAGCACGGCGTTGATGACTGCCGGGGGGACCCCGATCGAGCCGACCTCACCCACACCTTTCACCCCCAAGGGGTTGTGCGTGCAGTTGGTGGTGTGATGCCCCGTCTTGAAGAACGGCAGGTCGGCCGCCCGCGGCATCGTGTAATTCATGAACGAGCCGGTGATGAGCTGTCCGGAGTCGTCGTAAATGCACGCCTCCAACAGCGCCTGGCCGATGCCATGTGCGAGCCCGCCGTGCATCTGCCCTTCGACGATCATCGGGTTGATGATGCGACCGACGTCGTCCACGCACGAGACGCCACAGAGCTCGACCACTCCGGTGTCGGGATCGATCTCCACTTCGACGATGTGCGCACCGGCCGGGTAGGTGAAGTTCTTCGGGTCGTAGAATGCAGTCTCGTCGAGACCCGGTTCGAGACCCTCGGGATAGTTGTGCGGCACATACGCCGCGAACGCGACTTCCCCGATCGTCTTGGTCTTGTCTGTGCCAGTGACGGTGAAGGTGCCGGCGTCGAAGACCACGTCCTCGACGGCGGCCTCCATCAAGTGCGCGGCGATCTTCGTGCCTTTCGCGATGATCTTTTCCATCGCCATGTAGATCGCCGACCCCCCGACCGCTATGGAGCGAGAGCCGTAGGTGCCCATGCCGAACGGGACCTGTGCAGTGTCTCCATGGACCACGTCCACCTGATCGGCTGGCACGCCAAAGCGATCGGACACTAGCTGCGCAAAGGTTGTTTCGTGCCCCTGCCCATGACTGTGGGAGCCGGTGAAGACCGTGATGCTCCCCGTGGGATGCACGCGCACTTGCCCGACCTCGAAGAGTCCGGCGCGCGCGCCGAGGCTGCCTACCAGGGCCGAGGGTGCGATCCCGCACGCCTCGAGGAACGTGGAGATCCCAATGCCGCGCAGCATGCCGCGCGTCGCTGCCTCTTCCTTGCGCGCCTCGAAGCCGTCGTAGTCGGCGAGCTCGAGCGCCGCGTCGAACGTCGCTTCGTACTCACCGACGTCGTACTCGAGCGCGACCGGCGTCTGATAGGGGAACTGATCGGGCTGGATGAAGTTCTTCTTCCGGATATCCACCGGATCCATCCCGAGCTGCACCGCGGCCTTGTGGACCAGGCGCTCGATCACGAACGACGCCTCTGGCCGTCCTGCGCCGCGGAGCGCGTCCAGCGGCACCGTGTTCGTGAAGACCGCCTTCACGTTGGCGTAGATTGCCGGCGTCGTATAACAACCGGCGAACAGAATCGCATGCAAGTACGTCGGTACGGCCGGTCCGAATGTCGACAGGTACGCACCAAGGTTTGCGCGGGTGCTAACTCGTAATCCCGTAAACTTACCGTCGGCATCGAGCGCTAGCTCCGCGTGCGTCAGGTGGTCCCGTCCGTGGGTATCCGACATGAATGATTCGGAGCGCTCAGCGGTCCACTTGACTGGTCTTCCTATGCGCTTCGACGCCCACGTCACGATCGCCTCTTCGGCGTAGTGGGGGATCTTCGAGCCGAAACCGCCACCTACGTCCGGCGCGACGATGCGGAGCTTGTGCTCTGGTAGGGCCAGCACGAACGCGCCTAAGAGCAGGCGAATGAGGTGGGGGTTCTGGGTCGTCGTGTACAGCGTGTACGAATCGTCGCTTTCGTCGTAGTCGCCGATCGCCGCGCGCGGCTCGATGGGGTTCGTGACGAGCCGCTGGTTGACGAGGTCGATGCTCACGACGTGCGCGGCGCTCTCGAATGCGGCGTCGGTTGCCGCCTGATCGCCGATCTCCCAGTCGAAGCAAATGTTGCCGGGTGCGTCGTCCCAGACGAGCGCCGCGCCATCGGCGGTCGCGTCGGCCAGCAGCGCGACCGCGGGCAGCGGCTCGTAGTCTACGTCGACGAGAGCGGCTGCTGCTTTCGCTTGCGCCTTGGTCTCCGCGATCACTACCGCGACCTGATCACCCACGTGGCGGACTCGGTCCGGCACGAGCGGCGGATGAGGCGGCTCGACCATGGGCGAGCCGTCCTTGTTGTTGATTCCCCATCCGCAGGGGATGCCGCCCACACCGTCCTCGACCATGTCGGCTCCGGTGAGCACGGCGACGACACCCGGCGCTTTCAGTGCTTCGGCGGTGTCTATTCCGGCGATGCGCGCGTGAGCTTCGGGAGAGCGCACGATGTAGGCGTATGCTTGGCCAGGTCGGTTGATGTCGTCGACGAACTTGCCCTTCCCGGTGATGAATCGCCGGTCTTCCTTCCGCAGCAATGCGGCCCCGATTCCAGTCTCGGACATCGTCAGCCTCCCATCTCGGCTGCGGCGGCTTGAACCGCCTTGACGATGTTGTGGTAGCCCGTGCAGCGGCACAGGTTGCCTTCCAACCACTCGCGCACTTCATGCTCGGTCGGGTTGGGGTTGCGACCCACGAGATCGATGCCGCTCAGCATCATCCCCGGTGTGCAGAACCCGCACTGCAGCCCGTGATGCTCATGAAACGCGGTCTGCATCGGATGCAGCGTGCCGTTGGTGGCGAGGCCCTCTACGGTGGTGACGTCCGCACCGTCGGCTTCGATCGCGAGCATGGTGCAGCTCTTCACAGACGCTCCACCGACGTGCACGACACACGCGCCGCACTGGCTCGTATCGCAGCCGACGTGCGTGCCGGTGAGCCCGAGGTTTTCACGGATGAAGTCGACGAGCAGGGTCCTGCCCTCGACCTCGCCTTCGACCGCCTGTCCATTGACGGTCAGAGACACCGATGGCATCGACAGACTCCCAGAAAGAGGGTGGAACCGAGCGAGGAGCCGGGGTGGCCCGTCGCGAGGGGTAGTCAGAGTGCGAGGGCGCTTGGTGAAGGTCAAGGTGTGGGTGGGCGAGGAGTAGACTCCCATCCAGTTGACGCGTCGCCCACCGGTCGGGACAATTACAGTCCCGCCGCCGATTCGCCTTTGGATGGATCCAAGCTTGCTTCTCCGCCCGCTCGCGCGACTCCTGACCCCGAGCCTCTGCAGCCTCGCTGCGTTGGCGCTGGTGGATTGCACACCAACGCTCGCTCAGGCTCCGGAAGTCACGCTCTTCGATCTATCCGAGTCCCCCGGCGTCGTGGAGCGGGCCGACCGAGCCTATTGGGGAGGTGACCCGATGGAGGCGCTTCGCCTGCTGGAGGGCACGCTGGCCAATAAGCCCACCGACGTGGAAGCCCTCTGGCGCGCGGCGCGAGCGTCCGTGGCTTTAGGCCTTTTGGCCCCCGGCTGGACCTTGGAGAGCGGCTGGTACCGAAGAGGCATCGCACACTCCGACAAGGCTCTCCGGCTCGACTCGGCGCATGTTGAAGTCAAGCGCTGGGCGGTGGCCGCGAAGGGACAAATCGCCCTTGGGGCCGCCCCGCGCGAGACCGCGCGCCTGGCGCAGGAGATATGGGATCTCACCCACGCATTGCTCGAACAAGACCCCGACGACGGCTTCGCCCACTACGCACTGGGGATGCTCCACTACGAGGTCATGAAGATGAGCAGGTTCAAGCGCTTTCTAGCACGGACGTTTCTAGGGAATCAGGCGCTGTCCCAGGCGTCGTGGGAGAAAGCGGTCTACCATCACGAGCGAGCGGTTTCGATCGAGCCCGAAGCCATCGCCTTTCGAGTCGGCTACGCCGAGACCCTCATGCGGCGCGATCGAGTGCCTGAGGCCATGGAGCAGCTCCGTCGAGCGACGTCCTTACCTCTGTTCCATCCCGGTGACCCCGACTATACCGGCCTAGCCCACAGATACTTGAACGAGCTCACAGCCGACGGGAACGGCTGACCCGACCCTGCCGTCGGGAAGCGCTTCGTGCGCTACCACTGCCCACACCGGGTTTCTCAGCGCAACCGAAACACAAAGAGAGTATTGCCACCCGAGCGCTGCCGGATCTCTGGCGTGAGTATGAGCGCGTTCGGTCCCCCGCCTACTGCGATGGCGATGTACTGAACTCCATCGACCAGGTAGCTCACCGGGAAGCCGCCGGCGGTGGAGTTGAGGATCTGCTCCCAAAGCACCTCACCGGTCACCGCGTCGAACGCGCGAAAACGACGGGCATCATCGGTCGTGAAGACGAGACCTCCCCCGGTCGTGAGCACCGAACCACTCATTCCCGCCCGCTGACGGTGCTGCCAGAGCGTCCTTCCGGTTTCGAGGCTGACGGCCGTGAACACGCCCACGTTCTCGTCGGGGCCGGGAACCGGGATCTTCCTGTAGTCCGCAGAGCTATGGTACATGCCCGTCGTCGGTTCGACCGGCAGGAGCGTGTACTCCATGCACGTGTTGTTTCCCGAAGAGTACAGCGCATTCGTCCCCGGGTGATAAGCCGCTGCCTGCCAGTTGGTGCCGCCGCTGGCGTGGGGGCAGACAATGACCTCCTGGCCGATCTCGGGACGTGCCAGCTCTGGGTTGGGAATCCCCTTTCGGCCTTCGACATCCACACCGACGATCACGTTCTGGAAGTGCGTGCTGCGAGCCCACAAGAAGTCACCCGTCGCGGCGTCGAGCGTCCAGATGATGCCGGGCTTGCCGGGGATGCCCGTGACCACCTTCCGACGCTCACCCGGCCTAATCGCGGGGTTGATCCACTCGACCGCGCTGGCGTCGGGCGCCACCTCCGTCTCCACGATGACGCGCTCGTAGGGGTGATCCTGGTCGAAGTCGTCGCCTGGAAGGTGCTGGAAGTGCCACACGATCTCTCCCGTGCTGGCGTCGAGCGCCAACGTCGAGTTCGTGTACAGCGCATCTCCCACCTTGCCCCGCTGAACCGACCCCCACGGGACCGGTACGGCCACGCCCGCGAAGATGAGCCCCAGCTCAGGGTCGTAGCTCGGCGCGATCCAGGACGAGCCGCCGCGCCTCTCTTCGTCCGGAACATCACCCCAGGTGTCACCGCCCGGTTCTCCGGAGTACGCGAGGGTGTGCGTCCGCCACAGCTCCACACCGGTCTCTGGGTCGTGCGCTGAGATCCAGCACCGCGTGTTGATGTAGTAGCACCCGGACATTCCAGCCACGACTTGGCCTTCGATGAGTTGGGGACCACCGGAGTAGTGGTGGCCGATCGTCCAGTCGCCGACCTGCTGCTCCCACTCGACTTCCCCGGTGAGCGCGTTCAAAGCCACCAGGAATGCATCGTGTGTCGCGATGAAAAGCCGGTCGCCGAAGAGCACCGCGTTCCGGTTCGCGCACGCGAGTCTCGCGATGTGCTCGACGCGCGTCCGGCGGTATGTCCACAGGAGTGTTCCGTCCCGGGCGTCCACCGCTTCGACGAAATCACAGGCCTGGGGCAGGAACATGACGCCGTCGTGCACAAGCGGGGTGGTCTCCTGCAGTCCTCGCTCCATCGTCCACGCCCACGCGAGGCGGAGCTCGTCTACGTTGGACCGATTGATCTGCTCGAGCGGACTGTAGCCCCAATGGCCGTACGTTCTGCGCCACATCAACCAGTCGCCGGCCGGCGGGTCGATGAGCATTGCGGCAGTCACCGGCCCGTAGTCCTCCACGATAGATCGCTCGGCAGCGGTGGACTGACCAGCCGCCTGCCCAGCCGCAACGGAGACGCTCAATGTGGCGAGCAGGCCCATGAAGGCGACGCAGGCCACTCCCCGAATCAACTGTTGTGGCGTGACGCATCGAAGGCGATCGATCATCTCGGGGCCCTGGCGGCTGGAGTGGAGCGTGAGGCCAGGGTAGGAGTGGGGCGTTGGGTGAGCAAGGACCTTGTGGCGAGCGGTCCAGATCCCAACACTGGTGGCATCGTGACGCCCGGCATCCTGCTCGACTTCCCCCGGCTCAAAGGTGTGCCGCCTCGGGGCGCTTGCAGAGACGGCGGTGCGCGAGGGACGCTGGGAATTCCTGCTGACTGCGGGTCCGAGTCCGGTAACCGGTGGCACTGGTTCGCCGCTCAACCCGATCGCGGTTTTCTGATCGACGGAGGCATCATCATGGGGGACTTGTGGAGCAAGCGATTCCTGAGGTCGGCGCTGTCCGTGTCGGCAGTCTCGATGTCAGCCTTGGGCGGCGCGATCGTCGGCGCACCCTTGGCGGCGCAAACCGACCAGGTGGCGCGCATCATCCAGACCAACTCGGCCGGCACGAACGCGCACCTCATCGACCCCGAGACTCATGAGGTGCTGGGTGTGATCGAGGGTCTTCCGCACGTGCACGGCGTCGCCGAGCATCCGGAGGGCCTCTATTACTACTTCTCCAACGAGATGCACGAGGCCATCGACATAGTCGATACGCGCACGTTGGAGGTTGTCGATCATATCCCGCTGTCGGGGCGGCCCAACAACATCTCGATGAGCAGGGAGATCAGAAAGCTCTACGTCGGGATCAGGGGCGGAGGGCCCTACACGGACGTCATCGACATCGATACGCACGAGGTGATCAGGACCATCCGCATGCACCGCGGAGTCCACAACATCTACGTGACCGACGACGAGCGGTGGGCGGTGGCCAGCCTGGCGCCTGGACCGGACAACCCCGAGTGGCAGATGCTGGCTAGCTGGGTTCGAGGCGAGCTGACGGGCAGCACTTGCCCCGGATGATGCGCGTGCTTGGCCGTGCGATCGCCGGGCTCCTGGGCGCCGCGTTCCTCACGGTCTGCCTCGGCCGTGAAGCTCGCGCGCAGCGGCCTGGCGCCGACTTCGTCCCGGTCACCCAAGAGACGCTGAACGACCCGGACCCGGAGGACTGGCTCATGTGGCGCGGCGGTTACCGGCAGTGGGGGTACAGCCCGCTGGAGCACATCACCCGGGACAACGTGCGGGAGCTCCAGCTCGCGTGGTCGTATGCACTGGCGGCTGGTGGACCGGGATCCGGAGGCATGCAGGTAGAGCCGACCGTCTACGACGGCGTCATGTACGTGCGTCACCCGAACGAGCGCTATAGCGCACACGATGCCACTACGGGAGATGTGCTCTGGCAGTACTCGCGGCCCCTGCCGGATGAGATGATCGCCGCCGCGAACGCCGGGGCTCGCACTGGCATCACGGTACATCGAGGCAGAGGCGTGTTTCTGTACGGGGACAGGCTCATCAGTCATTCGACAGACGGGATGATCTTCGCCCTGGACGCTCAGACGGGTGAGCTGCTCTGGGAATCGCAGATGACTGACTTCCGGCGTGGCCAACAGCCCAGCGGTGCGCCGGTGGCGTTCAACGGCGTCGTCGTCGTGCCCTACAATTGCACGGCTTGGGCCGCGCCGGAGCCGTGTCACCTGTCTGCCTACGATGCGGAGACCGGTCAAAGGATGTGGCGTTGGTATACCAGCCCGACTGAAGACGATCCCATGCACGACACGTGGGGAGATGATCCCCAGGTCTATCCTCTCCCGTCGAGGCGGAACATGTCGCCGTGGATGACTCCGTCCGTCGACACGGAACGAGGGTTGTTCATTTTCGGGCTCGGCTCGAGCGCACCGCAGCAACCTGAGCTCGCCGGGACGGACGGTGAATGGCCCGATCGACTCTATCAGGGATCGACAGTCGCACTGGACTACAGGTCGGGTGAGCTGGTGTGGTGGGCGCAGCACCACACGGACATGTGGAACAACGACGCGGTCTTCGACCGCATCCTGGTCGACTCTCCGGTGACACCCAGTCCGCCCGATCCGCTTGGAGTGAACCCGGACATCACACCCGGCGAACCCCGCGACCTCGTGGTGGGCTCCTTCTCGAAGGACGCGATTTTCTACGTGTATGACAGGAGTGACGGGACCTTCCTGTACGCGAGACCCACCGCACATCAGACCGTCATCGAGGGCTACGACGGACGGACTGGCGCCTACACAACGAACCCTGATGCGGTGATGCGCGCTGACTCGCAGCGCGAAACCACGGTATGTAAGGAGAACAGACTGATCCCTCAGGGCGCCTATAGCCCGCTCACGAACGCGTACTACCTCCCGGCCTGGAACGGGCGCTGCACAGTCGTGCGGGTCACTTCGTTGACGCCCTCGCTGGAGCACGGCTACAACACGACCAACGTGCGCACCGTGCCGAGCCCGGCGGCGAATCTCGGGCAGCCGGAGGCCATCGATGTCGCCACCGGAGAGACGTTATGGCGCCTCGAGCTCGAAGCCCCCCTCTACGGCATGCTGACCACGGGTGGCGGCCTGCTCTTTGCCGCCGACACCTATCGGCGCTTCTACGCGCTCGACCAGTGGACGGGAGAGATCCTGTGGCAGACGGTGCTCAGCGGAGTCAGCGACATGGCCCCCATCAGCTACTCGGTGAACGGCAGGCAATACGTAGCGGTTTTCGCCCCAGGCGGGACCACCACGTCGTCCGGGCATGTGCGTGAGCTCGGCATCCAAGCCCCGACAGGCCGCGCGGGTGTAGGCCACACGCTGTTCGTCTTCGCGTTGCCCGAGCGGTAGGCCGTCACGATTAGTCCTATGTTGCTCCGTAGCGCCGCCGTCGGCCTCGCTACCGTGACATTCGCCGCCACCGCATGGGGTGTTTCGATGCGGGACGGCCACCTAGCGTACACGCCTGCACCTGACCGCACCCCCCAGGGGTACTGCGCCTACTATCCCTACGAGGGGTCCCTGACGTTTGTGCGGATCCACACTGCCTCGCCCTACGATGGATACGGTCGGTGGGGCGGGTGGTCGCACGACTATCCCGCCGCAGACCTCAATATGTCGACCATTCTGCGGGAGCTGACCGACATCCGCACCCGAGAGCTGCGCATGGGTGGCAACGTGCTCACGTTCGACGACCCGCGGCTGATGCAGTTCCCGATTGCCTATGTGTCCGAGCCCGATGAGTGGCGTGTCACGGAGAGCGAAGCCGAAGGCTTACGCGCCTACCTGCTCAAGGGTGGTCTGGTCATGTTCGACGACTTCTTCGACTTCGAGATGGCGAACCTCATTGCGCAGATGAGCCGCGTATTTCCCGAGTTGCATTTCATCCACCTAGACGGCACCGAATCGATCTGGGACTCGTTTTACAGGATCGATCCGTTGACGATGTACCTCGAGGGTCCACGCAAGTACGGCATTCCCAAGTTTCAGGGGCTTTTCGAGGACAACGACAAGAGCAAGCGCTTACTCGCCATCGCGAACGCGGGGGCCGACGTCGGGGATCTGTGGGAGTGGGCCGCGGAGGGGTGGTATCCGGTCGACCCGACCAGCGTGGCGTTCAGGATCGGCGTGAACTACTTCGTTTATGGGATGACCCACTAGGGGTCACAGTTGGAAGCCGAGCAGGTTCCAGAAGGCCATGTGCCAGATGGCGATCAGGCATGCGGATGCGACTACTGAGTACACGACGCGTGTCGAAGTACTACCAAATCCCTTGATCCAGCACCAGACAGCCAGGGCCACCGTGACTGCGCCCAGTCCTGCAGCAACCGATCCGAGTGCCAGAACCCGCTTGGCGGACTCCAGATGGCCGAAGGCAATTTCGTTGAAGTCGCTGCTCATCGATGCGAACCCCACAACGAACAGCAGGAATCCGGCTGCGGCGATCCACGCCGTGATGCGCGCGAAGCGCGGGAGTCGGACCTCAGCAGCGGGCGTGGCCGAATAACGCCAGCGCACGACTGCTGTGACGGGCCAGAAGATTACGGCGAGCCCGAAGATGACGAGCGACAGGCCAACCAGAACAGCCTGGACTGTAGGGTGCTGGAAGCCTCGTAGTCGCTCGAAGGCGGTGATCTGAAACGACCCCATGAACATCCATGCCACCTCCCCGTCGGCGTTCTCGCGAAATGCGATCACGTCGTGGTCGTCCGAGGCGCGGAATGTGCCCTCGCTCGACTCCACGAACTCGGTTGACCCCGTGGCGCTCGTCGTCAACGCGCCTTCCTCTGTGATTGAAACCGTGAGTGGACCCAGCGCCGCCCCTACTTTCGTGAAGTCCGAGTGCACGAAGCGATTCCCGCGGTACGTGCCGGCGTACTTCTCAAGGCGCTCTACGGCGTCCACGTCGGGCTCGAGCGTCTCCGGGTCGGCGACTGGAAAGAAGCGCTCGAGGAAGGTGTCGATGAATCGGCCTCGACCCGCCCCACCTGTGTCGGTGTTGTACGATAGGAACACGCCGACATCGTGCTCCGGCAGCATCGCGAACAGCGTGTGGAACCAGAAGGTGTCACCGCCGTGTCCGATGATCCACTGGCCGTCCTGGCTCATATCCATGAAGCCGTGCAGCGCGGGATTCATCGCTTGCGCGTGCCGGAACAGCGGCTGACGCATCTGGATCGCGGTCTCTTCGGACAGAATGCTGGCGTCCCCGAACTGACCGTTCTGCAGATAGGCCATCATGAGCGTCGCCATGTCCGTCGCGGACGAACTGACCGCGCCCACCGCGGCGAGCGGCACATATTCGAAATCCTCCTCGTCGAACTCGTCGTTCGCGGCCCTCGAGTACCCGAGGGACAGCTGGTCCGCGAGCTCGTCGGGCACGGGCTGCGCGATCGTGGTCTCGGTCATCCCGAGCGGATCGAGGATATTCGCCTGTATGTAGGCCTCGAACGACATGCCCGTAATCTCCTCGACGATGTAGGCGGCCATTCCGGTGCCGTGGTTGCTGTATGAGGCCACCTCTCCCGGCGGACGGACGCGCAGTGGCAGCTCCTCCTGGAGGATCTGCGCGTACGGCCGCAAGCTCTCCTCATCGGTTCCGAAGAGTCCGATGATGTGGTCCTCGAACCCTGGCGTATGCGTGAGCAGATGTGACAGCGTCACCGGCTCGTCGTACGTCGCGGGGAGCTCGACGTCGGTCATGTACTCGTTGATGTCGGTATCCAGGTCGAGCCGTCCCTGTTCGACGAGCTGCATCACCGCCGTCCACGTGAAGAGCTTCGAGACGGAGCCGATGCGAAACAAAGTCCCCGCGTCGACCGCGCGATCGGCCTCGACGTTGGCCAAGCCGAAGCCCCGGGCGACGAGCACCTCGCCGTCCTTGACGATGGCGACGCTGGCCCCGGCAGACGGCAACTCTTTGAGGTGCGAAGCCATGAAGCCCTCGAGCCACGCATTCAACGCGGTCGCTTCCCAGAGATCGGCCTGAGCGGCGGTTTCCAGGGAGGACTCCTGAGCCAGCGCCGCACAGGGACTGACGAGGGCGGCGGTCGTACAGGTGAGCAGAAGACGACGGAGTGGTATGGCTGCAGTGCTAAGTCCCATGGATCCGTCCCGATGCTGCGGTCGAGAATTAGGCCCCCGGAGGGGATGGCGGAAGGAGTGCAGCACGGTATGCGGGGGTAACTGGGGCAGCAAGCTTGGTTGCGCGACCAGCTTGCGCTCCGCGGGCCCCGCAAAGGATGTTGTCAGCGCTAACAGCCACCTAGGGGACACGTTCATGTCGCAAAACACCGGCCCGATCTCGACCGCCCTGGCGAATCGATACAAGATCGTGAGCCACCTCGGCGAGGGTGGCATGGCGACGGTCTATTTGGCCGAGGACCTCGAGCACGAGCGCAAAGTGGCGGTCAAGGTGCTTCGTTCCGAGCTGGCAGCCGTCATCGGGGCCGATCGTTTCCTGCACGAGATCAAGCTGACAGCGGCGCTGCAGCATCCGAACATCCTCGCGCTCTGCCTGGCGGCGCTGCTCCTATGGAGCGCCGCCGCCTGCGGGGGCCAGGGCGTAGACCGTGTGCCGGCCACTGAGCAGTCTGCCGAGGGCCCGATTGACTCCGCAGGGGAGAACGCCATGCCGGATAGCGCGATCATCGCCGCACAGGAAGAGCTCACCCCGACGGTGATGGCGCTGTCCGGGGTAACTGGGACTGCGGTCGGCCTTTGCGGAGACGCCGTGTGCATCAAGGTCTACTTGGCCAGTTCGGACACGGCGGTGACGGCCCAGATCCCAGCCACGTACCGTGGCTTCGTCGTAGACGTCGAAGTGTCCGGCGAGTTCCGAGCCAGAGGCACAGGGAACTAGGGTCTCTCCTTTATTCGCTGGCATCACGGCCAGGTCGGCTACCTGCTCGGACGCCTGAAGGCGATCGTGAGAAGTGCCGCGTGACTTCTCGCCTCCGGCGTGCCAGAATGCGCGCATGAGCGAATCGACCTTCGAGCGCCTGCGCGCCGCGCTCGCTGACCACTATGACTTGGGCGAGGAGTTGGGCGCGGGTGGCATGCTAACAGTGTATCGCGCCGACGATCTGAAGCACGAGCGCAAAGCCCGTGAAGGTGCTGCGGCCTGAGCTCGCTGCGGTCATCGGTGCCGAGCGCTTCATCAGCGAAATCAAGACCACGGCGGCGTTTCAGCACCCGTACATCCTGCCGCTCTTCGACTCGGGTGAAGCGGACTCGTTCCTCTACTACGTGATGCCGTACGTCGAAGGGGAGTCGCTTCGCACGCGGCTGGACCTGGAGCGCCAGCTCGAGGTCGACGAGGCGATCCACATCGCCAAGGCGGTGGCGAGTGCGCTCCAGTACGCGCACGAACGCGACGTCATCCACCGCGACATCAAGCCGGAGAACATCCTGCTGCCCTAATCTCACCGGACGGCCGTTTGTTGGCTTATGTGCGGGCGGACGACGTGTGGATCTTCGATCTGGATCGCGGCTTGGATGTGGCCCTGACCGAGGGTGGTTCGGGGCAGCACAACCCGATCTGGTCGCCTGATGGCACACACATCGTCTATCGCTCGGGTGACGACATCATGGTGCGCCCCGTAGACCGGTCGACTGTTTTGGAGCCAGTCACCAGCACAGACCAGCCGGACAACCCGATCGAGTGGCTCGCTGACGGTACGCTCATCGTCTCGACGGAGGGCGCGCGAAGCGGCGATCTCTTCGCTTTGAACATTGACGATGATGAGCCGGCGTGCCCGCTGCTCGATGCCAATTGGCAGGAGCGGGGGGCTTCGCTATCGCCAGACGGCCGATGGCTGGCGTATTCGAGCGATCGCACCAAGACCCGGCAGCTCTACGTGCGAAGCTGGCCCGATCTGGAAGGAGAGATCCTGGTCTCGGAGGGGGAAGCGAACGTGACCTCCCAGTCCTACCCACAGTGGTCGGCCGACGGCGCCACCCTGTAGTACCAGAAACGGGACCAGATATTCGCGGCGTCCGTTCGAACCGAGGACGGATTCGAGGTGCTTTCCACGCGCATCCTTCCCTTCGAGGCGAACGGGTGGCTGCAGGACATTCATCCGGACGGTCGGCTTCTGATTCCGGTGTTCGATGCAGCCCCGCAGAATGATCAGGCGGACGGCACCCCCCAACGACTCATCGTGTCGACCGGCTGGTTCACCGAACTGATGGCACGGTTGGGAGGTGGCGACTGATCGCTGGCGGCGGGTAGGCTCAGCGTCCCCCGAGCCGAGGCGTCGTCGCGGGCGCGCGTCGATGGTCGGTCGCCTGTTCATACGCGTAGGCGAATCCAAGCAGTATCGCCTCAGTGAACGGTCGGCCCAGGAACTCCAGCCCGACCGGTAAATCGTCCGTCGTGAAACCGGCGGGCACAGTAAGCGCGGGGAAGCCTAAGGCGGGGCTGAGCTGTCGGTTGTCGCCCCGGCCGTATCCGTCGTTGGGCGTCGCGTTCGACTCGACGTCCGGCGCGATCAACGTCGGTTGGTGGTCGAAGGTCGCGTACACGATCGCGTCGAGCTCGTGCTCCGCCATCGCCTGGTACACTGCGACGCGAATCCTCTCTCGCTTCTGCATCACCACGAGGTAGCCCGGATCGTCGGTGGTCTTGCCGGCGGCTCCCCACATGCCCCTGGACCGCCAGGGTACCACCACTCCTGAGAGAAGGATGTCGCGGAAGCTGCTGACCGGTGGGTTCGTGAGCTCCGCGAGATAGGCGTTGGTCGCCCGCTCGGTCTCGAAGTTGTTGCCGATGCCACCGACGATATCGAGATCGGAGATCACCAGCGGGTCGAGCACCTCGGCACCGGCGCCTCTGAGCTCGTCGATCGCGCGGTCCATGACCGCCTTGACCATTAGATAGTCCTCTGAGGACGGGTCAGCGCTGCGGTCCATTGGTTGGCGCACGACGCCAATGCGAGCGCCACGGAGACTCCCAACGTCCAGAGCGGTCGTGTACGTGCTCGGAACCTCCTCTGCGGCCTCGGCGGTGATGGGGTCGTTTGGGTCGTAGCCCGCGATGGCATCGAGCAAGAGCGCCGCGTCGGTCACCGTCCGGGTGATCGGCCCCATGGTGTCGTGCGTCGGGTTCGCGGGCATCATGCCGAACGTGCTCACGAGCTGGAGCGTGGGCCTAAGGCCTACGAGGTTGGCCACGGCTGCGGGCCCCCGGACCGAGCCACCCGTATCCTCACCGATTCCGACCATGCCGAAGCTCGCGGCGATGCCGGCTGATGTGCCCCCTGACGAGCCGCTCGGGTTGCGGTCAGGATCGTACGGATTGCGGATGATGCCATAAGCCGAGCCCACGTAGCGTGACGCGAACTCGCCCATGTTGGTCTTCGCGAGGATGATCGCGCCGGCGTCCTTCATCCGCGTGACGATCGTCGCGTCCCGCGAGGAGACGAAGTCTTTGAAGAGCGCCGAGCCGTACGTGGTCGGCATGTCGCTCGTCTCCACCTGGTCCTTCAGCAGCACCGGGACGCAATGTAGGGGCCCCGTCGGCGCTCCCGACTGCAATGCCTGGTCGAGGGAGTCCGCCAACTCGAGCGCGCGCGGGTTCAGGTTCTGGACGGTGTTGAGCCGGGGGCCGACCTGGTCGTATGCCGCGATGCGGTCGAGGTAGCCCTGAACGAGCGCGTGGCACGTCAGGTCACCGGCCACCATCGCCGTGTGTGCATCAGCGATAGTGGCCTCGACGACGTCGAAGGTCTGGGCGGCCAGGGGCGGGGCGAGGAACGCGGCAGGGGCAGACACCACGGCTGCCAGCGTGACCACACACACGCGCGAGATAGTCTTGAGCATGCCGTCAAAGTGTGCCGACGTGTCTCCACTGGCCAGGCGAGCTCCTGCTCTCCCCCTGCCATCCGTCTGCGCGCAGCTGAAGCGCTTGGCGACGCGCTCCAGAAACCGTACGGGCGGACTCAGCGTCAAGGTCGGTCCGGTGGTGGAAGTTCTGACCCAAGGTCGCCTGTTGGATTGGGCGATAGAATGCTTCTTTAGGAAATCCAGCGGCCGTTTCACACTGCGCAGAGGCGACGATCCATGAAGACCCGACAGCTGGTAGTAGCGGCGCTATGCGGCGCGAGCCTGCTCGCAGTGCCCGCTTCTGCCCAACAAACAGACTTCACGTTCCACTCGCCCCTGGCGGAAGACTGGTATCAGGCCTCGCAGTTCTTCGAGTGGACCTCTACCACCGCGAACAACAATGGTCAGAGCGTTCAGGTCGCGTACCGGACGTTCGGCTCTCGCACCAACCCGGCGCTCGTCCTATTGCACGGATATCCCGCGTCGAGTTTCGACTTCCGGGAGATGATCGAGTTCCTGGAGGACGACTATTTCGTAGCCACTCTGGACTTCCCCGGCTTTGGGTTCTCCGACAAGCCCCAGGGCGGCTACTCCTACATGCTCGAGGACGACGCCAAGCTCGTCGACCACTATGTGACGGACATCCTGGGCCTAACGAGCTTCAGCCTATTCACCCACGACCGCGGCGTCAGCGTGGGTCTGGCTTTTCTGTCCGACTACCTGTCCAACGAGAGCAACCCGTATGAAGTGACGTACCACTTCATGTCGAACAGCGGGATGTTCCTGCCGCTCGCGAATCTGTTCCCGCAGCAGACCGTCCTACTCGATCCGGTCAGAGGACCGGCGGAAACGGCCAGGCGCCAAGCACTTCCGCGCCGGACCGAGGGCACGCCCGTGCAGTTGGCGTATGCCGATATTGAAGCGTTCAACGATGGGATTGGTGCCAGACTGGGTGTCGGCAAATACTTGCTCGAGCGAGTGGCGAACGAGTATCGCTGGCTCGCTATTCTTCCGAGCAGCCCCATTCCGGTGGCGTACATCTGGGGCCTGTTAGACCCGGTGAATCCCGTGCGCATCGCGAACCACGTGTGGTCTACCTATCTGAACGACAGGCCCGTCGAGAGCTCGCTTTGGTACATGCCGACCGCGGGACATTACCCGCAGCGGGATGAACCCGAGGAAATGGCTAGGGTCGTTCGCCTGGCGCTGAGCGGTGAGATACCGACAAGAGATGACGAAGGCGGCCAGTTGCTATCCAACGCTAGACGAGGATCACCTGCGTCGGCCGTTTTTGTGGGGCACTCAGACATTGAGGACATGGTATTTCCCGGGGCGGTGAGATACAGTCCGGCGGGGTATGACATCAGGCGCTAGGGCGTTGGGCCCGGGCCCAGCTCTTCGACCTGTGACTTCTTCTCCCGCGGAAGGCACGAGACTCGTGAGCAACGAGATTGAGTCGCCGCCATCGAGCGCCATAGATCCGGCAGCGGTTGTCGGTCACGTTCACCTCAAGGTCGCGGATTTGCAGCGGTCCATCCGCTTCTACTCCGATGCGCTGGGATTCGAGGTCACGCAAAGGATGGGGGACGATGCTGCATTCCTTGGGGCAGGGGGATACCATCATCACGTTGGTCTGAACACGTGGGAATCGAGCGGGGGTAACCCGCCGCCAGCCGGCTCGACCGGCCTCTACCACGTTGCTTTTCGCTACCCAAACCGGGCTGCCCTAGCGACCGCCTTCCGCTGACTCCTCGAGTCTTCCATCCCGCTGGAGGGTGCAGCAGACCACGGCGTTAGCGAGGCCCTCTATCTGCGGGACCCTGATCGTAACGGTGTCGAGCTCTACTACGACCGACCGTGGCAGGATTGGCCCCGGGATTCTGCTGGCGGCTTGCAGATGTTCACGCGAGCTCTGGATTTGGAGGACTTGCTCCGTGCCTAACCGAGAGCGCTTGCAGCAGAACAAGGAGACGGTGAAGGCGTTCTACGACTTGATGTTCAACCAGTGCCGCCCGCGGGAGGCGATCGAGCGTTACGTCGGCGAGCGCTACACGCAGCACAACCCTCATGTCGCGGAAGGCAACGAGGCGTTCATCGAGTATTTTGAGCGCACGGCCGACGAGTATCCGGGCAAGCCGGTCACCTTCAAGCGAGTTTTTGCCGAGGGGGACCATGTGGTCTTGCACTGCCATCAGGAATGGCCCACGGACAAAGACAGTGATTGGGCCGGGATCGACATTTTTCGGTTGGATGCGGATGGGTGGATCGTGGAGCATTGGGACGTGCTTCAGATCGTTCCGGAAGAGGCGGCTCACTCCAACACGATGTTTTAGCATGGTAGACGACCCCTCTGTCACTGCCGAGTCGTACGGGGACGAGCCTGTGGGATATCCTCCTCTCCGAGTAATAGACCTGGTCGTCGAGAGTACTGAGGCGGCCGATGGTTACAGCAACATCGTGGTCAATCGTGTGAACCAGCACTGCCTGCGACTTGTTGTCTTCGACGGGGACTACCCCTGGCATCACCATCCAACCTCGGATGAGCTCTTCTTGGTCGTCGAGGGCTGCCTTCTCGTCGATTTGGCGGACGGCCGGACCCTTCGCCTCGAGCCCTGGCAAGCTGTGACGGTACGGCAGGCACGGTTCACAGGACCCGTACCGAAGGGCGCACGGTCAACTTGTGCTTCGAGGAGCTAGCCGCCGATACCGTTTTCGTGGACGGGCCGCCGGACCCATAGGCGTAGATTCTCAGTCTACGCGCCGCCGTTGGTCAAACCGCTTGTTCGACTTGCTGCGCGATCTGCCGCAAGCGCTCGATGTCGATCGCGAAGGTCTCGTCGATCTCGAGCGCGCAATGAATGCCGATCCGGCCCTCCGGCATGTAGAGCTCGAGTGCGGGACGCAACTCGTGATGCACCGCGAAACCAGTCGGGACACCGCGGAAGCCGTGCTCCGGGTCCCAGACGCAACAGACTGTCTCGCTCCACGCACCCTCAAGGCCCAGATCGATGCGCACGACTCTGCTCAATGCGGCGGAGTCCACCCACTCCGGTAGCACGCTCCTTGGCCTCGTCGCTAGCGTCGGGCGTGCCAGGCAGCCAGCACCTCGGCTTCGCGGTCCGCGGAGATGCCGGCCCGCAGGTTTGCTTGCCGCTCGGGTGATCGGGAGAAATGGTACTCGAGTGTGTCTCGGGCGGTGACCGCGAGAGGCCGGAATGTCAGCCCGGCTTCGATCTCGGGCGTGAGGTCGAATCGCGCGAAGCCCTCGTATCCTTCCGTGGGAGGGCGCCAGACAGGCATGTGGGAGTACGGTCGAACCCCGATCTCGGTGAGGAACTCGAGGTTCACCCAGGTGAAGGTCGTCTCGGCGGTAGTCACGCCCCGAATCCCGTAGAGCAGCTCGGCCATCGGCCGTGGCGTCCCGGGCCCAATGCCGTTGAACACGCCGGCCGTGCCGTCCTCGGCCATGCGGATCATCCACTCGGTAAGGTCGCGCACATCGATGATCTGCACGGGATCCGACCCATCACCCGGCGCCAGCACCTCACCGCCGCGCTGGATGCGCACGGGCCAGTAAGTGAAGCGGTCGGACTCGTCGTCGGGGCCGATGATGAGCCCGGGCCGCACGATGTTCACACGTCCCACGAAGATCCGCTGAGCCACTCTCTCGGAGAGCGCTTTCGCCAAGCCGTACGGCAGGCGCTCGGCATCCCGGCTGATACCGGCCGTCTCGTACGTGAACGTCGGGGCGTCCGCGGTCATGGGCACCCGGCTGGTATCGGCGTACGCCGAGCGCGAGGAGACGTAGAAGTATCGGTCGACGGAGTCCTTCAAGAATTCGGCCGATAGGCGCACCCATTCCGGGTTGGCGCGGGAGTTGTCGATTACGGCATCCCAGGTCCGCCCCGCGAGCGCGGCGAGCTGGCCGTTGCGGTCCCCCACGAGGCGTTCCACACCGGGAAACAGATGTGTGTTGGTGCGTCCGCGATTGAAGAGCGTGACCGTGTGGCCTCGTTCCAGCGCGTAACGCACCTGGTAGGGCCCGATGAATCCGGTGCCTCCGAGGATGAGAATCCTGATCGCCCTCTTTGCGGGGGGAACTGGGCGCGGGATGGGTGAGGCCGCGAGTGCGTGGGGGGTGATTCCCAGCGCCAGTGTGCCTGCGGTGGCTGCCGTGAGTCGAAGGAACTCCCTGCGATCGGTCGACATGGTCCCGCTCCCCGTGCTCAGCGCCGCTCTCCGTCTTACTCGGAGATTACGCGTTTCTGTGTGAGTCCCAGGCCGAGTTCCTTGCCCTTTAGGACGGCTGGCACGCCTTCCTCCATCCAGACCGGCGCTGGCGCGTCCATGAGGTAGTGGTCGAAGAACTGCTGCATGCGGATCGCCCAGTCTTTCCGGTTCTGCGACTTTCGCAGCCCGTGCGGCTCCCCGTTATAGTTGAGCATCCAGGTCGGCTGGCCGAGCCGCCTGAGCGCCACGAAGAGCTCGATGCCCTGCTCCCACGGTACGGCCGTGTCCTGGTCGTTGTGCATCATGAGCAGCGGCGTTTTGATTTTGTCCGCCGTGAAGATCGGAGAGTTCTCGATGAAGCGGAGCGGCTGCTCCCACAGCGACCCGCCGATCCGGCTCTGCGTGCGCTCGTATTGGAACATGCGGCTCATGCCCGTACCCCAGCGGATGCCGCCATATGCACTGATCATGTTGGCCACGGGAGCCCCCGCCTCGGCGGCGGCGAACAGGTCGGTACGCGTCAACATGTACGCGATCTGGTAGCCACCCCAAGAGTGCCCCTGCACGCCGATCTTGGTGCGATCGACAAAGCCCTCGGCGATCAGACCCAGGACACCAGGAACCACCGCATCGAGGGCGCTCTCCCCCGGATACCCGATCGCGTAGGGGATGTCCGGCACGAAGAGCAGATAGCCGCGGCTGACGTAGGAGCTGCGGTTGATCGAGGAGCTACCCGCTGCGGGCACCGTGTAGGAGTGCAGCCCGTCCGAGTTGCGCTCGTAGAAGTACACCATCATCGGGTATTCCTGCGAGGCGTCGAAGCCCTCGGGCTTGTAGAGAATGCCTTGCAGCGGTATGCCGTCGGTCGACGTCCACTCCACGAGCTCGGCGGTGCCCCAGAGGTATTCGTCCTGCTGAGGGTTGGCGTCGGTCACTTTGCGAGCGCCTGCGAAGTCCGCATCGGCGACCCAGACGTCCGGAAACTCCTCGAAGGTCGATCGTTCATAGAGGATGACATCCGCGGACTCGGCCTTGCGGATGGCCGCGAAGCGCACGTCGTCCATGACTAGTCTCTCGGGCGCTGTGTTTCCATCGAAGCGGTCCCGGTAGACGCCGCTCGCCTTGGTATACAAGTGAAAGGCGGTGAGGTACACGTCCGAGTCGGTCGGCACGTAAGGCTCGTCCGGGTCCAGATCGATCACGCGGAAGCGGACATCGGACTGCCGGCCCACGCCCTCGGTCAGGTTGCGCGGTGCTGCACGCCCGCTCGGGTCCAGCGCCCAGGCATCAAAGCGATCGTAGACGATGAATGCCCTGTCCCCTTCGGTCCAACCCGCGGATCCGTACGAGCGCAACGCGTCCGGATGGTCGTCGAGGATATCGTGGACCGGCACGCCGAGATTCTCGGTGAGGTTGGTCTTCTGACCGCTCTCAACCTCGACCGCGAACCAAGCCGTCTCGAAGCCGTCCCACCACGTCACGTACTTGCCACCGGGAGAAAGGCGCGCCTGGCCACGTATCATCTCGGCGACCTGCCGCGTCGAGCCATCTTCGACATCGATCACGTAGGCGTCCGAGTAGCGTCCATCCCAGGAAACGAGCTGGCGGTACTCGAGGTTGCTGGTCCCGAGCGCGACTGACCCGTCGCCCCGGTCGGCCACGGAGACAGAAGGGATGCCCTCGGTAGCGAGCTGGACGACGCGCCCACTCTGCAGGTCCAGAACCGCCTGGTAGGTGCGGTCCTCCTCCTGAGAGCGCTGCAGCAGCTGCATAGGCTGTAGGTACGGGTCCTTCCAGTTCCATATGTCGACCACGACTCGTTCGTCTTCCGGAGTCTCGTCTTCTGGCTCCGGCTCGGGCGCATCAGTCGTGCCGAAGAACACCCTCTGGCCGGATTCTGAAAAAGACACGCTGCCCTCGTCGCTGGGAGCCCACCCGCTGGGCAGACCGGTCGTGCCGAGGCTCGCGCGCGCCGATGCTTCACCGTCGGTTGCGACGTACAGCGCGAAGTCCGGTGCTTCGTTGTCCCGGTCGTCCCGGTCGGTAAGGAAGGCTGCCGCACCGTCATCGGAGACCGCGAGCTGCACGTAGCGCCCCTCGCCCATGCTCACGGTCACTGAGGCCCCGCCCTGGTCCACGCGGAACACGCCGTCCGAGGCGCCGTCCTGGCCTGAGGCCGTGTAGAACAGGGCAGAACCGTCAGCGGCAAACGCGTACTCCACCGCCGACTCAAAGCGCCGCTCGATTCCCGAATTCAGAGTTCGAACGACGAGTGTCGCGCCATCGTCGGTGCGGGGCGCTTCCGCGTCCTCCTCATCCTCCTCCTCTGCTGCCGACTCCTCGGAATCTTCGTCCTCGTCCTCGTCCTCGTCGTCGTCAGTCTCGAGTAGGTAGGCGACCCAACTACCGTCGTCTTCAGAGAGTCGAAACGAGTCCACGTCCGCCATCCGAGTGACGGATAGGTCGGAAAGGTCGATGACTACCAGTGAGTCATGAGGCTGAGCGTTGTCGCCGCGCTTCTTCTCCCGCGCTGCGTCGACGGCCTCTTCCGTCGGCTCGACCAGCGCGATCAGATACCGCGCATCCCTCGTGAACTCCGGCCGCGCGCCGCGGTCTATTGTGAGGGAGCGTTCATCGTTCAAGCTGCGAACGATCATGATCGCGTCGCCGTCTCCGGGTACGAGACGGTATACGAGCCAACGGCCGTCGGCCGAGACGACATCGTTCTGGATGCGATTCCACGTGTCGAAATCCGTGTGGTCCAGAGGTCGTTTTTCTTGAGCTGCCGCCGGAGCGGCTCCGAGGGTCAGGAGTAGCGTGAGCAGGGCGGCGCGTGGAGTCGTCATCGGTCTAGTCCTGGAGGACGGAACGGGAACGAAACGGTACCGGAGCGCCGGGTTGCCGGCAACGGCTGGCGGCGGGCTAGAGGCTAGTCCATTGGCGCGCGCCAGGCCCCCCGCGTCAGCCCGGCAGCTCTCGACTCAATCCGTGATCGGCACCGAGAGCTTCATCCGAATCCACCGGTCCATCCACTCCTTCTGATGTCGGGCCGTCTCATACCGGAGACCCGGCTCGCGAGGGCCGTGACCGGTGCGCGGGAGCCACACCAGCTTGGTCTCCACGCCGTTGGCTTTGAGGCCACGGTAGAAGATGAGCGCCTGGTTCGGCGGAACGCGTGGATCGTTCTCGCCGTGCAGGATCATGGTCGGCGTGGTGGCGTTCTCGATGAACGCCAGCGGGTTGGATTTCTGATACACGTCCCACATGCCGGGCTCGTAGGGCCCGGCGCCGAAGTACGCTTCGAAGACGTGCTGGATGTCTTGGGTGCCCCACATGGCGATGTTCTCGGTGATGGCAGCGCCGGCCACGGCCGCCTTGAACCGTGACGTCTGGGTCACCGTCCATGCCGTCATGAATCCGCCGTAGCTCCACCCCATCACGCCCAGCGAGTCCGGGTGGGAGACGCCTCGGGCTATCAGGGTGTCCACGCCGGTCATGATGTCCTGAAAGTCGAGGCCGCCCCAGTCACCCACCACTGCTTGCAGACCGGCTTCGCCGTACCCGGACGAACCTCGGGGATTCGGCATGAGGACCACGTACCCGTCCGCCGCGTAGCGCTGAGCGTCTGAACTGGATGAAGAGGCCTGGAAGTTCTGCACGAACACGCCCGACGGCCCTCCGTGGATCTTGACCACCGTGGCCCGGGGCCCGTCGTTGGGTGTCCAATCATGTGGATAGACGACCACGCCTTCCACGTCCCGTCCGTCCGCGCCCTTCCAGCGCAGCACTTCCGTCTCGCCGAGCGCCCACGCGGCGGTGTGTGCGTTGTGCGACGTCAGCGCGACGCCTGCCACCACGGACTCTGCCGTGGGGCGCTGCGAAATCGGAGTTGCGTGTAACTCGACGCTTTGTGTTGGACTCTCATAAGTGTAGACGATCAGGCTGCCGTCGCTCGAAACGTTCGACGATCCGTACACACCGTGGTCGGGCGTGAGCCGGACCGGCTGGCGATCGTCGAGCGACATGTAGAACACGCCGCGTGTGGTTCCTGTGGTCGCGCTGAAGTATGCGCCCCGACCGTCCGCGGAAAGCGTGAAGCCGCCTGCCTGCATGTCGGCCCTCGGCGACACTTCCCGGCGGTCACCCCCCGACGCGGACATGCGAAACAGCCTCGTCATCGCCACTTGGTACCGGTCGGTGAGCTGCCCCGAGAAGTACAGGTGTTGTCCGTCGACGGACCACTGTGGATTCGCGTCGGGGCCGGGGTTGTCGGTCAGCTTGCTCGGTGTAGCGGTCGAGTCGTGCGCCTCGATCACATAGACGTCGCTTTTCCACGAGTCCATGGGCCGGCCAGTCGGTGTTGCTGAAAAGGCGATGTGGGTACCGTCTGGACTCCAGTCGAACGGTCCGACCGTGAAGCCATCACCCCCAGTGATTCTGCGAGCCTCGCCGGCTGCCACGTCCAATAGCCAGAGATGGTTGGGGCGGCCGGGGTCGTCCTCGACGTTGATGTCTCTCCCGAGCTCCGCGAGGTCCTTCTCGTCTTGCGGCTCGGGTTCGGTCGCCCGGAACGTGATGAAGGCCCCATCGGGGGACCATTGGAAGGAGGAGATCGAGGTTTCGTGCGAGAACAGTTCCTGAGCCTCGCCACCTCGAGTGTCCATGAGATAGAGCTTCTGCTGTGGGCCTCTGCCTGCGCCCTGTCCCCTCCCCGCTTCGCCCTGCTGCCTCCCTCCGTCGCCCTGCCTCGCAGCAAGGAAGGCGAACGCGGTGTGGTCTGGGCGCCACCGGGGGCTAGTGTCGTTCTTGTCGCTCTGGGTGAGCTGCAGGGGCTCCGCCCATCCGGATGCGTCGCGCGTGAGCATCCAGATGTCCGTGTCGGTTTCGTTGCCTTCGAGATCGGCTGTGTTCACCGTGTACAGCACGGCCTGACCATCCGGTGATACCTGGATGCTTCCAAGACTCGAGACCGTGAAGAGGTCTTCGAGGGTTGGGCCAGCAGGCGCGTCCTCCGTTTGCTGCCCTGCGAGGGGAGTGGCGGTCAGGGTGAGCAGCAGCGTAAGCAGGGATGCGCGAGGCGTCGTCATCGGTCTAGTCCATGGAGGTCGAAACTGGAACGACACGGTACCGGAGCATCGGACGACCGGCAACGGCGGCGGGTTGCAGGTGGCTCTGGACTCGACCGGTCTCCGCCGCTGGCCTACAACGCCGCCAACTCAGGCCCCCCGATCGGGTACGCCTCCTGGATGAGTCGGCACAGCCCGAGGACTCGCTCCTCACCGAGCGGCGGACCCACAACCTGGAGTCCGACCGGCAGACCGGTGGCGTCGATTCCGCATGGGACCGAAGCGACGGGCAGGCCGGTAAGGCTCAGCGTGAACGTCGGGGCGATCCAATCCACGTAGGTCTTCATCGCACGCCCACCCACGGTCTCCGGGTAGTTCTGCTCTACCGGAAACGGCGAAACGGCCATAGACGGCGTCAGCAGGAAGTCGTGCTCTTGGAAGAATCGCTGGAAGAAGGCCCACATGCGTCCCCGAACCGCATGCGCCCAGGCGACCTGTTCGGTCGTCACCTTCAGTCCAGCTTCAATGTTGCCGCGCACGTTGTCACCCAGCTCGGCGAGTCGGTCCATGTGATCCCGCATGTGGGCCACCATCCAGACGCCGCGCAGGTGCAGGAACGCTTTGCGGCCGTCCGAGAAGGCGACATCGGCCTCTTCGACCTTCGCACTGCCCCCGGCGAGACCGAATGCGGCGGAACGGCAGCGCTCCTCCACCGACGCATCGATACCCAAGCCGATGATGTCCGGGCAATACGCGAGCCTCAGGCCATCGAGTCGCGCGTCGGCGACTGCCCCCACGAAGTCCCGTCCTTCGATCGGCTGCTTCATCGGGGAACGTGGGTCGGGCCCCGCCATGACCTGAAGCGCCAACGCCGTGTCCTCGGCGGTGCGCGCCATGGGGCCCGTCACCGCCAGGTCGTCCCAGGGCCAGGCGCTCGGGTAGGTGGGCACGAGTCCCGGCGAGGGGCGAATGCCGACCAGGCCACAAAACGATGCCGGGATCCTCAGCGACCCGCCCAGGTCGCTGCCCTCCGCCACGCCGATCATGCCGCTCGCGAGCGCCGCGGCTCCACCTCCGGTCGAGCCGCCCGCGCTCAACGCCGAGTTCCAAGGGTTGCGCGTGCGCCCGAAGACCTCGTTGAACGTGTTGCCGCCCGCGGCGAACTCTGGGGTGTTGGTCTTGCCGATGATGATGGCACCCGCGGCGCGCAGCCTCTCGACCACGAGAGCATCCGCGTTTGCAACGTTGTCGACGTAGAGCGGCGACCCGAACGTGGTGGGCAGACCGGCCACGTCGGTGATGTCTTTGATGCCTACCGGGACACCGCAGAGCAGTCCCGGCCTCGCGCCCGAGGCGAGCGACGCTTCCAGGTCTCGCGCGTCGTCTAGCGCCTGCTCGTTGGGCGTAACCACCGCGTTCAGCGTCGGGTTGTACCGGTCGACCCGGTCGAGTGCTGCCTGCGTGACCTCGACCGGTGACGCTTCGCCCGTAGCAACCAGCCGAGCGAGCTCCGTGGCGCTGAGGGCCGCTAGATCGCTCAGTTTCCGAACTCTCCCACGAACGCCACGGTCCGCGCGAAGGCCGCTTCACCGCCTTTGAATTTCCACGGAAAGCATCCAATGGTGAGGCGCTGATTCTGTAGCTCGGGCGCCGCGATTTCTCCGCCCATGTTCTCGATGTGGATGCAGTTGTGCGGGAAGAGCGCGTTGTGGGTGATCTGATAGTCCTCTTCCGGAAAGAGCCGATCGACCTCTTCGGCCCCGCCGAAGATCTGCTCGGCCTTCACGCGCACGCGATCGCATTGCCCGAACTGGCCTTTCCCCAGGAAGCGGCCAATGGGGAGGTTCATGGGGTGGTCCGTCGAGACGGCGTCCAATCCCCAGATCTTGATCTCCTTCTCCAGCAGCCACGGCACCAGGTCGCGATGCGGACCCGGGTGCATGCGGATGTAGCGCTCCTCGTCCGCCTCTTCGCCGAATTGCGCGTATCGGTGCCACCCGGTGTGCAGGATCAGGATGTCTCCCTTCCGCACCTCGACCTTGGACTCGATCATCAATATCCTCGTGGATGAAGAGGATCTAAAGCTACGTCGCCATGCAGAATTTGCTTTGGGCAAGACTGTGCGAGTGTCCTCAAAGGACCAGCGCTCCGCAACCTCGTCCGAAACGAAGCGATCTCGCCGCGTGGATCGCGCAAGTTAAGCTGTTAACGGTCTAGCCCTCGCGCGAACTCATCGTCCCGAAACCATGAGATGCGCGCCGGACGTACCTGCCTCCATGAGCCAAAGCATGGCCGGACCGCGGGCAATCGGGAAGCCGAGGTCTCGGGTGGCGTACGGCACGGCCACCACGGTGTGGTTTCGGTAATCCTGGGCGGAGTCCCCATACACGTGGTAGTAGATGCTTCCCCACACAGACAAGGCACGAGTTCCGTCCGCCTCGGCCCGCTCGAAGCGAGCCAGGATTTCAGCCACTGTGCCTCCCGCGCTCTCGAAAGCATGGTTCTGCTCCAATCGCGGACGATTGGCTTTGGCGGTGCACTGGATGTCGAAGGGAGCCATTTGACCGGGCCGGCCTTCATTGTCCCAGCAGATCAGGTCGTTGCTGCCCTTGCGGAGCACTGCTGTGCTGCCATCAGGACGGAGCTCGAGGATGGTCGCCTCGGCATGCAATGACGCGGGCGCGGCGAGCATCGTCCGCTCGATATCGGCGTCGGCGGATTGGGCGCACAGCGCGGACGGCAGAAGAACTGCGGTGAAAGGGAGGAACAGTAGGTGCTTTATCAACCTGGCCTCCGTTGGAAGGGTCTCACGATGGAGCTCGCGTCGATCTGCTCGCTGGGTCATAGGCGCCCAGCTGCGCACTTGCTTGGCGGAATATCGACGTCTACCGTGTGACCGAGAAGTGGCAGTCTACAAAGTTCCCGATCCGGGGGTGACGGTGCAAAGCATGCGAGCCACCATGATGTTTCCGATCTTGGCAGGCCTGACGTTCGCGGGATCGCCGCTCGGCGCTCAAAAGGTGGAACGGCTCGACTCCTACGAAGGGGTCGCGATACGAATGCTGCAGAGCAACAATGCCGGAAACGTGCACGCCATCATCGATCCGGCTCTGAACCAGGTGGTCGGGTACCTCGAGGGCTGTCCGCGGGCTCATAATATCTTCGCGCATCCTGATGGGCTCTACTATTACTGCACGAACGAAGAAGAATACACGCTCGACGTCTTCGATACGGTCACATTGAAGCTGGTCGAGCAGATCCCGCTCACGGCTCGTCCGAACAAGGCCGCCTACAACAAGTACAACCGTAAGATCTACGTGGGGATCGCCAACCGACCCTTCGTCGATGTGATCGATCTAGACACCCACGAGAAGCTTGGGAGCATCCGGGTGCCGACCGGGATTCACAACGTCTATGTGAGCCCCGATGGAAAGTGGGTAGTTGCCGGTTTGAACGGCCGGAACGAAGGGTCTATTCAGGTCATCGACGCCAGCACCGATGAAGTGGTGAGAGAAATCTCGCTGCCCGCGCCCAGCGGCGAGATCCACCGCGTCCGACCCATGATGTTCCTTGCCGCGGAGGACGGGTCGACGGACAAGATTCTGGCGCAAGGCGCTGCGGTCAACGGATTTTGGGTGATCGACTGGGCGACAGGGGAGACGGAGCAAATCATTTACCCGCCGCGTCTGCCAGCGTGGAAGCAGAGTGCCGAGGCCAACCAGGGCGCTCCGATGCATGGCTTGGAAGTGCTGCCGGATCGCTCCGCAGTCTGGGCGTCAAGCCGCTTGGACAGCCGAATCTACGGTTGGTCTCTGCCTGATTTCGAGTACATCGGCGCGGTCGAGGTGGGGCCCGCGGCGAACTGGATGACGCCGACACCGGACAGTCGGTACATGTATGTGGCCGTCTCGGGCGCCGACTATACGGTGGCCGTCGACCTCCAGGAACTCAAGATCGTGGCGAAAATGACCGTAGGCGCCGGACCCAAGCGCATCGACACGGCGGTCCTTCCGCTGGACCGTGTGGAGGCCCGCGACGGAGGTGGTGGCAAGCCATGAACCCGAACACTAGAGGGCGTGGTTTGGGGGGATGGGCGGCCGGCTTCTCCCTGATTGCTGGAGTCGGCATTCTTGTTGGTCTCGGCCCGACCTCCGAGGGCTTGGGGTTGGCCGAGCCGCTCCAAGCGTCCACGGAGTCGTCCCCCGACGGTGCGATGCCGCAGGATCCGTTCGACTACTACCGGACGAACATCGAGCCCCTGTTCCTGAGGTCTCGTGGCTACCCGGGGTCGACGGACGGCAACGCCGCTTGTGTCATGTGCCACGTGTGGCAAACGAGCGTTCGTTTCTCCCTCGAAGAGCCGACCGAAACACCGGATGGAGGGGCCTGGACAGAGGAACAGTCTCGCCGCAACTACGAGGTCGTGACCCAACTGGTCAATGCCTCCGACCCAGAGTCCAGCAGGTTTCTACGGAAGCCGTTGGCAGTGGGAGCTGGCGGGCTGCGTCACACGGGCGGCGCCCACTGGGATTCGACTCAGGACCCCGAGTATCAAGTCATACTCGACTGGATCCGTGCCCTCCCTGAGGCGGAGTTCACGCCCGCCGACGCACTGGTGGCCGTCGACTTCCAGTACTATCGCAGTTGCGTCCACCCGGGGGTGCTCAGCGTCGGGAAATACGGGCAGCTCCCGTGCACCTCGTGTCATGCGGCCGGCTTGGCAGGGTTCGCCCCACGCAGCGCCAGCGGTGGCGTGTTGACGGTGGCGGAAGCCCGACAGGGATTCGAGTCACTCCAGAGACTGATCGTGCCCGGCGATCCCGAGGGGAGTCGCTTCCTGCTGAAGCCCCTGCACCCGGACGGTGGCGGTTCGTATGCCCACAACGGCGTGAGGCGGTGGCAGAACCGAAATGATACGGAGTGGCAGACGCTTGCGGCGTGGATTCGCGGGGAGCTGACTGGCAGCGAGTGCTCGCCGGTGTATTAGAGCGAGACGGCGTCCACGTCAACGACCTGCGGTCCGCACCCTGGAATTTTCTCCAAGTGGTCGACGGTGTCTCCGATCAACCACACCCAAAGGTCGTCGCAGTACGCCGGGTCGAAGCTCGCGGAAAAAGCGTACTCACCCGCCACGTTTGACCCTGTGGACCGTATTCGACGGGTTTCAAGGTCGGGGGGCATCTGGCCCACGGCCACGCCGATCTGCCCCACGTAGGGGCTACCATCCAATGTGACCGTGCCAGTGACCTGGATATTGTTGGCAATGTCGATGTTCAGCGTGTGCTCGCCACACCCGTCCAGCAGATAACGGCTGTGGACGCCCGGTCCGTCATCAGCCTCCACGTACAGCCAGAGCTTGTCGCAGTCCTCAGGAGGGACGCTCCCCTGGAATTCGTAAGGGCCGCTCGAGTTGAATACGGACATTGGCCTGGACCGCGAACATGAGGCACGATCGCACAGAGACGCCGTCGAGCAGAACCGTGCAGGCACCGCAGACGCCGTGCTCGCACCCCACGTGTGTCCCGGTGAGGCGTAGCTCATGACGAAGGAAATCGCTCAGGAGCATCCGTGCCTCGGCTGAGCCTTCGCGCGGCACGCCGTTGATGGTGATTCTGACGGGGGACGGGATGGTCCGTTCGTGAGTCAAGGTGGGCGGATGTCCTAGGGATAGCGGAGAGACGAGGGTGGAGCGGCGAGGGCCAAGCTGAGAATGGGCCAGAACGGACGCAAGCACGTCGTATAGGGGGTGGACGATCGGCCACCCCTGCGCGAGGCCGTGCCACTCGGGTTCCAGCACCTGGTGGCGATGCTGCTGGGCAACATCACGCCGCCGCTACTGGTGGCCGGCGCGCTCAGCCTCTCTGGGGCAGACACCGCGTTGCTCATGCAGGCCGTGTTCTTCATGGCGGGCATTGCGATCCTCGTGCAGGCGTACCCCATCGGGCCGGTCGGCGGACGAATTCCGGTCATCATGGGGACGAGCATCGCTTTTGTGACCGGCATCATCGTGATCGGCCGTGAATACGGACTGGCCGCGGTTTTCGGTGCGTGCCTGGTTGCCTCGGTGGTCGAGATTCTGCTGGGCTTCTCGATCAGCCGCTTGCGGACTCTCTTCCCGCCGTTGGTGAACGGAATCGTCGTGATGCTCATTGGGCTCACGCTCATTCCGGTAGGCATGGACTATGCGGCCGGTGGCGTGGCAGCGGCCGACTATGGGGCACCGGTGAACCTGTTGATGGCCGGCGTGGTCTTCTTGGTGACGCTGCTGCTCAACCGCTTCGGGAAGGGCTTCCTCCGCCATGCGAGCTTGCTCGTAGGTGTCGTCACCGGGTACGCGCTCGCGATCGCGCTGGGCAGGGTGGACTTCTCTGCGGTCTCGGACGCCGGCTTGCTAGCCGCGCCCAGACCGCTGGCCTTCGGCCTGGAGTTCCATGTCGACGCCATCCTGCTCATGGCGTTCATTTACGTGATCAGCGCCATGGAGACGATCGGGGATATCTCAGGCACACTCGCTGCGGTGGACCGCGACGCGACGACCCAGGAGCTGAGCGCCGATGGTGTCATGAGCGGTCTGGCGGCGCTCTTCAGCGCGTTTCCGAACACTTCGTATTCACAGAACGTGGGCCTCGTGAACTTCACCGGGGTCGTGAGCCGCCACGTCACCGCGATCTCGGGAGTAATCCTGGTGGTCTTCGGCCTCGTACCAGTCGTCGGCGCCGGTTTCGCCACGATTCCGGCACCGGTCATTGGAGGCGGCGGGCTCATCATGTTCTCCGTGATCTTTGCGAGCGGCTCGGCGATCCTGCATCGAGGCGTCGTGCTCGATCAGCGTAACATGATCGTCCTGGCAGTCTCGCTTGGGCTGGGACTCGGAATCGAGCTACGGCCCGACGTTTTGCAGAGCCTGCCGGACTGGGTCGGCACGTTCTTCGGATCGGGGCTGATCACGGGTGGGTTGAGCGCGCTGGTATTGAACGCGGTGCTGCCCGTGGAAGCGAACGACCCCGTGGGGCCTGCCTAGTCCGTCGGTGTCTCTTCCGGCTCGGGCATAGCCGCAAGACGGAGATACCCGCAGAGGAGCACGCCGGCCAGGAAGCTCGCCGCGATCAGTGCCGACGGCCCGAGATACTCCAACGCCACGACCGAGCCCGACATGGCGATGGTACCGGAGAACGCCGCCGCGCAAAGGGCCGCCACGACCAACACGGGCCTGAGGCCGACAGGTTGCCTCCAGTCGAAGATCAGCGAGGCCGAGATCCCCACTAGAGAGAACATGAGGAAGTGCACCACGGTGAAGGTGGCGATGCGGAAGGCGGTGGCCAGGCCGGCGATGACTCCCGACACGCTGGTGAGATCCAACTCAACACCCGCCGTGGGCCCAAAGGCTGCCCCCGACAGGGCACCCGCGGTGGCCAGGGGCTGGAACTGTATCAGGTCGAGGACGAAGAAGGAGAGAGCTACCCCCGCGGCGGCGACGGCGCCTGCTTTCGCTCCGCAGATTGCGCGACCGAACATGCCCATGGTTCGCCTCCTTGGAGCGTGTCAATCACCCCTACCCACCGGCCCATCGCGCAACCTGGGCCGGGCTGTTGTGTTTCGCAAGCGCGCACTCTAGGCGCGAGGCTCAGTTCGCCTGCGGCTGCGGCGCGCCGAGCGTCAGCGACCCGGCCCGACCCCGATTCGGAGGCCAAGTCCTCCCGAGGAGAGCGCCACGCTGACCCGGCCGTCGCCTGCTTCAGGTGCTGCGGTTCCATGTCGCTCGTGCATTTTCGGCAAGAAGAAGGCGACCGCGCTTCCGACTGCTGCTCCGGTGAGCACGTCCGTCGGATAGTGCTTTCCGGCCTTGGTGCGCGCGTAGGCTGTGCCCGAGGCGGCGGCGAGTGTGCCTACCCAGACCCACTTCGTCCACCACGCGTCGGAATAGATGTGATCCAATACGGTTGAGGCGAAGACCGCAGAGGCGAAGGCTGTCGACGCGTGCCCCGAGAAGAACGAAAGGCGCGCGTCTCCTTCCGCCGTAGCCTTGACGTACCTCTCGTCGACGCTCACGTCGGAGTTGTAGGCATAAGGGCGCATCCGTCGTGTTGCTGCTTTGGTGTACTGCGTGATACTGCCGACAGCCAGGCCCACCTCGAGGCCCATCACGAGTGTCGTGAAGAAGCCACCCTCAAGGTCGGCGATGGCAATCGCGCCGGCAGAGCTCGACCATGCGATGAGGCGAAGACGGTCGCTTCGGCTTTGCCAGGACTCGGACCACTGCCGGGTCGCCCATCGGTCGAAGCCGTTGACGTCCGCACGGTTCAGGGCCTTCAACTGCGAGCGCTCGAGACCGCTCACCGAATTGGCTACTACCTGCGAGAGAGCGCCCGCGGCCGCCAACGCGGGCAACGCGATCGCGTCGCGTTTGGACAGATGGTACGGAAACTGTGCCGCCATGTCAGCGGGCTGCGCCGACCAGGCGACGGTCACCAGGGCGAGCATCAGGAAGGCTCGGCCCAGTGGGCCCACGGAATCTCCTATAGCCCGGACCTCGCGGTGATCATGATCCGGCCGAGAAATGCGGGGTCAGCCACGAGTTCGCTCGTACCAGGCGGGAACCCGTTGGATTCCATGATGAAGGCCAGGATGTCGAGGTACCTCTGAGTTGGCAGACTGTTGGGCGCGTTGGTCGGCATCAGCGTTTGGATGCTCGTAAACAGGTCACCAAGAGATCGATCCCCCCAGAGAAACATGAAGCTAGATCCGATCAAGCTCGGCGCATTGCTGTTGCCACGCAGATCTTCCGAGTGGCAGGACGAGCAGGTTTCCAGGTAGTGGGCTGCGCCACGTTCGGCCTGCTGCTGCGAATAGATGCCGGCCCAGACAGACTCGGCCAACGCGCTTCCGGACTCCCTGGCTGCGGATTCAGCGCCTCCGGATTCGGGCAACGAGCCTCCGGACTGGGCCGCTGGGCTTCCGGGCTGGGCGACTGAGGGTCCGGCGCACGCGGTGGCCGTAGCCAGCAGTCCGAGCACGAAAAATGATGACCTGGGTCGCGCTATCATCGCTTCGGCAGCGCGAACACATGGATGGAATTGCCGTTGCTCGGGCGCCGAATTTCGGGTGACAGGTCATTGGGTAGCATCGTGGACCAGCTCGCGCCGCCAATCCCCACGGGCATTGCCACGTACTGCTTGCCGTCCGCCAAATACGAAATCGGGAAGCCCTGAGCGGAAGTGGGCAAGCGCGTCTGCCACAGGATGTCTCCGGTTGCCGCATCATAGGCGTACATGTGCCGATCCCAGTCCCCTGCGAAGACCAAGCCTCCCGCGGTGGTGAGCGCCGCGGTATTGATCGGTGAGGGCGTGCGATGACGCCATTTGATCTCGCCGTTGGTGACATCCATGACCAGCAGCTCACCCAGGTTTCCCTCCGCTGCCGGATGCTCGGTGTTGATGCGTCGCACCGGACCTGTGCCGCCACCCCCAGGAATCCGATCGACCGGCCCGAACGTCGCGCGCTCGCAGTTGAGCGTGATGGGGATGTACAGGAATCTCGTCTGCGGGCTGTAGGCCATCGCGCGCCAGCTCTTGAATCCCGATGTGCTGGGGCACATGTGGATCTCGATGCCGAGCTCCTGGACCATGCCGGGCCGATACCGGACCCTGCCGGTCGCCCGATCGACGTCGAGGATGTTCTGGTACCCGATGTCGGTGGCGTGGATGAATTCGCCCGTGGTGCGATCCAACTGCCATAGGATTCCCAGCTTGCCCATCTTGAACAACGACTTTCGCCCATCCACGTCGATCAACAAGCTCTCGAAGACCTCGTCCATGTCGTGGGTGTCGCCTGGCAGGTACTGATAGTACCAGACCATTTCCCCTGTCTTGGGGTCGAGCGCCAGGCTCGAGTTGGTGTAGAGCGCGTCCCCGGCGGTGCCGCGTTGCGCTCTGGCCCACGGCTTGGCTTGTGCGGTCGCCCAGTAGACCAAACCGGTTTCCGCGTCGTAGCTGCCTGCGATCCAAGCGTCGCTTCCTGCCCTGAACATCAACGGCAGATCGCTCCAGGTGTCACCACCCGGCTCCCCCGGGCGGGCCACGGTGGAGGTGCGCCACAGCTCTTCACCTGTAAGTGGATCATGACCGGTGATGAAACACACGTCTTCCTTGTAGCGGTCGCATCCATTGATCCCGGTAATGAGCGTGCCATCAGCGACGATGGGCCCCGCCACGTAGTGGTACCCCAGGTCCGGATCGGCCACCGCGGTTCTCCAGACTTCTCTTCCCGTTCTCGCGTCCACGGCGACGATGCTCGCGTCCCCCGTGGCCGCATACAGCATATCGCCATAGATGGCGATGTTTTTCTGCACTCCACGTCCGACACCCGCGAAAGCACCGGCCGGCAGTCCGGAGTTGTCCGAAGTGGGCGTACCGTCCAGTCGTGGCGTGACGCCAGGGCGATACTCCCAGAGCAGGTCACCGCTGGCGCCATCGAGCGCCTGAATGACCCCGCGTGGATTCGGCAGGTAGATGACGCCGTCATGAACCAGGGGCGCCGCTTCCTGCCCGCCTGTGTCGTCCATGGCCCACGACCACGCCAACTGAAGTTGAGCGACGTTGTCCGAGGTGATCTGATCGAGCGGGCTATAACCCCATGCGTCGTCCGTCCTTCTCCAGTTCAGCCAATCACCCGGTGGTGGGTCACGCAGCATATCCTCGGAAACTGTGTTGAAGTCGCTCGCTTGCGCCGTAACGTCCGGCGCCACCGACAGCATCACGATGAAAACGCAAAGCAGGCGTCTGGTCTTCATGGCTAGTTCCGCACCTCAGCCGCGATCTCATCGTAGAAACCCGGAATGCTACGACCCATGAAGAGGCCGTTCTCCTGCATGGTCCAGCTCAGGTCCTGCGTCTTGATGCGCTCCGACGCTTCGCTCTTGGGCATGCCCGACCTGATCAACTCCGCCATGCGCGAGCGAACCGCCTCCATTTGATTGCGGAAGTCCACGACGTTGTTCCGGTTCATTACCGCGCCGTGCCCCGGGATGGCCGTGTCGAAGTCGAGCTCCAGAATATTGTTCAGGGTGCCGACCCAATCTTCGCTGCTACCGCCATTCCCATAGTCGATGAATGGCGCGATGCGGTGCAGAAGATCACCGCCGTGCACGGTTCTCAGGTCGGGGAAGTAGATCACGGCATCGCCGTTGGTATGCCCCCGACCCATGTAGAACGCTCGTACCTCCACGCCTCCGAGATAGACAGCCGTCTGATCGGTGAAGACCACCCTTGGCGGCGCGTCCTGGTTGCCCCTCACCATGTTGTCGCGAGCATTCTGGTGGGCGATGACCTCGGAGATGTCGATGTACTCGACGTTGCCACCAGAGTGGTCCCCGTGATGGTGGGTATTGAGCACGTATCTCACGGGTAGATCGCTCACCGAGCTCACGAGCTCCTGAATCTCGGCAAAGTTCCGCGGAAACTTGTCGTCGATCAGGATCACGCCTTCCGGGGTGACCCGCACGCCGACGTTTCCACCGCTACCGATGATCACATAGAGCCCGTCCTTGACCTGTTCGATGGTCAGGCTGCTCTGTGCCTGAGCTCCGGTCAGCGTGGTCGCAACGAAGACGCTGCTCAGGAGTGCTCGACGTATCAGGTTGCTCATGGATCCCCCCTTTGTGAGGGGGCGCATGTTAACTCTGAGACAGGCTTTCAGCGAAAGGCGTCCTGGCTCGGGCATAGCAGCGCGCCCTATCTTCGGTCTCACCCCGGGCCCATTCCGTCCACCGCGAATCCCAGAGAAGGCTTCCGATGAGCCTCCGGCGGCTGACATTGCTGCTCTGCTGTATCGTGCTCGAGGCGTGCGGAGACTCTCCTGCTGAACCGGGCTCGGATGCCACGGTCGCCATCCGCGTGGAGCTCCCGGCGGGTGCTCTCCGCGGCGCTCCGCTTCTGCTGCTGCTGCTGCTGCCGCGAAACGTCGCTGCTCCACGAAGTGCACATCCGGCCGGCGTAGGAGGCCCGCCGCCACGAGTTCTGACAGGCCCATCGCCGAGCCAACAGTCGCGTCGAGTCCCCAGGGGTCTTGGTCGATCAGCACGATCTCACCCACCGAGATACGAACGGCACCTGTCATAGGCGCCACCCGTGGGGTCGTGAGCACGCGCCACTCGGCTTCCGCGGTGCCCGGTGGCCCGGAGGGAATCGGCGGAGGTCGAGCTTCGCCCCGCGCTGCATGCGGACGCGAACAGGACCAGAACGGCCATGACTACACGTCTCTGGCGCCGCACTAGGCGGGGATCGAAACGCGAGGCTGGCATCGGTTCTTCCTGGCTCCGGGGAGTTCGACGCACGCCAAAGTTAGCTGGGAATGGATACCCATGGCGCGATCGCCACGGAACATGTAAGGTCTGCGCACAATAGAGGTATATGGTTCTTGATGCTCCGCTCAGGGCTTCGGGGAGTCGGGATGCTGGGGTCGGCAGCGTTGACCCTAGGCGTCCATCGTGCATAAAATATCAGGCTATATGCGCTGGCGGTTTCGGGGAGACCCGCGGTCCAGCCAGGAAACATCTAGTAGTTCTGGTTCAGAGCGTCCCGTCCCGGTCCGGGCGAGTCCGTTTCGATGGACAGATAATGGACAGATAATAGTTGGGGGAGACCCCGAGGAGAACGAAGCATGGTGCGACCCCTGAAGCTGTCACTCAGCCTTGTCCTCGTGGCCCTGGTCGTGGGGCCGGTGGCCCTTCATGCGCAAGCGCAGGGCCGCTTTCGCGTCCTCATCCCCTACTTCATGCCGCTGGGGGATGCGGATGATGACTTCGGCAAGGACGCGTCGAAAGAGCTGCGCAAGCTCATCAACACGCTTGCGACGCACGTGCCGATCGAAGAAAAGGAAATCAAGGATCAAGCCAAGCGCTTTGATACTAAGATCCAGGACCTGAACTGTATCCTGACGCGACAGCTCGCTTCGCAGATCGAGGCGCAGGTCGCTTTGTGTGCCGAGTACGACGAGTTGCCCGACAAGTCCTGGGCGCTGAAGAATGTGGTCTTCTGGGATATCGCCTCGAGCGAGCAGTTCGCGGTTTCCGACGTCACGGTGGGAGAGAAGGACGACGAGATTGCGGCTCAGCACATCTTCAACGAGTTCGACCTGTACGTGCAGCAGATTCGTGCCCAGGGCATCTGCGCAGACTACTACGCCAGCCGGCAGTGGGAGAATGCGCTTAGGAACTGCGACCAGGCGCTCGCGCTCAACCCCGACGGCGTCGCCACTCGGTATTTGCGTGGACGGATTCTGTATGAGCAGGACAACTACACGGAATCGCTCGGGGAAATGGAGAAGGTCTTGGCCCTCGAGCCCTTTCATCAGGAAGCGCTCGAGTTGGCTGGATACATGTCGGCTCTTCGGGATGACGATGACAACGCCCGTGAGTACTACGGTCGCTACCTCGAATTGAACCCGGCCAACGCAGCGGTTCGCATGAGGATTGCCTACGACCTCGCGAGGGCGGGTGACCCGGTGGGCGGCATGCAGCTCATCCAGATCGGTCTCGATGTCGATGCCGAGAACGTCGACCTTTGGGAGCAGTACGGTGGCTTCGCGTTCTCTGCGGCTCTCGAGGCTGAGCAGAATGCGGCGCTTGATGCCCAGAATGGTGGCGGCGTGTCGCCGGAGGCCCAGGGCTATTACCGAGAGGCGATCAATGCGTACGAGAAGGTGTTCGAGGGCGAGGGCGCAGAGACGCCCGTAGGGCATCTTCGCAACATCATCGCGGCGTACATCCAGTTGGACGAGGTCGCCAGCGCGGTCGAAGTCGGCGCCCGGGTGCTGCAGACTCACGCGCAGGAAGACGTGCTTTGGTCGATCTACGCAGATGCGCTACAGCGCAACGAGCAACTCGATGAAGCCATCACAGCGCTCGATCGTGTCCGCGAGATCAACCCCTCGCATCCGAGCGCCATGCTTCGCCAAGGCAACTGGTTGATCCAGGCCGGTCGCATCGAGGATGCGGTTGCGGTCTTGAAGGAAGCTGTTGCCGATGACCCCGCTCGTGCGGACCAGGTAGCGCGCATGATCTTCGCTGACGCATACCAAAAGGGTTACCAGGAAAAGAACTATCAGTACGCGATCGCGGGGATGGCGGCGGCCAAGGAGCTGCCCGACCTCGGTGAAGCGATGGTCAGCCAGCTCAACTTCTGGCACGGCTTCAGCGTGTACCAGGCGGCTGTGTTGGAGCAGGCGCCGCAGACGCTGCCCACTGCGCAGGCTACTCTGCCGCAGTTCCAGGCGGCGATCAACCTGTTCAACCAATCTGGGGCCTACCCGGCGTCGGTGAACGTGAATCTCAGCGAGCTGCTCGCCAATGCGAACACCTATGTGGAGATTCAGGACGCGATCATCAAACGAGGTCGCTGACCTCACGGGTCGCATAGCGGCAACTGCCGGGCTTGAGCGCCCCGGGGCTTCGGCCCCGGGGCGCTCTTTTTTGACACATCCGGGCTCGAGCCTCTCCCTGGCTCGTCGGCCGCTGGCCCTAATCGCTCCCACTTCGACCCACCACCTTGCGTGGCACCTTCGGGTTTCGTTCGGAAAATCGAAAAAGTGTGTTTTTGGCTGATTCGGTGATCGTGCCTGTGCTGAGTGGGCATTCGCTCTATTCGGCACCGCCTCGCGACCTCAAAAGTTTGTAATAAAACACCCTTGACGCCCCGCACCACCGGGGCGTATACTGACACCATAGTATCCCACCTTATCCCACTTCTCACCACGAAGGACGGTTGGTGAACGGATTCGTCGGGCAGTACGAGCATCAGATGGACGAGAAGGGGCGGGTCAGCCTCCCCTCGGCGTTTCGCCGAGAGGCTGACTCGGGCCGCTTCGTGCTTCTGCAGTGGGAGAAGCCGTACCTGACGCTCTTCCCAGAATCCAAGTGGGTAAGCGTGCAGGAGCGGCTTCTCGAATACCGACGAAACGATGCGCAGGCCTGGAACCAGGTCAGATCAATCGTTTCCAACGCGGTAGAGGTCGCGCCGGACAAACAAGGGCGGATCCTCGTGCCTGCCGGACTCCAGGCGGCGGCGGGGCTCTCGGGCACGGTACTGCTCAGCGGCAACCTCGACCGAGTGGAGCTTTGGAACCCCTCGACGTATGCGGAGGCCGTCCACGTAGACGCGGGCGACCTCGAACAGTTTGCGCACAGGCTCTTCGGATGACCGGCTTCGACTACCATGAGCCGGTGCTCGGCGATGCAGTAGTGGGACTGCTCAACCCCGAGGGGGAGCGGCTCTACCTGGATGGTACGGTCGGTGGGGGAGGGCATGCGCGGCGGATCCTCGAGCATTGCGGGGGCTGCCGAGTTCTGGCCGTGGACCGCGATCCCGATGCGCTCGCAGAGGCTCGCGTAGCGCTCGGCGAGTACAGCGAAAGAGTGCGCTTCCTGCATCGCCGCTTCGACCGCGCGCTGACGGACGTCGAGATCCTCGACCGTGGCCTGGACGGTGCCCTACTCGACCTTGGCGTGAGTTCTCATCAGCTCGACGAGGAAGGCCGGGGATTCGCCTTCCGGCGCGGTTTGGCACTGGATATGCGAATGGATACCACGGAGAGCAGCGACGCCGCTCTATTGCTGGCTACGGCCAGCGAGGACCGACTCGCGTCGGTCTTCCGTGACTACGGCGAGGAGCCCAAGGCACGGCGACTGGCGCGAGAGATTCTGAAGCGACGCGCGTCTGCTCCCCTAGAGACGAGTGACGATCTGGTCGCGGCGCTGTCCGTGACGCTGCGGCGCTCGCCCTCGCAGAGGGACAAAGCCCGGATTTTCCAGGCCGTCAGGATCGCCGTAAACGAAGAGTTGGAGTCGTTGGAAATGGGACTACCTGCCATTCGGGAGGCGTTGAACGATCGAGGCATCTTGGTCGTGATCGCCTACCACTCACTCGAGGACCGCGTCGTCAAGAACGCGTTCCGCGAGTGGAGCAAGGCGTGTACCTGCCCGCCACAGCTCCCGCTTTGCACCTGCCGAGGCGTGCCCTTGGGTAAGACGCTCACGCGCAAGCCTATACGTCCGGACGAAGACGAGATCGGCCGGAACCCGCGTGCTCGCAGCGCTCGACTGCGGGCCTGGCGGAGGGCCGCCTGATGGAACCGGGCATGCTTGGACGCGGCGCGGTGGTCTTCGCTGTCCTGCTCGGTGCGCTCGGGATGGTAACCTGGCGCCAGAGCCGGGCATTGGAATCACTCGCTGTGCTCGACGACCTACACCGACAGGTCTCGGTGGCCTCGGCGGAGCGGGCCGAACTGGAGCGCGACGTCATGGTGCTGGAGTCGCGCGCACGAGTGGTGCCCGAGGCGCGGGACCGCCTTGGAATGCACGTCCCCAAAGGAGCAGAGCTGGTTACGCTTTCGGGAGTGTCGAGGCCATGACTCCGAAAGACCCGGTAGCGCGGCCCCGTCCTTGGCGGCGAAGAGTTCTGCTTGGCGCCTGGCTCACTGCGGCCGCGATCATTTGCGTGCGCGCGGTCCAGATCCAGGTTGTACAGTCGCAGCAGTGGCGCGCGGTCGCAGAGGCCCAACACCGAAGGGACGAGGAGATCGTCGCGGCGCGCGGAAGCGTGCTGGACCGGGACGGCACGCCGCTCGCGGTGTCGCGCGAGCGCTTCAGCGTCGGCATCGCTCCGAACGAGCTCATCAACGTGGAAGCGGCGCGCTCCCTCCTAAGCGACGTGCTCGGGATCTCATCCCTTTTGGTGACACAGTTGACGAGTCCCGAAAGGCGCTGGAGTGTGGTTCCGGGCCGGTACCCGCCTGCGGTACGCCAGCAGCTGAACGGTGTCCGTGGGATTCATGTCACGCGCGAGCTTCAGCGCTATCACCCGCTCGGAGACCTCTCAGACGGTGTGTTGGGCCTGGTCCGCGACAACACTGGTAGCGGGGGTGTGGAGCAGGCGTTCCAGGAACTGCTGAGCGGTCACCCCGGCCAGGTCGTCGTGGCGCGGGACAACGTTGGCGGTGAGATCCCCGGCGAGCGCATTCTCGTCGAACCGCCGCGTCCCGGCGGCGAGGTCGTGCTCACGCTCGATATGGATCTGCAAGAGATCGCGCTCGAGGCTCTCAAGGAAGCGATCGAGCGAACGGAAGCTCGTGGCGGGGACGTACTGATCACCGATCCGCATACGGGTGAGATCCTGGCGTTCGTATCGATCCTCGACGGCCGGTCCGCGTCGCTCTCGGCGATCAATACGCCGTTCGAGCCCGGTTCTACGCTCAAGCCGTTCACGGTGGCGGGCCTCCTCAAGCACGACATTATTGCGCTGGACGACACCATCGACGTTGCGGATGGGGACTGGGCCTTCGCGGGTCGCACGATCACGCGGCATCACCAGGGCCGCATGACCGTCGCCGACGCGCTGCGTGTCTCCTCCAACGTGGGGATCGCGCAAGCCGCCCAGCCCATGACACGCGCGCAACAGTATGAGAACCTGCGCGACTTCGGCTTCGGTGGTCTGACTGGCATCGAGATTCCGGGTGAAGTCCGCGGCACGCTGCGTCGGCCCGACCTGTGGACAGGACAATCTCCGGCGTCACTCGCGATCGGGTACGAAGTCTCGGTAACGTCGCTACAGATGGCGATGGCGTACGGCGCGTTGGCGAACGGCGGCCGGCTCATGCAGCCCCGCCTGGTCCGTGAAATCCGTAACAGCGACGGCACAGTGCTCGAGCGATTCGAGCCGCGCGTGATTCGCCAGGTCATCTCCCCTCGAGTCGCCAGCTCGGTGAGCCGTGTGCTCGAGGACGTGGTAGAAGACGGAACCGGAAAGTCGGCACGCCTGGGCTCCTTCCGTGTAGCGGGCAAGAGCGGGACGAGTCGTCTCTACTCTGCCGACGTCGGTTACGAGGCCGGGGCCTACTTCTCGTCCTTCGTGGGCTACTTCCCTGCGGAGGCCCCGCAGCTCGTGGTCTTCGTGAAGCTCGATCGCCCCCAGGGCGCATACTACGGTGGCGCTGTGGCGGCCCCTGTAACACGTGCCACGATGGAGGCTGCCCTGGCAGCACGAGCGACACCCCTCGACCGCGCCGCGTTGCTGAACGCGACACGGGTGTCGACCACTCCGGTGGCGCGACCAGCTACCCTTTTCGCGTCGGTGCCGATTACCGCGCCTGTGTCGTCGGCGAAGGACATGGCCTTCCCAGTGGGACTCCCCACGGACGAGTCGCCCCGATTGGGGTCCGTGGTGCCGATCCCGGACGTCTCCGGCCTCCCTTCACGGGTTGCGGTCCGCCGGCTACACGCGTTGGGCTTGAGGGTCTCTCTCGCGCGGCCCGGAGAGATCCTCGGGACCGAGCCCGCGGCGGGCACTCGCGTACTTCGGGGTGACACGATCCGGCTGAAAGTGCGAAGGAGGATTGATGATTAAGCCCGCGCGGACATTAGACGCGGTAGGCGATGTCCTCCGGTCGGTCGGCCTCTTTCGGGAGCTGCGCGGCCCGGGGGACGTCACCGTTTTGGGAGTATGCCAAGACTCCCGTGAGGTCCAGCCCGGCGATCTGTTCCTCGCATGGAAGGGAGCCACCGCGGACGCGCACGACTTCGTGGCCGAAGCAGTTGCTAACGGGGCCGTGGCAGTCATGGTGGAGCGCCCGGTGGACGCAGACGTCCCTCAGCTCGTGGTGGCCGACGGCCGTCGTGCTGCGGCGTTGGTGGCGCGAGCGGTCACCGGCTCTGCCGACGAAGCCATGTTCATGGTCGGCGTCACAGGCACGAACGGAAAGACGACCACCGCGCTGCTGGTGCGCCATCTGATGGCGAGCCGGGGACTTGCCGCCGCCATCGGTACGCTGGGGGTCGTCGATGCCGAGGGCGTGTGGCCGGACACCGAAGGCCTCTCCACGCCCGGTCCGGTTCAGGTCGCCGTGTGGCTTTGGAAGCTCGCCAACGGAGGCGTCGAGGCCGTCGTCATGGAAGCCTCCTCACATGCACTCGAACAGCATCGGCTCGACGGCGTCGAACTCGATGTCGGTGTCTTCACCAACCTCACGCAGGACCACCTCGATTACCACAAGGACATGGCGGAGTATTTCGGCGCCAAGGCGCGTCTGGTGGAGCTCGTGGCACCGGACGGGACCCTGGTCGTCAACCGCGACGATCCCGCGTGGGAGAAGCTCGAAACCGGGGGTCGCCTGCTGCGCACCTTCGCGTTGGACGCCGAGGCCGACGTGAGGGCGGAGGCGATTCGACTCGGGCCCCGCGGGTCCAAGTTTACGCTCGTGATCGATGAGAGCCGGCGTGAGGTGCGCCTGCCTTTGCTCGCTCGCTTCAATATCGAAAATGCGCTTGCGGCCGCAGCGGTTGGTGCGGCCGGTGGGCTCACCATCGACGAGATAGCCGCCGGACTCGATACGGTCCCGCAGGTCTCGGGTCGCCTCGAGACGTTGATGACGGAGCCCTTCTCGGTACTCATCGACTTCGCTCATACTCCGGACGCATTAGACGGCGCACTCTCAGCGGTGCGCCCGCTCACGACCGGACGCCTCATCGTCGTCTTCGGCGCCGGCGGCGACCGTGACGTCGCCAAGCGTCGTCCGATGGCACAGGCCGTCGCGCGCGCCGCCGACGTAATCGTGCTGACGTCGGACAATCCGCGGACCGAAGATCCTGAGCGAATCCTCGACGATCTCGCCGAGGGGCTGGCCGAAGGCGCATACGAGCGCTTCGCTGACCGACGGGCAGCGATTCGTTTTGCCCTCGAAACGGCGGAGGCCGGTGATACGGTCCTGCTCGCTGGAAAAGGGCACGAGAGGTACCAGGAGCTCGGGACCGAGGCCGTCCCGTTCGACGAGAGGGTCGTCGTGCGAGAGTGCCTCGAGGAGTTGGGCGTCGCATGAGCCGCTTCGCTTGGACCGACCGCTCAGTGCGCGAAGCACTCGGCCTACGCGCAGAGCGGGCCGACGATGGAGTCGCCTACTCCGGCGTCTCAACCGACTCGCGTTCTATTGCCGAAGGAGACCTCTACGTCGCGCTGACCGGTGAGCATTTCGACGGTCATGACTTCGTTGTCGACGCGCTCGCGGGTGGTGCCATTGGCGCCGTCGTGTCCCGCTCGGTCACGGTCGAGGCGCCCGAGCATCTGTACTCGGTCGAAGACACGCTGGTCGCGCTCGGCGCCATGGCCGCGTACCGGCGCCGGGCGCTCGACGTTCCGGTCGTCGCAATCACTGGGTCCTCTGGCAAGACGGGCACAAAGGACCTGGCCCGCGTCGCGATCGATGGCGCGCTCCGGGTTCATGCGACTTCCGGCAACTTCAACAACCGCATCGGCATGCCGCTCACGCTGCTGGCGACGCCGAGTGAGGCGGAGGTGGTGATTCTCGAGCTCGGCAGCAATGAACCCGGCGAAATCGCGACGCTTGCGGCGATCGCCCAGCCGGATATCGGCGTTGTTACGACGGTCGGCGAGAGCCACCTGGAGAAGCTCGGTTCGTTGGACGGCGTGCTGACCGAGAAGCTCGATCTGCTGCGCGCGGTCGCTGGCCGTGGTACCTGCTTGGTTGGCGACGATCCGGCTGCGCTGGTCGAGGGCGCGCGTGCAATTTGCCCCTCGCTGCGGGTTGCGGGTTGGGGTGAGCGCGCCGACCCGGCGCTTCGGCCTGAACACGTCGAATCGCATGTATTGGGAGGCCACCGCTTCCACTGGCATGGCGAGAGCGTCACGCTCGCGTTGCCCGGACGCCATTCGGTCGCGAACGCCATGATCGCCCTCGCGATTGCGGAGCTGCTTGGCGTCGACGCGAAGGATGCGGTGCGCGGCATCTCGAGCGCCGAGCCCGGGGCGCTGCGCGGCGAGGTCCGTCGGATTGGGGGCCTGACGGTGGTCGTCGACTGCTACAACGCCAACCCGCAGAGCGTTCGGGCAGCGCTCGACCTGCTGCAAGGCCAGTCCACCGCATCCCGGACCGTCGCCGTGCTCGGCACTATGCTGGAGTTGGGCGAGGCCGCGGCGCGGCTCCACGAAGAAATGCTCAGGCTCGCTCTCTCACTCGACATCGACCTCATCGTCGCGACCGGCGCCTTTGCTGCCACCACCGCGGCTACCACGCCCGCCGACCGCGTGTTGCGCGCCGACGACTGGCAGAGCGCCTATCCCGCCCTGCGCGAGCGCCTCGAGGGGGACGAAGTCGTGCTGCTGAAGGCGTCTCGTGGCGTCGCGCTGGAGGGCATCCTGCCCGCGCTCGAGCAGGACTTCGGTGCGGACACACCTACGGCTCCGGCGGAGGCCTGATGTTTTACCACTTCCTGCCAGGCTTCTCCGATGTGCACATGGTCTTCAACGTCTTCCGCTATCTGACGTTTCGAGCCGCGGGAGCCGTCGTGACCTCGCTGCTCATCGCCTTCGTCTTCGGTCCCATGGTGATTCGCCGCCTTCGGCTCGCGAATGTGGGCCAAGTCGTGCGTGATGTGGGGCCCGAGTCGCACCTAGCGAAAGCCGGGACACCAACTATGGGTGGCGTCTTGATCATCCTGGCGGCGTCCGTTTCGACGCTGTTGTGGGCAGACCTGACCAACGCGTACGTCCTGATTGCGCTGGTAGCGCTCCTGTGGATGGGCGCCATCGGCTTCCTGGACGACTACCTGAAGGTGGTACAGGGCAAGACCAGGGGTCTGATCGCGCGCTACAAGATGGTCGGGCAGTGGACGTTCGGGCTCGGACTTGGCTTGTTCCTAATCCTGTACCCCATCTCGCCGCACTCATCGACAGCGACGTCGGTGCCCTTTTTCTCGGACGTGCAGGCGAACTTCATTCCGTTCGCCTTCGTGCTCTTTTCGGGGCTTGTCGTTTCCGGCACCTCGAACGCGGTGAACTTCACCGATGGCCTCGACGGACTCGCTGCCGGACTCACCGCGATTTCGGCTGTGACATTCGGGATTTTCGCCTATATCGCGGGCCGCTCCGAGTGGGCGGACTATCTGGGCTTCTTCGCGCTACCCGGAGCCGGTGAGCTCGCCATCTTCGCGGTTGCGCTCGCAGGGGCCGCCATCGGCTTCCTGTGGTTCAATGCACACCCGGCCGAGGTCTTCATGGGCGACACCGGTTCCCTTGCGTTGGGCGGCGCCATTGGGGTCATGGCGATCCTGCTCAAGGCTGAGTTCCTGCTGGTGATCGTCGGCGGCGTTTTCGTCATGGAGATGCTCTCGGTGATCGTGCAGACGAGCTACTTCCGGTACACGCGCGCGCGGTTCGGGGAAGGCCGGCGCGTCTTCAGAATGGCCCCCATCCATCACCACTTCGAAAAGCTCGGCTGGCCTGAGCCGAAAGTGGTTACCCGTTTTTGGATCCTCGGAATCCTGTTCGCGATGCTCGCGTTCGGAACTCTCAAAATCAGGTGAGCGAATATGATGCGGTCAAGCGAAATGGAAATGGGGAATGAGCGAATTGAGTGGAGTGAGTGTGGCGATCATCGGCCTCGGAGTCAGCGGCATGGCCGCGGCCCGGTTGGCCCTCAATAGAGGAGGAGACGTCTATGTCTCGGATCTGCGTACTGAACCCGCGCTTGCAGCTGGTGGAGCCGAACTGCGAACAGCAGGCGCCAGGATCGAGTTGGGAGGGCACGACCTCGAGCGATTGGCGGGAGCCGACCTCGTCGTCGTCAGTCCAGGAATCCCCCGGGGTGCTCCGGTGCTTCGAGCGCTCTCGGATCGTGGTGTTGGGTGGATCTCCGAGCCTGAGTTTGCCGTTCGGTTCTTCTCTGCACCACTGATCGCGGTCACGGGAACCAATGGCAAAACGACGACGACGCTCTTGGTGGCGCACCTGCTCCAGGCGGGTGGGCTGCGCGCGGCTGTGGGTGGCAATGTGGGCGGCGGACTCGCGCCAGCGGCCTCGGAGCTCGCTCTGCGTAGGGAGTCTCCAGATTGGTACGTACTGGAAATGAGTTCCTTCCAGCTCGCCGACGTCGACACGTTCCGGCCGGATATCGGGGTGGTCACCAACCTGTCGCCCGACCACCTCGACCGGTATCCCGACCTCGACGCGTACTATTCCGACAAGGCGCGGATCCTCAACCGCGCCGACGCGGACAGTGTTTGGGTCCTCCCCGCGGACGATGCCGCCGTCACGTCTCTGATGGCGGAGACCCCCGGTACGCGCTTCTTCTTCGGTGAGCTGGAGCACCCGGGAACGCACGCGTTCGTCGCCAAGAGCGTGCTGACGTTGCGCACCGACGGCAGGTCCGACGACCTAGTCACGACCGACGAGCTGCCACTTCTCGGTCGGCACAACCTTGCCAACGCACTGGCCGCGTCCATCACCGCGCGGCTCGCAGGGGCGAATCTGGAGGGACTGAGGAGCGGCCTTCGTACGGCGCTCCCGCTTCCCCACCGCCTCGAGCCGGTGGCCGACCTCGGCGCCGTGCTCTGGGTCAATGATTCCAAAGCGACCAACGTGGCCGCGACCCGCTCTGCCCTTCAGAGCCTTGATCGGCCGGTCGTGCTGCTCGTGGGCGGAAAGGACAAGGGAGAGGACTTTTCCCGACTCGTTCCTGACGGCGCTGATGTGCGCGCGGTCATCGCCTACGGCGACGCTGGCGCGCGGATCACGAGCGAGTCGTCGGGAAGCGAAATGGTCGCGGGGGGGCTCGAGGGCGCCGTGCGACGGGCTGTGGCCGTCGCTCGAGCGGGCGACGTTCTCCTGCTCTCACCGGCTTGCTCGAGCTTCGATGAGTTCCAGGACTACGGAGAGCGGGGGCGGGTCTTCACGGCGCTCGCGCGCGCTTCGGCATGAGAGCCCGCCCGATGGACATCGCGCCCGCAGGACCCGTCCTCCTGCCCGACTCTGGGTTGGGGAGGGGCTGGGAGGGTGCGACGCTGATGGGACTGACCGTCGTATTGCTGTCGTTCGGTCTCGTGACGCTCTACAGCGCCTCGTCGGTCCTCGCGATGAGGGAGGGGCTTCCCGACACGTACTTCCTGTTGCGCCAACTGACCGCGGCGGCGGCGGGGCTGCTCGTATTGATCCTGTGCGCGCTGATGCCCTATCGCTGGTGGCAGCGCTGGTCCTGGCCATTGCTGGGCGTGAGCGTTGCGTCGCTCGTCTTGCTGGTGCTGCCCGGAACCGAAGCGATCGCGCCGGTGATCAACGGTTCACGTCGATGGCTGCAGCTTGGTGCCATAAGGGGGCAACCCTCGGAATTTGCCAAGATCGCCTTCATCGTCTGGACCGCGGCGATGGCAGTGAAGAAGGCACCGCAGTTTCGGTCGCTGCGCAAAGGACTCGCCCCGTTCCTCGTAATCTGGTCACTGGTGCTGATCCCGATAGCGCTCCAACCGGATCTCTCGACCGCCATGCTGATCGGATTGCTCGGCGTCATGATCGTCTTCGCGGCCGGAGTGCGTATCACTCACTTCCTGTTCCTCGGTCTGCTGATCGTGCCGTTTCTTCAGAAACAGCTCTCGGTGGGCTTCCGCGCCGACCGCATCGAGGCCTTCCTGAACCCGGCACTGGATCCCACGGGTGCGGGCTTCCAGGTCCGTCAGTCGCTCGTTGCGCTCGGATCCGGTGGTCTCACCGGCGTAGGCATTGGGGAGGGGCGGCAGAAGTTCGGTTTCCTGCCCGAAGCCCACAACGACTTCATCTTCGCGATGATTGGCGAGGAGTGGGGCCTGCTCGGGGTCATCTTTCTGGTTGCGCTATACATGGGCATCGTACTCGTCGGTTTCCGGATCGCGAGCCGCGCGCCGGATCTCTTTGGCGAGCTGCTGGCGCTCGGCTTCACCAACCTGATCGCGCTGCATGCCCTGCTGCACATGTCCGTCGGCCTCAGCTTGGTCCCACCGACCGGGCTCGCGTTGCCGCTGGTTTCCTGGGGGCGTTCGAGTCTGGTGGTAACACTCGCCGCGATAGGTGTCATCATCTCTGTGGCCCGCTCAGCTCCGGGCGGTAAGGCGGCCCGTGCATGAGCGTCCTGTGGTCGTCTTCTCGGGCGGCGGGACTGGCGGCCATCTCTACCCCGCGCTGGCGATCGCAGACGCGCTTCGGGCACAGCGAAGCGACGTGCGCGTGGTCTTCGTCGGCGCCACTCGGGGGCTGGAAGCCCGCATCCTTCCGGAGCGCGGAGAAGATCACCACTTGCTGCCCGTTCGGGGGATCGATCGCGCGTGGCTCGCGTCGAGCTGGCGTGTCGTTCCCGCGCTTTGCTCGTCGCTCTATAGCGTCGCACAACTCTTTCGCAGGTTACGACCGGAGGCCGTCGTGGTGACCGGCGGCTACGCGGGAACCCCCGCGGGGCTCGTCGCAGGCATGCTGGGCGTGCCGCTGCTGCTGCAAGAGCAGAACTCTGTCCCGGGCTTGGCGACGCGGGCGCTCAGTCGATTTGCGGACACCATCCACATCGCTTTCCCCGAGGCGATCGAGCGGTTGCCCAGGAGCGTGAGGGACCGTGTACGTCAGAGTGGCAACCCGGTGCGCGCCGCTTCGCCACGCAGTCGGGCCGAGGCCCGAAGCCTGTTCGCGCTACCCGCCGACGCCCTCGTCGGGCTGGTAACCGGCGGAAGCCAAGGCTCGCTTGCGCTCAACGAACTCATCCTTCAAGCGATCGAAGGCGTGGTCGCGAATGGGCTCGGCCGGCCCGAGCGACTTCAGCTTCTGTGGTCCGCCGGTTCCAAGCACCACGACGTAGTGGCCGCGAGGCTCGCGCGATTGGGGGACCCACCGTGGGTGCACGTGCTCCCCTATATCGAGGACATGCCCTCCGCACTCGCTGCCGCCGACCTGGCGGTTACCCGGTCGGGAGCCATGACCACCTCAGAGTTGCTGAATCAGGGCCTGCCGGCGGTGCTGGTGCCGCTTCCGACGGCGACGGCGAACCACCAAGCACACAACGCGATGGCGCTCGCGCAGGCGGGCGCCGCAGTGGTAGTGAGCCAGGCCCACCTCACCGGTGAACTATTGTGGGCCGAGGTTGTTCGTCTTGCCGAGGACGAGGCGACGCTCGCCGACATGCGCGCCGCGGCCCTGAGTCGCGCACGGCCCGACGCAGCCAGTGAGATTGCCGCCGATGTCGAGCGGTTGCTCGCGACACGGGCGGGCGTCGGATGACAGGGTCGACCGTCGATCTCCGCTCGCTCTCAGCGGAGCATCCCGTGCACTTCGTCGGCGTCGGAGGCGTGGGCATGTTCGCGCTTGCCGAGCTTCTCCTGCGTCAAGGCGGGAAGGTCACGGGCTGCGATCTGAAAGAGAGCCAGGCCCTCGACGACTTACGCGCTCTCGGCGCGCACATTCACGTGGGTCACGACGACTCCCACGTCGAGCAGGCGTCCGCGCTGGTGGTGACGTCCGCGGTCCCAGCAGACCATGCCGAGATGCTGCGCGCGCGTGCGCTCGGAATCCCGGTGCTCAAGCGCGGACAGGCGCTCGGTGCATGCGTGAACGCCGGGGTCCTGGTCGCGATTGCTGGGACTCACGGCAAGACGACAACCACCGCGATGGCCACTGAGGTCCTCGCCAGAGCTGGAAAGAATCCGACGGGTCTGGTCGGTGGGCGCGTGCCGGGCTGGTCGGGCAATCTCCGCTTCGGCTCCGACAACCTGTTTGTCGTGGAGGCCGACGAGTACGATCGCTCGTTCCACACGCTCACGCCCGACGTAGCCGTGGTCACCAACGTCGAGGCGGATCACCTCGACATCTACGGTGACCTGCAAGGCGTGCGCGAGGGTTTCCGGACCTTTCTTCGTGGCATGCGCAACGGGGGTCGGGTGGTGGCGTGCGCCGACGATCTGGGTTCCGCGGCGCTGCTGTCTGGAGCGGGCGCTTCGGGTTACTCCTACGGAACGTCGGCCGGCTCCATGCTACGGGCCGTCGACGTGAGCGTCACGTCGATGTCGACCAGATGCAGGGTCGTGGAAGACGGCGTCGCCGTCGGCGAGCTGACGCTGTCGATCGGGGGTGTGCACAACCTGCGTAACGCGCTCGCGGCAGCTGCCGTGTCTAGGGCATTGGACGCCGAATGGGCGCCGATCCTCGAGGCGCTCGCGAGCTTCCGTGGTGTGAGACGCCGTTTCGAGCGGCTGGGGGAAGCCAACGGCGTAGCGGTGATCGACGACTACGCGCACCACCCGACCGAGATTGAAGCGACGCTGGCGGCGGTGCGTTCGATGTTCCCCGGCGCCCGCGTGGTAGCGGCGTTCCAGCCGCACCTGTACTCGCGAACGCGTGATTTCGCGGATGCGTTCGGGGTCTCGCTGGCGTTGGCCGACCTCGTGTACATCACCGACGTGTTTCCAGCCCGCGAAGCCCCGATTGCAGGGATCACTGGGGAGACCGTGGTGACGGCGTTGCAGCGGGCGGATCAGAGCGACGTTCGCTACGTGCCCGAGGTCGACGCGCTTGCCGAAACCCTGCTGGGCGAGCTTCGCCGAGGCGATGTGCTAGTGACGCTCGGCGCGGGCTCGATAGAAGACGTCGGACAGAGAGTGCTTGATGGACTGGAGGCGAGCGTCCATGCGTAGAGAGCTCCGCATTCTGCTCGTGACCATTCTGCTCGGCGCCGCGTGGACCTGGGGCCCGCAGGTTCCCGAGGTGCTGGCTGGGATGGAGGCGTTCCGCGTCACCGAGATCGAGATCGAGGGACTGCGCTACCTCAAGCGGTCGGCTGTGCTGGAGACGATGCGGGTCGGTCCCGAGACCTCGGTCTGGGGTGACCTCGACTCATGGGCGGAAGCGTTGCTGACGCACCCGCTCGTTCGCACGGTTCAAGTCCAGCGCAGGATTCCGCACACTCTCGTGATCTCGATCGGCGAGCGCGTGCCGGTGGCCTTGGTCTCGACCCCGACGGTCGAGCCCGTCGATCGTGACGGCGTTCGACTCCCGCTCGATCCTGCTGAGCACTCCTTCGACTTACCGCTCGTTGATGTGGGACGCGCTCCTGCCGCTGGTTCGAGGCTGCTTCCCAGGCAAGCGCGCGAGCTGGTGGCCGAGGTCGCCCGCTTGATGAGCGTCGACATTGCGTTCCTGCAGATGGTCTCCGAGGTGCGATGGGGCGAGCGCCGCTCGATCGTAGCGCGCGGAGTCGACCCTGATGTGGTGTTCCTGCTGCCTCTCGGCGTATCGCCGGAGCGCCTGCGCGAGGGCTTGAACGCTCTGGCCCATGCGCTCTCCAATGCGCCGGGCGAGGTGCCTGAAGTCATAGACCTGCGATTTGCGGACCAAGTGGTGGTCCGCCGCACCAGCGGAAAAGCGAGTGACAGCTAGATGCGTTCCAATCTCATAGCGGGACTCGACATCGGGACCACGAAGACATGCGCCGTGATCGGTGAGATCATCGGGGATCCGCGGCGGCCGGGTCTCATCATCCTCGGCGTGGGACAGGCCCGAACGGGCGGTCTGCGCGGAGACATGGTGACGAACATCGAGGAGATGACCGCGTCGGTGCGTGCGTCGCTCAAGGAAGCCGAGCTCATGGCCGGAGTGGCCGTTGATCGCGTTTACGCTGGGATCGGAGGCGACCACGTACGAGCCACGAGCTCGATGGGCGTGGTCGCGGTTTCCGAGGCAGACGTCACGGCTGACGACATCGAGCGAGTGCACGTGGTCGCGCGTGCCGTCGCCCTGCCCCCGGACCGCGAGATGCTGCACGCGATCCCGCAGGAATACAGGGTCGACCAGCAACGGGGGATCAAGGATCCACTCGGCATGGCTGGTGTCCGGCTGGAGGCCGAGGTGTTCCTGGTCACGTGTGCGATCACCGCGTCCGCGAACATCCGTAAGGCCGTCAACCGGGCGGGATACCGCGTACAGGAGCTGGTGCTGGAGCCGCTGGCGGGAGCCCGTGCCGTGCTCACCGAGGACGAAAAGGAAGTCGGTGTGGCGATGGTGGAAATCGGCGCCTCGACCACCGACTTGGCGGCATACTACGAGGGCAAGGTCCAGCACGTGGCGATCCTGCCGTTCGGCGGCAACACGCTTACCGCCGACTTGGTCCGCGGTCTGTCGGTTCCATACGCTGAAGCGCAGAAGGCCAAGGAGCACTACGGTACGGCGTTCGCGCAGTTGGTCGATCCACGGGAGACGGTTGAGATGCCTGGGCCGTCTCCGGGGCAAAAACGCGCCGTCGCGCGCGAGTTGATCGCGCACATCGTCGAGCAGCGCCTCGACGAAATGTTCAGTCTGGTCCAGGGCGAGCTTCAGGACCACGGGTTGCTGGACAAGCTCGGCGCCGGCGTCGTACTCACCGGTGGCACCGTCGCCATCCCCGGCATCCTCGAGTTGTCCCAGCAGATCTTTGCATCGCCAGTACGACTTGGCGTGCCGAGCGAGGGCCTCAGTGGGCTCGCCGACTCCGTCGGCCGCCCTCGCTTCGCCATCGCCACAGGTCTCTCGCTTTGGGGCGCGGACCGCTTCGCAGAAACCGGCCGTGGAGCCTCCACGATCACTTCCGGCGTGCTCACCAAGCTCGGCACGTGGCTGAAGGAATTTTTCTAGTGCGGCCGCTAGTGCATTCGCTTTTCCAACACTCCGCTAGGGAGGAGACATGATGATCTTCGAGTTCGAGGAGACTCCAGTCCGGAACGCCCGCATGAAGGTGGTCGGGATCGGTGGTGCGGGCGGCAATGCCATAAACCGCATGATCGACGAGGACCTGGAGGGCGTCGAGTTTATCTCGATGAATACCGACGCTCAGGCGCTGAAGGGCTCGCGCGCCCAGGTCACGCTACAGATTGGGAAAAAGCTGACGCGCGGCCTCGGCGCCGGCGCGCGCCCTGAGGTGGGGCGGCAAGCTCTCGCTGAAAGTGAAGAGGACGTCCGTCGGGCGCTCGAGGGAGCCGACCTTGTGTTCGTGACCGCGGGCATGGGCGGGGGTACCGGGACCGGTGCCGCCCCCATGGTTGCCGAGATTGCTCGTGACATGGGTGCGCTCACGATCGGGGTCGTGACGAAGCCGTTTTCGTTCGAGGGAAAAAAGCGGGAGCGCCAGGCGAACCAGGGGCTGGCCGAGCTTCGTCGCAGTGTGGACACCATGATACTCGTTCCCAATGACCGCTTGCTCGCGGTCGTGCCCAAGGGGACGTCCTTCCGCGACGCGCTCAAGAAGGCGGACGAGGTGCTGCTGAATGCCACGCAGGGCATCAGCGACCTCATCCGCGTGACCGGTGAGGTAAACGTCGACTTTGCGGACGTGCGCACGATCATGGCCGTGCGCGGCCCCGCGCTCATGGGCTCGGGCTTCGGTGAAGGCGACAATCGGGCGCAGGAGGCGGCCCAGGAGGCGATCTCCTCTCCGCTACTCGACGACGTGTCGATTGCCGGTGCGAGGGGCGTTTTGATCAACATTACGGGCGGCATGGACCTCGCCATTGACGAGGTTACGCAGATCTCTTCGATTATCCAAGAGGAGGCGGGAGACGAAGCTGAGATCATCTTCGGTGCGGTCCACGACCCGGAGTTGGAGGGCAAGATCCGCGTGACGGTGATCGCCACGGGCTTCGATACTACGGCGGACGAAAAAGTGATTCCGGGCAATTTCCGGCGACCCCGGCCGCAGGCCATGACGGCCCCGGCTCAAGCACCGGGTCAGCCGCAGGTGCAAGAGGTGCGTCAGTTCGAGGCGGTCCGAATGGCAGTAGGTGGTGGCGGTGTGGAGGAGGTACTTCCTCTGAACAGGTTCCCCGAGCAGACCGTCTCGCGCGAGCAACTCGTGGAGCTGGACATTCCGACGTTCATCCGTCGCCAAATGGACTAGAGAGTGCCCTAGCGCTCGCTGATTCTGAGGCGACCGGGCCGCCCGGCGGAGACGTCCGCCGGGCGGTCGTAGTACCTTGGAGGCATGTACTTGGTGAAAACTGGGAAGCACGCGCGCTGGAAATTGGTGATGGTGACGCTCGGCGTCGCCACGACGGCGTCGTGCTACCAGGAGCCGCCCGATGTAGGCACGCTTGATGCGGTCTATGCTGAGCCCGCGGAGCACGTGCGAATCTCGGCGCTGCGAGACGGGCAGACGCTCGGGCAGCTGTTGGAGGGCTCGGTCAGCTACAACGAGCGGGCGTCGCTGTTGCTGGCGCTGCGGGAGCATGCGAATCCTCGGCGGATGAGGGCTGGGACCGAAGTGACGCTTCGCTTCCGCAGGGGAGACGAATCCTTGCGAGGCGTCGATGTAGCGACGAGCCGTGACGAGACCGTGCGCCTTTCCCTCGTCGAGGGTGCCTGGTCCTCGGAGCTCGTGCGCACGCCCATCTACGTGGACACGCTGACCGCCGCCGGCGAGATCAATACCAGTCTTTGGGTGGCGGTGGTCGGCAACCCCGTGCTCAATTCCATGTCCCCGGGCGACGCCAACCGGCTCATCGACCAGCTCGACAAGGTCTTCCAGTGGCAGATCGACTTCTCTCGTCAGATCCGTGTCGGAGACACCTACCGCTTCGCGTTCGAGCGCGAAGTTCGTCCGGACGGCTCCATGCGAGCGGGTCGCTTGCTCGCCGCGGAGATGGTCACCGCGAACACCGCATACCACGCGCTCTGGTTCGACCCCAACGAGGACGGCGACGGCTCCTACTACAATCTGGAAGGGGAGTCGGTTCGTGGGGAATTCTTGCTGAAACCGCTGACCTACCGACGGATCTCCTCAACGTTTACCAACTCGCGTTTCCACCCGCTTCTCAAGACGTGGCGTGCGCACCGGGGCATCGACTACGCCGCGGACCGGGGCACTGACATCATGGCGACGTCGGACGGCGTCGTGATCTACCGCGGTGCGAAAGGGACGTTTGGCAACACCGTCGAGATTAGGCACGGCAACGGCTTCATCACGCGCTATGCCCACATGAGCCGCTTCCAAGCCGGTGTGAACGTCGGCACACGGGTCCGACAGAGCGACATCATCGGACACGTCGGCATGACAGGCCTCGCGGGGGGGGCACACCTCCACTACGAGATTCTCAGCGACGGTCGCCAGATCGATCCGCTTTCGGTCGACCTGCCGGCCGGCGACCCGGTTCCGTCCGAGAACCGATTCCGTTGGCGGTTCGAGATGACCGCCCACGTCGCGCTGCTCGAAGCGATCCCGGGCGCTGGGCCGGTCCGTATGCTCGCCGACGACCAAGACCGCGACCAGCCCGAGGATCACCCCGGGGGAGCGCAGTAGCGGCTTTGCAGCGGGCATGACTCGGGGTCTCCTGTTCGTCGTTCTCGCCGCAGCGGTGGCCAGCTACTCCTTTTGGGTGTACCAGCGCGTTGAGCTGCCTGTACGGGGAACACGCCTCTTGGCCTCCGTTCGGGCTGTGACGCTCGTCGTGATCCTGGCGCTACTCTTCGATCCCCGCATCCCGGGTACGGGCTCGACCGCTGCTTCGACCCAGTGGGTTCTACTCGACGCCTCGCTCAGCATGGCGGCTGAGTTCGACGGCTCGAGCCCCTGGCGGGAGGCTCAGGCGAGGGCGGCTGAGCTCGTAGATGAGGGCTGGGCCCTGGTGACCTTTGGCGACAACACTGGTGCTCTTGAGGAGCTCGACTACGCTCCCGACCAGGTCCGGACCTTGCTGGCGCCGACGCTCGAACGCGCCGCCGAGGCAGGCGTGGCTGTGGTGCGAGTACTCTCTGATCTCCGCTTCGAAGATGGTGTCGCCGTGCGTGCCGCGCTGGAGGCGCTGCCTCTAAAGGTCGACTTCGAGGCGTTCGGCGAGGGTCTGGTCAATGCGGGTATCTCGCTGCTGCACGTAGACGCCGCCGCTCGTCCCGAGGGCGTGGTGACTGCCATCGCGGAAGTGCACGGAACGGGGGTGGATAGCGCGACACTAGAGGTGCGAGCCGACGGAGAAGTCGTGGTCTCTCAGCTCGTGGATCTGCCCGACCCCGGGCTCCGTCGACGCATCGAGATCGAGATTCCGGTTCCGGGCGCTGCCGGCCGTGTCCGGTACTCGGCGCGGGTTACCACCGCATCCGATGCTTTCGCATCGGACGACGAGGCGATCGCGTATGCGACCGTCGGCCACGAAGAAGGCGCGCTCGTGCTGGTGTCGTTACGGCCAGACTGGGAACCCCGCTTCCTGCTGTCGGTGCTCGAGGACGTTACGGGCCTACCGGGGGTCGGATACCTACTTGTGGAACCCGGACGGTTTGTGTCGATCGGGCCGGCGGTGGACCGAGCGGGCCCCGTCGACTCGGCGACGGTGGGTCGGGCAGTGCGTGATGCGGCGCTGCTCGTCGTTCACGGCATTCACGGCGACGTGGACGCGTGGAGCCGCCGACTCCTCGAGCGCACGTCCAGCGCGATTCTGCTCGCGGGAGACCGAGAAGGCGCGGGGCTCGCGGGCGTGCGCACCGCGTCGCCCCTGACAGGGGAGTGGTACGCTTCCGGAGACATTCCGCCGTCGCCGTTGGTCGGTGAGCTGTCGGGCGCCAGGCTGCTGGGGCTTCCGCCGCTCACCGATGTCCTAGTCCCTGCGGACGGGATCACCGTAGTCTCTCCCCTGAACCTGCAGCTTCGAGGTATCGGCGCTCCCGCGGCTGCGCTCCACCTGGACAGGAACGGCGGGGGGCGGAGGGCGCTCGGCCTCGCCTCGGGGTTTTGGCGGTGGGCGATGCGAGAGGGCGCGGGTCGCGACGCGTATCGCCGTCTCTGGTCGGGAGTCGCTGGATGGGTGCTCGCCGACGATTCGATGGTCCCGCCGGAGCCGCGACCGGCACAGTGGGTGTTCGACCGCGGTGATCCTGTTGTCTGGTCGTTGCAGGGCGATTCCGCGGGCGTGCGCATCAACGTCCAGAGGGGCGACTCCGTGGTCGCCGACACCTTATTCCGTGGAGGAACGTCGCAGTCCCTCGGTGTGATGGCTCCGGGGCTGTACAGCTATCGGGCATCGAGCGAAGCCGGTGAAGTGCTGGCAGTGGGTCGATTCGACGTTGCGGCGACCTCGTCCGAAATGATTCCAACGTCGACGCTACCGGAACCGATTTCTGCGGGGGTGGCCACATTCGCGGAAGAGCGGGGGGGGCGTCCGTTGCGCACGTCTCCATGGCCGTACTTGCTGCTGATCATGCTTCTCTGCGGGGAGTGGGTGGCACGAAGGCGAACAGGACTGCGTTGATGGCTCGCCTCTTCAAGAACAAGCTGGAGCGGAAGAAGGGGCTGTGGCGGAGGGTGGTAGACTTGGCGCTCACCGACGTTCGTGTCGTCGCGGGAGGCATGGACTCGGGTTCGCTCGAGGCTCTCGAAGAGCGGCTGTTGGCCGCGGACTTCGGCGTACCCGCGACGATGCGGCTCATCGGGAGTGCGGAGCAGGTCCTGAGGAGAGGCAAAGCCCGGGGAGGTGCCCAGCTCCTTGAAGCTCTGAAGGGGGAAATCCGGGCGATCTTGGAGGACACCGACGAGGTGTTCCTGCGTGCTGCGGACTCCGGGCCCACGGTCTTTCTGATGGTAGGGGTCAACGGCGTCGGAAAGACCACGTCCGTGGCGAAGCTCGCCCACTTCTTGGTGGGAGAGGGCCGCAAGGTCATGGTGGCCGCGGCGGACACGTTTCGGGCCGGTGCGGTCGAACAGTTGGAGATCTGGGCGCACCGGATCGGGGTCGATTTCGTACGCGGTGCGCAGGGCGGGGATCCAGCGGCGGTCGCGTTCGATGCGCTCGATGCGGCCGAAGCCCGAGGTACCGATGTCGTGCTCATCGATACGGCGGGGCGTCTGCACACGAACTCGGGGCTGATGATGGAGCTCGAGAAGATCGACCGAGTGGTACGGCGGCGCATCGAGGGCGCTCCGCACGAGACGCTCTTGGTTTTGGACGCCACTGTGGGCCAGAACGCGGTGCGCCAGCTTGCCGCCTTCAAGCAAGTCGTCGACGTGAGCGGTATCGTGCTCGCAAAAATAGACTCCTCTGCGCGCGGCGGAATTGTGGTGGCACTTCGGGAGGAGTACGGCGTTCCCATCAAGCTCGTCGGCACCGGCGAGGGGCTGGAGGATCTGGAGAGCTTCGAGCCCCAAGCGTTCGTGGAGGGAGTCTTCGAGCGATGACGTGGGCGTGAGCTTCTCCCAGCTAGACCGCCCGGCCCAGTTCCTCAAGGGGGTAGGGCCGAAGCGTGCGGACGCTCTGGCCAAGATGGGCATTACCTCGGCGCGAGATCTTCTGTACCACATCCCCCGGCGCTATGACGACGCGTCGACACTCACCCCGATCGGGAGCCTCGAGGTCGGCCTGGACGCGACCGCGGTCGGTCGGGTGCGCAGCAAGGGAGTCATCCCGACCCGGCGCGGGCTGCGCATCTTCCAGGTCGTGCTGGAAGACGAAACCGGTATGATCACGGTCGCCTGGCCAGGCCAGCCGTGGCTGGATCGCAAGATCCGCAACGGCGACACGCTGCTCGTGACCGGGCCGGTAAAGTTCTTCCACGGGCGTCAGATCCATCCGCGCGAGTTCTCGACTCTGTGGCGGTCCGGTGACACCGAGCCCGAAACGGGCACGATCTTCGTCAGCTACCCCGCCAGCGAGGACGTGCCCCAGTGGGTGCTGCGAAGGATTTTAGGCAGCAACCTCGACGAGCTGCTCTCCTGGGCCGACGACGACGAGTACCTCACCGGGGCGCAGCGCTCGTCGCGCCGGCTGCCGGGTCTCTCTGAGGCGTTGTCGGCATTGCACCGTCCCGCGAGCCTCTCCGACGCCGAAGTCGGACGGCGCAGGCTCGCATACGACGAGCTCTTCTTCCTGCAGCTCGTGCAGGCCCAGACCCGACGGTGCGCGACCGAGGTCGAGGAGGGCATCACGCACGAGCGCAGCAATGAGCTGATTCGACCGCTGCACGAGAGCCTTCCGTTTGCCTTGACGACTGCACAGGCCGCGGTGCTAAGAGACATATACCAGGACATGAAGTCGAAGCGGTGCATGAGCCGCTTGCTGCAGGGCGACGTGGGGTCGGGCAAGACCGTGGTGGCGGTCTTCGCCATGTTGCTGGCTGCGGAGGGCGGCTATCAGGCCGCGCTCATGGCGCCAACGGAGATCCTCGCCGAGCAGCATGCTCGCAGGCTATCGGAATGGCTCGAGCCGCTGGGCATCGACGTCGTGCTGCTCACGGGCAGCCTCACGGCTGTCGAGCGCCGAAAGGCCCTCGAGTCCATCGAGTCCGGACAGGCTCTGATGGTCGTCGGAACACATGCGCTCATTCAGGACACCGTAAGCTTCTCTCGGCTGGGGCTCGTAGTGGTCGACGAGCAGCACCGCTTCGGTGTACGGCAGCGGATGGCGTTGGTCGAGAGGGAGGGACTCCGTCCTGATGTGCTCGTCATGTCCGCTACGCCGATCCCTCGATCGCTCGCGATGACGCTATATGGCGATCTCGACCTCAGCGTGCTCGACGAGTTGCCGCCGGGTCGCACGCCGGTCACGACCGTCATGAGGACCCCAGACCGCAGAGACGCTGTCTACGCTTTCGTCGACGAGCAACTCGCGGAGGGGCGGCAGGCCTACGTAGTCTATCCTTTGGTGAGCGAGTCCGAGAAGGTGGATCTGCTTTCCGCCACCGAAGAATTCGAACGCCTGCGCAAGGAGGCGTTCCCCCAAAGACGCGTCGGGCTCTTGCACGGCCAGCTCCGGCCCGCGGAGAAGAACGAGGTCATGCGTTCGTTCTTGGCGGGGGACCTCGACCTCGTAGTCGCCACCACCGTGATCGAAGTCGGCATCGACGTGCCCAACGCCACCGTAATGGTGATCGAACACGCTGAGCGCTTCGGGCTCGCTCAGCTACACCAGCTGCGGGGGCGGGTGGGTCGCGGGGCCGCCGAGAGCCACTGCATCATGATCGCGGAGCCGGGAGAAGAGGCACTGGAGCGCCTCAAGGTCTTCCGTGACACCTCGGACGGATTCGAGATCGCGCGCGCGGACCTGCGCATCCGGGGCCAAGGAGATCTCTTCGGGAGCCAGCAGCACGGGCGCGATCCCCTGCTGCGTTTCGCCGATCTCATGATCGATGAGGACCTCTTGATCGAAGCCCAGCGAGCGGCGCGCGAACTCGTGGCCGCGGATCCCGAGCTCCAAGAGCCCGCGCAGAGGCGGATGCGGGAACTCTTGGAGTCCCGGTATCGTGAGCGGCTGGAGATGTATGGCGTAGGGTAGGCGTCAACGTGGCGGCGCTTCCCTAATGCCGCCCTCGGCTCCACTCTTCTTGTCTTGCGAAGCAACCTTCTTCAATAGCCTTCTAATGGTCGATATCGAGCGGTTGGGTGAGCATGTCGGTGAGACGGTCACCGTGCGTGGCTGGGTGGAGGCGACCCGTGGACATGGTAAGGTCGCGTTCCTCGTCGTCAGGGACGGCACGGGTACCTTGCAGACCGTCTTGGTCAAGAGTCAGATCGAAGAAACGATTTGGGATTTGCATGGCTCGTTGAGCCAGGAGTCGTTGGTCGCGGTAACAGGCGAGGTCAAGGAGGACGCCCGGGCCCCCGGCGGATACGAGCTCGGGGTCACCGCACTCTCGCTGCTGTCCGGGGCCGACGAGTACCCGATCCAGGCCAAAGAGCACGGCGTCGACTTCCTGCTCGATCACCGACACCTCTGGCTGCGTTCGTCGCTGCAGCGCGCCAGCCTCAAGGTGCGCGCCGAGGTATCCCAAGCGATACACGACTTTTTCTACGGTCGCGGTTTCACCCGGATCGATACGCCTATTCTCACGGGCTCGATCGGTGAGCATGCCGGGACACTTTTCGAGACGGAGTATTTCGGCGAGACGGCCTATCTGGCCCAAACGGGTCAGCTCTATGTCGAGGCTGCGTGTCCCGCGTTCCAAAAAGTGTACTGCTTCGGGCCAACGTTCCGGGCGGAGAAGTCGAAAACGCGGCGACATCTGACCGAGTTCTGGATGATCGAGCCCGAGGTCGCGTTTGCGGACTCGGACGACAACATGCGCCTACAGGAGGAGTTCGTTTCGTATCTGGTGGAGAGAGCCCTCGAGAACTGCGCCGACGAGTTCGAAGTGCTCGAGCGTGATACCACCGCTCTGGAGCGCATCAAGACGCCCTTTCCCCGCATCAGCTACACCGAAGCGGTGGAGCAGCTGAACCAGAAGGGCTCCAAGACTGAATGGGGGCAGGACTTGGGCGCACCGGACGAAGCGGCGCTCATGGAAGATCAGGATCGTCCGCTCTTCGTATACAACTATCCGAAGGGCGCCAAGGCCTTCTACATGAAGGAGAACCCGGACGATCCAAGAACGGTTCTCTGCAACGACCTGCTGGCACCTGAGGGGTACGGGGAGATCATCGGCGGAAGTCAGCGAGAGGACGACCACGACCGACTGCTTGCTCGTATCCGGGAAGAGGGTCTGCCCGAAGAGGCGTACAAGTGGTACCTCGACCTGCGCCGATACGGCACCTTCCCGCACTCAGGATTCGGCCTCGGGCTCGAGCGCACGGTCGGGTGGATCACGGGCCGCCACCACATCCGCGAGATGATCCCGTTTCCGCGGCTCATGAACCGGCTCTACCCTTAGCGTTTCGACATGCCGAGAGCTGTGCTGGACATGATGGACCGGCGTCCCATTTGGGCGATGCCGCCGTGGGTCCCCGAGCGGATTCGCGCCGCGTTGCCGGACGCTTGGGAGCTCGTCGTGATCGACGAAGAGACGGACGGCTCAGGTGACGGACGTGGTCGGGTTACGGCGGCCGTGCTCGACGCCGTCGCGTCCGCAGAGATCTACTTCGGCTACGGCATCGCTGCCGAGCTCATCGAAGCGGGCCGGGCGCTGCGTTGGGTCCACTCGGGCGCCGCGGGCGTGGGCAAGTCCTTAACGCCCGTGATGCTTTCCAGCGAAGTGATATTCACCAACTCCGCCGGCATCCACGCGGAGCCCATTGCCGAGTATGTGATCGGCATGATTTTGTTCTTTGGTCGAGGACTCGACTTGGCGGTCACCAACCAACGCACCTCCGCGTGGCACGCGGACGCCTATTATCGCGATGAAGCGCCGCTCAGCGAGCTCTCTACGTCGACCGTGGGCATCGTCGGGTACGGAGGCATCGGCAAGGAAGTCGCGCGACGCGCTGCGAGCCTCGGTGCGCGCGTAGTCGCTCTCAAGCGCAGCGAGCCTGGGCCCGACGATGCGGCTTTGACGCCTGTCGGAGGTGGAGCGTCGCTCGCGTCGAACATCGATGTCGTCAACGGTGCCGAGGGCCTGGACCGGGTCCTCTCCGAGAGTGACGTGCTCGTCCTGGCGGCCCCGGAAACCGAGCGGACGCGCGGCATGATGGACGCTGATGCGTTCCGCAGAATGAAGAGCGGAGCTCTGCTGATCAACGTGGCACGCGGGAAGCTGGTCGATGAGGAGGCTCTGTTGGCTGCGCTTCGAGAGGGACGCCTGCGAGGCGCCGGACTCGATGTGTTTGCGAAGGAGCCGCTCGCCGCTGATCACCCGTTATGGGCGTTCCCCAACGTGCTCGTCACACCGCACGTATCGGCGGTGACACGTGGGTTTTGGGCTCGGGAGACGGCGCTTATTCTGCACGATCTCGATTGCTTCCTGCGTGGCGCTGCCCCCGCGGAGTGGGGGAACCGCGTCGACAAGGCCGCCGGCTACTAGAGCTCCTCTCTTTTCACTTCATCCCAGAGGGCATCCAGAGCTTCGAGACCTGCGCTCTCAAGCGGGATGCTCCTCTCTAGCGCGATCTGCTCGAGCCGATCGAATCGAGCCTGGAACTTGGTGTTTGCGCGGCTCAAGGCGGTCGTTGGGTGGGGTCCCGCGAGCCGCGCCAGATTCACGGCCGCGAAGAGGAGATCCCCGATCTCTTCCTGAACGGCCTGGTCGTCGCCGGCTTCGACCGCCTCCCGTACTTCTTTCAGTTCCTCACTGACCTTGTCCCACGCCCCCTCGTAGCTTTCCCAATCGAACCCGACCGCGGCCACTCGCTCCTGGATGCGGAACGATTTGGTCAGAGGATCGAGCCCCTTCGCCATGCCCGACAGTACGTTCTCGTCCGGCTTTCTTTCAGCCGCCTTCAAGGCCTCCCAGTCTTGTCGCTCACCTTCCCCGAAGAGATGGGGGTGCCGCCGGATCATCTTCTCCTCGAGGCGTGCGTAGATGCTGTCCGAGTCCATCGTGCCCGACTCTTCAGCCACGACGATCTGGAACGCGAGGTTGAGCAGCAGGTCTCCCAGCTCGCCCTCTACATCTTCCGGGCCACCGTCACGGATCGCGTCCACGACCTCGTGCGTTTCTTCGAGCAGGTGCGGGATCAACGACTCCGCGGTCTGCTCAGCATCCCAGGGACAGTTCTCCCGCAGGAAGCGGACCAGCCTGACCGCCCGATCGAGGGTTCCGGGCCCTGGAAAGTGGTGCCGATCGGCTTCGTTGTCGGGGGTGTGGCTCATGAGCGCTCGGGGTCGTATGTGAGGCTAGTTCTTGGCATCTTTCTCGGCTCATGTCAACGAATCCAACCGCCCGAGCTTGGGCCGAAATCGACGCTCAGTCGCTTCTGAATAACGCCAGGACCGTGCAGTCGTCGATCGGTCCCGACGCGCGCCTGCTTCCGATGGTGAAGGCGGACGCCTATGGACTGGGTGTCACCGAGGCGGCACAGGTGCTGGAGCGCACGGACCCTTGGGGATTTGGGGTGGCCACCGCCGAAGAGGGCGCGCAACTGCGCGCGCTGGGCGTCACACGCCCGGTCGTGGTGGTGAGCCCGGTGCCCGAAGGCTCGCTTTTAACTGCGCTGGAGTCGGAGTTGCAGGTTGGGATCTCCAGTCTCGACGCGCTTCGAGAGACCGCGGACATGGCCGAGTCTCTCGGGTCGCGCGCCGGCGTCCACCTCGAGGTCGATACGGGGATGGGTCGGTCCGGCCTCGATTGGCGTGCCGTGGACACTTGGGGTCCACACGTTTCGCAGGCCACCGGTGGCACGCTGCGCTGGGTCGGTTGCTACACGCACCTGCACTCCGCCAACGAGGGGCCGGAGTCGGTGCACGAACAGTGGCGTAGGCTGCAAGGCACGCTCGAGCGCCTCCGCCCACCTGAAGGCGTCGTGGTTCACGTACTGAACAGTTCGGCCGCATTGCGCTTGCCCGAGTATGCGGTAGCGGTGGTACGTCCGGGCATCTTCCTGTATGGCGGTGAGATAGGCACGGGGCTCGTGGTGCCAGAACCCGTGGTCGCGCTGCGAGCGCGTGTCGTGCACATCAAAGAGGCGGCGCCCGGGGACAGCGTCGGTTACGGCGCTACCTACCACGCGCAAGGCGCCGAGCGGTGGGCCACGCTCTCGATCGGATACGGAGACGGGCTCTCTCGAGCTCTCGGCAATCGGGGACATGTGCTGCTACGCGGCGTTCGCGCCCCCATCATTGGACGGATCTCCATGGACGTGACGGTGGTAAACATCACCGGTGTCCCAGATGTCGGGCGCGGCGATATCGCGACGTTGATCGGCACCGACGGCGACGCGCGCATCACCTTGGACGAGGTAGCTGGACTGGCCGGTACCATTAGCTACGAAGTGCTGACCGGCCTCACGCCGCGTATTCCCCGGATTTGGAAGGGTCTAGATGGATCTTGAGCGTCTGATCGACGAGGCTCGAGCTGTCTCTGAAAAGGCTCATGCGCCCTACTCGGGGTTCCAGGTGGGTGCGGCGTTGCTCGCGGAAGACGGATCCGTGCATGTGGGATGCAACGTCGAGAACGCGTCATACGGTCTGACGGTATGTGCGGAACGGTCGGCGGTGGCGAGTGCGATCGCCCAGGGTGTGAAGAGCTTTCGCGCGGTAGCGATCGTAACCAACGGCGAGCGGCCAGTCGGGCCGTGCGGGGCATGTCGTCAGGTCCTGGCGGAGTTCGCATCGGACCTGATTGTGGTGTCGGAGGCCGGTGGTCTTCGAAAACAGTGGACATTGGGCGAGCTTCTGCCCTCACCCTTCGAGGGTCTGCCGGAATGGCCTGGCGGGCAACACGATTGAGACGAGAAAACGTGCGCAGTAAGCTCATTGGATCATTGCTCGCCTTGGCGGCGCTCGGCGTCGTTGCCTGCGCAGAACAAACGCCCACTTCACTCGACGAGAGCCTGCTGCCCGACGAGCCGATCACTTTGGAGTTGCACATCCCGTGGGAGGACTTCGCGTCCAACCTGGAAGTGATCGGTGGATATGGATCCCCTTCGGAGCTGGGCGCCGGCGTGCTCGCCAATTCGTTCGCGGGCACGCTCGACGCCCGCACGCTGCTGCGTTTCGGGGCGTATCCCACTACGGTTTCCGTGAGGGATACCACGGGAACCACGCGGCCCGACTCGTCGCTCACCTTCATCGGCGGTCGCGTGGTCGCGTTCCTCGATACCATCGCGAGCACCAACGAGGGACCTGTGCTGCTGCGCCTGGGAGCGATCCAGCACCCCTGGGACGTGAGCACGGTCACTTGGACCACCGCGGTCGACACGATCAACGATCGGCGGCCGTGGCCGGAGGAAGGTGCTGGGCCAGTGGTGCCTCTGGGTACCGCCGAATGGGACCCGGCGACCGGTGATTCCGTCTGGTTCGAGCTCGACTCGGCGCAGGTGGCTGCCTGGGCCGATACGTCGGAAGTGAGCCGAGGTGCGCGCATCGACTTGCTCACGGAGGGCGCGCGCATCCAGATCGCGACGGCCGTACTACGGCTCAACACGCGCCCGAGTCTGAACCCCGACTCGACGTTCTTCCTCGTCGCTCCGCGCGAGGAGATCACCTTCATCTATAGCCCGTTCCCGGAGCCTCCCCCGGACGGCATTCGGGTCGGCGGGGCGCCGGCGTGGCGAACGGTGCTCGACATACGAGTGCCGACGCAGCTCAACGGCCCGGAGGCGCTTTGTGCGGTGGTCGTGTGCCCAGTGACGCTGCATTCCTCCGAGCTCAACTACGCGGCGGTGGTATTGCGGACCCGAAGAACCCAAGATGCGTTCCAGCCCACTGATACTGTCGCGATCGATGTGCGGCCTGTGCTCAGCCGGGTTGCGTTGCCGAAGGCTCCGCTTGGGAACTCGCTGGTCGGCTTTGCGGGTCGCCTCATCGGGCCCGAGTTCTTCGGGGACCAGGCTGGGCAGGATGTCGAGATTCCGATCACGATCTTTGCGCGGAATCTCGTATCAGGCACGGACGCGGCGGGCTTCGATCCTCCTGAGACGCTCGCGCTGCTCTCGGTGTTCGAGCCGGTCTCGATCACGTTCGCGTCGTTCAATGGCCCAGGGGACGAAAACGCTCCCTTCCTCAAGCTGATCGTAACCATTGGCCGATCCGTGGAGCTACCGTGAGGTCCCTGCTCGAGCACACACGGGTCTTCTTGTTGACTGCGGCGCTGTCCTTGAGCGCCGCGCCGCTGTGCGCGCAATCGCTCTACAACGCGGCGGGGCTCGGCCTGCCGGCAGAGTCGATCGACGGGCGCGGACGGGCGTTGGGCAACCTCGGCATCGGGCTCTTCGGACACGCCATTCTGCCGAGCGATCCAGGTGCGGCTGGTTTGCTCGTCATCCCCGCGGCGGTGCTCGTGGCTCAGCCGTCCTGGGTCGAATACCAGCGCGGTGCGGACGAGAGCGGGAGCTTTCAGGGCAACCGCTTCCCATTGCTCGGCATCGGATACCCGCTCTTTTCGGGCATGTTTACCGCCAACTTCGGTTCCTTCCTCGATCAACGCTTTGACGGCCAACGAGATGTGACAGTGGACTTGCTCGACGGCCCCACGGACGCCAGCGACTTCTTCGAGCAGAACGGTGCCGTCTCCCTCGTCAACTTCGGCTACTCGAGGCGGCTCAGCGACCGACTTGGCGTAGGCTTCTCCGTGGGTCGGTACGCGGGCTCGCTCACGCGCCGGTTGATTCGTGACTTTGGCGACGCGTCCGCCACCGCCAATCTCGAGCTCTACGAGGTCGGCGGCCGCTGGAGCTATTCTGGCGCGTCCCTAACAGCGGGCTTCGCTGCGGACTTGGGCACCATTGTCCGCGTCGCAGGTAGCGCGACCTGGACCGGCTCCCTCAACGCCACCGGATCGGAGGGGACGGACGGGAGCGACCGTTCGTTCGACCTTCCGTTTCAGTACCGGTTGGGGACCAGCGTAGTGCTGGCACCCGGACTGCTCATAACGGCGAGTGTAGTGCGCGCCGATTGGGGAGATATCGCTGACGACCTGAGCACGCCCTCTACGGTGGGGACCACGAACGGATTCGGCGTGGGCCTCGAGTTGTCGCGGGCGCGTCTCCTTGGTCTCACCGCACCGCTCCGATTCGGCTACCGGAAGAGTAGTCTCCCATTTTCCTTCGGGAGTGGGGGCGCGACCGAGACGACCTTGGCCGGTGGCTTCGGGTTCATCTTGAATCAGACAGGGGGGATCACTTTGGCAGGGGCGGACTTCGCGCTAGAAAGGGGTGAGCGTTCCGACTCGTCACTCACCGAAAAATTTTGGCGTGCCACGTTCTCACTGCGCGTAACCGGCTATTAGGCGGCCGACGGTTCCGGAGATCCTTAGGCCCACATAACCCATCCCAGCATGCGCGTCTTCTATCACACCTTCGGCTGCAAGGCCAATCAGTACGACACTGAGCGGATGCGCCAAGAGGTGGAAGCGCGTGGCGGCGAGACCATGCTCAGGCGCTCGGACGCAGACATCTACGTGGTCAATACCTGCACGGTGACCAACAAGGCGGATGCGGGCGCCCGCCGCTTCATCCGGCGCCTGGTACGCGAGAAGCCAGAGGCGCAGGTCGTGGTGGCGGGCTGCTCGGCGGCGCTCAAGGCCGACGAATACCACGCGATGCCCGGGGTTGTTGCGGTCATCGAGGGACATGATCCGGTTGCCGTCGCGGGCGCGTTGGAGCCGGCGACGCCGGTGCAGATCGAGCTGCGTTCAGCCTTGGACCGCATCGACACCGAACCGATCGGCGGCGAGCTGCTGCGGACGCGCCGGGGCGCTACGCGGGGGTGGCTCAAGGTGCAGGATGGATGCGACCGCAAGTGCTCGTTCTGCGCCACGCGGTTGGCTCGGGGCGAGTCGCGCTCCCGGGCGCCGGATCAGGTAGTGGCCGAGGCGCTGCTGTTGTCCGGGCGGCATCCCGAACTGGTCGTGACTGGCATCCACATCGGGCACTACGGGAAGGATCTGGATCCGACCTGGACGCTCTCGCGCCTCGTGGCCCTGTTGCTGGACCGGGTCCCCGACGCACGGTTCCGCCTGGGCAGTATCGAAGCCACGGAGGTAGACGACCTGCTCATCGACCTGCTCGCAACGTCTGGGGGACGTCTCGCTCCGCACGTGCACATGCCGCTGCAGAGCGGGGCGGATCCCGTGCTCAAGCTCATGCGCCGGTGGCACACGCGTGAACAATATCGAGTGCGGGTGTTGGAGCTCGCCGAACGTGTGTCTCCTCTCGGACTCGGCGCGGACGTCATCACGGGATTTCCGGGCGAGAGCGAGCATGACCACGACTCCACCCGAGCGCTGATCGATGAGCTGCCGTTCACCTACCTGCATGTATTCCCGTTCTCCCCTCGTGACGGGACCGTGGCCGTCCGCTTGCCTCATCCGGTGCCGCAGCGCGTGTCAGGGCAGCGAAGCCGTGAGCTGAGGGAGATTGCCCAGGCGAAGGGCAGAGAGTATCGGGAGACACGCGTCGGCGGGTCCGCCGAGGTGGTTGTCGAGGGTGACGGGGGTACCGCGCTGACCGGGGACTATCTGCGAGTTGGGGTGGGCGGTGCACTTCGCACGGCTCACCACCATGAGCAGACCGGCACGCTCGAGCGGCTTCCGACGGGTACACTGCAGGGGGACGCGGACCATCTGTATATTACGTTGTCCCAGCAACCCTCCGTGATTTCAGCATGAACGAGCCCGGGTCCAAGCGCCGCGCGTACGTCGAAACGTACGGATGTCAGATGAACATCAGCGATGGTGAGCTGATGGAAGGCGTGCTCGAAAGTAACGGATACCTCATCGTCGCCACGCCCGAAGAGGCGGACGTCGTACTGATCAATACGTGTGCGATCCGGGAGCATGCAGAGAAGCGCGTGCTCGGGCGCGTCGCGCAGCTCAACGGACTCAAGCGCGAACGCCCCGACGTGGTCATCGGCGTGACCGGGTGCATGGCACAGCGCCTGGGCGAGACCCTGCTCGAGCAGGCGCCCTACGTGGATCTGGTCATGGGGCCCGACGGATACCGGGCCCTTCCCCAGACCCTCGCTAGTCTCGAGCAGAGGCGGGAAGCTCCGGGCGCACGTACGAAAAAGAGGGGGCCCCAACTCGCGGTGCTCGATCTCAGCCTGGGAGAGAACTACCAAGGGCTGGAGCAGCGCCGAGCGGAGGGGCCCACTGCGTGGCTTCCGATCCAGCGAGGCTGCGACCACCGCTGCACGTTCTGCATCGTGCCCTACGTGAGGGGGCCCGAAAAGAACCGTGCCGCCCCAGAGATTCTCAAAGAGGTGCGCGGCCTGGTGGAGACCGGCGTCACCGAGGTTACGCTGCTCGGCCAGACCGTGAACTCCTACGAATGGGGCGATTGGAATTTCCCACGCCTCTTGTCCGACGTGGCTCGGGTCGACGGCATTCAGAGAGTGCGTTTCACGTCGCCGCATCCAAACGACGTTACCCCTGAGCTAGTGGGTGTGATGGCCACCGAGGCTGCGGTCTGCGAGCAGCTGCACCTGCCGGCGCAGTCCGGGAACAACCGCACCCTGAAACGCATGCTGCGCCGATACACGGTAGAAAAGCTGCTGGAAAAGGTCGAGCTGGTGCGCAGTGCAATTCCGGACATCGCGCTCTCGACGGACATCATCGTGGCGTTCCCCGGTGAAACGGATGAAGAGTACGAGGACACGCTCGACCTGATGCGCGAGGTGCGTTTCGACGAGGCGTTCACATACAAGTACTCGCTGCGCGAAGGCACGCCCGCGACGAAGCTGCCGGAAGAAGACTTCATCGACCCGGATCTGGCGCAGGTGCGTCTGGAAGGGCTCATCGAGGTGAGCCGCGCTATCCAGGCCGAGATCAACGCTGCGGAGGTCGGTCGTGTCGAGCGGGTTCTCATCGAGAGGAAGGGCCGAAGGGAAGGCCAGATCCTTGGCCGAACCCGTCGCAACAAGGTCGTGGTCTTCGACGGCGAGCCTGCTCGCGCCGGCGAGTACACGGTGGTCGAACTGCAGACCACGACCGGCGCGACGTTCGCGGGAAGGGAGGTAGCGGGGCCGGCGATGGCAGGACTGAAGTGAGCCGATTCTGGGGAGCGCTGGGAATCCTCATCGTCCTGGCGCTCTCTCTAGGTTTCGCATCGCTGAACGGGAGCCAGCGCGTCACGCTGGATCTTGGCATCAAGACGCTCTACGGAGTCCCACTCACCTTCATCGCGTTTGGTGGCCTGATCACGGGCATGGTGATCATGCTCGTGGCGGGCGTTCAGTCGGACCTCAAGGTGCGGCGGATCTTACGTGACCGGCTCCTGGAGGAGGATCGCGAGGAGCGCAGCCGGTTCGCCGACCGCGATCAGCGTGAATTGTTCGAAGGAGGCGGGGCAGAGAACTGAGGCATGATCTCGGCCGGAGGCGATCGTAATCAGGTCGTTACCCACGGTCGCCACCGCGGCGTTGGCCTTTGCGGCCGGCATCGCGGTGAGTCGCTTCGGCGCACTCGTTACGGTCGCGCCGCAAGTGTCGGTGGTTTCGGTAGGTCGTCGCAACCGGTACGGGCACCCGTCGCCCCGTGTCCTAGGTCGGCTGCTCGCCTCGGGCACGACCTTGTACCGGACCGACCTGGACGGCACCGTAACCCTCGTCGCTCGGCCCGACGGTACGTTCCAGGTGCGTCGAGAGCGTTGACGCGCTCCTGAGCGGTTTCTATCCTCGGGGGTCTCCGTGCTCGTCACGGCTCCGGCCCGCTCACCTCACGTCCCGAGAGCGTACATGCTCGAAAGTCACGTGGTCACGATCTCGCGCTTCGTTGTCGACCAAGAATGCCTGGTCCCAGAGGCGACCGGGGCGTTCACCAACCTTCTGCAAGACATCGCGCTCGCCGCCAAGGTGATCGGGCGCGAGGTCAACAGGGCTGGGCTCGTGGACATCCTCGGTGCTGCCGGCAAGCGAAACGTTCACGGCGAGAACGTGCAGAAGCTTGACGAGTTCGCAAACCGTGTGATGTACCGCGCCCTCGACCACACTGGCCTGGTCGCGTGCATGGCCTCGGAGGAGAACGACGACTACATCCCGATCCCGGAGAAATTCCCCGCCGGGGACTACGTGGTGATCTTCGATCCGTTGGACGGTTCGTCGAACATCGACGTGAATGTGTCGATCGGGACCATCTTCAGCATCCACCGCAAGATCACCAGCGGCGAGCGAGGCACATTGGAGGATTGTCTCCAGCCCGGCTCTCGGCAGGTTGCTGCCGGGTACGTGCTTTACGGGTCTTCGACCATGCTGGTGTACACCACGGGTGCCGGCGTGCATGGCTTCACGCTCGATCCCTCGATCGGTGAGTTCGTGCTCAGCCATCCCCAGATGTGCTTTCCGGATCCGCCGCGCCGGGTCTATTCAGTGAATGAGGCGTATTTCGACCGTTGGTCCCAAGGTCAGCAACGCCTCATCAGCCACCTGAAGAACGACGGTCGCTTCGGCTCACGGTATATCGGGTCGTTCGTGGCCGACTTCCACCGCACGTTGCTCCAGGGCGGCATCTTCATGTATCCCTCGGACCACGAGAACCCGTCCGGGAAGCTTCGACTGCTCTATGAGGCCGCCCCCATCGCCATGATCGCCGAGCAGGCCGGGGGCCGCGCCAGTACTGGGCTACAGGACTTGTGTGACGTCGTCCCGGAGTCGCTTCACCAACGCACACCGGTCTACGTCGGTTCGGCTGATTTCGTCACGTTGGCGGAGGGCTTTCTAAACGAAACCTCAGAAATCTGAGACTTGCCCATTTTCCACGGTGCTTCAGAATACTGACAAGTCCCTAACTCGTTGCTGTGAAGTTGCTTAGGCCTGGACACGAAGTGGCACCCCCTTGCTTGGAAGCCCCTCGGTCCCATGTGCCCAATCCGGGCACCTCATCCATTCCTCAACGGAATAAGGTGACAATGAAGCGTTTTAAGTACTTGACCCTCGCAGCGCTCGTGGCAGTCGCTGCTTGTGACGAGGGAGTCGACCCAGTCGTCGCTCCTCCGGTCATAGGCACGATCGCGGGCGTGGTCACAATTGACGCCGTCGCTGCTGTTGGCGTTACGGTGACGCTGTCGTCCGGTCCTACCGCGACGACGGACGGCACTGGCGCCTTCCAGTTCAACGACGTCCCGTATGGTTCATATACGTTGACCATCACGGGCTACGCCTCTGATGCGACGTTCACAACCACCATCAAGGGCGCGACGATCGCGACTTCTGGTCAGGTGGTTACCGCCAACGTCGACGGTTCCTACGTCCGCACATCGGCCATTATCGGCTCGGTGTCCGTGGGCGGAACCAGCATCTTGGGCGTCTCCGTTGCCATCGGCGGTATGTCTACCGCTGCAACGGCTACCGACGCCAACGGTCAATACTCCTTCAGCGGTCTCCGCGCCGGGAGCTACACCGTCGAGATGACGAATCCGAGCACGGCTTCGTATGACTTCGGTCCGGCGGGGGCGATTCGCGTAGCGGGGCCTTTGTGCCTCCAAGCGTGATGCGCCGTGCGGGCCGCTTTCCAGCCCAAAGCGTGGAGCCCCGGGCGGGGGGCGCGCTCCCTGGGGTATCGACGCGACGCACCCCCAACTTACCGGGCACAAGAGCCCCGCGTCGCGTCGCTAAGCGAGCCCACAATCCACGGAACCCGTAAAGGGCGAGGGGGGGGGGCAGGGAGCGCGCCCCCCACGCGGAGGCCCTAGCCTCGGTCGCTACGGAGGCCGCTAGAGACCAACTACGTCCCGGTCGAAGTCGTCCAGGCGCTTCTGCTTCACCTCGGGGGCGGCGTAGGAGGCCTCGAAGGCCATCCTCGCTATGCGCAGCAACTCGAGCCACGTGAAGCCGAGGTCGTCGCGGGCGTGCTCGTACTCTTCGGTGAGCGTCACGCCGGACATGAGGCGATTGTCGGTGCAGAGGCAGACAGAAAGGCCCTCGTCGTAGTAGTGCCGAACGGGATGTTCGGCGTGCGTGGCTGCTACGCCAGTCTGTACGTTGGAGGTGATGCAGATCTCGAGCGGGATGCCGGCGTCCCTGACTTGAGCGAGCAGAGACTCGTCCTCGAGCAGCCGCGTACCGTGCCCGATCCGACCCGCCCCACCGTCCTCGATAGCTTGCCGTATCGAGGACGCGCCGAAGCCTTCACCGGCGTGGATTGTGATGGGGAGGCCGGCGCCTTGCGCGGTGCGCAGGGCCTCGAGATGGTCGCGCACGGGGTTGCCGGCTTCGGCACCCGCTACGTCGAAGGCGCATACGCCTCGGTCGGCGAACGCCACGGCGAGCTCGGCCATCTCGCTGGAAACGCTAGGGTCGAGGCTGCGTAGGGCGCATACGATGACTCCGGTAGTGATGTCGAAGTCGCTTTCGGCCCGCCGCAGGCCCTCGAGCGCGGCTTCGAGCGCCTCATGGGCCTGCAATTCGCCCTGTGCGTTGAGAATGGGGCTGAAACGGGCCTCGACATAGCGCACGTTCTCGTTGGCGTGATCCTCTGCGAGCTCGTACGCGACGCGTTCGATCGCCTCGGCGTCCTGCATCAAAGCCAGCGTGAGGTGGAAGCGCTCGAGGTAGTCCTCGAGGTTGCCCGCATCGTCGACGACCATGTAGTCGTACAACGCCACCGAGTTGTCCGTCGGAAGCGGCACATCCTGCTCCGCCGCGAGCTCGACCATGGTCGAGGCACGCAGGCTGCCGTCCAAATGCACGTGCAGCTCCGCCTTGGGCATGCGGAGTAGCCGTTCGGACGTAGGGCTCATTTCCGTGCAGGACCCTCCTCGGAGACGAAGCCCTTGTCGACATCGACGAGCGGGGTAGGGTAGTCTCCCGAGAAGCAGGCAGTGCAATACGGACCGCCGGTCGCCACGGCATCGACCATTCCTTGCAAGGAGAGGTAGCCGAGCGACTCGACGCCGAGCTCCCCGGCGATCTCAGGCACTTCGAGCTCGGAACCGATCAATTCGCCCTTGGTCGGCATGTCGATTCCGTAGAAGCACGGCCACTTCACCGGCGGCGAGCCGATGCGAAAATGGACTTCGTCTGCGCCCGCGCCCCGCAGCATCCGCACCAATGATCGGCTCGTCGTACCGCGCACGAGCGAGTCGTCCACCACGACCACGCGGCGCCCCTCCAGTACCCCTCGCACCGGACTGTACTTCATGCGCGCGCCGAAGTCCCTGTCCTCCTGAGACGGCTTGATGAAAGTGCGCCCGACGTAGTGGTGTCGCAGCATGCCGAGCTCGAACGGAATGCCACTTTCCTCGGCATAACCGAGAGCCGCCGAGTTGGCGCTGTCTGGAACCGCGATCACAGCGTCTGCCTCGACCGGGTGCTCCTTTGCCAACTGGCGGCCGAATGCGCGGCGTGCCGCGTCGACGCTGATCCCCCACAGGCGCGAGTCCGGGCGCGAGAAATAGACGAGCTCGAAGATGCACGGAGACGGGTGCTCGGCAGGGGGCAACGAACGCAGCTGCTTGACCACGCCGTCGCGTATGCGGATGACCTCGCCGGGCTGGAGGTCACGCACGTACTCGGCGCCGAGGATGTCCAAAGCGCACGTTTCGCTGGCGACGATCGCTCCGCCGTCTTTCCGGCCCAGTACCAGCGGTCGAAATCCTCGAGGGTCGCGCGCTGCATAAATCGTCTCGTCAATCGCGAGCACGATCGAAAATGCTCCTTCCAGATGCGTGAGCGCGTCGTCGACCTGTGCGTCGACGGTATCATGACGTGACTTCGCGATCAGGTGAATCAGCGTTTCCGAATCGGACGTGGTGCGGAAGATGGCCCCGTCGTCGACCAGTCGCTTTCTCAGATCGAAGTGGTTGGTGAGGTTGCCGTTGTGAGCCAGCGCGATGGTGCCGTTCGCATAGCGTGCCGTGATCGGCTGGATGTTCTCCAGATCGCTGCCGCCGGCCGTGGAGTAGCGCAGATGCCCGACGGCGGTGCGGCCGCGCAACTTCTTTCGGATCGACCACGTCTCGAAGACGTCACCCACCGCGCCCGGGCCCTTCAGCACGTGGAGGCCCTCCTCGTCGAAGGTCACCATGCCGGCGGCTTCCTGACCTCGGTGCTGTAACGCGTACATCGCCAGGAATGCGTGCTCCGCCGCCACGTCCATGCCACTGATGCCAACCACGCCACATTCTTCGCGTGGACTCTCGTCGACCCACGGCATCGTCATGTCAGGCTCCTGCGGTCGATGGGGCGTCCATGATTCTCGGCAAAGCCCCAAAATAGGCGTCTGCCATCTCGACCAGGTCGGCCTCCATCTTGCCCTCGGGCATGACGATCCGGAAGGGGCTGCCGCCGGTGGTTACGGATCCGATCTTCGCGGCCGGCACGCCGTGCTCCTTCGCGATGCGCAGGACATGAACGGTCTGATCCGCGGCGCACGAAATGACGATCCGGCCTTGGGATTCCGCGAACAGCACGGCGACCGGCGGCAGGTCGTCATCGAGTTCAACCGAGATGCCGATCGGTGCTTCACCGTCTCCGAGCGCGCATTCGGCGAGCGTGCAGGCCAGCCCGCCATCCGAGCAGTCACGCGCCGACCTGAGGTGGCGGCCGTGCGTCATCATCAACACCGCCTGCTGTAACGCCCGCTCCTTACCCAGATCGAGCGACGGGGGCGCGCCTGCGACGAGGCGGGCCGTCACGTACAAGTACTCCGAGCCGCCAAGCTCATCGGTATTTTCACCGAGCAGTACGATATCGTCTCCCTCCGTCTGAAATGCCTGGCCAACGATCTTGGACGCGTCGTCGATCACGCCGACCATGCCGATGACCGGTGTCGGGTAGATCGCGACCCCGTCGGTCTCGTTGTAGAACGACACATTCCCCCCTGTGACCGGAGTTTCGAACGCCTCGCACGCCTCTTTCATTCCCAGCACGGCTTCCCTGAACTGGTAGTAGATATGTGCCTTGAGCGGGTTGCCGAAGTTCAGGTTGTTCGTGATCGCCGTCGGTTGGGCGCCTACGCATACGAGATTACGGGCGGCCTCCGCGACCGCGATCATTGCCCCCGTACGGGGCTGCAGGTAGACGAAGCGACCGTTGCAGTCGGTGGTGGCGGCCACCGCCTTGCTGGTGCCGCGGATCCGGATGACGCCGGCGTCTCCCCCCGGGCGGACCGCGGTGGCGGTACGTACCGTTGTATCGTACTGGTGATAGACCCATCGTTTCGATGCGATGTTGGGAGAGCCTAGCAGCTTCCGGAAGAGTCCAGTGAGATTGCCGCGTGGCAGCATATGCTCGCTCAGATCGGTCTCCCGGAGCAGCTTGATGTCCTCGCCTTCGACGCCCTCCCGCTCGTAGGTCGGGCAACCGTCCGTGAGCGGCAGCGCGAGAATATCGGCGACGGTAACTCCGCCCTCGAGTACCCGGAAACGGCCGTCGTCGGTGACCTGACCGATGACCTTCGCCTCGAGCTCCCACTTCTCGAGGATGCTCACGACCTCGTGCTCGCGGCCCTTCTCGGCGACAACCAGCATTCTCTCCTGCGACTCGGAGAGCAGGATCTCGTACGGCGTCATGCCCTGTTCGCGAACCGGCACGAGGGCCATGTCGATCTCGACTCCGTTTCCGGCGCGGCCAGCCATTTCGGAGGCCGATGACGTGATGCCGGCGGCGCCCATGTCCTGAATGCCCGTGATGGCCCCACTCGCGATCAGCTCGAGGCTGGCCTCGAGAAGCAGCTTCTCTGTAAACGGGTCCCCCACTTGAACTTGCGGGCGTGAAGATTCGTCGGCATCCTCGCTGAGCTCTTCGCTCGCGAAGGTGGCCCCGTGAATGCCGTCGCGACCCGTGCGCGCGCCTACGGTCATGAGCGGGTTGCCGACGCCAGCGGCGGACGCCGTGATCAGCTCTTCGGTCTTCATCAGGCCGAGGCACATCGCGTTGACGATGGGATTACCCTCGTAGCCACGGTCGAAGACGACCTCGCCGCCGATGTTGGGAACGCCAATGCAATTACCGTAGTCGCCCACGCCGGCCACTACTTCGCCGAACAGATAGCGGACTCGCCCGCTGTCCAGGTCTCCGAAACGCAGCGAGTCCAGCACTGCGACGGGCCGAGCACCCATCGTGAAAATGTCGCGCAGTATGCCCCCCACGCCCGTGGCGGCACCCTGATACGGCTCGACGGCGGAGGGGTGGTTGTGCGACTCGATCTTGAACGCGAGTGCGTAGCCTTCGCCGACGTCGATGACTCCGGCGTTCTCGCCGGGTCCCTGAATGACCCACGGAGCCTCGGTGGGCAGCAGCCGGAGCAGACGCTTGGAGTTCTTGTAGCCGCAGTGCTCAGACCACATGGCGCTGAAGACACCCAACTCCGTGAAGGTGAGCTGCCTCCCCATGAGGTCGAGAATGCGCTCGTACTCCTCGACCGAGAGGCCGTGGTCCGCGACGAGTTCAGGGGTGATTTCGGGATCGCCCGGGCGGGGGGCGACTAGGGTCTCCGTGACGGCTTCGTCGACCGTGCTCACGGTATTGAGGTCTTCCTGATGAAGTGTTGTAGTTAGCTCCCGACAGCCGAAAGGCTCGCGGCGAGCGAAGTGAATACGCCGATTCCGTCCGTAGAACCGAGGAGCTCCTCCATTGCCCTCTCGGGGTGAGGCATCATACCCAGCACGTTGCCGTTGTCGTTGATGATGCCCGCGATATTGTGCCAGGACCCATTGGGATTGGCCGCATCCGTGGCTTCGCCCTCGGCGTCGACGTAGCGAAACACGACGTGCCCCTCGTCCTCCAGGTGTTTGAGCGTTGCTTCGTCAGCCTCGTAGTTCCCCTCTCCGTGGGCGATGGGCACACGCAAGATCTGGCCTGGCTCATAGTCACCTGTGAAGAGCGTATCTGCGCGCTCCACCCGGAGCCGAACGTCCTTGCCGGCGAACAGAAGTGACGCGTTGCGTACCAGCGCGCCAGGAAGCAATCCTGCCTCGCAGAGGATCTGGAAGCCGTTGCAGATGCCGATTACTGGCGCCCCGGTCCGGGCGAATTCGATGACGTCTTCCATGACCGGGCTCATGCGCGCGATTGCTCCGGCGCGCAGATAGTCACCGTACGAGAACCCCCCCGGCAGCAGCACCGCATCATAACCATCGAGGCCGCGCTCCCGGTGCCAAACGAAGGTGGCTTCGGCGCCTACCTGCTGCGCAGCCTTATAGAGGTCGTAGTCGCAGTTCGAGCCTGGAAAGGTGACGACCGCGACTCTCACGACTCAGCCCCTACGGGTTCCTCGACCAGCGACACCTCGAATGTTTCCGTCACGGGATTCGCGAGCAGCTTCCGACACATCGCTTCCGCCGCTTCCATCGCGGCGTCCGCATCGTCGGCAACCAGGTCCAGATAGATGGCCTTTCCCACGCGGACGTCATCGACGCCCTCCCACCCGAGGGAGTTCAACGCATGGTGGATGGCTTTGCCCTGGGGGTCGAGGATGCCCGGGCGCGGTTTTACTCGGACTTCCAGTCGAAACTGGCTCAAGCTTCTTCCTCCATGGATCGTTCGGGATCGTGACCGCTGAAGTCGGAATATTCGAGCGTGCGAACCTCTGCGCGGTCGTCGAGGTTGTCCTCGTCTTCTTCCAGCAGCGGATCCCCGCTGGGGAGTCGGTCGAGCAGTCCGAGAAGGACTGACCTGATCAAGCCCCAAGAGAGGTAGAGAATGCCCACGCTGAAGAAGTAGTACTGGGGCACGGCGAGCGCTGCGAAGAGATTACTGAGTACGAAAACGGTGTTCAGCGCGCCTTTCGCGGTGCGGACGCCGATCTTCGGCACCTTGGCGTAGGGCACGTGGCTCACGAGCAGCACACCGAGCAGCACCATGCCCACGCCCATGATCTGAGCCCACGGAAGGTCGCTCAGATAAGTCTCGAAGAAGGCCGTTTGGCTGAACGGATAGTAGGTAGCGAGGGTCCCTGCCGCTGCGGGCGACGGCAACCCGTGGAAGTGGCGTTTCGCCTCCCCATCGTGCTCGATATTGAAGCGCGCGAGCCGTAGCACGACGGCCGTTATGTACACGAACGACAGAAGCCACGCCCACTGAGCGTCGACGAAGAAGATCTCGTAGATGATGAAGCCCGGTGCGACCCCGAACGAGATCACATCGACGAGCGAGTCGAGCTCGGCGCCGAAGCGGGATCCCGTGCGCGTGAAGCGGGCGACGCTCCCATCCAGCATGTCGAGCGTGCCGGCGAAGACGATGAACCACCCCGCCCACACGAGATCGCCACGCGTGGCGGCGATGATCGCGTAGATCCCGAAGAAAAGGTTGCCGAGCGTGAAGGCAGACGGAAGGATGATGATCCCTTTCTGCAGCGTCTCTCGACGCGGGGCGCGCGGCCTTCTCATTCCTCAGCGTCCAGGAGCGTGATCGGAAAGGGGGAATCGAGCGAGCACAGACGAACCTACCCGAACCCGGTCGCCGACGGAACTGACCAACTGCCAATCCAGGGGCGTGAAGAGGTCGACACGCGAGCCGAAGCGAATGAGACCGATGCGGGCGCCGCGTGCCACCTCGTCGCCTTCGGACGGATCGGACACGATTCGGCGTGCGATCAGGCCGGCAATCTGACGGACCAGAACCTTGCCCTGCGGGGTGGAGATCCCGATCGAGGACTGTTCATTGTCCGCCGACGCCTTCTCATTCCAGGCGGCCAGATACTTGCCCGGTTTGTACGATCGATGCTCGACGAGACCGCTCACCGGTGCGCGCTGCACATGCACGTCGAAGATGGAAAGGAAGATCGTGATGCGGCGGGCGGGGCCGTCCATGAACGTCGGCTCGTCGACCTCCGAGATCGAGATCACCTTCCCGTGGCCGGGGGCCACGACCGCGCCGGCGTCTTCCGGAAGCACGGGCGTCGGGTCCCGAAAGAACCAGAGCGTGAAGAGCGACAGGACCGAGAGCAGCGCGGCAACGCCTCGTAACCATGGCCCACCGATACTTGCTGCGACTCCGACCCACGCGAGGCCCGCCAAGAGCACCCCGATGGCCACGAACGGGTACCCTTCGCGGGCAAAACTCACCGATCGGTCCCGAACAGCGGAGGTCGGTAGTCAGCCAGCTCAATGCCGGTCAGGCGGTGGAACACGTCTTGGTAGCGGTCGCTGGTGGCTGCCACGACGGTATCCGGCAGGTCCGGCGCCGGCGGGCTCTTGTTCCAGCCCTGCAGCTCATCGAGCCAGTCGCGCACGGGCTGCTTGTCCAGCGACGGCTGTCCGCGGCCGACCGAGTAGCTTTCTTTGGGCCAGAAGCGAGAGGAATCCGGCGTCAACACCTCGTCGATCAGCAGCAGCTCTCCGGCGGCGTCGAAGCCGAACTCGAACTTCGTGTCGGCGAGGATGATGCCGCGGATGTCCGCGACACCCCGCCCGTATCCGTAGATGTCGAGGGACAAGTCACGCAACCGGTCGGCCAGCTCTGTGCTCAGCAGCTCCTGGGCCTGGGCGATGGTGATGTTCTCGTCGTGCTCGCCCTGCTCGGCTTTGGTGGCTGGCGAGAAAATCGGCGGGTCGAGCCGCTGGCTCTCCAGAAGACCCTCCGGCAACGGCTCGTTCGCCAGTGTGCCGTTGCTCCGGTATTCCTTCCATGCCGAGCCGGTGATGTGGCCGCGCACCACACACTCTACGAGTACTGGTTGCGTGCGCGTGACCAGCATCGCCCGCCGCGCCCATGTTTCTCGGCTCGTGGCGAGATCCGGATGACGCGCGATGATCGCGTCGGGGTCGACAGCGATGAGGTGGTGCGCGAGGCGGTCCTCCAGCTGTTCGAGCCACCACGCGGTAACCAGCGTGAGCACTTCGCCTTTGTGCGGGATGGGCTGGCCCAAGATGACGTCGAACGCTGAAATGCGGTCGCTGGCGACCATCAGGAGCGTGCGGGCGTCGACCTCATACACGTCTCTTACCTTGCCGCTGTGCAGCAGTAGCAGGTTTAGTTCGGAGTCCTGCTGCGAGCCTTCGTCAGACATGGAGCTCGGCCTTCTGAAGCTGCTGCGCTTCCTGCGAGAGGCGTTCCAACACGGGGGCCACCGTTGTGTCGAGGAATCGTGCGACCTGTTCGGGCGCCCGCCCCACGAACCGCATGGGATCAACGAGCGCCTGCAGCTCATCTTCGTCGAGCCCGAAGGCCTCGTCTCCCGAGATCCGCGCCAGAAGGTCGGCCTGTGCGCCGCCCTCCTTCATGCGGGCTGCTGCGGCCATCGAATGCTTGCGAATCCGCTCGTGAAGCTCCTGCCGGTCGCCTCCGCGTGACGTGGCTTGCATCAAAATTGTCTCGGTTGCCATGAAAGGAAGGTGTTCAGCGAGATTGCGGCGCACGACTTCCGGATTCACGATCAGACCCGTGGCGACGTTCTCGGCGAGCACGAGGCAACCGTCGAGGGTCAGAAACGCGTCCGGCACCGACAGTCGCCGGTTGGCCGAGTCGTCGAGCGTGCGTTCGAGCCATTGCGTGGCCGCGGTGAATGCCGGGTCCTGCGCGAGCACGATGACGTGGCGGGCTAGAGCGCACATACGTTCGGCGCGCATGGGGTTGCGCTTGTACGGCATCGCGGACGATCCGATTTGCTCGGGCTCGAACGGCTCCTCTACTTCACGCAAGTGCGCGAGAATCCGCCAGTCGTTTCCCATCTTGGAGAGTGAAGCTCCGACCCCTGCGAGCGATGCCTGTACCGCGAAGTCGACCTTTCGTGGATACGTCTGGCCGGTCACTGCATATGTGCTCTCGAAGCTCATGCGCTGGCCCACCGCTCGGTCGAGTGCGTCGACCTTGTCGTGTGCCCCCTCGAACAGCTCCAGGAAGGAAGCCTGCGTGCCTGTCGTGCCACGCACGCCACGGAAGCGCAGAGCGTCGATACGATGATCGAGCTCTTCGATGTCGAGCAGCAGGTCCTGAATCCAGAGCGTGGCGCGCTTGCCCACCGTCGTCGGCTGAGCCGGCTGGAGGTGCGTGTATGCCAACGTGGCCATAGACGCGTGTTCCCGAGCGAAGTCCGCGAGTGCCGCAACGCAACGAACGAGCCGCTTGCGGATCAGACCCAGAGCCTCCCGGTGAAGGATTAGATCGGTGTTGTCCCCAATGAAGGCACTGGTGGCGCCCAGATGGATGATGCCCTTGGCCTCCGGCGCGTCGTCCCCGAAGAGGTGCACGTGCGCCATGACGTCGTGACGGAAGCGCCGTTCGTACTCGGCCGCGCGCTCCAGGTCGAGCGAATCCAGCGAGGCGCGCATCTGCTCGAGCGCGGTGTCCGAAATGTCGATCCCGAGCTCGGCCTCCGATTCCGCTAATGCCAGCCAGAGCCGGCGCCAGGTCCCGAAGCGTTTTCGCGGCGAGAAGATCTGCTGCATCTCACGCGACGCATATCGCTCGGAGAGAGGGTGGGAATATCGGTCGTGCGATGTCATGTTCACCGTCTCCAGTAGAACTCGCGCACGTATCGGCCTCCGTCGTGCTCGAAGATGATCGCGACGCGACCGGTCCCGCGGACTGCCTCGAAGGCCTGTGCGGTTTCGTCCGCAGTGCGGACACGCATGCGGTTGATCTGCAAGATCACGTCGTTCTCGCGCAGTCCGAGCTGCTCGGACAAGCGATCGGAGATGGCGGTCACCAGCGCGCCTGACTCGCTCACGAGATCTCGCTCTGCCTGGATCTGCGGTGTCACCGAAATGAGCTGAATGTCGCGTAACACGGTCACGCGCTCTGCGGTCACGGACGGATACGATATCGTTTCCAGCGAGACCGGTCGGTTCTGGCCCTCCACGTTCAGCGTGAGGCGGTCTCCTGCCCGGAGATCGAGCAATACACCCTCGAAGTCCAGGGGCCCCGTGAGCGTGCGCCCGTTCGCGGTGAGCAATCGGTCCCCAGGCTCGAGCCCGGCGACACCTCCCGGCGAGCCGTCGACGACGCGCGAGATTCGAACGCCGTGTGTGCGCCCCCATTGGTCTGCATCGAGAGGCTCGACCTCGATGCCCACCCAGGCGCGGATCACCTCTCCGGTGCGCACGAGGTCATCCGCGATGCGCATGGCGCGGTCGATCGGGATCGCAAACCCGAGCCCTTCGCTTCCACCGCTGCGTGAAATGATGGATGCGTTGATGCCGATCACCTCTCCCGCGGCGTTTACCAAAGGACCGCCTGAATTGCCTGGATTGATCGAAGCGTCTGTCTGGATCATGCCGAAGTAGAAGCTGGCGTCCTCCGAGGAGGGGACGATGTTGCGACCCGCCGCCGAGATCACTCCGGCCGTCACGGTCGGCTTGGTATCGGAGGCGTAGTTACCGAGAGGGTTCCCGATCGCGAGTGCCCATTCCCCGATCATGAGCCCCTCGACGGTGCCGATAGGGGCGGACGGCAGATTCTCACCTACGATGCGCAGTACGGCAATGTCGGACACCGGGTCGCTGCCGATCACCGTGGCGTCGAAGTCGCGCCCACCCGGCAGGGTGACTCGGATCTGGTCCGCTCCGGTGATCACGTGGTCGTTGGTGAGCACTATGCCGTCGCTGCTCACGATCACACCGGAGCCGAAGCCCGCGCTGCGCTGCAGTGGAGGCATGAAGAGACGCTCATAGCGCGTCCGGGCCGGAACCCGCTGAGTGCGGATCACGCTGATGCTGACAACGGCCGGAGCAACTCGCTGCGCGGCGCGAACGATCGCTGTTGTCCGGCTCTGCTCCAGCTCGCCGGCTACCCCGCGAGGACGCTCCTGCACGGCGGGTGCGGCGCCGAGCGATGCGTTTTTGGCCGGAGCGAGGTCTGCGGACGCGGAGGGTTGCTCGCCCTGCGCGGTGGACGCGGCGGCGTCAGCCAACTCCTGTGAGCACGCAGAAGCGCACACCAGAGCGGCCAAGAGGCCAATCGCGGCGACGCGTCTTCTATCCGTCATGCTAAACGCGTGATCGGAACGGTGGACAAGGCGCTCAGATTTCCGCGCCCAACTTGTTCCAATCCGCCAGGAATCCTTCGAGGCCGCGGTCGGTCAGCGGGTGCTTGCTGAGTTGCCACAGAACCTTGGGGGGCATGGTGCAACAGTCCGCGCCAAGCATCATGGACTCCACCACATGCACCGGGTGGCGAATCGAAGCGGCCAGGATCTGCGTCTCGTACCCGTAGGTGTCGTACACCTGACGGATCTGATGGATGAGGTCCATGCCTTCCCCCGATATGTCGTCGATCCGGCCCACGAACGGAGACACGTACGTCGCGCCGGCTTTGGCGGCCAACAGTGCCTGCGAGACGGAGAAACAGAGCGTCACGTTGGTGGAGAATCCTTCGGAGCGAAGGTCGCGACAGGCCTTCAGCCCGTCCTCGGTGAGCGGCACTTTGACCACCGCGTTCTCGTGGATGGCCGCCAACTTCCGTCCTTCCACGACCATGGTTTCGCGGTCGGTTGCCACGACCTCGAGGCTGATCGGGCCGTCCACGATCTCGCAGATCTTCAGGTAGATCTCCTTGGGGTCCCGGTCGCCCGCGACTTTCGAGATGAGTGACGGATTCGTCGTGATGCCGTCGACGAGGCCGGCGTCTGCTGCGCGGCGGATCTCGTCCAGGTCGGCAGTGTCCAGGAAGATCTTCATGCGGTGGCGGTGCTCCGTGAAGGTGAGGCCGGCGTCTCATCGGCCAGCGGGGCGCTCTCCGGGTACTCCACCCGCGCGAGGAAGAGCCCTTCCGGCGGCGCGGGTGGCGACGTGGTCAGCTCCGCGTGGCCCGAGAGCAGCGCGGCGATGTCCTCGCTCGCTCGGCGGTGGCGCGCGATGTCGATCATGGTGCCGACCAGGTAGCGCACCATGTGGTGCAGGTAGCGGTCCGCCGTGATGTCGAACCGCACGCCCAGATCCCAATCGGTCCATGCGGCCTTCGCCACTTCGCACTGGTATCCGCGTTCCGGCTGCCCCGATTTGGCAAAGGCCTCGAACGAGTGTTTGCCAAGGATGTGCGCAGCCCCAGCGGCCAATGATTCCGCGTCGAGTAGCTCGCAGAGCGCCCAGCACTGTCCTCGTTGGAAGGGAGACCGGGCCTGCTCATCGATACCCACGCGATAGGTGTACGTCCTGGCGATGGCGTCGTACCGAGGATGAAAATCGGGCGGCGCTTGGCGTACCGACTCGATCCAGATCTCCCGCGGCAGCGTCGCATTCAACGCCTTCAAGAGTCTTGCGGAAGTCCAACGCTCCGGCATGTCGACCGAGGCGACTTGTCCGGTGGCGTGCACGCCCGTGTCGGTGCGGCCTGCACCGATGACCGTGCGGGGAGAACCCGCCAGTTGGGTGAGAGCAGCTTGCAGGTCGCCTTGAACGGTCCGCTGCTGGGGCTGGTACTGCCATCCGTGGAACGCTGAGCCGTCGTAGTGAACGGTGAGCTGCAATCGGTTCGTCTCGGGGGCTTCCACCGCGAAAAGTTAGATTGGTGGAGGCGGATGTCAAGCGAGGCCGACAGGGCGTCGATTGGCCGAAAAACGGCTCGGAGCTTAGGATTTCTGCCTACGGGCGGCGGTTCGCGCTCCCCTTCCGAGCGCCTTCGAGAGTCTGGAGTGTGCGTGTGTCCGACCAGCCCCATGACCTGGACTTGAAGGGACTCATCGCCAAGGTCGTGCAGGGCGTTCACCTGAGCGCCGAGGAAGCCGAGGGCGCGTTCGACCTCTTCATGGCGGGCTCGGCCTCCGAGGTGGAAATGGCGGGCCTGCTCGTCGGTCTCCGAGCCAAGGGCCTCCAGCCGGCGGAGGTCGCTGGAGGCATTCGCGCGCTCAGGAAGGCCATGGTGCCGGTGTCGTCGTCCGACCCCTCCACACTCGTGGACACAGCCGGCACAGGTGGCGGAGAGGTCACGACGTTCAACATCTCCACGGCGGCGGCGCTCGTAGCGGCCGGTGCAGGTGTGCCGATGGCCAAGCACGGGAACCGCTCGTTCACCTCACGATGTGGTAGTGCTGACGTACTCGAGGCACTGGGGGTCAAGATCGACCTCACGCCTCAGCAGATGGGGGAGGTGCTCTCCGAGGTGGGGATCGTCTTCATGTTCGCCCCGCTGTTGCACCCGGCCATGCGGCACGTCGGACCCGTCCGTCGCGCGCTCGGCACTACCACGGTCATGAACATCCTTGGTCCGCTCACGAACCCCGCGGGCGCCCAACGCCAGGTCTTCGGTGTCGCGGACCCGGAGCTCATCGATCTCGTCGCCGACTCTCTGCAGGAGCTCGGCCATATTCGGGCGCTGGTCGTACATGGGGAGCCGGGTATGGACGAGATCAGCCCCTCGGGCGCAACGAGCGTCGCTCAGCTCACCGAGGCCGGTCTCACCCGTTTCGAGGTCACGCCCGAGGCGCTGGGCCTCGAAACTGCCGACCTGGCCTCGCTTGCCGGTGGAGAGCCGTCGCAGAATGCCGAAACGATTGAACGAGTTCTGGGCGGCGAACAGGGTGGGGCCAGAACCGCGGTCGTGCTGAATGCGGCGGGAGCCATTTTCGTGGCAGGTTCGGTCGAATCCCTCGACGCCGGGGTCCGCATGGCCGAATCCAGCATCGACGATGGGCGCGCAACCCAGGCCCTGGATCGACTCAAGGCGGCCACTCAGGCGCGGAGCTGAGCCCCCCGCGCGGCATGGGCCGGCCCGGGCGGCTCGGCCGTCAGTACTTGCGGATGACTCCCACTACCACGCCTTGCACCCGAACATCGGTAGCATCGACGACGATGGGCTCCATGGTGGGGTTCGCTGGCTGCAACCGTATCCGTCCGCCGGGCTCCCGGTAGAGCTTTTTGACCGTCGCCGCTTCGCCCGACACGAGCGCAACGACCATTTGCCCGTCCTCCGCCGACTCCTGGGCTTGCACGACGATGTAGTCTCCGTCCCGGATCTGCTCCTCGATCATCGAGTTGCCCTCGACCCGCAGCACGTAGTTGTCCTTTCGGCGGCGTACCATGTCCGGAGGCACGGCAAGCGTCTCGTTGTCTTGCACAGCCTCGATGGGCAGGCCCGCCGCGACCGCTCCGAGTAACGGCAGTTCGATAGAGGGCTCACCCTGGCCGGGTCTCACGAGCTCGATGGAGCGGCTCTCATTGTAGGACTTTCTTATATAGCCCTTGCGCTCCAAATTGCTCAGGTGCTCGTGGACCGTCGCGAGCGATGCGTACCCGAAGGACTTCGCGATCTCCTCGAAGCTCGGGGCATAGCCCTGATTGGCGATGAAATCGCCGATGTAGTCGAGGATTTCTTTTTGTCGCTTGGTCAGGGGCATTCCCTTGCTCTCCATTCCCAGGTGAACCCGAACAGGAACCGAAGTAAGGTTACCCGAACGTTGCCCGAAACACAAGATCCTGCCTCACTTCCTGGCGTCCTCGCGGACATCGTGAGTACCAAGCGCGCGGAGCTGCGGGCGCTTCAGGACCGAGCGCCCGAGCTCGAAGCCGCGCTCGAGCAGGCGCCTGAAGTGCGCGACTTCCGGGCGGCCATCTCGGTCCCTGGCACGGTTTCTCTGATTGCCGAGTGCAAGCGGCAGTCCCCAGGCGCCGGGCCGATTCGTCCCGCGCTCGAGCCTGCCGAGCTCACGAGGTCGTATGAGAACTCGGGGGCGGCTGCGCTCAGCGTCCTCACCGACCAGGAGTACTTCGGGGGCTCCAACCTGGACCTCGTCGAGATCCGGGGTGCGACGGCGATCCCTGTTCTTCGCAAGGACTTCACGCTCGATTCTCTACATGTGATCGAGGCGCGGGGGGTGGGTGCCGACGCGGTTCTGCTCATCGTGCGCATCCTGTCCGACGACGCGCTGCGCGGGCTCTTGAGGCATGCGGAGGCACTCGGCATGCACGCTCTCGTCGAAACACACGATGCGTACGACCTAGAGCGCGCCATGGCGGCCGGCGCGAAAATCATCGGGATCAACAACCGAGACCTGGCGACATTCACCACCGATCTCGAGATGACGCTGAGACTCGTGGAGCAGATCGCAGGCGACGCTGTCGTGGTGTCCGAAAGCGGGATTCGCGATGCCGCCGACGTGGCACGCCTGGGCCAGGTCGGTGTCGATGCGGTGCTTGTGGGGGAGACCCTGCTCAGGGCTGCAGACCCCGGGGCGGCGGCCGCGGAGTTGTCCCGGGTCGCCCGCGTGGAGCGTGTCCATGCGTGAGACCCCGCTCGTGAAGATCTGCGGCCTCCGGCGCCGGGAAGACGTCGTCATGGCGGACGAGCAGGGCGCCGACTTTCTGGGCGTCGTAATGACCTCGGGATTCTCGCGCAGCGTCGAGCCGCGAGCCGCCCACGCGTTGATGGACGGCGTGCGCGCCCGACCGGTAGCTGTGTTGGTCGACGAGTCCGCGGACGAAGCAGAGAGAATGGCCGAGGCATTGGGTGCCCACGTGATTCAGCTGCATGGGCGCGAGCCTCCCGAAGTTCTGGAATCGCTGGCCCGACGAGGACATTGGTCTCTGTGGAAGGGCGTCCGGGCGCGAACCGTCGACGATGTCGTGGGGGCGCTCGACGAGTATCGCGGCCTTGCCGACGGGCTGCTGCTCGAGGGATGGAAGGAAGGCGTCGTAGGCGGTGGTGGTGTCCGTCTAGAACTCGAGCCCGAGCCGGTCCACGAGCACATGTCCGATGCTCAATACCTGATACTGGCGGGTGGACTGACCCCCGCCACAGTGCGAGCAGCGGTCGCGCGCTTCCGACCCGACGTGGTCGACGTGTCCTCCGGCGTCGAGTCCGAGGTCGGGGAGAAGGACCCGGAACTGGTGCACGCGTTCATCTCCGCTGCTCGGTCGGCGAGCTCGGCTGCGGCCCACCCCTCCGAGCAGGAGGCTCCGCCATGAGCGCTCCGACTCCTTCGCTGACGGGGCGTTTCGGGGAGTTCGGCGGCCGTTATGTGCCCGAGACGCTGATCAGCGCGCTGGACGAACTCGTCGTCGCTTACGAGGAAGCTGGACGGGACCCAGGCTTCGCGGCCGATCTAGAGCACTTGCTGACAAACTTCGTGGGGCGGCCCACCCCGCTCTACAAGGCCGAGCGCCTCGGCGCGGAAATCGGGCACCCGGCCGTCTATCTCAAACGCGAGGATCTCAATCACACCGGCGCGCACAAGATCAACAACACGATGGGGCAGGTGCTGTTGGCTCGGCGCATGGGTAAGCACCGGATCATCGCGGAGACGGGAGCGGGGCAACACGGAGTCGCGACCGCGACCGCCTGCGCACTATTCGACCTCGAGTGCGTGGTGTACATGGGTGAGGAAGACATCGAGCGCCAAGCGCTCAACGTCTACCGAATGGAACTGTTGGGTGCCGAGGTCCGACCGGTTTCGTCAGGTACGCGGACCCTGAAAGACGCGACCAACGAAGCGATCCGGGATTGGGTCACCAATGTCGGCGATACCCACTACATCATCGGGTCGGTTGTCGGCCCGGATCCCTTTCCACGCATGGTGCGCGACTTCCAGTCGGTGATCGGTCGAGAAGCACGCGCTCAGATTCTCGAGGCTGAGGGCTGCCTTCCCGAAGTGGTAGTCGCCTGTGTTGGCGGAGGGTCGAACGCGATGGGTATGTTCTCGGAGTTCGTCCCGGAGGAGGGCGTTCGACTAGTCGGTGTGGAGGCCGCCGGGGAGGGCGTCGAGACCGGCCGGCACTCCGCTTCGCTCAGCGCGGGTAGGCCAGGTGTCCTGCACGGCTCGCTGAGCTATCTTCTACAAGATTCGGACGGACAGGTGGCTCCTGCCCATTCTATTTCGGCAGGACTCGATTATCCGGGTGTTGGGCCTGAGCACTCGTACTTGAAGGAACAGGGCCGCGCGACGTACACGTCGGTCACGGATCACGAGGCGTTAGAGGCCTTTCGTCAGCTCTCACAACTGGAGGGTATCATCCCCGCGTTGGAGTCTGCTCACGCCATCGCTTATGTGCTCCGTGAAGGCGCGTCGTACAGGGATGGCGGATCGTTGTTGATCTGCCTCTCAGGCCGTGGCGACAAGGACGTCGCCCACGTAGCCCGCGTCGAGGGACGCGGCATGCTGCTGTAGGCGCTGGTTTGACGGACGTCGCGATCGGAGTCGTCGCGCAGGTCAATTCCGGTCTGAGCCTGCTGCATCGACCGACCATCCGCCTGATTTCGGACCCGCAGGGACAACCGCTGCCGAGACCTCGCACGGTCGATCTGTCCACGGCCGACCCGACTACCGGTCAGGTGCGGAAGATCATCAAAACCACAGATCCACAGAGGTACGGGATCCGCGTCAGCGACTACCTACTGGCTTGATCTCTCAGGCGTTCGAGGCTCGCCGTTCGCAGGGTCGAGCCGCCCTCGTACCCTACGTCACTGCCGGATATCCTGCGATCGATTCGACAGTGCCGCTCTTGGAGGCCCTGGCGTCGGCCGGGGCAGATGTGCTCGAGTTGGGCATTCCGTTCTCGGACCCGCTCGCCGATGGACCCACCATTCAGCGCTCCTCGTTCGCTTCGCTGGAGGGCGGGACGACCGTGCGTTCCGTGCTCGCCGACCTACGCGTGTTCCGCTCGCGAAACGCGACGCCGGTGGTGCTGATGACCTACCTGAACCCGGTGCTGCGCTACGGAATCGATTCCTTCCTGGCGGATGCCGTCGAGGCTGGAGCGAACGGCCTCCTCCTCACCGACCTGCCGACCGGTGCCGATCCAGGTCTGGAGGAGCGGGTCTCCGCGTCACCGCTCGACCTGATCCGACTCGTCGCACCGACCACTGATCCGGACCGAGTTCCCGAAGTAGCCGCAGGCGGTTCGGGCTTCCTGTACTACATCTCCCGCACGGGCGTCACCGGAGCGACGTCCGAGCTGAGGGATACTATCGGTGACGAGGTCGGCCGAGTGCGTGCGGCGGTCTCGCTACCCGTTGCTGTCGGGTTCGGGATCTCGACGCCGAAGCAGGCTGGGGAGGTCGCGGCGGTAGCTGACGGGGTCGTCGTGGGAAGCGCGCTGATTCACCTGCTCCAAGACGGGGAAATCGATTCTGCCGCCAGCTTCCTATCATCCCTCCGATCTGGCATGGACGCCGCTCGATCCGATCATTCTTCGTGATCGGCATCGTTGAGCGTTTCGAGCACGCGCTCGTCTGGTTCGACAAAGAGCGTGCGTACGCGATCGGGCAGAACCGAGCCTGGCTTTGCCCCGCGCGGCTTGCGCACATACTTGCGCAACGTCCAGTCGACCGGTGCACTGCCCGACGTGCGCGCCTTCGAGTGTAGCGCTGCCAGGATTGCCGCCTCCTCCAGGTCACGGGCCGGAGGATTGCCAGGTCCGTTCCACCTCAGAATCACGTGGGCTCCCGCCGTGTGGCGGGCGTGCAGCCAGATGTCGGTAGGCGCGGAGTGATGAAACGTGAGGTCGTCGTTGTGGCGCGCGCCACGCCCGACACGAATCTCGATGCCGCCAGAGCTGCGGTAGCGGCGGTACGGGGGTAGCCGTTCGGTCTGCCCCCGTTGCCCGGGCAGCACGTCATCCGGAATGGCCGCCTCGATCTCGCTCGCCTGCGCGTCCCCAGAACCGGCCCGCTCGACGAGCGAACGCAAGGTCGTGAGCCCGGATTCGGCATTGGCGATAAGGGACGGCAGCCGTGCCCGGGCTCGCGTAGCCTTGCCGGCGCGATCGTAATAGGCGCTCGCGTTGGCGTGGGGGGCTAGAGCGGGATCTAGCTCAACCACGACACCATTTCCTTCGAAGTCCTCGAGGCTCACTCTGGTGACACCGCTGGGGATTTCGGAGAAGCGGGCGAGGATGAGGTCCCCGATCGTGCGTAGAGCGTCCTCGTTCGGCAGACCGCCCAGCTCAGCAATCAACCGAGTCACTCTACGCTCCGCCTGCTCGATGGTGCGCTCGAGGCGGCGAAGCAGCTCCGGATCGAGCAAGGCGGCCCGCGAGCCGTCGGTACCGTCCTGGTCGGCCATGCGCTCGAGCCCGGCAATGAGCGACGCCACCGGCTCGGCGTCCTCGTGAGGCAGCCGGAAAGGGTACGGCTGCAGCCCTCGCGGCGACGGCAGCAGCACGGGCTCCGGTTCGGCGTCCGCGGACGCCCACAGCCGCCAAAGTGCCAGACCGCCCTTCTCCAGCGATTCGTCGAGAAGAGCGCCGGCGTTCAGGGGTGACGTCCACGCGATGTTGGAGATCAACCGTTCGCGACGTTTCTTCTCGTCCGGCCCCGAAGTCAACTCTCGCCACTCGTCGATCGTCATGACCCCGTCGGCACCGCTTCTGGCCGAGGGTGCTGGAAGGGCGTAGGGCTGTCCCACACGCAGAGTGCGCTTGCCAACGCGCGTGTGCAGAACGTGCCGGATCACTTGTTCTTCTCCCTCCGTCACAATGCAGTTCCACTGATTCCCGAGCAGCTCGATCATGAGGTCCCGGGACTTGCGGCGACCACGCACCGGCATCAACTCGAAGACCAGAAGCCGCTCGTCCTCGGGTGCGTAGACCCGACGGACTCGCGTCGGCAGCTTGATGGCGCCCGGCCCAGGCTCGGAGGCGGCGAAAGTTTGGAGATATCCGTGCTTCGGGTGGAGTCGCCACAGGAGTGTCGAGTCGCGGAAGAAGAGCACGACGTCTCGCCGGACTCCGTCCAGACGGATCGCCGTGAGCCGCGCGCGCGCGAGGCGCTCGTCGAGCTCGCGCGCCGTATGCCGCACAAGCAGTGCGTCCCATCGCATCGACATGCACAAAGCTAACCCGGTCAACGAGCCTGGCGGCCCGACTTCTACCCAGGGCCGGTAGCGGCCATGTTTAGCCGTGAACAATTGTCAACACCCCCTCATCGAGGCCGCAGCCCAAGGCACGTTGCCCGAATGGGCGGCGGTGAGCCCGGGCCGGCGTGCGCACATGGCTCGCGTTTCTGAGCTGCTGGAGGCGTGGGCTGCCGCGCTCGGACTCCCCGAGTCGGAGCGGTGCCGGTGGCGCGCAGCTGGCTTTCTGCATGACGCGCTTCGCGAGGTAGCGCCGGACGCGCTGCGGGCCAAGGTGCCCCGCGCGCAGTCTTCACTTCCTGGGCCAATTCTACATGGGCCAGCAGTAGCTGAACGGCTGCGTGCGCAGGGCGTGTTGGACGGAGAGCTGCTGTTCGCGCTCGCCTATCACACCTTGGGGAATGCGTCGCTGGGCACGCTGGGCCGAGCCCTGTACGTGGCGGACTTTCTGGAGCCGGGGCGAGACTTCATGCCGGAGTGGAGGGAAGGACTGCGGGCGCGAATGCCCGCGGAGCTCGACTCTGTCACGCGCGAAATCGTCGGAGCACGTATCCGATACGTCGTCGATCGTGGCCTCGATCTGCTTCCAGATATAGTCGAATTCTGGAACGTCCTGGTGACAGAGTGATTGCTGGCTCTCGCGCTCGAATCATCTGGAGTCTGGTGCTCGTGGGGGTCGCCGTTGGGGTGGGCATCTCGGTCGCTGGATTTGGAACGGCGTCCCCGCCAGAAGTCGGGGACATGCAGCGAAGTCCGATGCCGACCACGCGTGTCAGGGTAGAGGTCTTGAATGCGGGCGGGATCACCGGTCTGGCGCGCGACGCCACCGAATACCTGCGCGACTCCGGCTTCGACGTCGTGGGCTTTGGGAATGCTCGGGACTTCGATGCCGATAGTTCGGTTGTTCTGGACCGCGTGGGTCAGGGCGAGATAGCGAGGGCCGTTGCGGACGTTCTCGGAATCGATAACGTCCGGAGCCAGCCGGATTCGAATCTCTATGTGGATGTGTCCGTACTGCTGGGAAGTGAATGGCGGCACCCGGACCTACCCGAGCCCGATTGCTGCGAGCAGCCCGCATGGTGGGATCCGCGCGGTTGGTTCGGCCGGTAATCGACCACTCATGACCACGGAATAGATGGCGAACAGCGAGGCCAAGGCGGGAGCGGCTGGAGGGAAGCGCGGTGGCGAGGCCGGAAAGTCGAAGAAGGACGCGCCGCCGCAAAACACGGTGGCCGAGTGGACAAAGTCGATTGCTATCGCCGCGCTGCTCTTCTTTTTCCTTCGTTCCTTCCTCGTGCAGACCTTCGTCATCACATCGGGCTCGATGGAGGAGACCCTGCTGGTAGGCGACATGTTGATGGTGAATCGCGCCTCCATCGGGTCGCATATCCCGTTCACCGATGTGCGAATTCCCGGTTACTCGACGCCCAAGCGCGGAGACGTACTGGTCTTCGACCCACCGCACGAAGAGACACTGAAGCTCGTGAAGCGTCTCGTGGGCATGCCAGGCGATACGCTCTCCATGAAGAATCGCGCGCTGTACGTGAATGATGAGGCGCTCGACGAGCCCTACCTCAAGCACAGCGACGTCGCAGACGAGATGCACCCCTGGATGGTGTGGCAGACGGAGTTTCTGCTGCCCGGCGCCGATACCCAAAGCTATGCGCCGACACGGGACAATTGGGGGCCCCTCCTGATCCCCGAGGATCGATACTTCATGATGGGGGACAACCGCGAGACGAGCCTCGACTCCCGTTACTGGGGCCTTCTCGAGGGGTGGCGCCTCGAGGGTAGGGCGGTCTTTACGTACTTCTCCTACAACAAGGAATCGTACCGGCCCTTCCCGTGGCTACGCGAGATTCGCTTCGGCCGAATCGGTCGCCACATCAGGTAGTCGCGCTACCTCGACCCTTTTCGAGCTGCACGAGCGTGTGCCCTCGTAGCTGTCCGCATGCGGCGTCGATGTCGCGTCCGCGCGTCTCCCGCACCGCCGCGGAAACGCCGGCTGCTTCCAAGACGGCGGCGAACGCCCTGATCTGCTCCGGGGGGGACGGCAGCCAATCCTGATAAGGAATCGGATTGAAGGGGATGAGGTTGACGAAGGCGCGGACCTGGTTCGCGATCTTGGCGAGCTTGGGTGCGAGCGCCAAGTCGTCGTTGATTCCCCCGATCATGGTGTACTCGAAGGTGATCCTCTTGCCGCCGCCATCGTCGAACTTCTTAAGGGCTTCCAGTAGCTCGGGCAGCGGGTGTCTCTTCTCCAGCGGGATCAGCGAGCCTCGAAGCTCAGTTTCCGGAGCGTGCAGAGAGAGCGCCAGCCGGAACTGTTCGGGCCGTTCTGCGAGCTCGAGGATGCCCGGCACCATACCGACGGTCGACACCGTGATCCGTCTGGCACCGACCCCGTAGCCCTGGTTAAGGATGGTGAGCGACGGAAACACGGACTTCCGGTTCGCCAGCGGCTCCCCCATGCCCATGTACACGATGTTGGTGATGGGGCCGCGCTCGTTCTTCTCTACCCACCGCCGGGAGGCCCGGTACTGGCACACGATTTCGCCCGCAGTGAGCTGTCGGTCGAAGCCACCCCATCCGGTCGCGCAGAACGTGCAGCCGATCGCGCACCCGGCTTGCGACGAGATGCACAGGGTCATGCGCTTCCTGCTCGGGATCAGCACCGATTCGATCAATTCGCCATCGGCGAGCCGCCAAAGGTGTTTGACGGTGCCGTCTTCGCTGAGCGCGACCTGCGCCGCCTCTGCTTCGACCATTGCAAAGCGATCATGGAGCGCTTCCCGCTCGCCGACCGGCAGGTCCGTCATCTGCTCGATCGACGGCGCGAGTCCCTCGTAGATCCACCGCCTGACCTGCGCGGACCGATACGCTGGCTGCCCCCTGGCTTCGAAGTGCTCTTTCAGGGCCAGGTCGAGCTCGTCAGGTGTCAGCGAGAGCAGATCTGTGGCTTGCGTAGGAGGCATTGTTTAACTTAGCGGCCGACCAAAATTCGCTGAAGGTGAGATGATCGACATAGAAAACGAACGGACTCAGCTGCGCTCGCGCATGGTGGGTGGCCTCCGGGCGGAGCACGCTGGCGAGGGCATGGAGTTGGTGGGCTGGGTCCACCGTCGTCGAAACTTGGGCGGCCTGGTCTTTGTGGACCTGCGTGACCGCAGCGGTCTATTGCAGGTCTCCTTCGGTCCGGACTGGACCGATGCGGCGAGCATGGAGATCGCGGGCGAAATCGGGCACGAGGATGTGATTCGAGTCGTCGGGACGGTCGAGGTTCGGCCCGAGGGTGCCAGCAACAAGGACATCGAAACCGGCGAGATCGAGATTAAGGCGACCAGCGTGGAGATCCTTTCCGACGCCGAGACGCCGGTCATCCCCGTGTACCGGGCGCCGGAAGACGAGTTGCCCGCCGAAGAACTTCGCCTGCAGCACCGCGTCCTGGACCTGCGACGGCGGGAGCTTCAGCAGACGCTGATTCTCCGGCACAAGCTCATTCTGGCGACACGCAACTACATGGACGAGCACGGCTTCATCGAGGTCGAGACGCCCATCCTGACCAAGGCGACGCCGGAGGGCGCGCGCGACTACGTGGTGCCGAGCCGTGTGCACAAGGGTGAGTTCTACGCGCTTCCCCAGAGCCCTCAGATCTACAAGCAGATTCTGATGGTCGCGGGCTTCGACCGGTACTTCCAGATGGCGCGTTGCTTCCGCGACGAGGATCTGCGCGCGGACCGTCAGCCCGAGTTTACCCAGATCGACGTGGAGGCGTCCTTCGTAGAGGCCGAGGACATCTTGGTACTGATGGAAGGGCTCATGGCTCGTCTCTCCGAGGTCGCCGAGATCGACGCGTCGCTGCCGTTCCCCCGCCTCACGTGGGCGGAGGCGATGGACCGGTTTGGATCCGACCGTCCCGACTTGCGCTTCGGCCTCGAGATCGAGGATTGGACGGAGGCAACGGCATCCCTGGACTTCGGCATCGTCCGGTCGGCGGTGACAGCTGGGGGCCGCGTTCGGGGCTTTCGCTTGAGCGGTGGAGCGCGGCTGTCCAGAAGGCAGATCGAGGCGATCGAAAACGAGGCCAAAGCGACCGGAGCTCCAGGTCTTCTTTGGGCCAAATGCACCGAAGAGGGTGCATCGGGGCCCATCGGGAAGTTCTTGCAGCCCGAGCACGTCGTCTCTATGGGCGTACAGGCCGGCGACCTCGCCTTGGTTTCCGCGGGCGCCGACCAGGTCACGTCGCCCGCGCTGGCGGCGGCGCGCATGGCGGCCATTGCGGCGCTCGAGCTAAAGCCCGAGAAGGAGCATGCTTGGCTCTGGGTTACCGAATTCCCGGTCTTCGATGAAGAGGACGGAGTCTTGTCCGCGAGCCACCACCCGTTCGTGATGCCGCACATGGACGACGTAGACTTGCTCGAGACGGACCCGGCAGCGGTGCGGGGAACCGCGTATGATCTCGTGTACAACGGAACCGAATTGGGCTCCGGTAGCATCCGGATTCATCAGCCTGAGCTGCAGCGGCGCATTTTGCGGGCACTCGGGCTGGGCGACGGGGAGATCGATGAGAAGTTCGGGTTTCTACTCGGCGCTTTGGCCGCGGGAGCGCCGCCCCATGGGGGCATCGCGTTGGGAATGGACCGAATCGTGCAGCGCTTCACTGGATCAGGTAGTCTGAGGGACGTGATTGCGTTCCCGAAGACCACTGCTGCGCGTGCTCTTTTCGAGGGCGCGCCCACGGCAATCGATGACGCGCAGCTAGAAGCGTTGGGTATCACCGTCACGAAGAGAAACGAGGAAGACTGAGGCTTTCCAGGAGAGACTTTGGCCAACGGCGAAACGATCGTAGAGCATCGACTCGATGCGGAGGGAGCAGACCCCCTCACGCTGACCGGGGTGACCGATCGAAACCTGCAGGAAATCACTCGACTCTTCGGCATCCGAGTCGTCATGCGCGGCGATCATCTCATCCTCTCCGGCAGCCTGGACTCGGTGGAGAGGGCTGCGCCGGTCGTGCAGCACATGATCGAGCTTTCTCGTTTGCGTGCGCCGTTCGACGTGGCCGACATAGGCCGCTTCGCCGACGGCGGCGATGCGCTCGGTCCCGAGGGCATCGTGCACCCCGACGACGAAATACGCATCGCGATCCCAGGCTCGCGGCGGGTCATCGTCCCCAAATCCGACGGCCAGCGGCGGTACGTGCAGCGGATCACCAACAACGACATCGTGATCGGCATCGGTCCTGCCGGGACGGGGAAAACGTACCTCGCTGTGGCGTGCGGACTCGATGCGCTCTACAAGAAGCGTGTGCGCCGGATCGTGCTGGTACGCCCAGCGGTAGAGGCGGGTGAGAACCTGGGCTTTTTGCCAGGGGACCTTCAGGAGAAGGTCGACCCCTATCTGCGCCCGCTGTACGACGCGCTCGAGGACATGATGCCGCCCGATCGCATGCGGCGCGCACTGGAGGAATCGACGATCGAGATCGCCCCGCTGGCGTATATGCGCGGCCGCACCCTGTCGGACGCGTTCGTCATTCTCGACGAAGCTCAGAACGCTACCACGGCACAGATGAAGATGTTTCTGACCCGCCTGGGGCTGAATTCCCAGGTTGTGATCACCGGAGACAAGACGCAGATCGATCTTCCGCGCAAGATCGACTCCGGTCTCTTGGAGGTCGAGCGTATTCTGTCGGACATCAACGGCATCTCGATCGTGTACCTCTCCACCAAGGACGTTATCCGGCACCGGCTCGTGAAGGACATCATCAACGCATACGCGCGGGCTTCGGAGGAGGACGACGAGCCGTCGTGAGTCGCCAAGACGACCGTAACGGGGGCAGTTCCGTGCTGCGTAGGCTGTGGGGAGAGCTTGGTGTTTCCTGGGGTGAGCGCATTCTCCATCACGGCGCGCGCGTCCTGTTGGTCGTGGTTCTAGCTGGATTACTCACCTCGTTTTTCCTGCCCGCTGAAGGGCCGGTCGTCCAGCCTTACGACTCCTGGAGCGTTGCCCCTGAGGACGTCATCGCCCGGTTCTCGTTCGACGTCCCCAAGACCCCTGCCGAGCTGGAGGCGGAGCAAAACTCGGTGCGCGAAGGAGTGCCCCCTACGTTCGATTTCGTCCCCGAATTCGCTGACACGATGAGGGCCGAGCTCGAACGCTTCTTCGATCAACTCGACTCTGCCGTCGTGGCCGACGACCGCGCGCGGGTACAGTCGATCCTCGAGGGAAGTCGGATTACGGCCAGTGCGGCTCAGGTGGTCGACTTCATCGGGGACAGCACGTTGCGCCATACGTTCCGTGCCTCCGCAGTAGCGGCGACGCGCGGGCTTCTCACGGAAGGTGTGGTCGACGTCACAGTGATGGGTGAAGTCACCACCAACACGATCTATGTGCGCGTAGGCGGCGATATCCCTGAGCGCACCAGGCCCTCCGCAGACATTGCCACATCGCGAGACTTTTATGACCAGGCAGCTCTCGCGCTCCCGCCTCTCACCACGCCCGACGAGTCTGAGCTGTTCCGCATGATCTTGATCGGGCATATGCAGCCGACCTACTTGCTCAACGTGCTCGCGACGGAGATCGATCGGGAGGCGCAGGCGCGGGCTGTTCCGCTCATCAAGCAACGAGTGTTGGAGGGGCAGGCAATCGTTCGACAGGCGGATCCTGTAGGTCCGGAAACGTTGGAGCGACTGCAAGCCTACGCCGTGCAGCTGCGAACTCTTGGCGAAGGGGAAACGGCTCGGGTGTCTGCCGGCGCCGTAATCGGAGCGGCTTTGCTCAACGTGATGCTGTTTTCTCTGTTCGGCCTGCTGCTCTTCTTCAACCGCCCCGAAGTGTATGCCAACTTCCGCTGGCTACTGTTCATCGCGCTGCTGGTTGCGGCGTACTTCGCGGCGGCGGTGGGCATCGACCGCGGCAATATCTCCGCGGAGTGGCTTCCCATTGCGTTCGTGGCGCTGCCAGTCGCAGTGTTGTGGGACTCGCGTATGGCGCTATTCCTCGTACTGGTGGTCGCAACGATCACGGGGACTTTGCCTCCCTTCGCCAGTTACGGGACCATGCTCGTGGTCATGGCTACGGGCGCCGCCGCCGCGATGAGCGTGCGCGCCGTGCGTCGCCGTTCGGAGACCTGGGTCGCGATCGCGATCATTTCCGCGGCCGGTGGCCTGATGCTCCTGGCTCATGGACTGACGATGTCTCACCGCATGATGGACATCGCTCAGGACACCGCCATCGTCGCCGTAGCCGCCACGGTGTCGGCGCTGCTCGCGACGGGTTTCCTGTTTGTATTCGAGCTCTTCACGGGCATCACGACCGACCAGACGCTGCTCGAATGGGCCGATCCGACACGACCGCTGCTTCGTCGCCTGTCCCTCGAAGCACCTGGTACCTACGCACACACGATCAACGTTGCCAACCTCTCCGAAACCGCCGCCACCGCGATCGGTGCGAACGGTCTCTTGACCCGGGTCGGCGTCCTCTACCACGACGTGGGAAAGATGCTCAAGCCTCACTACTTCGTGGAGAACCAGCAGGGCGGGCGGAATCCGCACGACAAGCTCAAGCCTGAGACCTCGGCCGGCATCGTGCGCGAACACGTGACCGAGGGTGTCCGGCTTGCCAAAGAGGCGAAGGTGCCCGAATTGCTGATCCAGTTCATCCTGGAGCACCACGGCACGCAGAGGATCGGATTCTTCTACGAGAAGGCCAGCGAGGAAGCCGACGGCGACATCGACGTAGAGCGCTTCTCCTATCCAGGTCCGAAGCCCCAGTGCAGGGAGACCGCGATCGTGATGCTCGCGGACTCCTGCGAGTCCGCGACGCGTGCCCTGCAAGACCCGACGCCGGAGCGCGTGCGCGACCTGATCGACAATGTCGTCGAGGGAAAGATCAGTGACCGGCAGCTCGACGAGGCTCCACTCACTCTGCGAGAGATCACGCAGGTGAAGGAGCAGTTCGTCAACATTCTCTCGGGCGTGCTTCACAGCCGCATCGAGTATCCGTCCACGAAGCACCTGACGGAGGGCGAGGAAGAGAACGATGGCGGAGAAGGCGAAGAGTCGGACGCTACGGAGGTCGCCTGACAGTTCAGGTCAACCTAGGAGTCTTCGACGGGGTTGAAGAGGCGCTGTTGGAGGCTGCGGTGAGGAAAGCGCTCGACGCAGACGGACGAGAGGCCGAGCTCTCGGTCACGCTGGTCGACGACGCGGAAATCACGCGTCTCAACCGAGAATACCGCGGCAAGGATCGACCTACCGACGTGATTTCCTTTTCGCTCGGCAGTCCGGATCAGCCGCTGGGAGACGTCTACGTCGGGGCAGAGCAGGCCCGTCGGCAGGCCGAGGCGCTGGCAGTGCCCTTGAGTGAGGAGTTGGTCCGTCTCGCGATCCACGGCACGCTGCATGTGCTCGGGCACGACCACCCCGACGGCGATGACCGCTTTTCCAGCCCCATGTACGTGCTTCAGGAGCAGCTTGTCGGCGAGGTCCTGAGTCGGAGCTAGCTGCCCGCGGTAGAAGTACAGTGGGCCGCGTTGCGGTGCCACGGCCCTAGATCCTAGGCGGGGCGACGACGCCATAGCCGTCGCTACGGCTAGGAGCCCCAACGACGG
>Ga0209554_1000015_pt1 | contig 117462 bp, 109 predicted proteins | sample MarorgKNORR_S2LV_5_FD_188221 | JGI IMG/M metagenome (GOLD analysis project Ga0209554, IMG submission 188221) | Marine microbial communities from the Southern Atlantic Ocean, analyzing organic carbon cycling - Bottom_A/KNORR_S2/LV (SPAdes) (version 2) | ecosystem: Environmental > Aquatic >...
AAGGTGGTGTTCCGCGCACGATTAGGAATCCGATACAGCAGACCACCCCAGAGCGAAGCCATGCCGTGCAGAACGCTAAGCGGCAACCAGGCGAGTAGTGTTAGGAAACTCCTGAGTAGAAAATAATAGAGGCTCTGAATGACGGCATCTCACTTTTGTCAAAACATAGGGAAAGGACCTGCGACCGTAAAATGGAACCACAATTCAGCGTTGGAAACAATCCGCCAGAGCAAGCAGCAAGAGACTCTACACTGGCAGACTATGGATAAGTGACGGAGAATCAAGGATAATTGCAGCCCTTCGATTTCTAGGCAGCCTCTGCACTATTCGGCATTACCGTGAACAAAGCTACTGATCTGAATACTTTTCAGGGACTCATTCTGGCCTTGCAACAATTCTGGGCCGCACAGGGTTGTGTCGTGCTCCAACCGCTGGACATGGAAGTCGGCGCTGGAACTTTTCATCCTGCCACATTTTTGCGTGCGATCGGTCCCGAAAACTGGAATGCAGCCTACGTGCAGCCATGTCGGAGGCCAAGCGATGGTCGTTATGGCGAGAATCCGAATCGCCTACAACACTACTATCAGTTTCAGGTCATTCTGAAACCCTCTCCCAAAGACATACAGGAGCTCTATCTCGCATCGCTGGAGAATCTGGGAATTGATATGGCCGTTCATGACATTCGATTCGTCGAGGATAATTGGGAATCTCCAACTCTTGGTGCCTGGGGGCTGGGATGGGAAGTCTGGCTTAACGGCATGGAAATCACCCAGTTTACCTACTTTCAACAAGTCGGAGGGCTCGAATGCCATCCCGTTAGCGGTGAGATTACCTACGGCATCGAACGCATCGCAATGTACCTGCAGGGTGTCGATTCGATTTACGATATCGTCTGGACCGACGGCGCCAATGGCGTCGTCACCTACGGCGATGTATTCAGGCAAAACGAAGTTGAAATGTCTACATACAACTTCGAACACGCACCTGTGAAGTTGCTGTTTGGCTATTTCGATGATTGCGAGGCGCAGTGTCAGAGTCTCATCGAAAATAATCTGGCATTGCCTGCCTATGAGCAGGTGCTAAAGGCATCCCATTATTTCAATCTACTCGATGCCAGAAAGGCGATCTCCGTCACCGAACGTCAACGTTTTATTCTGCGGGTAAGAGCCCTCGCCCGCAGCATTGCTGCCAGCTATTTAGCTAGTCGCAAAGAACTCGGCTTTCCCCTCGCCTCCGACGAATTACGCAAACAATACCTGGAATCGTAGCGGCAATGTCAGAGCGAGATTTTTTGGTCGAAATTGGCACAGAAGAGCTGCCCCCGAATGCCCTCGGCGACTTGTCGGAGGCGTTTGAGAATAATATGAAGGCAGGCCTGGAACAGGCCTGCCTTAGCTTCACGACCATTCATAGATACGCCACTCCACGTAGACTGGCTGTTATGGTCCGCGAGCTCCTAGAACAGCAGCCGGAGAAAAAGACCGAGCGTCTGGGCCCCGCCCTAACCGCTGCGTTCGATGCTGATGGCAATCCAACCCCCGCAGCATTAGGCTTTGCCCGCTCCTGTGGTGTTGAGGTATCTAAGCTCGCCAGGGCCCACAAGGGTGGTGTGGAAAAACTCAGCTTCTCAACTTCCCAGGAGGGTGCATCGGCGCAACATCTACTGCCAGGAATCGTATCTGCTGCACTTGATAAACTTCCTATTCCAAAACCCATGCGGTGGGGCAGTTCCAAGGAAGAGTTTGTGCGTCCCGTACATTGGGTGCTAATGCTATATGGCGAGGAGTGCATCGACACCAGGATTTTGGGTGTTAGTACTGGCGCTACAACCCGGGGCCATCGCTTCCTTTACAACCATGACATCGAAGTACATTTCCCTACCGAGTATGAATCCCTGTTGGAGGAAACTGGCAGTGTCATTCCCGATTTTGAGAAGCGCAGGGAATGCATCCGCAATTTGGTCACAGAAGAAGGCGACAAGGTCGGTGCCACCGTCGTTGTTGATGAGTCCCTGCTAGATGAGGTCACTGGACTCGTCGAGTTTCCTGTTGCCCTCATCGGGAAATTTGACCAACACTTTTTGGAAGTCCCTCCGGAAGCTCTGATAATAGCGATGAAGTCGCATCAAAGGTATTTCTATCTGCTCGACAGCGACGCCAAATTGATGCCCTACTTTATCACCGTTAGCAATATCCGCAGCACCGATCCGGCCCAGGTGATCGCAGGCAACGAGCGCGTAATCCGGCCAAGATTAGCCGACGCGCGGTTTTTTTATGAACTGGACAAGAAGTCTTCACTCGAATCTCATCTCGAACAACTCAAGCACATTGTATTCCAGAAACAGCTTGGCACGGTGTTCGATAAATCCCAACGGGTGGCCAGTCTTGCCGTCTATCTTGCCGAACAACTCGGTGCCGACCCCGTACAATGCCGGCGCGCTGCCCTGTTGTCCAAGTGCGACCTTGTGACCTCGATGGTGGCAGAGTTTGCCGATCTTCAGGGGCGTATGGGTTATTACTATGCGCTCAATGATGGCGAGGATCTTGTGGTGGCGACCGCTATCGACGAGCAGTATATGCCCCGGTTTTCAGGAGACAGTGTTCCCACATCACTCGCCGGTAGCGTGCTGGCTATCGCAGACAAGCTCGATTCCATGCTCGGTATGTTCGCCATAGGCCAGCCCCCCACCGGGTCCAGAGATCCTTTCGCCTTGAGGCGATCCGCCATCGGAATTCTGAGAATCCTGGTTGAGAATAAACTCGATCTCAATATTCTAAATACCATAAACCACGCAGCATCCGGTTTTGACCACGTCGACATTGAGCAGCAGGTCTGTCTTAATGTGTTTGAATTTTTACTGGATAGGTTTCGTAGCTGGTATACCGATCAAGGCATTTCCATCGATGTATTTCAGTCGGTGATGGCGCTCAAACCGCAACGCCCACTGGATTTCCATGAACGAGTTTTAGCAGTCCAACACTTTAGTAAATTGCAGCAGGCCCATTCTTTATCTGCTGCAAACAAGAGAGTTTCAAACCTGCTATCCAAACTGGACAGCGAACTTGCAGACTCTGTTATCGACGCGACGCTGTTAGTAGAGCCTGCCGAAAAAGACTTGTACGAAGCCTTGACTCATAAAATGGGAGAGGTGGTGCCTTTGTTCGACCAGGGGCTGTACAAGGATGGGTTGCAACAATTGGCGAGTCTAAGGGAAAGTGTTGATACTTTTTTTGACTCGGTACTGGTTATGAGTGAAGAGAAGAGCCTGCGTGATAATCGTGTTGCCCTGTTGCAGCAACTACGCAGTTTGTTTCTTCGTGTAGCCGATATCTCGTACTTACATAAACCATGAAGATAGTCATACTCGATAGAGATGGCGTGGTCAATGAAGACTCCGACGCGTACATCAAGTCCGCCGATGAGTGGATTCCCATTGACGGCAGTATCGATGCCATCGCCACTCTTAGCAAGGCTGGATACGCCATCCTAATCGCCACCAATCAATCCGGCATCGGCAGAAACATTTTTGACGAACTTGCATTGTCCGCCATGCACCTTAAACTTTGCGGCCTGGTCGAAGACAGCGGTGGTACCGTAGACGGTATTTTCTATTGCCCCCATTTGCCCACCGATCGCTGTGATTGTCGCAAACCCAGGGTCGGTTTGCTGCGCCAGATGGAAGCGGAGTTTGCTTGTAAATTGTCTGGGGCCAGTTTTGTGGGCGACAGTTTAAAAGATGTGAAAGCGGCGCTTGCCTTTGGCTGCAAGCCGTTGTTGGTTCGCACCGGCAAAGGACTCGAAACAGAAGACTTATTGCGAAATCTGGATTTCGAAGAGGTGCCGGTGTTTGATAATCTTGCCAGTGCTGCCCGGCAGATCCTGAGTAGGGAATAAGTCCACGGAGGTCGCTGTAAGTAAGCCCTGACTAAGTGGGTGTTGCCGCGTTTATTTTCCCGTCGCTCGGCCCCTTAAAACGCCCTCATATATCCAGATTCTCGGCCGCCAGTGCGTTCTCTTCTATAAACTGCCGTCGCGGTTCCACCTGATCACCCATCAGGGTATTAAACAACTGGTCCGCTCCAATAGCGTCGTCAATAGTGACTTGCAGCATTCGCCGCGTTTCCGGGTTCATGGTGGTATCCCATAACTGCTCCGGGTTCATCTCCCCGAGGCCCTTGTAGCGTTGTAGATAATGACCCTTCATGGCGTCATTCGTTAGCCACTCAATCGCCTCTCCAAAACTGTCCACCTCGTGGGTCTTCTCGCCGCGCTTGACATAGGCACCGTCCTCGATGAGTCCATCCAGGGTCTCACCCAGACCCGCGAGTGCTCTGTACTCCCCGGAATGAAAGAAATCACTGCTGAAGCCATAGTCCTTTTCCAGGCCGTGCAAATTTAGCTTGGCTAACGGCAAATAGATATGGCGCTCATTGTCTTCTGTGACTTCGAATGTATAGTTGGCACTTACTCCAGGCTGGTGCTGCCCCAGGCTGTCGGCAAGCTCATGCACCCACTGATTGACCTTGTCTTCAGACTTGAGCTCATCTTCGGCCAGGCGTCGGGTGAAGATCATTGCTTCAAGAATTTCTGACGGATACAGCCTGGCCAGACGGCTGATAATTGCGTAGGCCTCGTTGTACTTCTTCACCAGTGACTCCAGCGCGTCCCCGGAAATTCCCGGCGCCTCGGAATTCACGTGCAGACTGGCTTCTTCCAGCGCAATTTGCATCTGGTAATTCGCCAGTTCGATATCATCTTTCAGATATTGTTCCTGCTTGCCTTTGCGAATTTTGTACAGGGGGGGTTGGGCGATGAAGATATGGCCTCTCTCCACCAATTCCCGCATCTGGCGAAAGAAGAAAGTCAGCAGCAGTGTGCGGATATGGGAACCATCCACATCAGCATCCGTCATAATAATGATGCTGTGATAACGAAGTTTATCGGGAGAAAATTCTTCACTGCCGATGCTGCAACCGAGCGCCTTAATGAGCGTGCCAATCTCGGCGGAACTTAACATCTTGTCAAATCGGGCCTTCTCGACATTAAGGATTTTACCTTTGAGCGGCAAAATGGCCTGGTTTTTGCGATTCCTGCCTTGTTTGGCTGAGCCTCCGGCGGAATCTCCCTCCACAATATAGATTTCCGACAGTGCCGGATCCTTCTCCTGGCAGTCGGCCAATTTCCCTGGTAGTCCAGCCACGTCCAGAGCGCCCTTGCGGCGGGTCATTTCCCTGGCTTTCCTGGCCGCCTCCCTGGCTCGAGCGGCGTCGATCATCTTACCGACGATGAGCTTCGCGTCCTGTGGATTCTCCATCAGATAATCGCTGAAGTGGGACCCCATCTCCTGCTCCACAACGCCCTTGATCTCTGAGGACACCAGTTTATCCTTGGTTTGAGATGAAAATTTCGGATCCGGCACCTTAACGGAAATGATGGCCGTCAGTCCTTCTCGGGCATCATCTCCACTTGTAGCTACATCCTTTCCTTTTTTATTGGCCAACTCCTTGTCAATATAGTTGTTAAGCACCCGTGTCAACGCGCCACGAAAGCCGGCAAGGTGGGTGCCACCGTCTCTCTGGTGAATATTATTGGTATAGGGGAATATGTTTTCCTGGTAGGAATCATTCCACTGCAATGCTACTTCAACGGTGATGCCGTCGTCTTTGCGTTCAGAAATGAAATGGAACATCTTATTGACCGTGTTTTTGTTCTTGTTCAAGTAGTCTACAAACGCCTCGAGGCCGCCATCGTAATTAAACGATTCCTGCTTGCCGGAGCGCTCATCTAAAAGCCGAATGGTCACTCCAGCGTTAAGAAACGCTAACTCACGTAGCTTTTTAGCAAGGATATCGTAGTGAAATTCTACGTTTGAAAAAGTATCTGTCGATGGCTTAAAGTGGCATTCTGTCCCCGTACGGCTGGTCTCGCCCACCACGGCTAACGGCGCCACGGGAACCCCATGCTCGTAATACTGCTCATATACCTTGTTTTCTCGCCTGATGGTGAGCTTTAACTCTTCTGACAAGGCATTGACAACAGACACGCCTACGCCGTGCAGCCCACCCGACACCTTGTAGCTATTGTCATCGAACTTACCACCGGCATGAAGCACGGTCATTATGACTTCTGCTGCCGAGACACCTTCATCGTGCATTTCCGTGGGGATGCCACGGCCGTTGTCTGTAACAGTAATGGTCTCGCCCACGTGGATAATCACTCTAATATCGTCGCAGTGGCCAGCCAGGGCCTCGTCTACGGAATTATCAACCAGCTCGAAGACCATGTGGTGAAGCCCAGTTCCATCGTCAGTGTCTCCAATGTACATTCCTGGGCGCTTTCGTACAGCATCGAGGCCTTTAAGCACCTTAATACTGTCGGAATTATATTCCGATTGGGGTTCATCACTCATAAAAACACTCCGGAAGAAGGCTCGAAAATCAAACCAGCCTCACTTCTAATATCGGATAAAACAATTGAAAATCAAGTCGTGATTGTACCACGTTCCACGTGGAACACGGCCTTCTCAATCTGGTCCACGTCTATCGTAATCGCATCTAGATCGATACTTGTAACGAACAATTGGCCCCCAAGTTGCGTCAACATTTTTAACACCGCTAACCGATTGCCCTTGTCCAGTTCCGAGGGGAGATCATCTACCAAATAAATAGATTGACGACCGGTGGCATCAGCAAGGATCCGGGCCTGAGCGATTTTTAGTGAGCTTACCAGTATTTTTTGCTGACCCCTGGAAAGAAACTCGACAGCTGGAGTCTTGTCAATTTGCACCTTGATATCTGCGCGGTGTGGCCCGTTCTGCGTGGCACCATAGCGGAGATCTGCTTCCAGCCCCGAAGAGAGCACAGAAGCAAAATCCAAGGCTGAATCCCATCCCGGATCGTAGCGCAGTGTCAGCTTTTTGATGGCCTCTCCACCCAAAGTTGAATAGACGTTCTGAAATACAGGTAGGAGTCGAGTAAAGTAGGCGGTTCTGGCCATATCCACCGCTATGGCCGCGTGAATCAACTCAGTGTCCCAAGCCTCCAATTGACTCTTGTCCAAGCGGCTTTGCCTGAGTAGGGAATTCCTATTAGCCACACATTTGTTAACGGTCCGCCAATGAGCCAGGAAAGAAGGTTCCACGTGAAACACACCCCAGTCCAAAAAGCGTCTGCGCACCTTGGGCCCGCTCTCCAATAGGCGAAAGGAATTCGAATCCAGCACCAGAACCGGAATCGCTCGCGCCACATTCTCCCAGTTTTTCTGCCTCTGATCCTGAAATTTGAGTTTGATGGGCTGTCTTCGTCGCCTGCTGAGGCCAATACGGCCCCCATCCGCCAGCTCTACATAAACGATTGCTTCGGATGAATCCTCACTAATCAGTGTTTGTGGTCTGACACTTCTAAACGAACGCCCTGACGCCAACAGGTGGATGGACTCCAAGATGCTGGTCTTACCACTACCGTTTTCACCCCAAAACAAATTGATTCTGGGGCAGGGGGCGATGGTAACGGTCTGTATGTTCCTGATTGAGGTGATATTGAGCCGGGTTATCTCGCTCATAGCGCTGCCTGGAAAGTGAAAAAGCCGATATCCTGTGTATCCTACAGGCGCATTGGCATCACCACATAGAGCGCTTCGCTACCTTCCTCAGCCTCCAGCAAGGCACTGCTATTCGGGTCGGAAAGGGTGATACGCACGCGCTCGCTCGTCAATGTGGACAGCACATCAATCAGATAGCTTACGTTGAAGCCAATTTCTAGTGACTCACCTTCATAGTCAACCGATACGACTTCCTCTGCTTCCTCTTGCTCGGGGTTGTTGGCCAAAATTTTCAACTCCCCACTAGATAGCAACACTCTCACTCCCCGGTATTTTTCGTTCGATAGTATGGAAGCCCTGGCAAAGGCATCGCGTAACTCCTGGCAATTCCCGATCACGACCTTGTTACCTCCCTTCGGAAGGACTCGGTTGTAGTCCGGAAACTTCCCGTCTACCAGTTTTGAAGTAAACGTGATGGCAGGCACCCTGGCTCGAATATGGTTTTGCCCAAAGGTAAGATCAATATCCTCTTCATCGTTGGACAACAGCCTGGCCAATTCCATAATGCCTTTCCGCGGCAGAATCAGTTGTTGAACTTCGTCGATGCCCTTTTCGATGGTCAGCGTCTCCATCGCCAGACGGTGTCCATCCGTAGCGACCACCCGCAGGTAGTCTGAGGCAACTTCAAAAAGCATGCCGTTAAGGTAGTAACGAACATCCTGTTGTGCCATGGCAAAACTGGTGTTCTCCAGCAATTCTCTCAATTTTGACTGTGGCAGGCTGAGAGAAAATGTATCAGACTCTTCTTCTACATTCGGGAACTCAGCCGCCGGAAGCGTAGCTAGCGTGAATCTGCTCCTGCCAGATTTAAGAGTGAGTCTTCCATCAGCCAGCATAGTAAGCTCTATGGAGGCCTGGTCAGCCAGCGATTTACAGATGTCGAGGAGCTTCCTGGCTGGAACCGTAATTTCTCCGGGCTGCATCGCTTCATCGACGGTCACCCTAGCGACCAGCTCCACTTCTAAGTCTGTCCCGGTGAGTGATAACTCACTATCTTTCAGTATCATGAGCACATTCGATAGTACCGGCAAGGTTTGTCGGCGCTCCACGACACCGCAGACTGTTTGAAGTGGCTTTAACAGGGCCTCACGTGATATCACGAAATGCATGGCTTTTCATTCCCTTATTCTATGGACTCGTTTCTCGTGAGCCTCTGCTTAACTAGATAGCGATCTAAGCAAATTATTGTAATCTTCTTTAATATCGATGGAGCTGTGACGCAATTTACTTACCTGTTTGCAGGCATGTATCACCGTGGTGTGGTCTCTGCCCCCGAAAGCATCCCCAATTTCCGGCAAACTATGATTTGTAAGCTCCTTTGACAGGCTCATGGCCACCTGTCTAGGCCTCGCAATCGACCTGTTACGGCGTTTGGACAACATATCCGCCATCTTGATCTTGTAGTATTCGGCCACAGAGCGTTGAATATTATCGATGGTAACGAGCTTGTCCTGCAGCGCAAACAAGTCCCGCAGGGCCTCCTTTATCAGGTCCAGATCAATTTTCTCGCCGACGAAGTGGGCATGGGCGATAACACGCTTCAAGGCGCCTTCCAACTCACGAACATTGGATCTCAGCCGTTGCGCGATGAACAAGGCGGCCTCATTTGGCAAGTCGATGTCACACTGTGCAGCCTTGTTGATCAGTATCGCGGCCCTGGTTTCCAACTCCGGCGGCTCAACCGCCACCGTGAGTCCCCAGCCAAATCGAGATTTCAACCTCTCCTCGAGCCCATTAATTTCCCTGTGGAAGCGATCACATGTGAGGATTATCTGCTTGCCGCCTTCGAGAAGGGCATTAAAGGTATGGAAAAATTCTTCCTGGGACCGCTCCTTGCCGGCAAAAAATTGAATATCATCGATCAGGAGGGCGTCGACTGAACGATAGAAGCGTTTGAATTCGTTAATCGCATTCAACTGTAGCGCCGTCACCATGGTTGCAACGAATGTCTCTGAATGCAGATACACCACCTTCGCATCGGGTTTTTTAGCCACCATATAGTTTCCGATAGCATGCATTAAGTGAGTCTTTCCTAACCCCACACCACCATAAATAAAGAGGGGGTTATAGGCATAGCCCGGATTCTCAGCGACCTGTATCGATGCCGCCCTGGCCAACTGGTTTGATTTCCCTTCAATAAAATTATCGAAGGTGTTGAGGCTGTTGAGGGCCCCGCGATGTCTTAGTTTGCCTTCTATGATGATATCCATATTGCGGCGTTGGACAAGCGATTCAGGGCCGAAGCTGAATTGTCCTTGAATGTGGTGTGACCTCGTCAATGACGGTGTCAAGGGCTTCACCACCGGCGGCGTCCTATCGAGCCCTCCAGAATCAATTGCAATTTTCGGGTCAGCCGTGGCGGATCTATCCAGAGATGCCACTTCCACCATTACCTGGAGATCATCCCCAGCAAGTTCTTTAACGATCTCGCTTATTCTTCCCAGAAATTTTCCCTTCACCCAGTCCTGGATGAATCTATTGGGCGCAAACAAGCGCAGCGTATCGCTATCCATTTCTGCGTGCAGGGGTCTGATCCAAGTGTTAAATTGTTGCGAAGGAATTTCGACTTTCAAACAATCGGTACATTTTTGCCAATAGGTGACTACCACTTTATTCTTGCCCGCTCATTTATTATTAGAATCTGGTGTCAATTCTAACCACAAGAATTGGAGTTATCCACTGCGGCAGGCACCAAAAACCGGTTTTTTGAGCTCGATTATTCCCTAGCGTTTTCAATAAGTTAGAACCATAATGCTGATAAATACCGGGGCAAGAGAAGCGTTGTTTTTGTGAAATAATGGCAAGGCTGTTGATAAACAAGCTGTGGATAACTTGTTACTAAGTAGGGGCATAAAAAAAAATATCTGCCTGCTAAGTCAGCCTATAAAAATCTCTCAAGGCTGACATGGGATTAGCCCGTCCCCAGGAATCGAAATTGATTGCATCAGCGGGTCAAAACCTCTAGAATTCGCGCTCTTTTTTCCAACCGTCTCTTGGACGGTTTCTTGATTAAAAAACTGGTTTTTCCATTATGAAAAGAACATTTCAACCTAGTTTAATTAAGCGCGCACGCACGCACGGCTTTAGAGCTCGTATGGCAACCAGGGGTGGTCGTCTGGTACTGAAGAGACGACGCGCGCGAGGACGCGCCAAGCTTTCAGCCTAAGCCCGACTTTTCTATCCCCATCGGGTTGAATAGAGAATCTTAAGTGCCTGCTAGCGGCTTTTCCAAAAACTCCCGGTTACTAAAGGCTGCAGACTACAAAGCTGTCTTCGACGGCGCCCAGTTTAATTTTTCCTGCCGCCACTTTCTTGTTCTTGCCGTTAGTAATGAATTATTGAGGTCGCGACTTGGCCTGGTGGTCGCCAAGAAAAATATCCCTGGCGCCGTTCAACGCAATCGGATCAAGCGTCATGTGAGGGAATCATTTCGCCGGAGCCCGGGTCTGGCGAGGCCTTTGGATTTAATTGTGCTCGTGCGAAAGGATGCTGATAAACTGAGCAACTCTCAGCTATCACAGCAGATAAGCGCGTTGTTTCAAGACCTGAATATTAAACTTACGGAGGCTCCCAAACACATTGGCCGCTCCTAACGGCATTTCTACCCAACAGCCCATGCTAAAGAAAATACTTATTCGACTAATTACCTTTTATCAGCTCAGCTTGAGTTTGTTGATCGGAAATCAATGCCGTTTCTCCCCAACTTGTTCTCAATACACCAAGGAAGCCATCGAGGCACACGGTGCCTTTAAGGGCTCATGGTTAGGAATGCGCCGCATAGGTAAGTGCCATCCCTGGCATGCCGGCGGCTATGATCCGGTTCCGAGTATTGAGGCCCCCACGGGTCGTCTGACCATCAAGTAGCACAGTATGGATTTTAATCGCTTTTTCCTTTATACATCCCTGGCCATCGTCACCTATTTGTTATTGCTGGCGTGGCAGCAAGACTATCCACCCGTAGTAGATGACGGCAGTAGCACAAGCAGTGAGACAATTGCCGAGGTTCCGCTGGTTCCTCAGGGTGTTGATGCCGCTCCTGCCACCGGCGTTCCCAGCGATCTGCCTACACAAAACACTCCCGCCGCGCAGGACACACCTACTATTGTGGGGCAGCCTACATCTAACCCGGCCGATATCAGATCTGTCGCGGTGTCCACCGATACATTTAAACTTCAGATTGATCTTGACGGCGGTGATATTGTTAATCTGTCGCTACCCAAATTCCTGAAAGAACTAGATGTGGCAAGTGACCCTTTTATTATGCTCGACACCATGCCTAACAGAGTTTATGTGGCGCAGAGCGGGTTGATAGGTAGAGACGGCATCGACAATGCGGGTAGGGCGGACTATCAGGCGAATGCGGCTTCTTACAGCATGTCAGAATCTGATAATTCCTTGACTGTAAATTTGGTGATGCGCAGCGACGAGGGCGTTCAAGTAACAAAGCGTTTCGTCTTTACTCGAGATAGCTACTTGATTGATATCACTTTTATAGTCGACAATCAGACCGGCGAGAGCTGGCAGGCAAATGCCTTCGGACAGATCAAGCGAGACAACTTCGATGACCCCAGTAATGCAGGTGGATTTGGACGAACCTATCTTGGTTTTGTCGGCACAGCCGAGGACGATCCCTATATAGAAATTGAATTCGATGATATCGACGATGGCACCACCAGCACGGAAATGAACGGTGGCTGGATTGCTTTTAGTCAACACTACTTTCTCTCAGCCTGGATTCCCGATCCAGAATCGGCGAATCGATACACCACTCGAAAAAACCAGATTAATCAGTATTTGGCAGAATTCACCAGCTCCGCCTTTGTGGTCGAACCCCGCAGCAGTGGCAGTCATACCATACAGTATTATGCCGGGCCTAAGGACCAGTACGCCCTGGCCGAAATTTCACCGAATCTTGACCTCACCATCGACTATAGCTTTCTCTGGTTTATTGCGTCTCCAATATACTGGTTACTGTCGCGAATCAATTCCATAGTTGGCAACTATGGACTCTCCATTATTCTTCTCACCCTCTGTGTGAAGGCCGCGTTTTATAAGCTGTCGGAAACCCAGTATCGCTCGATGGCCGGCATGCGGCGATTAATGCCAAAAATGCAGCAGCTTAAAGAAAGCTATGCCGATGACAAAATGAAGCTGCAAAAAGCCACCATGGATCTGTACAAGAAAGAGAAAATCAATCCCTTCGGTGGTTGCCTGCCCATGCTCGTACAAATGCCGGTGTTCATTTCCCTCTATTGGGTTTTACTTGAAAGCGTTGAACTGCGCCATGCACCCTTCATTTTTTGGCTGAATGACCTCTCCGTGCGCGACCCGTTCTTCGTGCTGCCTTTACTGATGGGTGCCACAATGTTTCTGCAGACATCACTCAGTCCCGCCCCCGCAGACCCCATGCAGGCAAAGGTAATGAAGCTCATGCCGGTGATGATGACTGTGATCTTTCTGTGGTTCCCGGCCGGTCTTGTGCTTTACTGGCTTACCAACGCGGCCCTGGGGATCTTGCAACAATGGTATATCACCCGAAAAATCGATGCTGCGTACGAGGCTAAAAAAGCCAGCTAAAATAGCGCCCTGGTCCAGGGAACCTCTGATCTGCCCGGCGGCACGTAAGCTCAAATGCCTCATATCGATAACGACACAATCTGCGCAATCGCTACTCCCCCCGGTCGGAGCGGCGTTGGCATAGTCCGTGTTTCCGGGCCTCTGGCAGGTTCCATTGCAAGAAAGATTCTTGGCCTGGATCCGACACATCGCTATGCCCATTATTCTGATTTTATGGGCGCAGATGGTGAAGTGCTGGATCAAGGAATTGCGCTTTTCTTCCGCCAGCCCAAGTCATTCACCGGTGAGGATGTTCTCGAACTACAGGGGCATGGCAACAGCCATGTGCTTGCAAGCTTGCGCGACAGGATAATTTCACTCGGTGCGAGGCTGGCAAGGCCCGGCGAGTTTTCAGAACGTGCATTCCTCAATAACAAGATCGACCTGGTCCAGGCCGAGGCGATTGCAGACCTGATCGATTCCAGCTCGCAACAGGCGGTCAGGTCCGCGCTTAGAACTCTGCGGGGACATTTTTCTCGACAGATTTCACTGGTAAGAGAAAAACTGATTGCCACTCGCGTTAATATAGAGGCGGCGATAGATTTCTCCGACGAAGATATAGACCTGATCTCCAACACCAGAATAGGGCATTCACTTGCCGATATTCTTAAGGAGTTAGAAAAAATCTTCGTAGGCGCGCAGCAGGGTGCGATCCTGAAGCAAGGCATGAATGTCGTCCTGGCCGGCAAACCCAATGCCGGTAAATCCAGCCTGCTTAATGCCCTCTCCGGAATTGATAGCGCAATTGTTACACCGGTACCCGGAACTACACGCGATGTTCTTACCGAACAAATTACGCTCGATGGGCTGCCACTGAACATCGTCGACACTGCTGGACTCAGGGACAGTACCAATATTGTAGAACGGGAGGGGGTGAAGCGCGCGAAACTGGCCATCGATCAAGCCGATCAGATTCTGCTGATAGTGGACAAACTCACCCACACGGAGGATGGGGTCAGTGCAGATTCTGTTGAAAAGCTGTTGGGTTCACTGGGATTAATTAGTGAAGAGTCTGCGGTGAATAGTCCCTTGCTGAACCGAACCACCTTGATTTTCAACAAGACCGACCTGGTGAATGACAGCAAGATCGGTCTTGATAGTGTGGATTGCGGTGGCGTCGAAGTGACTGTTATCCACATCTCTGCGAAGACGGGTTCTGGAGTCGAGTTGGTAAGGGATCACTTGAAATGCTGCGCCGGCTATAACCCTGGCACCGAAGATGTTTTTGTGGCGCGAAAGAGACACCTCGTTGCACTTGAAATCTCCAGGGAATTAGTCAAATCTGCGATCCGGAATATGGTTGCCGGGTCGCCGCTTGAATTACCTGCGGAAGATTTGAGGCTCGCACAGAAGGAACTGGGGGTGATCACCGGCGAGTATACTAGTGACGATTTACTGGGAGAGATATTCTCCTCATTCTGCGTGGGAAAATAAGCTGGCGCTATATCCTGTGTGTAAGTAAGCCCTAAAGTCGAAAATCAGGTGAATAAATAAATTGTAGTCCTTTGAACGGGAAACCGGATAGCATTTATTCACAATCAGTCCAATGCTTATATCTAGCTTGCCAAGAGTTTTTCAAGCGCTTTAGAGGTAGCTTATGCGTCTATTATTTAAAGAGTTTTGTGGCTTTTCAACAGGAAAACGCCTAGCTATCAATATTAACATTAATACCTATATGTACATATCTACTATAATAGGTTTTGTAGTAGATATTATTATCCCTGTGAGTAACTGAAAATAGGCCGATTGTAATCGCGGGTTTTGACATTACTTTCGACTAACCAGCAGACCCAGAATCATGGAATATTCCAAGCACTATCACGTTATTGTCATCGGGGGTGGCCACGCCGGAACCGAAGCAGCCCTGGCGTCAGCGCGGCAAGGTGTAGCCACCTTGCTGATTACTCACAGCATCGAGACGCTGGGGCAAATGTCCTGTAATCCAGCGATCGGCGGTATTGGTAAAAGCCACCTGGTGAAGGAAGTGGATGCCCTCGGCGGTGCCATGGCAAAAGCCGTGGATTTGGCAGGCATTCAGTTCCGTGTGCTTAACGCCAGCAAAGGACCGGCGGTTCGAGCCACCCGAGCCCAGGCAGATAGAGTTCTCTACAAGGCGGCAATTCGCCAGATTCTGGAACAACAGGAAAACCTCGATCTGTTCCAGCAAGGCGTGGATGATCTTCTCATCGAATCGGATGAGATACGGGGAGTGATTACCCAGATGGGCCTGGTGTTCAGGGCGCCGAAAGTGGTTTTAACTACCGGGACATTTCTGGGAGGCAAGATCCATATTGGATTGGAAAATAGCGCCGGTGGCAGGGCGGGTGATCCGCCATCGATTGCCCTCGCTACCACGCTTCGGCAATTGCCCTTGCGTGTGGATCGGTTGAAGACGGGGACTCCACCCAGGATAGATGCCAGGAGCGTCAATTTTTCTGCAATGCAGGTGCAGAAAGGCGACACTCCCCAGCCGGTCATGTCGTACCTGGGGCAGAAATCAGACCACCCGCAACAGGTGAATTGTTTCATCACAGCGACCAACGAACGTTGCCATGACGTGATTCGAAGCGGCCTGGATCGCTCGCCCATGTATACAGGTGTCATTGAAGGGACGGGGCCTCGCTATTGTCCTTCGATCGAAGACAAGGTGATGCGATTCGCCGACAAAACATCCCATCAGATTTTCGTGGAGCCCGAGGGCCTCACTACCAATGAATTATACCCAAATGGCATATCCACTAGCCTGCCCTTCGATATTCAGGTGGACATGGTTCGACAAATCAAGGGATTTGAGAAAGCGCACATAACCCGACCTGGTTACGCCATAGAGTATGATTTTTTTGATCCAAGGGACTTACAGTACTCACTGGAAACCCGGAGCATTAAGGGCCTGTATTTCGCCGGGCAGATCAACGGTACGACCGGCTACGAAGAGGCGGCCGCGCAGGGACTACTGGCGGGCTTGAATGCAGCGAGGGCCGCGAGCGGCAAAGACTATTGGTGCCCAAGGAGGGACCAGGCTTACCTCGGGGTCCTGGTTGATGACCTGATTACTCTCGGTACCAATGAGCCTTACCGCATGTTTACCAGTCGCGCAGAATATCGATTGACCCTGCGCGAAGACAATGCGGATCTGCGACTCACAGAAATAGGAAGAGAGATGGGTCTGGTCGATGAGCATCGTTGGCGATTCTTTAACGAGAAGAGAGAGAAGATTGAGCTCGAGTTGGACCGATTGCGCAATCGCTGGGTGCGGCCACGCACCGCAGAAGCAGCAAAGGTGGATTTGTTACTGGAGAAACCTATAACGCGGGAATATAGCTTGGCTGACCTGCTGGCGCGGCCACATGTCGATTATGTTGCCCTGTGCCAGGCGGTGGATGATGGGGATGCTGGCTTGAGCGAGGAGGAGGGATTGGACCAACAGGTCACCCAGCAGGTGGAAATCCAATTAAAATACCAGGGATATATCAATCGACAAGAGCTTGAAATAGATCACCTGAAGCGACAGGAGAACACCGTCCTGCCTGGCAATTTTGACTACCAGCAAATGCAGGGGCTGTCTAACGAATTGAAACAAAAGCTGATCGTGGCGAGGCCGGAAAATATCGGCAGGGCTAGTCGAATACCGGGCATGACCCCAGCTGCCATTTCCTTGCTCTTGGTTTACCTGAGGAAATTCAAGAGGCCCGATCGTAAAGCCAGTTAGGGCATCACTGGTTTATTCAGAGGAGCCCCAATGGCTGCAGCGCATCAAAAGGGTCAAGCGGCAGTATCGCAGGCCCTGCAGCAGGAATTAAGACAGGGACTGGAGCAATTGGGCATGGCGGCGGATGAGGGTCAGGCGACGTCTCTTATTTCCTATCTCCAGCTTTTGAAAAAATGGAATCGCCATTTTAACCTGTCCGGTATCGATGACATCGATACCATGGTGTCGATGCACCTGTTGGATAGTTTGTCCATAAATGCCTATTTGTACGGAAGCATAATTGTTGATGTGGGCACTGGCGCAGGCTTGCCAGGAATACCGCTGGCGATCATGAATCCGGAAAAGAATTTCCTGCTGATCGATAGTAACGGCAAGAAGACGCGGTTTCTATTCCAGGTCAAAATAGCCTTGCAACTCGAGAACATCAGCATCGTAAATACTCGGATCGAGCACTATCAAAATCAGCAACAAATTGATATGGTAATGTGCCGTGCCTTCTCTTCCCTGGAGGATATAGTAACTAAGTCACAGCACTTATTTGGTAAAAAAACTAAGCTACTAGCCATGAAAGGACGCTACCCGGAGCAAGAGTTACGCGAGCTGCCCGCGGGATTTGAAGTCAGCAGGGTTATTAAATTGGAAATACCTGGGAGTGAAACCCACCGACATTTTGTCGAAGTGATTCGCAACTAGTTTTGGAGTGAGCCAAGTGTGCAACGTTTTAGCAATCGCAAACCAGAAGGGAGGTGTGGGTAAAACCACCACCTCGGTCAATCTGGCCGCGTCGTTAAAAATCACCCGAAAGAAAGTACTCTTGATAGATCTCGATCCCCAGGGTAATGCCACCATGGGAAGCGGCATCGACAAGACCAGCTTGAGCTTATCGGTATACGATATGCTTTGTGGGGACACGGAATTTAGTGAGGTTGTGGTGCACCCGGTGGAGGCAGACTACGATCTGTTGCCATCAAACACAGATTTGGTTGCCGCCGAGATAGAATTGCTCAATATTGACGACCGCGAATTGAGACTACGGAAAATTATCGACGCAGTTAAACATAACTATGACTATATCGTGATCGATTGTCCGCCATCGTTGAACATGCTAACGGTGAATGCGCTGGTGGCAGCCGATGGTGTGGTGATCCCCATGCAATGCGAATACTACGCACTGGAAGGACTGTCGGCACTGATGGAAACGATTGGCACCATTCGCGACCGCTTGAATCCGAATCTCAAAATTGACGGCATATTGCGGACCATGTATGACCCGAGGAACAAATTGACCACCGAAGTCAGCGGTCAGTTATTTAATTATTTTGGTGATACGGTATACAGAACAGTTGTCCCTCGGAATGTAAGACTGGCTGAAGCACCCAGCTTCGGCCTACCTGTGATTAAATACGACCGACAATCGAGAGGAGCTCTCGCCTATTTAGCCCTCGCCGGAGAACTGTTGCGGCGAAACGACGAGGCCGCCGCCGGTGTTTCCGGATAAACCGGGCATAAATCCCGAATACGCTGGAGCGTAGGTGTGAGATGACAGCAAAGAAGAAGCTCGGAAAAGGCCTCGATGCGCTGTTATCGGTAGGCAGCACACAAACCATGGCGAGCCTGTTGGGCGGGCCCAAAAACAAACCGGTATCGGTATCCGCCGACCGAGACGGAGACATGAAGCATGTCCCTATCGAGCTGATTCAGCGCGGCAAATATCAACCCAGAACCGACATGCACGAAGAAGCGCTGCAGGAATTGGCCAATTCCATCAGGGTTCAAGGGATTATGCAACCCATCGTAATTCGCCCGATTTCTTCCGATAAATATGAGATTATCGCCGGTGAGCGGCGCTGGAGAGCATGCCAGATCGTTGGGCTCGACACCATTCCCGCCATTATAAAACCGGTTGGAGATGAAGCCGCCATCGCCATGTCTCTTATCGAGAATATCCAGCGGGAGAACCTCAACCCCATCGAAGAAGCGATGGCACTAAAACGGCTACAGGATGAATTTGAGCTTACCCAACAGGAAGTAGCGGACGCGGTTGGCAAGTCTCGCACCAGCGTGACTAACCTGATTCGACTAATTGGGTTGAGCATCGATGTCCGGTGCATGCTGGAACATGGCGACCTGGAGATGGGTCATGCCAGGGCATTGCTCTCATTGCCCGACATTCAGCAATCAGAAGCAGCCCGCACCGTCGTTGGCCGCGGCCTGTCGGTGCGACAAACCGAATCCCTGGTCAGGCGCCTTATTGCCGGGGACGGTGAGGCCAAAGCCAGCAAACTGGTCGATCCGGATATCAAGAACCTGGAAGAAAACCTGGCCGAAAAGTTGGGTACTCAGGTAATGATACAGCACAGCGCAAAAGGTAAGGGACGACTTGTTCTAAAATACAACTCTCTAGATGAGCTGGACGGCATCCTAGCCCACATAAAATGATAATCTCACGTAGTTGATAAGGCCCTCTAAAATCCCTATAATGCGCGTGCTTTGGTGATCGCCGCTACAGGAGCCGGCGTTTGATGCGGGTGATTGTTGCAGGTGTTTTGGGGTGTGGGCTGGCATGTCAGTCAAGCAAAATAGCCGTAGTGTGTCTAATTTAAAAGCCCCCCCGGTATATAAAGTGATACTCGCGCAGCTTGCGATAACGGGCTTTATATCGGTAATTTCTCTGTTGTTTTCAGGCACCACGATGGCCCTCTCTGTACTGTTGGGGGGGCTGATTAGCGCATTGCCCAACAGCTATTTCGCCTTGCACGCCTTCAAATATTCCGGAGCGCGCAATGCGGATAAAATTGTCAGGGGCTTTATCAGGGGCGAACTTGGCAAAATAGTGATGACCGTGGTGTTTTTTGCGCTGAGCTTTGCCCTGATAAGCAGTTTAAATGAATTAGCCCTAATACTTGGGTTCATAGCAATCCATTTTGTGGGCGTAATGATGTCCGGGCTTATCAGTTCTAGTCCTTCCAGCCACAAAATCTAGGAGCCCGGCAGGCTCCCGTAGTTCACTATTTAGAGTTCATACATGGCAGAGTTAGCAGAAGCGGCACAGGCAGCGGTCGAACACGGCGCTGAAGCCCTGACGGTGCAAGAGTATATTACTCATCATCTATCCTATCTAACCTATGGCAAGCATGTTGATGGTTCCTGGGGTCTGGCCCACACTCCCGAAGAAGCCGTGGACATGGGTTTCTGGTCAATCCACGTCGATACACTGGGATGGTCAATTTTTATTGGTGCAGCCTTTCTGCTGTTTTTCCGCTATATCGGCAAGCAGGCCACCGTGGACACGCCCGGTGGCATGCAGAACTTTGTTGAGATGATATTTGAATTCGTCGATGCCCGGGTGGCGGAAGGGTTCAACGGTAAAAACCCCCTGATAGCGCCATTAGCCCTGACCATATTTGTCTGGATCATTCTAATGAATACCATGGACCTGGTGCCCGTAGACTGGATAACCGGTCTGGCCACACTGGTGGGTGAGTATGTGTTTGGCCTGGAGCACATGTCCTTCAAGATAGTGCCTACAACCGATGTCAACATCACCATGGGTATGTCATTGAGCGTTTTCGCGCTCATTCTTTATTACAGCATCAAGATGAAAGGACTCGGCGGGTTTCTGAGCGAGTTGGCATTCCACCCCTTTGGTAAGTGGATGCTTCCCTTCAATCTGATTATTGAAGTTCCCACCCTGTTCGCAAAGCCCATCTCATTAGGCCTGCGCTTGTTTGGCAACCTCTATGCAGGGGAGCTGCTGTTCCTGTTAATTGCCTCTATGCTGGGGGTAGTCCAATTACCTGCGCATTTTGTCTGGGCGGTATTTCACTTGCTGGTGATACCACTGCAGGCATTTGTTTTCATGATGCTAACCATTGTGTATCTCAATGCGGCTCACGAAACCCACGATCACTGATTGAATTAATTACTATCTGAACTGAAGAAAACCTGGAGAAAAGAAATGGAAATGATATTGGCTTTTACCGTACTGGGCGTTTTGCTTGTACTGGGAATGGGCGCACTTGGCACCGCGATTGGCTTCGGCATTCTGGGGGGTAAATTCCTGGAAGGCTCGGCCCGTCAGCCTGAACTGGCCGGCAAACTGCAAACCAGCATGTTCCTGGTTGCCGGTTTGATTGACGCGGTAACCATGATCGGCATCGGTATTGGCATGTGGTTTACCTTTGCCAACCCCTATCTGGATACTTTGGCGGGCGGATAGTGTCGTCTGATTTGTCAACTCGAATAGAGGGAGTTGTGCCGTGAGTTTTAATTTAACCATGATTGGACAGTCTATAGCCTTTTTCGTGTTCTGGTGGTTTTGCCAGGCCAAGGTCTGGCCTCTTTTTGCCAACATCCTGGAACAACGCAAACAGAAGATTGCGGATGGACTTGAGGCTGGCGCTCGTGGTGAAAAAGACCTCGAACAGGCACAGGTCAAGGTTACTGAGCAGCTCAAAGAAGTGAAAGCGCAAGCCGCCAACATTATTGATCAGGCGAACAAGCGTGCCTCCCAGATTGTAGGCGAGGCCAAGGACCAGGCCAGAGAAGAAGGACAGCGCATTATCGCCGGCGCCAAAGCCGAGATTGAACAGGAAATTAATCGGGCCAAAGAATCCCTCCGGGAACAGGTATCGGCGATTGCGATAGCCGGCGCCGAAAAAATATTGGAGTCATCCATAGACCAGGCAGCGAATGAAGAAATGCTGAGCAAGTTGGCGGCAGAACTCTAAGCCCCTGGAATGTCCTGAACCGCGATAAAACACAAAATGGCAGAATTAGTCACATTAGCAAGACCTTACGCCAAGGCTGCCTTTGAAGTCGCTGTGGCTGATAGTGGCCTGGAGAACTGGTCAAATATGCTGGCAGTCGTGGCAGCGGTTACGGAAGACGATGCCGTTGCATCGATGCTGTCTTCGCCGGCATTGGCCTCAGGGCAGTTGGCACAGTCCCTGATCGATGTCTGTGATGAAGAGCTCGACAACAAGGGCCAGAATTTTGTTCGCTTGCTTGCCGAGAACAAGCGCCTGACCCTGTTGCCGGAGATTTCCACTCTGTTTGAAATCCTCAAAGCCGATCGGGAGAAGTCAGTCGATGTGGAAATTACCACGGCATTTGAAATCAGTTCAGATGTTTCAAAGCAGTTGGCACAGGCCCTGAAGACGCGATTACAACGGGAAATAAATTTGTCGACCCGCGTGAACCAGAGCTTGATTGGTGGCGCAGTGATTCGGGCAGGAGATACGGTCATCGATAACTCCGTTCGCGGTAAATTGTACAAACTAGCAGAATTAATGAATTCCTGAACAGGTCAGGACCAAGGGAAAAAGCATGCAACAACTGAATCCATCAGAAATCAGTGAAATCATCAAGCAGCGCATTGATAATCTCGATGTCTCCGTCCAGGCGAAGAACGAAGGCACAATTGTCAGCGTGGCTGACGGGATTATTCGCATACACGGCCTGGCTGATGTGATGTACGGAGAAATGATCGAGTTCGAGGGAGGCTTATATGGAATGGCTCTGAACCTGGAACGCGACTCGGTGGGGGCAGTGGTCCTGGGCGATTACTTAAACCTGAAGGAAGGTCAAACCTGTCGCTGTACGAAACGGATTTTGGAAGTACCCATTGGGCCGGAACTCGAAGGGCGGGTGGTCGACGCCCTGGGTAAACCGATCGACGGCAAGGGCCCAATTGACGCGAAATTGTCGGCGGCCGTTGAAAAAGTGGCGCCGGGCGTCATCGCCAGACAGTCGGTGTCACAACCGGTGCAGACGGGTCTTAAATCTATCGATTCCATGATACCCATCGGGCGGGGACAGCGAGAACTGATTATTGGTGACCGCCAGGTGGGAAAAACCGCGGTCGCGATTGACACCATCATCAACCAGAAAGGCAAGGGCATTAAATGCATCTATGTCGCGATTGGCCAGAAAGCTTCTTCGGTCGCCAACGTGGTGAGCAAACTGGAAGAGCACGGCGCCATGGAATACACCATCGTGGTCGCGGCCACCGCATCGGACCCCGCGTCCATGCAGTTTATTGCGCCCTATGCGGGATGCTCCATGGGCGAGTATTACCGTGATCGGGGTGAGGATGCATTGATCATTTATGATGATCTGACCAAACAGGCGTGGGCTTACCGACAGATATCGCTATTGTTGCGCAGGCCGCCGGGGAGAGAGGCCTATCCGGGGGATGTATTCTATCTACACTCACGTTTGTTGGAGCGTGCGGCGAGAGTGAGCGCTGACTACGTTGAGAAAATAACCAATGGTGAAGTGAAAGGAAAGACCGGCTCGCTGACCGCATTGCCAATTATTGAAACCCAGGCAGGCGATGTTTCTGCTTTCGTACCCACCAACGTGATTTCCATTACCGACGGCCAGATCTTCCTGGAAACAGACCTGTTTAATGCCGGCATTCGACCCGCCATGAACCCGGGCATCTCGGTCTCTCGTGTCGGTGGTGCGGCGCAGACCAAGATTATCAAGAAGTTGGGCGGTGGTATTCGTATCGCCCTGGCCCAGTACCGGGAACTGGCCGCCTTCGCTGCCTTCGCCTCTGACCTCGATGATGCCACTCGAGCACAGCTGGAACACGGTCAGCGGGTGACTGAGCTGATGAAACAGAAACAATACTCGCCGCTATCCGTGGCGGAGATGGCAGTTTCCCTCTATGCGGCAAATGAAGGCCATCTTCAGGATATAGAACTGAACAAGGTGCTGGATTTTGAAGCGTCCCTGCTGTCTTACATGAACAGCGAGAACGCCAAGTTGATGGACAGGATCAATACCACTGGCGATTACGATGATGATATCGAAGCCCAGTTCAAGGCGGCACTGGAGCAGTTTAAAGCCACACAATCCTGGTAAGGCGGCACCGGCGAGTTAACGGAAAGAGAACAGCGAGAGCACAGGCAAGAGCAATGGCCAGCGGAAAAGAAATACGATCCAAGATCGCGAGTATTAAGAACACGCAGAAAATCACCAGTGCGATGGAAATGGTTGCCGCCAGTAAAATGCGCAAGGCAAAGGACCGCATGCAGCTGGGCAAGCCCTATGCGCATCTTATTCGCTCCGTGATCGGGCATATCGCGAATTCTACCCCCGAGTATCGGCATATTTATTTTGATACGCGACCGGTGAAGCGGGTTGGATACATCGTGGTTTCAACCGACCGCGGCCTCTGTGGCGGCTTGAATGTTAATGCCTTCAAGGCGGCAGTGGTTTCCATGAAGGCCTGGCACGACAGCAATGTAGAAATTGATCTGTGTTTGATTGGCGCCAGGGCCACGGCCTTTTTTAACAGCTATGGCGGCAACGTGATCGCAACTGTACGCGACATCGGCGATGCGCCGGCGGTTGCCGACGTGGTTGGCGTGGTCAAGGTGATGTTAGACAGATTCGATGGCCATGAAATTGATCAGCTGCAGATCGTGAGCAATAGTTTTATCAATACCATGACGCAGCAGCCGGTGATTGAACAGCTCTTACCCCTGCTACCATCGGAAGAAGAAGATTTAAAGCATCACTGGGACTATCTGTACGAGCCCGACGCCAAGGAGTTGCTGGATGGCTTGCTGGACCGATACATAGAATCCCAGGTTTACCAGGCAGTAGTTGAAAACAACGCCTGTGAGCAGGCGGCAAGAATGATCGCCATGAAGAGCGCGACCGACAATGCAGGGGACCTCATCGATGGTCTGCAACTGGTATACAACAAGGCCAGGCAGGCGGCGATTACCCAGGAATTGTCAGAAATTGTAAGTGGTGCGGCAGCGGTCTGAATGCCAACTACAAAACCGGAGTCTATCGGATTCCAACCCATTATCTTATTTAGGATTTGGAGATACAGTGCTACAGATTAAGAGGAAGCGAACATGAGTAGCGGTCGCATAGTTCAAATTATCGGAGCCGTCATTGACGTCGAATTCACCAGGGAAACGGTTCCCAAAATTTACGATGCCTTGGGTGTCGATGGCACGGAAATTATCCTGGAAGTGCAGCAGCAATTGGGTGATGGCATCGTCAGGACTATTGCCCTGGGAAGTACGGAAGGGCTGCGCCGCGGTCTGGATGTCGATGATACCGGTGCGCCGGTCTCGGTGCCGGTGGGGGAGGAAACCCTTGGTCGTATCGTCGATGTGTTGGGCCGACCGATCGACGAGCGTGGTCCTATCGGCGCAAAACAAACGATGCCTATCCATCGCGATGCGCCTGCTTATGATGAGCTCGCGATAAGCAACGAATTGCTGGAAACAGGAATCAAGGTAATCGACCTGATTTGTCCCTTCGCCAAGGGCGGCAAGGTTGGCTTGTTCGGTGGCGCCGGTGTCGGCAAGACCGTCAACATGATGGAATTGATTAACAATATTGCGGTGGCCAGCGGCGGCTTATCCGTGTTTGCCGGCGTCGGTGAACGCACTCGCGAAGGCAACGATTTCTACCACGAAATGCAGGAATCCGGCGTAATCAACCTGGAAGGCGAGTCCAAGGTTGCCATGGTATACGGCCAGATGAATGAGCCCCCAGGCAACCGCCTGCGAGTGGCGCTGACCGGGCTCACCATGGCGGAGAAATTCCGTGATGATGGCCGCGATGTGCTGTTGTTCATCGATAATATTTACCGTTATACTCTGGCGGGGACCGAGGTGTCGGCGCTGTTGGGCCGTATGCCATCGGCAGTGGGCTATCAGCCGACACTGGCGCAGGAAATGGGCGCATTGCAGGAGCGCATTACCTCCACCAAGGATGGCTCCATTACCTCTATCCAGGCGATCTACGTGCCCGCCGATGACCTGACTGACCCCTCACCGGCGACAACTTTTGCGCACCTGGACGCCATGGTCGTACTGTCGCGAGATATCGCTTCACTGGGTATATACCCGGCCGTGGATCCGCTGGATTCCACTTCCCGTCAGCTGGATCCGCTGGTGATCGGGCAAGAACATTACGACGTTGCCCGCGGCGTGCAGACGGTATTGCAGCGCTACAAGGAACTGAAAGACATCATTGCTATTTTGGGGATGGACGAGTTGTCTGATGAAGACAAGCAAACGGTTTATCGGGCCCGAAGAATTTCTCAATTCCTGTCTCAACCATTTACGGTTGCAGAAATATTTACCAATATTCCGGGCAAGTATGTGTCATTGCAGGACACCATTGCTGGCTTTAAGTCAATCCTGGCCGGAGATCACGATCACCTCCCGGAGCAGGCTTTCGGCATGGTAGGGACCATAGAAGAGGCTGTAGAAAAAGCCAAGACGCTTTAACACCGAAGAGCATAAAGTGTGGGAGCGCGGATAAGAGATTAAACGCGGACGCAGAGCAGAGAGACTGATTATGGCTATGACAATGCATTGTGACATCGTAAGTGCGGAGAAAAGTATTTTCTCCGGTCTGGTTGAGATGGTAGTTGCATCGGGATCCCTCGGGGATCTCGGTATCGCCCCTGGGCATGCGCCGCTTCTAACAGCCTTGATTCCTGGTCCGGTGAAGCTAGTGCTAAGCGGCGGCGAGGAAGAAGTGTTTTATGTCTCTGGCGGTTTTCTGGAAGTACAAAGAGGTGTCGTTACCCTGTTGGCAGACACCGCGCTACGCGCCGACAATCTCGATGAAGCCTCGGCGATTACGGCGATGGATGACGCCGAGAAGGCCATCGCCAATCAGACTGCTGCGTTCGAGTATTCGATTGCTGCGACCCAACTGGCCGAGGCGGCGGCGCAACTGCGGGCACTTCGGCAAATGCGGAAGTAGATCAAGCTACATCGGCTGGCCCGGTTAATTGTAAGAAAAAGGTAGCGAGTGCTACCTTTTTTTTTGATATTCTCGATATAAATGGAACCGCAGAACATTGATATGAAACTGGACGTCGTAATTCTAGCCGCGGGCAAAGGCACCAGGATGCACTCAGACCTGCCGAAGGTACTGCATCGAATCGGTGGCCGCTCTATGCTCGAGAATGTAATCGTTGCTGCCGAAAAATTGGGAAATATCTGCCTTCATCTCGTGATCGGTTACGGCGGCGAACAAATCAAACAACATGTCGCACTGTCGGTGGATGTTGACAGTATTAACTGGGCAATCCAGGAGCCGCAGCTAGGTACCGGCCATGCTGTTCAGCAAACGGTAGCTGCGCTGAATTCAAATAACACAGACAACCTGGTTCTGGTTCTGTATGGCGATGTGCCCCTGATCAAGACCACGACTCTGGGGAAACTACTCAGCCTGGCGAATGCTGAAACACTCTCGCTACTGACACTGATCACGGATGACCCCACAGGTCTCGGCAGAATCATTCGTGGTGACGGTAACGCCATCACCGCAATCGTCGAAGAAAAAGATGCGAGCGCGGAACAAAGAGAGATAAAAGAGACCAATAGTGGCATCATGGCAATTCCGACCATAAAGCTGGTGCGATGGTTGAGTGAACTTAAAAACCGCAATGCACAAGGGGAGTATTATCTCACCGACATCATTGCCATGGCAGCGAAAGAAAATTGCAAAATCGTTGCGGAAGTCATCGAAGACGATTTTGAAGTCCAGGGCGTGAACGATAAATCTCAGCTGGCCAGCTTGGAGAGGCACTATCAAATGAATAAAGTCGACGACCTATTGGCTGCCGGTGTGACACTGCGTGATCCGGCACGGGTCGACATTCGGGGCGAACTGGAAATCGGTAAAGATGTAGAGATCGACATAAATGCAATTTTTGAAGGAGAGATAATTTTGGGCAATGGTGTAATTGTCGGAGCCAATGTAATTATAAAAGACTCCGTAATTGGGGACGGATCAGTTATTCTCCCCGGCTCAAATATCGACGGTGGCATAATTGGAAAGAATGTAAGTATCGGGCCATACGCTAGAATTAGACCTGGCACTGTTCTTAAAGACAACGTAAAGATTGGAAATTTTGTGGAGACAAAAAATGCAATTATAGGCAAGGGTTCCAAGGTCAGCCATTTAGCCTATATCGGTGATGCCGAGATCGGAGAGGATGTGAATATCGGAGCTGGTACTATTGTTTGCAATTACGACGGAATCAACAAGCACAAGACCCGCATCGGGAATAATGTATTCGTTGGCTCAAACAGCGTCCTGGTCGCGCCACTGGAGTTGGCAGACAATGCATTTATAGCAGCGGGCTCAACCATCAACCGCGATGTGCCAGTCGACAACCTGGCGATCGGCAGAGGCAAGCAACGTAATATCCCAGGCTGGAAGCGGCCGGTCAAGAAGTAGGCCCGCCGGTCAAGGCGATACACAGAGATATAGAGAATCAAAAATGTGCGGCATTGTAGGTGCAATTGCAGAAAGACAAGTCACCGGCATTCTGTTGGAAGGTCTTAAAAGGCTGGAGTATCGAGGGTATGACTCGGCCGGCGTGGCGCTGATTAGCGGAGCAAAAGGCAAGACACACATAGTCAAGACTGTCGGCAAAGTTAAGAAGCTGGTAGGCGTCGCCAGAAAATCAAATATTAGGGGCAAGCTCGGAATAGCCCATACCCGGTGGGCCACCCACGGCCGGCCCACAGTCGCAAACGCCCATCCCCATAACTCTGGCGATGAAATATCCATTGTTCACAATGGCATCATCGAGAATTATGAAGTACTCCGGGAGAAGCTTTCGGCCCAGGGCTATGTCTTTAAGACCGAGACCGACACCGAAACAATAGCCCATCTAATTCACCAGTCCAGAAAGGGCGGCAGAGTCTCGCTGCTGGCGGCAGTGCAGAGAACTATTAGAAAGCTACATGGCGCCTATGGCCTATGTGTTATCGATAGCACGCAGCCGGATCAGATAATAGTAGCGAGAAGCGGAAGTCCCCTGGTGATTGGTGTCGGCATCGGAGAAAACTTTGTTGCATCAGACCCGCTTGCACTCGGACAAGTAACCGACAGATTCATTTATCTCGAAGAGGGCGATACCGCCAAGGTTACTCTGAATTCCATAGAAGTGTGGCACGGCGATAAAAAAGTAAGAAGGCCGGTCACGACCATTCAGAACAAAACCAAGGCAGCGGAGAAGGGGGAATACAAACACTTCATGCTCAAGGAGATACATGAGCAGCCACAGGTAATTCAGGACACCCTCGATGGTAGAGTAAGTTCTACTCGCGTCTTGGAGGAAGCCTTCGGTATAAAGGCAGGGGCCATCTTCGACAGAGTAAAGAATGTACAGATAGTTGCCTGCGGCACCAGTTTCCATGCCGGACAGGTGGCGAAATACTGGCTTGAATCCATCGCTAAAATTTCATGCCAGGTAGACATCGCCAGCGATTATCGATATCGCGACATAATTGTGCAACCCGGCACCTTATTCGTTGCGGTTTCTCAATCTGGCGAAACCGCCGATACTCTAGCAGCGCTTCGATACGCGAAGAAGAAACCCTATATCGCAAGTCTCGCAATCTGTAATGTAGCTACCAGCTCCCTGGTCAGGGAAACGGACCTCTGCCTGCTCACCATGGCGGGCCAGGAAATCGGTGTCGCTTCCACCAAGGCATTTACTACACAGCTTAGCCTCCTGCTTATTTTGTCTGTCGTGCTGGCGCGTCGCACTGGCCTGCAACCGAAACAGGAAGCGAAGCTGATAAAGGAACTGGCAAAACTTCCGGGTCTGGTTGAAAAGGCACTCAAACTCAGCAAAGAAATCAAGAAATTGTCAAAACAATTTTCAGACAAACATCACAGTCTATTCCTCGGTAGAGGCATTCAGTATCCGGTGGCGAAAGAGGGCGCGCTAAAGCTTAAGGAGATATCCTATATTCATGCCGAGGCCTATCCTGCCGGAGAACTGAAGCATGGGCCATTGGCCCTGGTAGACAGCGCTATGCCGGTTATTGCCGTAGCACCCAACAATGATTTGTTAGGAAAGCTGAAAGCAAATCTTGCGGAAGTCAGCGCCAGAGGCGGAAAGCTTTACGTGTTTGCCGACGAAAGCATTCAGTACAAGAGCGACAGGAGCTGCGAGGTAATCAATCTACCTAATTGCCCCGACATCCTCGACCCCATCGTGTTTACCATTCCTCTGCAGTTGTTGGCTTATCATGTGGCAATCATCAAGGGCACAGATATCGACCATCCGCGAAACCTCGCTAAGTCCGTCACAGTCGAATAAATCCTAGCCACTTATCGCAAGTACTTGCATGTGAATTTCCCAAAGCCTAGCTCGAGCCGCTGATTCTCAAGGCTTTCTGACTCTTGTGAAGCCGCTTCAAATGATCTTTAAGCAGGGGTCTGCGATGTCGGGCGACGCCGGTGGCAAGCACATCGATAACCACCAGATGTGCGATTCGGGAAGAGACGGGGGCAATCGCCTGCAGGTCTTCTTCTACATTCACGTAGAGGGAAATACTGCAGAGCTTGCTTAGCGCGGTGTCTTGGGGAGCAAGACCGATGACCGTCGCTCCCGCCTCTATGGCCAGGCGCACACTCTGCAGAAGCGCCTGGGTCTGACCAGACTGGGAGATAGCCACTACCACATCGTCCTTGCCGAGGGAGATGGCAGACATGTGTTGTATGTGAGGGTCGGTATAGGCTGCGGTGGAAACCTGTAATCTGAAAAATTTGTGCTGGGCGTCGGCGGCCACGGAACCGGATGCACCGAAGCCATAAAATTCCACGCGCTTGGCTTGATTAATGGTAGTGATTGCGGTCTCCAGGGCCACCACATCCAGTTCGTCCCGCACCGTCAGCAGCGAACCCACTGTGGAATCGAAGACCTTGTTCCTCAAGTCTGCGATGGTGTCTTTGTCATCCACAGCAAATTGAGTAAAAACCTCACCCAGACTCAGATGTTGGGCTAACTGCAGTTTGAATGACCGAAAACCGTCGAAACCGATAGCGCGACAGAAGCGGATGACTGTGGGCTCGCTAACACCGGACTGGGACGCCAGATCCACAATACGCATGCGGATGACCTGGTTGGCGTTATCCAGTACGAAACTCGCAACCTTGGCCTCGGATTTACGCAGGGCCGATTTATTGTCCGCGATGCGGCGTATCAGATTTGGTGATTGCACCGGCTACCTGCTAAATTAATCCATTAAAATTGACGTCACTAATCAATGCTACTCAATTTGCCACCGCGCCGCACTCTTGTTTTGTACCCAGAGCTGTTTTACCCATAAAGCTGCTTTGAATATCAGGCATTTTTGCGGACTATCGCCTGCAAGGCGCAAGCAAAGATCAGCACTTAAGCTATGCATAAGCTAGAAATCCATTTTGTAGATTCCATCGCCGATATCGGAGCCGTCAGCTGGAATGAACTAGCCGGCATCGAAAACCCCTTCACCCGTTATGAATTCCTCCATGCCCTGGAACAAACCGGCTGTACTACTGCGGCTACGGGCTGGGCTCCTCACCATGTCGCAGTCTACGCGCTGGCCGGGAAACGCAAAACCCTCGCGGCCATCATGCCACTTTATCTGAAAACCAATTCATACGGGGAATATGTTTTCGACTGGTCCTGGGCCAGTGCCTATCAAAGTCACGGTTACGAGTATTACCCCAAGTTTGTTAGCGCGGTGCCCTTTACCCCCAGCGTCGGTAGTCGCCTGTTCGTAAGAGAGTCGGCGTCACGGCCAGAAATCACCAGGCTCATCCGTGACAAGGTGATTGAAAAAGCTGAATCTATTGGCGCTTCGTCCTGGCATATACTATTTCCCCTGGAGGACGAGCATGACGATTTTGACCAGCTTGGAATTTCTTCCCGAATCGCCAGCCAATTTCACTGGTATAACAAATCCTATACGAGTTTCGATGATTTCCTTAATTGCCTCAATTCGCGGAAGCGCAAATCCATCAGAAAAGAACGACGAAATGTCTCGGCCCAGGGCATTACCTTCAACATCACCGAAGGCAATGACATAGATGAACAGCAGTGGCAGCTTTTCTTCCGCTTCTATCAAAGCACTTACATGATGAGAGGGATGCAGGGCTATCTCAACCAGAATTTCTTTCAAACCCTCTCAGCCACCATGCCGGAACAGGTATTCATGGTCTCAGCCATACAAGACCGGCAGATGATTGCCGCGGCCCTGTTCTTCAAGAGCCGGGAGCAGCTATTCGGTCGCTACTGGGGCAGCGCCAGGGACCACCAGTTTCTGCACTTCGAAACCTGCTATTACCAGGGCCAGGATTATTGCATCGCACACGGCCTGAAGTCCTTCGATTCCGGCGCCCAGGGCGAGCACAAAATCCAGCGCGGTTTCGAACCCATCATCACCTATTCCAATCACTGGCTAGCCAATCAAGGTTTTGCCGCCGCTATCGGGAATTTTCTGGATGAGGAGCGGGATCACATCAAACGCTACGTGAAGCAAGCCAGGGCACTGCTCCCTTATAAGAAAGAGTGTTGAAGGTATTAGGGACGGCCAGCAAACGCTTTGTAGAACGCGCTGGGTGAGAGGTCCCTATGGGAGTCTCAGTGAAGGCGCGCTGCGCTGCCATACCCTTCTGCCTCAGCGGCTTGCCCCCCCGGGAAGGTTCCTCCAGCAAGATCTCCGAATCTGAGAAGAATCGTGCATCTTTCCAAGAATACGATACTGGCTAGAATGTTCTCCTCACTCGGTCGGGAGCCCAAAGGACGGTCTCCCTCGGTGCGGCGCCTTGATTGCTGATGCAGAAGGATATGACATCACATCGCTTGGCGATCCATCGCAGAATCTCTAAGTATTCGACATTGCTTCAATTAGCTTCATTTCAGACTAGAGTAAGTCCGTGATACTGGTTTCACTAAGCTAAGTGGGAACTGCGAGCGATGGGTGAGAGGCCCCTATTGACTCAGCAATTAGGGCGCCGCACCGAGTGACCGAGGGAGACCGTTTTCCAGGGCTCCCGACCGAGTGAGGGAACCCGGGAGGGGTGCAAGCCGCTGAGACAATAGGGGCCTCTCACCTAGCGCGTTCTACAAAGCGTTACCGAACTCCGTGTTCCAACTTGGTTTTCTTCCAAACCAGAAACTGATTGTTCGCCGGCATGGCGTTGTCTTCAAGCAAAGTTAAGCCGGCGTTCTCCGCCAGATCGTTCACCCATTCAAAATCCCTGACGCCACTGCGGGGATCCCGGTCCTTCAACCAGAGATCGAAGTGGGCATTGCTCTCGGTGGTGAAGGCACCATCGTATTTAAAGGGGCCGTAGGCCAACAGTACGCCATTATCTCGAAGCTTTGTTCCCGCGCCAGAGAAGAATTTTTCTACCGAGGCCGTGGACATGATGTGCAGGCTGTTGGCGCTGTATATCACATTACAGCAGGGACAGCTCCAGTCGGGGTCATTAACATCCAGGGAGATGGCAGCGGGAAGATTGGGGAGTTGCGCCGCGCTGATGCGTAAGTTGAGGCTATCGACATTGGACGAAATATCCGAGGACTGCCAGTGCAACTCACGGAAACAGGTGGCGAAGAACACCGCATGCTGGCCGCTGCCGCCACCAATCTCCAGCACCGAGTCACCCCGGGTTAAATGTCGCGCCAGAACCTCAAGAATGACTCGCTTGTTGTTCTCGCTGGCCTGACTGAAGGGCAGAGGGGGGTTCATTGATGCAGGCTGCTTAGGCTACGGCACTATGCTGGCAGTTCACCGCGGGCTAGTGCTGCTTGCGTAAAAATACAAACCTTGAGTCGGTGGAGTCCGCCGCACTATAGCGATATCCATCCCCGGCGAAGTCTTTTAATTTTTCTGGCCTGGCAATTCTGTTCTTAATAATATAGGCCGACATGGCGCCACGGGCTTTCTTGGCGAAGAAACTGAGGACGCGATATTGGCCGCCGGAAAAATCTTTGAATACGGGAGTAATCACGTCGGCGTCCAGTTCGTTTGGTTTGATCGCACTAAAATATTCCTTGGAAGCGAGATTTATCAGGATTGGGTTCTTTTCGCTCGCCTGCAGCGCATTCAAGTTCCTGGTTAGCTTGCTGTCCCAGAAGGCATAAAGACTTTTACCGCGCTCATTTATTCCCTGTTTGTAGGCAAAAGACGAGCCCATTTCCAGTCGGTAGGGCTGCATTAAATCCAGGGGGCGTAGCAAACCATACAGACCCGATAGAATCCGTAGATGCTTCTGGGCGAAGTTTAAATCCGCCGTGGTAAATTGCTCCGCCTCAAGGCCAATGTAGACGTCGCCTTTGAAGGCAAATATAGCCTGTTTGGCGTTCTTCAAGTCAAACGGGGTATGCCAGTTCAGGTAGCGGCCGTGGTTCAACTCACCGAGCTTGGCGCTGATGTGCATTAACTCGGAGAAGTCCCCGGGGGTCAGCTTTTTCAGCAGATTTACCAGCTGTTGGGAGTCTCGCAGAAATTCGGGTTCCGTAAATCTCCGTGTCTTGGCGGGAGACCCATAGTCGAGAGATTTGGCAGGCGATATGACGATTAACATTTAAGGAAGCTCTGATGCATTCTATGACCACTCTGGCCCATAGCCGATTCCGCTATCAAGGCGCACTTTCGCAGGCATGTGCCAACCTGTCAAGGAATGGCAACGATGAGAGCGGAATCGGCTGTAAGCCCCTTCTGGCAGGACTCCCTGAGACGTTACCGCATTGTTCAGAGCTGCCCTGGCGAATCGTATGGGGATGGTCTGTGCAGGCACCGTGATGAGCGTTTCGATGAACTAGTATCTGGTCCCAAGTTGCTGCCACAATTTGTAGCCACGGCGCTGCTTGCGAGAATATCCGGTAAACTGCAAACCCATGATAGAACGACTACAAGGCATTGCCATTTTTCTGGCCTATTTCAGGCTGCTCATTATCGGCCTTGGTATCGGCTTCCTCACGATTTTTGTGCTGAGCTTGTTCGAAAATCCCTGGCTTGAGGGGGATGGCTGGTTGATTCCGGCTCTGCTGGGACTTTGTTGGTCTTTGACCCTGTATAGCTTCTCGCAACTATTCGCTACAGTTCCGGCCAGGGCTGCTGACGACGCCAGCTGGCGCATCAAACTGTCCGTGGTCACGCGACGGGGACTGTTATGGGTACTGGCGCTGCTGATGGGCTGCCTGAGCCTGGCGCTGCTGGTTCTAAGCTATGAGCTGTTGCGGACCTGGCTGTGAGTATAAGGCAGCGCGGTAAGAAGCGGTCCTCATGGCTCCTCACAGAGAGACCATGGGCTGTGTAATAATGCGTGGCAAGCGACCATGCCACCCAGACTATAGATGCGAATAGAAAATCTCTCCAAGCTCATTGATGCAAGTTCGGACCTCATCGGCAGGAGCGCGGCCTGGCTGACCGTGGGCATGGTGCTGCTAATGGCTCTCATTGTCGCATTGCGATACCTGTTTCAGACCGGGTCGATCGCCATGCAAGAGGCAGTAATCTATGTTAACGCACTGATCTTTACCCTGGGCGCTGCCTATACTCTAAAAGAGCAGGGACATGTCAGGGTCGATATTTTTTACAACCGCCTCGGCGTCAAGCAAAAAGCATTGGTGGATTTACTGGGCGGCCTGGTTTTCCTGTTACCCTTTGCCGGATTCATCATTTGGGAGAGCTGGGATTACGTGTCGGTATCATGGCGAATCAAGGAGAGCTCGGCCGAGCTAAGCGGCTTGCCTTACGTTTACCTGCTCAAGGCCACGATCATTTTGTTGGCGCTGCTACTAATCATTCAAGGCATTTCGGAAATCCTCAAAGCCATTGTCAGCATCCGGCAGGGCGACTCCCAGTTTGATTAATAGATTAATCATCCGTTTGGCATCGAAGCTGCCTGGCAGGGCTTACTTCGGCAGGGCTTAGTGTGGTCGAATTTATTCCCCTACTGTTTTTTGCCGTAGTTTGCCTGGCACTGATGGCGGGCTATCCGGTGGCACTGACCCTGGCTGGCGTTTCATTGCTGTCTGCCGCTGTTGGCAGTTGGTTTGGGGGCTTCGATACGGCTTTCGTCGCCCTCATTCCTAATCGAATCTACGGCATCTTGATTAATCAGAATCTGTATGCCGTGCCTTTGTTCGTGTTCATGGGAGTGATGCTGCAGAAGTCTCGAATCGCAGAGGACCTGCTAAACAACATGGCATTGGTGTTCGGACGCATGCCGGGTGGTCTGGGCATATCGGTCATTATCGTGGGCATGTTGTTGGCTGCCAGCACCGGCATCGTGGGGGCCACCGTTGTCACCATGGGCATCCTCTCTCTGCCGACGATGTTGAAGGCGGGGTACAAACCCTCCCTGGCCTGCGGAACGCTTTGTGCCACCGGCACTTTGGGTCAGATAATACCGCCATCGATCTGCCTGGTATTGCTTGGAGAGGTGATCTCTAACTCCTATCAGCAGGCCCAACTCAACAGCGGGATATTTGCCCCGGATTTTGTTTCCATAGGAGACTTGTTTGCCGGGGCGATTATTCCGGGACTAATCCTGGTGTCGGCCTATGGCACCTATGTCGTCGTGATCGCGTTAATCCGGCCAGCCGACGCGCCACCGTTGCAGCATCAGCATGACTCACCGGCACAATCGGCCCTGTTTGTGGCCCTGATCAAAGGCTTGCTGCCCCCGGTGATTCTCATGGTAGCGGTTCTCGGCTCCATACTCGGGGGCGTTGCGACCCCTACCGAGGCCGCCAGCGTGGGGGCCCTGGGGGCGATGTTACTGGCGTTGATAAAACGGTCCCTGAATCTGAAAATATTGCATGCAGTGTCTATCGAGACCATGCGCGTGACCTCCATGGTCTATCTGATCTTAGTAGGAGCGACGATATTTTCCTCCGTGTTTCGAGGCTTCGGTGGCGATAGCCTGATCGAAGACCTGCTCAATAATTTACCTGGCGGGATCTTTTCCGCCATGCTTGCCGTCATGATTTTGATATTTTTCCTGGGCTTTATCCTCGATTTCATCGAGATTACCTTTATGGTTGTGCCCATAGTGGGACCCATCCTGTTAGCCATGGGCGTGGATCCTGTGTGGCTGGGGATAATGATCGCGGTCAATTTGCAGACATCGTTTTTAACCCCGCCCTTCGGTTTTTCCCTGTTCTATCTGCGCAGCGTAGCCCCGCCTGAAATAAACACAGCCGATATCTACAGGGGTGTAGTGCCGTTTGTTATCATGCAGCTGGGGCTGCTGTTGCTACTTGCCCTGCGGCCTGGATTGGCCACCTGGCTGCCTTCACTGCTGGGCTAAAAAAGTGGGGCAATCACTCCTATGTAATGGTGATACCAAAATGAACACAGTAGACGAAGCGGCCCCCGCGGCACTGGGTGAACTCGCGCTGCAGACTCTGGCGATGCCCAGAGATACCAATGCCAATGGAGATATTTTCGGCGGCTGGCTGGTGTCTCAGATGGATCTGGCGGCCGGCATCGCCTCCAGAAAGGTGGCGGGGGGCAGGGCAGCCACGGTGGCAATTCAGAATATCACCTTTCTTAAACCGGTAAGCGTGGGCTCTACGGTGAGTTGTTACACGGTCATAGTGAAAACCGGGCGCACTTCTATGCATATAGGCGTTGAGGTTTGGACGTCGAGCTGGGACACCGGGCAAATCCCCAACAAGGTCGCAGAAGGCCTGTTTGTTTTTGTGGCCATAGATGACGAAGGCAATCCCCGGCCCTTGTCGAAGTAGTCGCCGTCCAAATTAACGAGGATTTGCTGAGGGGTTTTCTGGAAGGTTTTTGGGGAGCTTATATGGAAGGTTCCGCGCCTCGATATAGGCTTCTTCGGAGATGCGATGGTAGTTCTGAACGCCGTCCTGAAAATTCTTATAGGACTCATAAATCCGTAGTGTGAGCGCATCGACCTGAGACAATTCCCTCACCACCTCATCCGAAATTCTTCGTAATTCGATCAACACCTCGTCGGGTAATTTACGCAATTCCACCCCGTGCTCTTCCAGCAGTACCCGCAAGGCCTCATTATTTTTAGCGGTCAGTTCGTCCATCAGCAATTGATTCATGGCTTCGGCGCCGGCGTACAAAATTTCCTGCAGATCCGCAGGCAAGGATTCCATTGCCGATTTGTTAAAGAGAGTTTCCAGGGTGGAGCCAGGCTCATGCCAGCCGGGGTAATAGTAATAGTCGGCCACGGTATGGTAACCGGCGGCCAGATCATTATAGGGACTGACGAATTCGGTCGCATCGAGGGCGCCGGTTTGCAGCGCCGTGAAGACTTCGCTGGCCTGCATGGTCACCGGGGTGCCACCGGCTCGCCTGAAGACTTCACCGCCAAGACCAGGAATTCTCATCTTCAGACCTTGCAGGTCTGCGAGGGAATTGATTTCCTTGTTAAACCAGCCGAACATCTGGGTGCCGGAATTACCGCCGCGGACCGGTATCAAATTGAAGGGTGCATAAGTCTCCTGCCACAATTCGTTGCCCCCACCGAAGGCCAGCCAAGCGTTCATTTCCGTTGCGGTGAGGCCAAAGGGGATGGTTGCGAAAAATGGGGCGCCAGGTATCTTTCCTTGCCAATAGTAAGCGGCGGTATGACCGATTTCTGCCACGCCCTGTGATACGGCATCGAATACCTCCAAGCCGCCCACCAGTTCATTGGCGCCATAAACCCGAATTTGCATCCTGCCGTTGCTCATTTTCCCCACGATGTCGGCGAAATGCTGCGGTGAAGTCCCCAGGGCTGGCAGGTTTTTTGGCCAGGAAGTAATTAACTTCCACTCATAGACCGCCTCGTCGCTGCCAGGATTAGGGCTGGGACCGGTGCTCGATGTCTGCTCGCTACAGGCGCCCATAAGCACGAGCATGAGCAATAGAGAGAATGTTCGCATATCGCTAAATCCTGTTAAGCCAAGACTTGCAGCTTGGCGTAGGACAAAACCAGCCATTTACTGCCGGCCGCATCAAAATTCACCTGGACTCTGGCATTCGGACCCTGGCCTTCATAGTTGAGTATCACGCCTTCCCCGAATTTGCCATGCGCCACGCGTTGACCGAGAGACAGCTCGGTTTCGGGCACCTCGATACGGCCGCCGATACGTCGGCCGAGGCCCCTGCTGTTTCTGTCGGGTCTCGATGGAATATGGCTTATGGTTGTTTTCAGCCGAATCTCATCCACCAGCTCATCCGGTATCTCCCTGATGAATCTCGAGGGGCGGCATAGATTCACATCGCCATGCAGGCGCCTTGATTCGGCGTGGCTGAAATAAAGCTTTTTCTTTGCCCTGGTGATACCGACATAGCAAAGCCGGCGTTCCTCTTCCAATCCCGAGATATTATTCATGGACATCTTGTGGGGAAACAAGCCTTCTTCCATGCCGGCCATGAAAACCAGCTCAAACTCCAGGCCCTTGGCAGAATGCAAGGTCATCAGCTGCACCGCATCCTCGGATTCCTGGGCCTGGGTATCGCCGGCGTCGAGTGCAGCCTGATCCAGGAACGCCGCGAGGAAGGCTTTCGAATCAGGCTCGAATTCTGCTGCAGTTTCGGCCTGGGTCTGCTCAAGGTTTTCTGCATAGATGGTGACATCGTCAAAGTTGCTGGCCGCGGTCACCAGTTCTTCGAGATTCTCGATTCTAGCCCTGGCTTTTTCGCCGCCCTCTTTTTCGTGGTGCTGCACCAGGCCGCTGTTGGCGATGATGTGTTCGGTTTTTTCATGTAACTGAAGTCCATCACAGGCGGTATCCAGCGCGTCGATCAACTCGAGAAATGCCAATACGGCGTTCGCCGCCCTGGCAGTGAGATGGGATTCATTCACCGACCTCACACAGGCCTGCCACAGCGAGCAGTTTTCAGATCTCGCCAGGGAGCGGACCAGTTCGAGGGTGCGTCCACCGATCCCCCGGGTGGGGACATTGATGATTCGTTCCACCGCAGTATCGTCGTCTCGATTAACTAACAGGCGCAGGTAGGAGAGGGCATTCTTGATCTCCAGGCGTTCGTAAAAACGATGGCCGCCGTAAATTCTGTAGGGCATGCCAACGCGTAGCAATGCGTCTTCCAGTTCTCTCGACTGCGCGTTGGAACGGTACAAAATCGCCGAGTCGGAGCGCCTGTTGCCGGCGCCGAACCAATCCTGAAGTCGATCGACGATGAAGCGGGCTTCATCTTGTTCATTGAAGGCCTCATAAAGGCTGATGGTCTCGCCTTCACCGTCCTCGGTCCAGAGGGTCTTGCCGAGCCGCCCCTGATTATTTGCGATTAACTTGTTTGCAGCCTGCAAGATGATTGCGGTGGACCGGTAGTTCTGTTCCAGGCGCAGGATTTCGGCCCCGGGAAAGTCGATATTGAATTGCTGTATGTTCTCGATCCTGGCACCACGCCAGCCATAGATTGACTGGTCATCATCCCCCACCACCATCAGCTGATTGTCGGTGCCGGCCAACACCCGCAGCCAGGCGTATTGAATGGCGTTGGTATCCTGAAATTCATCGACAAGGATATGCCGAAAGCGTTTCTGATAGTGGGCGAGAATCTGGGGGTTGTGCAGCCACAGTTCATGGGCTCGCAGCAGAATCTCACCGAAATCGACCATGCCGCCGCGGTTGCAGGCCTCTTCATAGGCCCGGTATATATCCAGCATGGTTTTGGTGTAGCCATCGTCGAAGTGTTCGATGTTGGCGGCCCTGAGGCCTTCATCCTTTTGGGAGTTGATATACCATTGGCATTGTTTTGCCGGCCATTTATCTTCGTCGATCTGCATCGAGCGATTGATGCGCTTGATCAGCCTGAACTGGTCGTCGCTGTCGAGAATTTGAAAGTCCTGTACCAGGCCAGCTTCGCGCCAGTGGCTTCGTAACAGCCGGTGGGCAAGCCCGTGGAAAGTGCCCACCCACATGCCGTTGAACGATTGGTCGAGCAAAGATTCGATGCGGCCGCGCATTTCTCGCGCCGCCTTGTTGGTAAATGTAACCGCCAGGATGGAGAAGGGTGACGCCTGTTCCGCCTGCAGCAGCCAGGCGATACGATGCACCAGCACCCGGGTCTTGCCACTGCCCGCACCCGCCAACACCAGCAGGTTGTTCGCGGGACTGGCGACAGCATTACGCTGTGGCTCGTTGAGAGAATCGAGTATGTGAGAAACATCCATGGTCTATTCTATCAAAATGTCTGGCGCAATCCCGGCTTAATGTGGGCGTTCATCGTAGTGTTCATAAGAGAGTATGATTATTTAAGGAGCCTCAGAAAATGCCAGGCGAATTTGCTAGAATACGGCGCCTGGGATTGGTTGCTTCTACCCGAATAGCGCAGCCGCTAACTCAGGTTCATCCTGAGCGTGGTCATCTGTGACTTTGGGCGCACCCCAGGAAATCCTTCTTACCAGGAGATGAATATGTCTGTCAGATCGGACGACGCGGCTTTTAATTGGCAAGATCCTTTTTTGATGGAGCAGCAACTTTCAGAAGAGGAGCGGCTGGTGAGAGACACCGCGAAGCAATATGCCCGGGATAAACTCCTGCCCAGGGTGCGTGATGCCTACCGCAACGAGGAAACAGATCCAGCCATCTTCCTCGAGATGGGTGCCCTCGGCCTGCTCGGCTCCACCATTGAGGGATACGGCTGTGCGGGGGTGAATTACGTCTGTTATGGCCTGGCGGCGCGTGAGATCGAAGCGGTTGATTCCGGCTACCGCTCGATGATGTCGGTGCAGTCCTCCCTGGTGATGCATCCAATCAACGTATTTGGCAGCGAAGAGCAAAAACAGAAGTACCTGCCAAAGCTGGCTACTGGCGAATTTATCGGTTGTTTCGGCCTCACCGAGCCTGACTACGGATCCGATCCTGGAGGCATGATCACCCGGGCGAAATCCGTTAATGGGGGCTACAGCGTGTCCGGCGCCAAGAACTGGATCACGAATTCCCCGATTGCCGATGTATTCATTGTCTGGGCGAAAGATGACGATGGTGTCATTTGTGGCTTCATTCTCGACAAGGGTATGGAGGGACTCAGCGCACCCAAGATCGAGGGCAAGTTGGCGCTAAGAGCCTCTGTGACTGGTGAGATAGTAATGGATGAAGTCTTCGTTCCCGAAGAAAATAAATTACCCCATGCCCAGGGTCTCAATGGTCCTTTCAGCTGTCTTAACTCGGCTCGGCTCGGCATTGCCTGGGGCGCACTGGGAGCCGCGGAAACTTGCTGGCATACCGCCCTGCAATACACCCTAGACCGTAAACAATTCGGCCGACCACTGGCGGCCAATCAACTGATTCAGAAGAAACTGGCGATCATGCAGACGGATATTTCGCTCGGACTACAGGGATGTCTACAGGCTTGCCGACTCAAGGATCAGGGTAAACTGGCGGCGCCATTGATCTCCTTATTGAAGCGAAACTCCTGTCTGAAGGCACTGGATACGGCCAGAGAAGCCCGGGATATGTTGGGGGGCAATGGTATCTCAGACGAGTTTCCAATCATGCGTCATGCCCAGAATCTCGAAGTGGTAAATACCTATGAGGGCACCCAGGACATCCATGCACTAATTCTGGGTAGAGCGCAAACCGGTATCCAGGCATTCACTTGAGCATAGGGCTCTCGAGCTTTCACAGTGAGCCCAGAACAATACCCGCAAAGATAACCGCACCAACCCAATTGTTGTTGAGAAAAGCCTTGAAGCAGGGACCGGGCAGGCGGTCCTTGATCAAGACTTGTTGATAGCAAAGCAAGGCAGCGGCGATCACCAGAGACGCAGTGTAAAACCCACTTAGCTCAAATTGTCTGCCCGCTAACCACATGGCCAGAATAAACATGACTTGCAGGGACGCGATAATGGCTTTATCCGCATCGCCAAACAAGATAGCGGAAGACTTCACTCCGATCTCTATATCGGATTCACGGTCAGCCATTGCGTACTGGGTGTCATAGGCCACAGTCCACAGACAATTCGCCACAAACAACAAATAGGCGCTCTGCGGGATGGCCCCGGTCTGGGCGGTGAACGCCATCAGAATACCCCATGAGAAGGCAATCCCCAGCACCACCTGGGGCAAGTTGGTAAACCGCTTCATGAAGGGGTAGATCGCCACCACCACGATTGCGACCAGCGATAGCAGGATCGTGGCCCGATTCGTTAGCAGCACCAGGGCAAAGCCAGTCAGCGAGAGAACGATGAAACAGGCCATGGCGTCCGTTCGAGATAGCGCAGCTCTGGCCAGCGGCCGTTGCCGGGTTCTGGTCACCCTGCTATCGATTTTGTAATCGGCAAAGTCGTTAATACAACAACCCGCCGATCGCATCACCGCCGTTCCGATTATAAAGATGAACAACAATGGCAGCGGCGGCACGCCTTCCGCTGCCAACCACAGGGCACCGAGGGTGGGCCATAACAACAAGTAGATGCCAATGGGTTTATCGAGCCGGGCCAGCTCGGCGAATGCTGGCAATTTGGCATAAAAGTCTGGAAATTCAGATTGAAATTGGTTCAGCGCCGTTGACCAAAGCGACCGTAGGGAAGACATGATTTTTACGTGGGGACCGCCATGACAGAGTTAAGGCCAACTAGCATAAAAGATTTTAACCCCGACTGCTAAACGTTTGCGTAGTTGATTTTCTCGCCGAGCCAGCGTGCAATCAATGGGTCGATGATGTCCGGATACTGATTCATGATGTGCTCAGAGGCGCTGCGCACTTCATCCAGCAGATTAGCATCGCGCACTATGTCCGCCACCTTAAAGCTCATCAGCCCGGTTTGCTGGGTACCCAATACCTGGCCCGGCCCGCGTAGTTCGAGGTCTTTTTCGGCAATGTAGAAACCATCATTGCTTTGTCTTAGCACGGTCAAGCGTTGCTTGCCGGCGCTGGACAGGGGGCTCTGATAGAGCAGGATGCAATGGCTTTGCTTTGCGCCACGGCCGATCCTGCCCCGCAACTGGTGTAGTTGGGCGAGACCCAGTCGTTCGGGATTTTCGATCACCATCAGACTAGCATTGGGCACGTCAACCCCGACTTCGATGACGGTGGTCGCTACCAGTAACTGTAGCTGCCCGGCTTTAAACCGGGCCATGACATCGCTTTTTTGCGCCGCCTTCATGCGGCCATGAATGAGACCCACTGCAACGTCGGGCAGTAATTGCGTGAGTTGGGCCGCGGTTACCTCCGCCGCCTGACATTGCAGAGTTTCTGATTCTTCGATCAGGGTGCAGACCCAGTAAGCCTGGCTGTTTTCTGCACAGGCTTTGTCGATACTGGCAATTACCTGATCGCGCCGATCGTTGGAAATGACCGCCGTGTTCACCGGTATGCGTCCTGGCGGTAGCTCATCGATAATGGAATTGTCCAGATCGGCATAGGCGCTCATCGCCAGAGTCCTGGGAATTGGCGTTGCCGTCATTACCAGCTGATGCGGCTGGTGTCGAGACTGGGCTGCCTTCTCCCGCAGGGCCAGTCTCTGATGAACGCCGAAGCGATGTTGTTCGTCGATGATGATGAGGCCTAGATGCTTGTAACTCACTTCATCCTGAAACAGGGCATGGGTTCCTATGCATAGCTGGCTGCTGCCGTTGGCCATTTCCTCCAGTTGCGCGCGACGCAGTTTGCCCTTGACCTTGCCGCTCAGCCAGCCAACCTTGATACCCAAGGGTGTAAACCAGTTTTCGAAGCTGAGCAAATGCTGCTCCGCCAGAATCTCGGTGGGAGCCATTAGCGCTACCTGATAGCCATTCGCTATTGCCAGCAGGGCAGACAGGGCGGCGACGACAGTTTTACCGGATCCTACGTCACCCTGCAGTAGCCTCAGCATGGGACAGCCACGGTAGAGATCCTGCGAGATCTGCTGAAATACAGCTTGCTGTGCCGAGGTTAGGGAGAATGGCAGCTGGGCTATGAATCGACGCAGTAATTCATCCTTGTTGCTGAACGCAGGTGCCGCTTGTTTCTCTGAATTTTTTTTATACCTGCGCATGCACAGCCGATGTGCTATCAACTCCTCAATCGCCAGTCGCTTCTGTCCAGGATTCATGCCTTCATTTAACCAGCCGAGGGATTGTTCTGCCGGCGGCCTATGGATCAATTTTATGGCGTCGGTGAGGCAGTGGAGGCCCAGCTTTGCGGTCAGTTCGGTCGGCAGATAATCCCGGATTGGGACCGAGGTTTGCAGTAATACCAGGGCCTGATCGATGATTTTTCTGAGACGGGCCTGCTGCAGTCCTGCGGTGGCGGGATAAACAGGAGTCAACACATCGGTGATCGGTTCGTCCTCGACCCCGGTAAGTACTTTGTACTCGGGATGGTAAATTTCCAGGCCGGTTCTGCCGCGCCGAACCTCCCCGTAACAGCGGATTCGTGTCGTCGGCGCCAGCGATCTTTGCTGTGCGGCGCTGAAGTAGAAGAACCGCAGGCTGATTATCCCACTGCCATCATGCAGTGTGCATCGCAGGCTGCGACGACGCCCGAACTGGATATTGCTGGTGGCGATTTCTCCTTCGAGCTGTACCGTTTGACCAGCTTGGATGGAGCCTATGGGGCTGATGCGGGTGCGGTCTTCGTAGCGAAACGGCAGATGGAAGAGCAAGTCCTGCACATTATAGATGCCGATAGCATTCAGCTTTGCCTTCAAGGCGGGACCCACGCCTCTAAGGTTGGTGAGTGGGATTTGATCCAGTTGTTGGCTGGTCATAAGCGTCAATCGGGCGTGACCGTGGCGGGCCATGTACGAGTATCGGCAGGGAATGACCCGGGCAGGACTCTCGAAAACAGGGCATTGGTAGGGCGAGTATATGGGTTTTTATACAGTACTACCAGATGCCGGAACCAGGTACTTTTCTTCAAAGACCCTGGCGGCCAGAGGTTTGGAATAGTAATAGCCCTGGACCTGATCGCAGCCGTGTTTGCGCAGAAATGCGAGTTGCTCCTTGGTTTCGACGCCCTCGGCAATGCACAACAGATGCAGGTTATGAGCCATGCTAATAATGGTTTTCACCAGGGCGGCATCCACTTCGTCGTCAGCGCAATTAGAAATAAAGGATTGGTCAATTTTAAGTTTATGTATAGACAGCTGCTTCAGGTACGACAAAGAGGAATAGCCAGTTCCAAAATCGTCAATCGTCAATTGGAAACCCAGGATTTTTAGTTCCTTGAGGGTAAGCAGCGCCTTATCGATGTCTTCGATCAAGGTGCCTTCTGTTATTTCCAGCTCCAGATTCTCCATGCTCACGTCGTATTGTTCGGTCAGTTCGATCAGGCGTTCAGCAACCTCATCGAGTTGAAAGAAGCGCGCAGACAAGTTTGTCGCCAGGTGGAGGTTCGGTCGTCCTTCATTCTTCCAGATCTTCAACTGCGCGCAGGCGGCATTCAAGACCCAGTGATCGATATCGATAATCAAGCGGCTTTCTTCGGCCTGGGGAACAAAGCTATCGGGCAAGACCAGGCCCTTCTCAGGATGATTCCAGCGCAACAACGCCTCGGCGCCAACCAATTTTCCACTGTGACAGTCAACCTTGGCTTGGAAGTAGAGTGTGAGTTCGTCATTTCGAAGTGCCTTCCTGAGTTCGCCCTCGACCCGAAGCTGGTTGCTAATGACCAGGTTAAGCTCTTCGCTGAAGTATCGGTAACTGCCTCCGACATTCGCCTTGGCATGATACATTGCCGAATCCGCGTTCTTCATAAGGTCTTCAATATTGTCTGCATCCAGGGGATAGATGGCAATGCCAATACTGGCACTGGACCGCAGCTCCTGACCCACCAGCTGCAATGGCTTGGGAATCGCTTCCAGTAGCTTGTCTGCAACCGCCGAAATTGAGGTTTTGATATGAACCTGGGCGTCTTCAGATACGACAATTGTGAACTCATCGCCTCCCAGTCGGGCCAGCATATCTGTGGAGCGTACACACTGGGAGATGCGCTCGGCAATGGCCGTCAAGTACTGATCACCGACCACATGCCCGAGAGAATCATTCACCAACTTGAAACGATCGAGGTCGATGAACAGCACCCCCACCATCTCCTTGTTTCTTTCTGCCCGATTCAGCGCCTGCTGCAAATAGTTTTTGAATGCCGGTCGGTTAGGCAAGCCGGTGAGGGCGTCGAAGTTGGCCTGATGGTAAAGTTTCTCCTGCCACCTGGCGTTCGAAAGCGCGACCCCGACACGATCGGCCCAGCTTCGGGTATCCTGCAGCAGCTGTTCAGGATTTTCTGGCAACTGCGTATAACCCAGAACCACAATGGCCGAGAGGGCGTCATCACTAAACAGTGGCAATACCAGGCAGACACGGGCACCCAACGAGGTGATTGGTTCGAGGAATAGCGGCACGCCCCGATCCAGCTCTATGAGTGCGCCTCCCTGACGTTGTTCCAGAAACTCATGATCTACTGGCAATAATTCGATCTCGGCCTCGATTATCTCTGGCTCCGGCTCGTTTTGCCGGACGCGCATAACCATTTGCGTAAACTGGCCATCGCCGTCCTGGGATGCTATGCCAATCTGATCGCAGCGAATAATTTCCTGAATGCGAACCAGAACGACTTGGACGATATTTTCTGCGTCCTGCGAAGAAAGAATGAGGCGATCTATTTCAGCCATAGTCTCCAGGCTCTGAAATTGATCGGACAGCTTGGCCCCCATGGTATTAAATGAATCGGCCAGATCGGAAAACTCGTCCTTGCTATCGATAACGACCTTGCTATCGAAGTTGCTATTGCCGATATCTTGGACCGCTAGAGTGAGTTTCCTCAGGGGGATAAGAATGCGTTGTATCTGGCTGCTGCTAAGCATCAGGACAATGAGAAGACTCACTGCGAATATAAGAATAAAAGGGGTTTGGAAATCCGTGATAGGCCTGACAATTTCCTGTCTTGGAACGCTGGTGAGGACGGTCCAGTCATCGATGCCATATTCGCTGCGTAAAAAAATACTCCAATAACTCACCAGGTGAGATTCATTGTTAGCATCCTCCCACTCGTAGTTACCTGCAAATGAGTCGGCGGTTTCACGGTCCGTCGATTCTATCAAGCGATCTGGAATGGCCGGTGAACAAAATAGCACATCGCTCAGATGGTCCAGCATGCACAAGCCCTGACTGGCCGTAATAATATCCGCGTTCCAAAGATATTCGTTATTCAGCTCGGCGATCAGTATCCCATCCTCAGCGGCGGCCGTATTGGGAGGCTGCAACATGAAGATATGGCGTTCGCCCTCCACATTCGGGGTGGTAATAATCGTGAATTCGGTCGAGGATTCTGGCAGTTGATTAATGGCATCCAAGCCCATGACGTGACTGCCATTATGCAACAGAGGGGTGTAGATATTTCTATTGTCGAGCCAACCTATGTTGACTAATTTTTCATCCAGGAGTCGTTTCGTGTTTGCGTCCATCGGATCGAGCAGATAGTTTTTATCGCTCGCCCGCCTCGATGCGATCATCTGTAACTCTGTTTGCAATAAAGTCAGCCTTTCGTAGATAGCCATGCCGATGGTTTTGACTTGCTGGCGTTGCTGCTGCTCATTTTGTTCCAGTAATTGATCGGCAACTCGATTGAATGACAGGGCAGCCAGGGTCAGGACGGGAAGAATGGCGGAGACAATAAAGACGGTAAACAATCTTCTGGCAAATCGACTCCGGAAAATTCCGATTCCTGTTTTCATGCTTATCAGGCTCAGTAATCTTCGGCGAGGCCTATGAATCGGCCGTTATTTGCGCGAACAATATCGTCTCGACCCGGGGCTGAGTTGAAGGGCAGGGAGGTAGTTCCGTTTTACCCATACTATATAGATCGTAGTCATCGTTGACCGGCACCAGATTTCTATCTTTGCGCATCTCTCCTACCTTCGTATTTTCATCGAAGAGGAGGTAAAGATAAGTATTGCCCCAAGGGTCCTGGAGGGTGCCCACGCTGGCGGCAGCCAGGGTTAATGGAAAGCTATCGTAGTCGATGTAGTATCTTTCGAGGGCCTGAATAACCTGGTCTACGCCTGCAGCGGCGAGACCATTATCGACGCTATCGACATAGTCCCGATAGCTTGGCAAGGCGATAGCGGAGAGCAAGCCAATGATCGACACGGTGATCAGAAGCTCTAACAGTGAGAAGCCATACCGCCTTTTCTTCTTAACCCATCCCATCGGCCGTTACCTGCGGAGACACGGACTGACACGAAACCGACTAGAGTCTATCAGACCCACAGTGGAAATCACCAGTAAACCCGTCAGTTTATTGGGTATTCCAGATCAAGATAAAGCGTGATGGCGTCGAATCAGGGCCCGAGGATAGCGTCAATTTCCACCATGGATCCCTTTGGCAGGGCGCTCACCTGGATGGTTGCCCGGGCCGGATAGGGTTCCTTGAAATGCTCGGCCATGATGCTGTTAACCGCAGTAAAATCGTTCAGGTCGGTGAGGTAGATTGTAATCTTGACAGCATGGCACAAGTCGCTGCCAGCGGCCGTGGCGACGGCGGCCAGGTTTCTGAAGACCTGGCGAGTCTGCGCTTCGATACCACCATCAACCAGCGCCATGGTTTCAGGGTTTAGGGGGATCTGGCCGGACATGAAAACCATCGAGCCGGATCTGATCGCTTGAGAATAGGGCCCGAGGGCCGCTGGGGCCAGTGGAGTCTGAATCTGCTCTAATTCTGCCATGTCGGTGCTCTCAGTGGCTGCCAATTTTACTGCGCAGGGCTTTACGAACCTTGCGTGACTTCACTCGCGTCACCCGGGTGACGGGCTTGATCAGGCGAACCCGCTTCATAACCCGGGCCAGGTGAACACGATTGCGGACATTGAGCGAAAGGTTGACGATGCTAAAGCGAGCGTCCCGCTCAACCGTGCTAATCTTTTCAATATTCGCCTCTTCGCCGGTGATGGTTGTTGCCAAGGTCGCAATGATGCCCCGTTGATTCTCAAGCTCTACTCTCAACTCCACGGAAAACTCGCCTTCGACCTCGGGGTCCCACCGTACCGAGACGCACTTCTCCGGATTATCCCTGACGTCATTGATGTTGTTGCAATCATCGGTGTGAATGACCATGCCCCGCCCCGAGCTGATGTGGCCGATAATGGGGTCGCCAGGGATCGGATGGCAGCACTTGGCATAGTTCATGACCATGCCCTCGGATCCGCGTATGGCGAGATATCCATGATGTTCCGGGTCTCTCGCGTCCGCCAACATAGATTGATTGCCATGGGCAGACAGTTTTTGGGCAATCATGTAGGACATGCGGTTGCCCAGTCCAATTTCTTCCAATAGCTGATCCAGAGTTTGCAAATTGATTTGTTGCAGGACGGCGTCGATATTCTCCTTCGGTATGGTATCGAATTGACAGCCAAAGCCACCCAGCGCCTTGTCCAGCAAACGCCGTCCCAATGCGACCGACTCGGAGTGTTTCTGATTCTTCAAATAGTGACGAATATTACTGCGCGCCTTGCCTGTCACCACGAAGCTCAGCCAAGCGGGATTGGGTTGAGTGCCCGGCGCGGTGATGATTTCCACTGTCTGGCCGCTCTGCAAGGGTTCACTCAAGGGGGCGAGCCGTCGACTTATGCGACATGCCACGCAGGAATTGCCGATATCGGTATGAATCGCGTAGGCAAAGTCCACGGCGGTGGATCCGGCCGGCAGTTCAATAATCGTGCCCTTGGGAGTAAAAACATAGATTTCATCGGGGAATAAATCGATTTTCACGTTTTCGATAAATTCCAATGAATTGCCGGCGTGTTTTTGCATCTCCAGCAGGCCATTCACCCATTCCCGAGCACGGATGTGGGCACCGCTGGGTAGATCGTCACTGGTCTTATAGAGCCAGTGTGCGGCGATGCCGTTGTTGGCCATGGCTTCCATTTCTTCGGTGCGAATCTGTATCTCGATGGGAACGCCGTGCATGCCGAACAGGGTCGTATGCAGGGATTGGTAGCCATTGGCCTTGGGAATGGCGATATAGTCTTTAAAGCGGCCTGGTACTGGTTTGTACAGGCTATGGATAGCGCCCAGCACGCGGTAGCAGGTATCGACGCGATCGACGATGATCCGAAAAGCGTACACGTCCATGATCTCGGAGAACGACCTGCGCTTGCTGCGCATTTTTTCATAGATGCTATACAGGTGTTTTTCCCGACCGATAGTACGGCCCGGAAGCCCGTCGCGCTCGAGGCATGCCTCCAGCGAAGTCTGAATCTGGGACACGATCTGCTTACGATTGCCGCGGATGCCCTTGACCGCGGCCTTGATTCGACGCGAGCGCATCGGGTAGAGCGCTTCGAAGCCCAGCTCCTCGAACTCGACGCGCACGCTATTCATACCCAGCCGATTTGCTATGGGGGCATAGATATCCAGGGTTTCCCGCGCAATGCGACGGCGTTTATCGGGCGTCAGCACATCCAACGTGCGCATATTGTGGAGGCGGTCAGCAATCTTGACCAGGATAACCCGCAGATCCTTGGCCATGGCCATAGCCATCTTCTGAAAGTTTTCTGCCTGTGCCTCGGCGCGACTGCTGAAGGTAATCTTGTTGAGTTTGCTGACGCCGTCCACCAGATCAGCCACGGTATTGCCGAACTGCGTCTTGATCGCGGTCTTGGTGATGCCCGTGTCTTCGATTACGTCATGGAGCATGGCCGCCATCAAACTCTGATGGTCCATGTGCATTTCGCTTAATATGCCGGCAACGGCCAGGGGGTGGGTGACATAGGCATCGCCGCTACGTCTGTACTGACCTTCGTGGGCCTGTTCGGCGTAAAAATAGGCGCGGCGTACGCTATTAACCTGATCCGGGCCCAGATATCCGGATAGATCGGTGGCCAGAGAGTCGATGGTGTCCAGCGCCTGTACTTGCAAGAATCGACTCCGTAATTATCAGGTTTCGGTGGGGGGTGTCTCTTCGGGCTTGCTGGCATTGGCTACGGCTTCCAGCTCTTGCTCGGCCTGTTCCAGCTCCATGCGAGGCTTGGCCACCAGAATGTCGGCGTCAATCAGGCCTTCCGCAATCTCTCTCAGGGCAATTACCGTTGGCTTGTCGTTATCCACGGAAACCAGCGGGTGTTTGCCTTCAATCTGCAACTGACGTGCACGCTTACTCGAGATCATGACGAGCTCGAAACGGTTATCTACGTTGTCTAAACAGTCTTCTACAGTAATACGTGCCATACCAATACCTTCCTTAAATCGCTATTTCGTCATCCCCGGGAGGGTCGACCTGCAAACGCAATGGCCTGAAATAGATACCCGGGTAGCCTCTGATCAAGTACGTGAATCCCAATTGCCGAGGCCCACGGTGAGGACCGGGGATTCTACTGAATTCCTGCCGATAATGCAGATTTTTTTGCAGATTAGCGGGTAAGGCTGTAGAGCAGGCCTCCCAGCTTACCTTGTTGCACCGGCACCGTCAGACGCCGTGATCTAATGATCGCGCGAATATCACTCAGCGCCGTCTCGAAATCGTCATTTACTACGATGTAATCTGCTTCCGCGACGTGAGTAATTTCGTTGACAGCCTGGCGCATCCGCTTGTCGATGGTATCCTCATCGTCTTGCGCCCGCCCCTGCAAGCGCTGACTCAGATCCTGTAATGACGGCGGCAGGATAAAGATGGAACAGGCCTTGGGATAGAGATTGCGTACCTGCTCTGCCCCCTGCCAATCGATCTCCAGGATCACGTCTATTCCGCGTGCCAGTTGCTGACCGACCCAGTGCTGCGAAGTCCCATAACGATTTCCGTAGACCTCGGCACTTTCCAAAAAATCACCCTGGGTAAGCATGGTTATGAAGATGTCATCGCTCACAAAATGATAATTGACACCATCTTTCTCGCCGGGTCTGCGAGACCGTGTCGTATGCGACACCGAGACGCAGAGGCTTTCGTCAGTTTCCACCAGCGCCTTAACCAGGCTGGTTTTGCCGGCACCCGATGGGGCGGTGATTAAATAAAAAACGCCTTTAGTCATGGTAAATCGCCTTCGGCAAAGTTACTTATTCTACGTTCTGAATTTGCTCTCGCATCTGTTCAATGAGTACCTTGAGTTCGACCGCGTTCAGAGTCGTCTCTGCTACGATGGATTTTGACGAAAGCGTGTTTGCTTCGCGGTTTAATTCCTGCATCAGAAAATCCAGGCGACGTCCCTTCTGACCAGTGCTCGAAATCACCCGCTCCACTTCATTCAAATGAGAAACGAGGCGGTCGAGCTCTTCATCTACATCTGCTTTTTGTGCCAGCAGTGCAATTTCCTGTTCCAAGCGTGATGGTTCAAGGTCAGCCTTGAGCTCTTCCAATTTGTCGGCCAGGTTCTGTCTTTGTGCTGCCAGGATTTCCGGCATTGCCGCCTTCACGGTGGTGACGATTTTTCGGATCGAGTCTATTCTTTTTTGAATAAAACCCTTGAGTTCCTCGCCTTCACGTTGTCGGCTTGCTATCAAATCCACCAGGGCATCACTGAACAATTCGAAGGCCTGTTTCTCTATCGCCGCAATATCAAATTCCTGATCCTGGATCACACCGGGCCAACGCAAAATTTCCGTACTATTCAGGACTGTGGAGGCGCCGCTAAGTCGTTCTATCTCCATGTTTGCCTGGATTAGTTTCTGAATCAGAGCGCGATTCAAATGCAGCTCCGATTGAAAACTTTCACCGGCTTTATAACGCAACTGACACTCAATTTTACCGCGACTGAGATGCTTGCGCACGGCGCCTCGAATTGAATTTTCCAGGCCGCGAAACAGATCCGGCAGGCGCAGGCTTACTTCCAGGTAGCGATGATTAACAGAACGTATCTCCCAGGTTAGGGATCCCCATTCCTGTTCCAACTGTTGCCTCGAAAAGGCGGTCATACTTAACATCATAATAATGAATCCGAAAACACAAGCGCACTCGAAATAGGAACCCCGTAAAAATTATCCCTAGTTCACTATTGCCTGAAGCAAGGATTCCGAAAACTGCGAGCCCGCAGTTTAGCGTAAACCGCCTCGAATCACAGCGGACTTTTCTACTCGCTCGCTATACGATTGAAATTCGAGGATAATTCCCGCCATCGTCTTTTATCACTATTCACGGAACATACATGACAGACCCGATCAGGCCGAGCCGGCGGCGAGAGAATCAATTACGCGAAGTCACACTCACTAGAAACTATACCAAGCATGCGGAAGGGTCGGTGCTGGTAGAATTTGGCGATACCAAAGTATTGTGCAATGCCAGTGTCGAAGCATCCGTGCCTCGCTTCCTCAAGGGTAGCGGCAAGGGTTGGGTTACCGCAGAGTATGGGATGCTGCCTCGATCGACAGGGTCTCGAATGGATCGCGAGGCAACTCGAGGCAAGCAGACCGGGCGCAGCCTGGAAATTCAGCGCCTGATTGGTAGATCCCTAAGAGCCGCCGTCGATCTGGAGAAGCTCGGTGAGCACACCATCAAGGTGGACTGTGATGTGATACAGGCAGACGGGGGTACACGCACCGCTTCAATAACCGGAGGCTGTGTGGCCCTGGTGGATGCCGTGAACTATTTGTTGGAAAAGAAGCTGATCAAGACCAACCCAATCAAGCAACTGATTGCCTCGGTGTCGGTGGGAATCGTCAAGGGACGGGCGGTTTTGGATTTAGACTATGAAGAAGATTCCAATGCCGAAACAGATATGAATATTGTTATGACGGAGTCTGGCGGCTTCATTGAATTGCAGGGCACCGGCGAAGACGGAGATTTTAGCCACGCCCAACTACAGAAAATGATAGCGCTGGCCGAAGGCGGGATACAGGAGTTGATTGCTGCACAACATCAGGTGCTTGCATAGGCCGTAGCTGCCCTGGAACTGACTGACGAGAAGGCGACGAGGAACGCGATGCAGGATTTTCAAACCAATTTTCTCAATTTTGTAATTAAACAAGAGATTCTTCGCTTCGGAGAATTTACTCTCAAATCGGGCCGCATCAGCCCTTACTTTTTCAATGCAGGTTTGTTTGATAGCGGAGAGAAGCTTGCATTTCTCGGGCGCAGTTATGCCCAGGCGATTGTCTTTTCCGGGCAGAAATTCGATGTGCTTTTCGGTCCGGCCTATAAAGGCATTCCCCTGGTTTCTGCAACTGCCATTGCCCTGGCCGACGAGCATGGAATTATCAAGCCCTATTGCTTCAATCGAAAAGAAGCCAAGGATCATGGCGAGGGTGGCACTATCGTCGGAGCCGAACTAACCGGCCGTACGATGATCATCGATGATGTGATTACGGCGGGCACCGCAGTTAGGGAAGCGGTCGAAATATTGACCGTGGCCGGTGCAAGTCTGAGCGGAATAACTGTCGCCATGGATCGGCAGGAACGGGGCTCTGGCGAGTTGTCAGCAATTCAGGAGATTGAGAAAAATTACCAAATAGAAGTTGTTAGCATCATCAGCTTGCAAGATATCATCGATTTTCTTCAGAAAAGCAATTCCCAGGCACTACAGCCGCATCTCGACAGTGTCGTTGCCTATCGACAACAGTACGGAGTATAGCTTTTCAACAGCCTGCTAAGTAGGGCTGGCTGCGGCGGGTGTCGTATAGGGAATAAGCAGTTCGGCGCTGAGGTATGTCCATTGCAATTCCCAGTTTTCCAGCGGGGACTTCGAAAATTCACTGTGCACAAACTGGATCAGCCGGCCTTCGCATACTGCCAATAATAAATTGGCCATGGCGCTGGGCGAGATCGTTGTTTTCAAATTTTCCCGAATCTGGGATTCCCTTAGAATTTGTTTTAGCTGGGACTCCAGCCTGTTGAAAAACTGGGTGATTCGATGGCGTAGTCGATCTGTTTCTCCGGCGAGGGCATCGCCGGTAAGAATTCTGGTCATTCCCGGGTTTTTATCACAAAAGGTCAGCAGCAGCGTGAGGATTTTTTCACAACGAACGATAGCGGTTGCCTCCTCACTCAGTATGCGAGATACACGCTGAAACAGGGTTTCTTCGATGAACTCGATGAGGCCTTCAAATATTTTCGCCTTGCTTGGGAAATGCCGGTAAAGGGCGGCTTCGGAAACACCGACCTCTCTGGCCAAACCCGCGGTGGTAATACGCTCCCCCGGCGCTGCCTCCAGCATGTGGGCCAAAGCCTGCAGTATCTGGTCTTTGCGGGAATATTTATTGGTTTTATCCATAGTCAGTATTTTTGAAATTCTTTATCAATCTTTGTTGAGACCACTCTTGGTGATCAGTGTCCCCACGCCCTCATCGGTGAATATTTCGAGAAGCACGGCGTGTTCGACCCGACCATCGATGATATGCGCACTGTGCACGCCCCCTTTGACGGCATCTAGGGCACAGGCAACCTTGGGCAACATTCCTCCCTGTAGAGTTTTATCGGCAATTAGCTTGTCAACTTGCTTAATGCTGAGGCCGGTCAGGACATTTCCTTTCTTGTCCTGCACGCCGGCGACATTAGTCAGTAGTATCAGCTTTTCGGCGCCGAGTACCTTGGCCAGTTCCCCGGCGACAGAATCTGCGTTGATATTGTAACTGGCACCTTCGTCATCGGTGCCTATTGGCGCAATAACCGGGATAAAATCGGTGTCCTTCATCATGTCCAGCACTTCGGTGTTTATGCTGACCACCTCGCCCACGTGACCGATGTCGATCTCGTCACCATTGGCGTGCTCTGATGCCGTGCCGGTAATCTTTAACTTTTTCGCCGTGATCAGTTTGCCGTCCTTGCCGGTTACACCCACAGCCTTGCCCTGGTTTTTATTGAGCAAGCTGACGATCTCCTTGTTAACCAGGCCGCCCAGCACCATCTCCACAACGTCCATCGTACGGCTGTCGGTCACCCTGAGACCGTCTACGAAATTTGATTCTATATTCAGCTGCTCCAATACTCTGCCGATCTGGGGGCCGCCGCCATGCACCACGATCGGATTCATCCCCACCAATTTCATCAACACGATATCCCTGGCGAAGCCCTGTTTGAGCGTTTCATCCACCATGGCATTACCACCGTACTTGATAACCATGGTGCATCCGGTGAATTTCTGGATATAGGGCAGCGACTCGGTGAGAACTTTGGCGATGTTTTTCGCACTATCGAGGTTGAGGGACATGACTGGTTAATCCGCGATTAGACAGTTCAGAAGTAAGGAGGTCAAAATGTGTCCCCGACGCCTTCTTAAGTCAGAAGCGCTAGGGGGTCTATAGTTAAAAATTAAGCTCTAAGCTTTTATCTGCGCTGTGGATTAAAGCTTTAAAGCTGGTTTGAATAGCCTGCAGGCGCGGTAGGGTATCTGCTTCGAAGCGAAGTAACAAGGCGGCGCTGGTATTTGATGCCCGCACCAGGCCCCAGCCATCACTATATTCGACTCGCAGACCGTCCAGCAATACCAGTTTCGCACCGGGAAAATCCGCCTTGTCGATAATCCGCTGCATCAATTCGAACCTGGCCGCTTCCGGCACCGGCAATTTAATCTCGGGTGTGTTCACGCTGCTGGGAAAACTGGCGAATTCCTCATGCGCCGCATGCGGTAGATGTGACAAAATTTCCAGGACCCTGGCCGCCGCGTAGAGCCCATCATCGAAGCCAAACCACCTGTCCTTGATGAAGATGTGTGCGGCGAACTCTCCCCCCAGGGGCGCCCCGGTCTCCTGCATCTTTTGCTTCATAAACGAGTGACCACTTCTGTGCATCACCGGGGTCGCTCCCATCGCGGTGATGACACGGGCCAGGTTGCTGCTGCATTTAACATCGTAGATTATCGGCGCCGCCGGGTATTTGGGGGCGATGTGTTTAACCAGCAGCATCAGAATCTTGTCGGCATCCACAGCTTCACCCAGATTCGTCACGATGCCCAACCTGTCGCCATCGCCATCGAAGGCAATACCGAGATCAGCCTGACTCGCCACCACTCGCTGAGACAGTGATGCCAGGTTGTCTGCCACGGTGGGATCGGGGTGGTGATTCGGAAAATTCCCATCTATATCGCAGAATAGGGGCTCTACCTCACAGTCCAGTGCGCGGAACAATTCGGGAGCGACCAACCCTGGTACGGCGTTGCCGCAATCCACCACCAGTTTTAACTTGCGCCCGAGCGAAACCGAGGAACGGATAGCCTCGATATACTGAGACTGGATATTCAGCTCCGAGTAGCTGCCGGCGCCATCCCTTAACTGGTCCTGCTCCACTCGCAGGCGAATCTTCTGAATCTGGTTGGCGGCCAGGCAAGTCTGTTTGAAGACTACTTTCAGCCCGTTGTAATTGGCCGGGTTATGGCTCGCAGTTAACATCACACCGGATTCAATTCCACTGGTGTGGCATGCATAGTAAAGCAGGGGGGTCGGCACCATGCCGAGATTCACAACCTTGCAACCTGTGCTCAGTAAACCCGCAGTCAAGGCCCTGGATAGACTGGGGCTGGACAGCCTGCCATCGAAACCTACCAGCAGTGTGTCGATACCATGGGCCAGCGACTCGCTGCCGATGCCACGGCTAATCTGCTTAACACTGTCCTCAGTGAGTTGTTCTTCGACGATGCCGCGGATGTCATAGGCTCTGAAAATCGAGGCCGGGATTGGGTTTCCAGCCCTGGACTCGGTGCGTCTCCCTCTTGGAGCCATGTGCCTAACTCCTTGTTAGCAAAACTGATCAGGTCTTCTCATTTTTCATCAGTCGATCGGCAATGAGTTGCAGCATGTTCCTGGCGACGACATGCTTGTTGCCCGCAGGAAGCTCGGTTTCGGTGTCCGCGGAAATCACAGTCACGCAGATGCTGTCGCTATTAAAAGTATCGGCGGCATTATTCGCGAACAGTAAATCCAGTTTCTTCTTCAGCAGTTTTTCGCGGCCATTCTTGGCGATATTTGACGTCTCCGCTGCGAAGCCAACCAACAGTGGCGGTTTCTCAAGATCTGCCACGGCGGTAATAATATCGGGATTTTTCACCAGTTTGAGCTGCACGGTTTCGCCGGTCTTCTTGATCTTGTCAGTGGCTACCCGCTGCGGTCGATAATCCACAACCGCCGCCACACCGATGAATACATCGGCGTCGTTCACGTTTGCCAGGGTGGCATCGAGCATCTCCTGGGCAGTGACCACATCGACTCGAGTGACGCCGGCGGGGGTCTGTAGGTTTACCGGGCCGCTGATCAATACCACCCTGGCGCCGGCCGCTACCGCTTCTGTAGCCAACGCATAGGCCATCTTGCCGGAGCTGTGATTGCTAATATAACGCACCGGGTCGAGGGCCTCTCGAGTAGGCCCGCCGGTGATTACAATTTTTTGACCCGCTAACAATCCGGATTCGAACATGTCGGCACAGCTCTCCAGCAGCTGCGCCGGTTCCATCATGCGGCCAGGGCCAACATCGCCACAGGCTTGATCGCCATCTACCGGGCCGAAGACATGGTATTTCCGTTTTCGCAAGATTTCCAAGTTGGCCTGGGTGCCGGCGTCGGCCCACATGGCCTGATTCATCGCCGGGGCGACGGCTATGGGTACCGAGGCGGCGAGCACCAGGGTGCTTAGAATGTCATCGGCCTGAGCGTGGGCCATTTTTGCCATGAAGTCGGCGGTGGCCGGGGCGATTAAAACCAGGTCTGCCCACCGGGCCAGTTCTATATGTCCCATGGCGGCTTCAGCTTCGGGATCGAGTAAATCCAGTTGTACGCGGTTGCCCGACAGGGCCTGCATGGTAAGCGCCGTAATGAACTCCGTTGCCGCCTCGGTCATGGCTACCCTGACTTCGGCGCCAGCCTTGACAAACAGTCTGGTGAGCTCGGCACATTTATAGGCAGCAATACCGCCGGTAATACCGAGGAGGATGCGCTTGTTAGATAGGCTTGACATGAAAACAGCTAATAATCTGGGGCTATATAAGGCTCCCTACACTAGCAGCTAGCCCAATCCTGCGCAATTTGTGGGCATTTCTCCACTACCGTCTATTATAAGTAGTCTATTCCCAAGGAAGCAGCCGATGTCAATTTCCAGCTGGCCACCGATGGAACGACCGCGGGAGAAATTACTTGCCGCCGGCGCCGGCAGTTTATCTGATGCAGAGCTACTGGCCGTATTTCTGCAGACCGGCATTAAAGGCAAAACAGCATTGGAACTGGCCAGAGACCTGCTGCTAAACTTCGGCAGCCTGATCTCCGCGAATTACAAGGAATTATGTTCGCAACCCGGAATTGGTGTCGCCAAGGCGGCGGGTCTGGCTGCCATGAAGGAGTTATCACTGCGCCAAATGATGGAAGGACTGAAATCCAGAGACATACTCACGAGTTCGGCGGCAACCCGCGACTATCTCAGGGCCAGATTCAAGAATTGCGAGAGTGAGGTTTTTAGCTGCCTGTTCCTGAATAATCAGCACCATGTGATGGAGTTGGAGGAGTTGTTCAGGGGCACCATTGACGGGGCGGCAGTCTATCCCCGGGAAGTGGTCAAACGCGCTCTGTACCACAACGCGGCGGCGGTTATCTTCGCCCACAATCACCCTTCTGGCATTGCCGAGCCCAGCGCGGCGGATATCGCGATCACCAGGAAATTGAAGACAGCGATGCAAACCATCGAGGTCCGGGTTCTGGATCACCTAGTAATCGGCGCAGGTGAAGTGATTTCATTCGCCGAGAGGGGTCTTCTGTAGCGCGGGCGCAAGGCCATGGGGAGGGCAGGGGTTTGCCTGACAGCCCGTGTTTTCCAGTGATTATCTTGCTATTGGCAGGGTGTTCTGGTATAAAACGCAGCTCATTTTTAAACCAACTCACGGGCTGTTTTTAAACCCCGGCTCATAGCCGAGTCAGGCCAGGAGAAACTCCCGGTTCAATTAGACTTTTTCACTTTAAAGATAGCGAGGCAGCAAAATGTCCAGGGTTTGTATGGTCACCGGCAAGAAACCAGTGGCGGGAAATAACGTTTCTCACGCGAACAACAAGACCAAGCGCCGGTTCTCGCCCAATATTCACACTCACCGATTTTGGGTCGAGTCTGAGAAACGCTTCGTCAAATTGCGCCTGTCCACTAAAGGCATGCGCATCATTGACAAATTGGGCATCGACACCGTATTGGCAGATATTCGAAGCAATGGCGTTCGAGTATAAGTGCACACGGCTTTAGGTAGTTAAAGATTTAGACAGGGTTAAGATTATGAGGGACAAGATCAAGATGGTATCGAGTGCGAACACGGGGCACTACTACACCACCGACAAGAACAAGCGCACAATGCCGGACAAGATGGAAATGAAGAAGTACGATCCGGTCGTGCGTAAACACGTGATCTACAAAGAGGCGAAAATTAAGTAATTCTCTATCTTGCGCAGCTCTTTCTTGCGCAGGAAAGTAAAGCGAACAAAAAGCCGGAATTTCCCTGAGAAATACCGGCTTTTTATTGCGCAATGACTGCCAGGTTCGGCTTTTCTTCTATTTAGCTTCTACTTCGCCTTACTGAGTTGCTTTGCCAGTTTTTCTGTCGTTGCCAGCACTTTCGGGCTGTGCTCAAACTCCACTTTTAACTTCCCCACCGTCGTCGATACCGTGCCGTATCTTTTTAGCTTGAATAGCCTGGCGATGGCCTGCAAGGTTACCGCCGAAAGCTCCTGACATAAGTACATAGCAACCCATCGAGGCACGTTCTTGGAGCCGGGACCGCGAGCCGCCTTATAGATACTCGATTCGGAAACCCGGTACTGTTTGGCAACTGCGCTAATGATTTGTTTGCAAGAGGGCCGCCATTTGGCGTTGGCCCCCCTGGAGACTCCCCTCGCCGCCGTCGCCGAACGTTTTTTCTGGGCTGCCTTGCGGAATTTGTCATCACCCATTATCGATGGCAGGTTTTTCTTTCCGTAAAAATGGGCGAGATCTGCATCGACATCCTGGGCACAGTATTTCCTGTACGCAGCAGCACGTTTCGCCGCCGTGGTTTTTAGCTGCTTGAGGGTGGCGTCGCGATTGAACCAGAGCGGGGGTTTCGCCTTGCGGGCAAAGTAGGTGTAGCTGCTCCAGGGGTAACTGCTGCGCTCAGACGCTTTTACCTTGGCGTGGATAAATCTGGACAGAGGCAACAAGTAGTTGTCCGCCTGCACCAACACCGCCTTGTAGCGACCCCGGAAGAGAGAGCCATCGCTACGCCGTAGCCGTTGATATTGTTGCGTGTACAGACCATCGACTTGACGCATGAATCTGCTCAAATTCGCCTCAGGGGTTTTAACCAGCAGGTGATACTGGCCTCTGAGAAGGCAATAGGCATGGATTTCAACGTTTAGCCGGGCGCAGGTTTCGCCCAGGCTCTCCAGGAACATCTCAAAATATTTAGCCGAAGGAAACACGCGTTGATTGTCGAGGCCATAATTGGAAATATGATAGACAGCATCCGGGTACTCTATACGTAATGGTCTGGCCATCTCTTATTCTCTTTTTGTGTTTGGATAGAATGTCAGGAGGATAGAATTAGAGCTGACCCTGTTGGTCAGCTGAGAGCGTATAGTTAGCGCAATTAGACAAGCGCGTCAATGAAATTGGGGCCGATGTAACAGAATTTGCCTCAACTCCAATAATTGCGGATTTGGCCCGCGCTTGTGTCACTGCAATTGCAAGGTTTTTAACCCATTATTCCAGCGTAGCCTTGTAGGATTTTTGACGCCATCATAGCTGGGTTAGTGCGCGGCTGGTTGCTGCGTTCAGGAACGCCGAGCCGTAACAATGACCCGTTGTGGCGCCGGCAATCCTTCAATCGTTATGTGGAGATGATCCGGGCCGAGGGCATCGGTGAGCGAATCGAATGGCATCCATGCAGTTTTTCTTTGCTCTTCGAAGGTGGTAGTAGACTGGTCTATCACCCGGCAATCCTCGAAACCGCATCGAGTCAGCCACTGTAGCAGCGTTGCAATGCTTGGCAGAAACCACACATTGCCCATGCGGGCATACTTTTTTGCAGGTGTTAGACAATAGCCCTCGGCGCCATCAACATAAAGCGTTTCGATGACAAGCTCGCCGCCAGGACGCAGAGAATTTTTCAATAGCAACAGATGATCGATCGGCGAACGGCGGTGATAAATTACGCCCATCGAGAACACCGTATCGAAGCAAGCTAGGCGGGAAGGCATCGCTTCGAGTGCCATCGGCAACACGAATGTCGGCAACGCCGGCAGGAAATGCTTGATCGCCCAGAACTGGGCCACATAGGCGATGTGGGGATCGATGCCGATGACGAGATCGGCGCCTGCTTCGAGCATACGAAAGCCGTAGTAGCCGTTGCCGGCACCGACATCGAGTACCGTTCTCCCCGGCAATGGCGCAATCGCCTGCTGCAGGCGGGACCACTTCATGTCGGAGCGCCACTCGCTATCGATGTCGATGCCGAAAAGCCTGAAGGGCCCCTTCCGCCACGGGTTAAATTCCCGGAGTTGCAGCTCGAGCGCGGCCAGGGCCGAGGCTTCAAGATTTGTGTTATCTCCCAGACTAACCGTCGCCCCGAGGCAGATCGATGAGGCTGACAACGGGGGCAAGCTAGCTAACAACTTACGCCATTTGGGAAAGTCACCATGGCGTATTTGCTGTAAATACTGTGGCTCGAGGAACGGTGCAAGCGACTCCAGTGGCGTGCCTTGAATCAGTTTTTGCAGTGGAGTCAGGTCCATGACGGCGCTACCTAAACGCAACCATCGAGGCGAAGTTGAAACATTGAAACCAAACATCGACGGAGTGGAATCCAATCGTGGCTAACCTGCTTCTATGGGCTTCCAGGGTTTCCGGTATCAGTATATTTTCCAGCGCTGCGCGTTTCTGACTTATCTCCAGCTGGCTATAGCCCCTGCTTTCCTTAAAGTCATGGTACAAGTCTGAAAACAGCCGATTCAAGCTGTCATCTGGAAACAGGATTTTTTCGGAGATGATCAGGATGCCGCCGGGATTCAGGCCCTCAAAGATTTTTTCCAATAGCTGATGGCGCTGAGCCAGGGGAATAAACTGCAGGGTAAAGTTGAGCACGATCACCGAGGCGTTGGAGATTTTAGTGGCGGAGATATCTTCACACCGGCATCGAATATGATCGGTCTGGCTTGGCTCGGCAGCAAGCCTGTGTTGCAACTTGTTAATCATCGCGGAGGAGTTGTCGACGGCCACAATAGAATAATCAGAGCAGCTCACTTGAGAAGCGGCTGCGAAGGTGGCGCCTCCCAGGCTACAGCCCAGATCATAGATCGTGGTATTTTCCTGGCAGTAGCGCTCCGCAAGAACCCCAATCATGGCGATAATCGTACTGTAGCCAGGCACCGAGCGGTTAATCATATCCTCGAAGACATTGGCGACTATTTCATCGAAGACAAAATCTCCCGGCAGCATTAATTCCGCGAAGATCCTATCCCTGGTTTGATTGGAGCGAGTCATATTTAGCATCTAAGTCTGAACAGGTAATGCCGGGTCACTGCTTGCCAGACTCCGGCAATTAAAATTTGGGAAGCCTGGACGTGCCATAATTCAGAGCTGCCCTAGGCTGCGTATGTGAAAATATTTTGCGAATTACGGTTGTGCGCGGCGGCGCTTTAACCTATTTTACGCCTTGCCCCGGCTTCGAGTATTATCCGTTAATCCATGCCACATTCAAATGCCAATGCGGCGCCTTTGCTAACTGATAATCTGGCGTTTCTGAATTCCCTGGACTTGGATACGGGTGTACTCGATCTGGCTTGCGGCAGAGGAAGAAATGGTCTCTTCCTGGCGCGCAACAAGATTCCTGTAACATTCGCGGACAGAGATGGCGACGCGCTTGACCACATCGCCGAAACGCTGGCTGCGGCGGGTCTGGATGGCGAATGCTGGCCTCTGGATCTTGAAGCGGGGGACGTTGGGCTGTTGGCGGGGAGGAGTTTCGATGCGGTGCTGGTGTTCAATTATTTGCACCGGCCACTATTCGATTCGCTGCGCGCAGCGATTCGGCCGGGAGGTTTGATTTTTTATGAAACTTTCACGCTGCAGCAGCGCAAGTTTGGCAAACCTCATTCAGCCGCCTTTCTGCTGCGAGGGAATGAGCTCCGCGAGCACTTTCGGGATTGGGAAATACTGCACTATTTTGAAGGTCAGCTTGCCAACCCGGCGCGGGCGATTGCGAATCTGATTGCAAGAAAACCCAGCCAGGGCACGAGCAGGCAATGAGTTGAACAGACGGGAATAAGAGTAAGTAGAAGTATGGCCAAGCCTAAAATAGTCTCACTAAATTTTGGTAACGCTGGTGGCAGCTTGGCGCAGCCATTTAGCTGTGAAGTACAGCGCAGCAAACGCAAGACCCTGGCCATTTATATCAGCCACAGGAAGGTGGTCGTGCGCTGTCCGCTGCGTGCATCGGGACTCGAGGTAAGACAGTTTGTTAACGCCAACCAACAGTGGATCGAGAAGCGTCTGTTGGAGGAGTCCCTGCGCGAAAAGGAGCTGCTGCGGATTGAGAAAGGGGGCAAAATTTTCTATCGTGCCCGGGAGCTGGAGATTGTATTCAAACAGGGGCGTAAACAGCGAATACTGATCAGCCCGGATCAGTTCATTATCCAGGGACACAAGCTCAACGCGGCCAAGGCCAGGATTCAGGTGGAAGACTATCTCATCGACAAAGCCAGTGAGTATCTGCTGCCCCGAGCCCGGGGGCTCGCCAGACACCTGGGGGTTCATCACAAGATCAAGGAAATAAAACTCAGGAAAACCAAATCCAAATGGGGGCACTGCACTTCAGCCGGCATCATCCAGTACAACTGGCTGATCATGTTGGCGCCATACAGCATCATTGATTACATAATTACCCACGAGGTTTGTCACCTGGTGCACATGGATCATTCGAGGAGATACTGGGCCCTGGTAGAGTCCATATGCCCGCGATGCGATCAGTATGTGGACTGGCTGAAGCAACATGAGCATCGGTTTTGGTTTTAAGGCTAGGCTAACCGGCGTTTCAGCGTTTGCGAAACAACAGGTCCCATACGTCGTGGCCCAATTTTTGACCTCTCCTGGAAAACTTGGTGGCTGACCGAATGGGGCACTCCCAATAACAGTTGCTTCCTTCTGCGTTTTCCAGCATATCGATACCCTCCAGAACGTCCATCATGTGTTCTGCATAAGCCTGCCAATCGGTGGCGAGGTGAATAGTGCCACCGGCTTTCAATTTTGCGCTGGCCAGCTCGGCGAACCCCGACTGCAGCAGTCTGCGTTTGTGGTGTCGTTTTTTTGGCCAGGGGTCTGGGAAAAATATCAACAGCCGGTCGATGCTGGCGCTGTCGAAACAATGCTGCAAGACCTCCTGGGCGTCATGGCAAATGATGCGCAGGTTGGTCAGTCCATGCTCGGCAATACCATGGAGTAATTTGCCGACACCGGGTCTGTGCACGTCGATGCCGATGAAACTGGACGCTGGTTGTTCCCGGGCCATCTGCAGAAGAGAATCCCCCATGCCGAAACCAATTTCCACAATCAGGCGTGTGCCCCCTGGGAATATTTCTTCCAGCGGCAACGGCGCCGCGTCGTAATCGATCCCATATTCAACCCAGTGTTGCTCGATCGCCGTGCGTTGGGAGGTCGTGAAGCGGCCCGAGCGGATCACATAACTGCGTATGGGTCTGTTGCTGTCTGGTTTACTGGAGCTGGTCATGGCGGCTGCACCGACGAATTAGCGCGGAGAGCGGCGGGATTCAAACTAAAAAAAGGTGCCGTCGACGGGTGAAGATGCGCTGGCGTAGAGTCGACGTGGCATGCGTCCCGCCAGGAAAGCTTCCCGCCCGGACTCCACCGCCTTCTTCATGGCGGAGGCCATCAGCACCGGATCCCTGGCCTCGGCGATGGCGGTATTCATCAGCACCCCGTCACAACCCAACTCCATGGCGATGCTGGCATCGGACGCGGTGCCGACCCCGGCATCCACAATGATTGGAACCCCGGCATTTTCCAGAATAAGGCGGATATTGTGGGGGTTTCTAATGCCAAGTCCAGAACCAATCGGTGCACCTAATGGCATCACGGCGACGCAGCCGATCTCCTCCAGCCGCTTCGCGATCAAGGGGTCATCACTGGTATAGACCATTACCTCGAAATCATCGTTTACCAGTGTTTCCGCAGCGAGCAAGGTCTCGGTGACATTGGGGTATAAGGTTTTCTGGTCGCCCAGTACTTCCAGTTTTACCAGCTTGTGTCCGTCCAGTAGCTCTCTGGCCATGCGACAGGTTCGAACCGCATCGTCGGCAGTGTAGCAACCGGCGGTGTTTGGCAATATGGTGTACTTCTGCGGGGAGATAACCTCCAACAGGCTGGGCTCATCTGCGTTCTGACCTAGATTTACCCGGCGAATGGCAACCGTAATAATTTCGGCGTTGCAGTTTTCCAGGGCCGCCAGATTCTCCTGGAAGTCTTTGTATTTCCCGCTACCGATGATGAGTCTCGAGGTATAGGATTTTCCCGCGATGACTAGATTATCTGTTGAGTTTGGGCTCATTACTCGTCCACTTCGGCTATTAGTTATCTAGCCACCGCCAATGGCTTGCACGATTTCGATGCTGTCGCCAACCTGTAGCAGGCATTGCTCGAAGCCGCTTCTCGGCACAATCTCCCCGTTGAGTTCAACCGCAATACGACCTCCAGTGATACCCAACTCCTGCAATAATTGTTGCAGGTTAGACTGGGCTTCAACTTCGTGCTGGCGGTCGTTAACAATAATTTGCATGGACTGATCTCTGATTCTGTTCTCGAATTAGCCCGGACCACGTATTTCTACGGTCACGCCTCTAGAGCATCACTGGCTTATTCAGAGGTGACCTAGACTTCAAACTGCTGACTAAGCGCGAACCAGCACAGACAACCCCAGCCTGCCAGCAGCGCGAGACCCCCGATGGGAGTGATGGCGCCCAGCCATCTAATCCCCGTCACGCTCAAGACGTAGAGACTGCCCGAAAACAGGATGATGCCTAGCATGAACAAATAGCCGCTGATTTTAGGTAGGACCGCGTTGGGAAAACTTAGCGCGAACACACCCACGCCCAACAACGCCAGCGCGTGAACCATGTGATACTGAACGCCGGTCTGAAACGTATTCAGCATCTCTGTACTCAAGCGGGTCTTGAGCCCATGGGCTGCAAAAGCGCCTAGAGAGACCGCAATAAATCCATTGAGGCTGGCAAGGAATAGGAGAAGCTTTGGCATGGCGACTTCATTGTGGATGGGACTGGGCAGGGATTCAAGTGTCACGCCGATTCGATCATCGACAAAAAAAAGCCGCGATCTGCTCGCGGCTTTACTTGAAACCAGATTCAGGCAGCCATGCTGGCCTTGATCTTGTTCATGGCATTCTTTTCCAGTTGTCGAATTCTTTCGGCAGATATGCTGTATTTTTCGGCCAACTGGTGCAACGTCGTCTTCTTATCAGTTAACCAGCGGCTGTTGAGAATGTCTTTGCTGCGTTCATCCAACTTTGCCATGGCCTCGTGCAGACTGTTGTTGGTAACTTCTTCCCACTGCGCATCTTCCACATTGGTGGCAAGGTCTGAGTTTTGATCTTCCAGGTAATATGCTGGTGCACGATAGGCGGTTTCGTCGTCACTGTCGACGTCGGCATCGAAGGCGGCGTCATAGGCAGACATTCGCCCTTCCATCTGTCGGACGACCTTGGCATCGACGCCTAAGTCTTCGGCAACCGCTTGCGTTTCTTCGTTGTTTAACCAACCGAGGCGTTTCTTAGAACTGCGAAGATTGAAGAACAATTTTCGTTGCGCCTTGGTGGTCGCTATCTTGACGATGCGCCAGTTGCGCAAGATGTATTCATGCATTTCGGCCTTGATCCAATGCACCGCGAAGGAGACGAGGCGCACGCCTACTTCAGGATTGAAACGCTTCACTGCTTTCATCAAGCCGACGTTGCCTTCCTGGATCAGGTCTGCCTGGGAGAGTCCGTAGCCGGAAAAAGTCTTGGCCATGTGTACCACGAAGCGCAAATGGGCCAGCACCAGTTGGCGCGCCGCATCCACGTTGTCGTCATAATAATACTGCCGGGCGAGTTCGCGTTCCTGCTCAGGCGTCAACACAGCAATGCTGTTCACCGACGCAATGTAGGCAGTTAGATCGCTGCCCGGTGCCGTTGGGTTGATAACTTGTAAGCTTTTCCCGGTACTCATATCTATTTTCTTCACATTCCTTTACAGCGGTATCGATTACTACAGAAGACCCTAGTTTAGCATTTCCGCTTTCAATTCGCCATCTAGCGGCTATCTCAGAGCCTGCAATCTTGGGACCTCACAGCAGTCTTTACCCCACGATTGTGCCAGAGTTAACAGCCGTAAACATTGATCCCATCAATGATGGGGCCGAATTCTCATTTTTCAAGGGCATCGCACCAATCCCGTCGAGAATTGCCCTTAGGTTCACGGGCCCATCGCCGCAATCTGTCTGAAACTGGCCAGTAGCGCGCCAAGCCAGCCAATGGCACTGCCTCCCAACAGCAGTGCGGCAATGCTGGTGAAACCGAAGCCTTGCAAGTGAAAATTACTCTCATACAGTTGTAACAGGTCCTGCAGGGCCGAATTAAAGCCGATATACACTGCAAACTGCAACATTGTCGCCAGCATGCCGCCCCCAAGGCCATAATACATGCCTGCATACAGAAATGGTCGGGCGGCAAAGGCATCGGTGGCCCCCACCAGCTTGACCACTCTGATTTCATCCCGTCGATTCTCGATCGCGAGCCTGATGGTGTTGCCAACGATGAAGAAGAGCCCCAGGACAATCACCATAGTGAGTATTTGCCCACTCACCGCAACCAGCCGGGAGACGGCAGTCAGGCGCTGAATCCACTGACTGTCGACCTGCACCAGTTCGACGTGGGGCGTGGCCCTCAGCCTGGCGGCAAGTGTGGCCACCGACAGGGGGTCAGCATCCACTGGCGTAACCACGAGCGTAGCTGGCAGGGGATTGTCAGACAATTGTTGGCTGATCTCAGAGAGACCGGTGGCGGCGCTATACTCCTCCAGCGCCTGCTCGCTGCTGATGCGCACGACACCGCTGATGGCGTCATCCGACAGTAAGTACTCACTAAGTTGCTGTAGCTCGCTTGCGGTGCTGCCTCTAACCATGAACAGGCTGATCTGGGCGCTGCCGTTGAGGTTATCAACAACCGAGCTAAGGTTAGTGCTTACTCCATATAGGAGTGCCGGCAGCAATAGGCCGACGGCGATGACGAAGACTGTGGCGAAGCTGGATGCCGGTGTTTTCAGCAGCCGCTGCCATGACTGCAGCGCCGTCCGGCGATGCATCTGCACCCAACTCGACAATGATGGGGAATCTCTACGTTGATTGTTACGGCTGCGCAGCGATTTCTCGGGTTTCATGAGCCGCCCCCGGCGCTGTAGTCTTCGGTGATTTTCCCCGCCTCCAACGTAATGGTGCGGCAGTTGAGATTAGAAATTAGAGAGAGATCGTGGCTTGCTACCAATAAACTCACCCCGACGTCCCGAAACTGCTGAAACACGTTCATCACATCGGTGGACAGTTCTGGATCCAGGTTGCCGGTGGGCTCGTCGGCGAGAATTATGCGGGGTCTATTCACCACTGCTCTGGCGATGCCCACCCGCTGCTGCTCTCCCCCTGACAGCATTTCAGGGTACAGGCGCTCCTTCTGCAACAGGCCGACCTTATCCAGGGCAGCTCGTACCCTGCGACGGGCATCCTGGGGCCGATAACCGCAGATTTCCAGGGGCAAGGCAACGTTGTCGAATACACTTCTGTCGAACAGGAGTTGGTGATCCTGAAATACTGCGCCGATCTTGCGGCGGTGCCCTGCGATCTGCCGTCTCGAAAGTCGATTGATATTTACCCCATCGACGAAGACCGCACCGGTGCTGGCGCGCTCCATAGCGAGGATCAATTTCAGTAAGGAGCTTTTGCCCGCACCGGATCGACCGGTGATGAATGCCATTTCCCCTTTGCTGATTTCGAAGCTGATGGCACTGAGGGCTTCATGACCGCCGGCATAGCGCTTGCTGACATTGTCAAATTTGATCATTCAGAGAAAAGAGCGTCTACGAATTCGGCTGCGGCAAAGGGTCTTAAATCGTCGGCCTGTTCGCCTACGCCGATAAATCGAATCGGCAAGCCCAGATGCTTTGCGATCGCGAACACGACGCCACCCTTGGCGGTGCCGTCGAGTTTGGTCAGGGCCAGGCCGGAAATATTGACACAGGCGTGAAAGCTTTCGGCCTGGTTGAGTGAATTCTGACCGGTGCTTGCATCCAGCACCAGCAGGGTTTCATCGGGCAGGCGCCGATCCTGTTTTTTCAGCACGCGAACAATCTTCTCCAGTTCCTGCATGAGATTGTCCTTGGTATGGAGACGACCCGCCGTATCGGCAATTAGAATGTCGATCTTTCTCGCCTTGGCCGACTGATAGGCGTCGAAGATAACGGACGCGCTGTCGGCGCCACTCGCCTGCGCCACCACGGGCACCTCGTTGCGTTCACCCCACACTTGCAGCTGTTCTACGGCTGCCGCCCTGAACGTATCACCGGCGGCAAGCATTACGCTAAAACCGTGAGATTTAAAGCGTTTGGCCAATTTGCCGGCGGTAGTTGTTTTACCGACGCCATTCACTCCCACCATTAGAATCACAAACGGCTTGTGCTCCGATGCCACCTGAAGGGGGATGTCACAGGGCTGTAAAATTTGTGTAAGCTCGTGTTTGAGTTCCTGCACGAAGGCCGCAGGATCGGCTAACTGTTTCCGGTCCAGGCGATCCTTGAGCCTGGCAATGACCTGGTCTGTTGCCTCCAGGCCAAGGTCTGCAGACAATAGTTGCGCTTCAATATTATCGAGCAAGTCGGCGTCGATGACTTTCTCGCCCAATAGTAAACTATTAATGCCTTCGCTGAGTCTGCTGCGGGTTTTGCTTAAGCCCTGCCTGAGACGGCCAATTAAAGTATCCTGGCCGCTCGTCTCCGCTTTATTGACAGCTTTCGCAAGCCCTTCGGCGCCAGTGCTATTTACTTTCATAGCCTGCTTCACCGGCTTTTGCTTGTTGCCAAGGCCAAACATTCGAATAGAGACTCGGAAATTCAAGATTAGGGGGAGCGCTATGCTACCACTAGGGAGCGGGCCTGATCCATGGTCTCTCTGCGGCTTGAAGTCGGGTGCTGCCGTAACCGGAAAAGTACAGCGTGGGGAAGCGCTGATGGAAAGGCGGCTGTAGTATTTCCTGGTCCGGCCGCGATAGGTTTATGATGCAGCCCACAGCGCTTGCATCCACTCTTAACCCAGCGGCGATATGAACGAGAAAACAGCACACAGGCGCAACAGCGTCAGAATAATAGGCGGCAGTCTCCGCAATAGTAAACTGGAGTTTCCGGAAGTAGCCGGGTTGCGGCCCACAGCAGACCGAACCCGGGAAACCCTGTTTAACTGGCTACGGAATGAAGTGCGCGGGGAGTATTGCCTCGATCTGTTTGCAGGCAGCGGAGCGTTGGGAATGGAAGCATTTTCCCGGGGCGCGAAAAGCGTGGTTTTTGTGGAAGTCAATGCCGCGGCGAGCGCGGCCATACTGCAGAACGTTGAACGCCTGAATATCTGCAACGCCGAAATAAACTGTATCGATGTCTGCCAGTGGATCGACCAGCAAAAAAAACCGCTGCACCAGTTTGGGCTGGTTTTTCTCGACCCGCCTTTCGCCGATAATTTGATAAGCAAGGTCTGTAGACAGTTGGCCGATAGCCAATTGTTAAAGACGACCTGCAGGATCTATGTCGAATCAGGCATCCCCATGGGCGCCGAGGAAATGCCGGCAAACTGGTCGATGTTAAAGCGCAAGCGAGCTGGATCTGTCGCCTATTATCTCTATATTCAGGAATAGCAATAAAACAATGACACATGGCGCCTCGATAAAAGAATTCAAACCTGCCTGGTGGTTGCCGGGGGGCCATAGCCAGACGCTATGGAGAAGATTGTCGCCACCGGCAGGGATCAGCCAACATAGGCAACGTATAGAGTTGAGGGATGGCGATTTTATCGACATCGATTGGTCAGCCGATACTGGCCACAAAGAAGACGCGAGCGAGACCATCGTGTTTATCCTGCATGGACTCTGCGGTTGTTCCGGCTCGCCTTATGTCATTGCCTTACAGTCAGTGCTGGCGAAAAATCGTATTTCCAGTGTGGCGATGAATTTTCGTGGCTGCAGCGGGGAGACGAATAGATTGGCGCGAGCGTATCACTCCGGGGTATCGGAAGATCTGGATGAGGTCTTTTCCAGGTTGATCGCGCTGCATCCGCAGCGAAATTTTGTCTTTGTTGGCTATTCCCTGGGTGCGAATGTGTTACTGAAGTGGTTGGGCGAAATGCAGAGTCACCCTCGGATTAAGAAAGCCATCGCGGTGTCCACACCCTTTTCCCTGGCTAATTGTTCCCGCGCCATGCTGCAGGGCATAAGCAAGTTTTATGGTAAGTATTTCGTGCACAGATTGTTGGGGGAATTCAGGGAGAAGCAGAAACACTTCGAAGCATTCGGGGATAAAACAGAATTACAGAGGATGATCAGTCTGGGAGAATTTAGCTCCATCTCATCGATCTGGGAATTTGATGACAAGATTACTGCGCCCTTACATGGATTTCACAGTGCCGAAGACTATTATCGTCGCTGTAGCAGCATCGGTTTCATCGATTCAATACAAATCGATACGCTGCTAATTCAGAGTAGCAACGATCCCATGATTCCCGCAGCCTCGCTGCCGCAAAAAAGTGCACTGGCGCCGAACATCGATTTGCAGCTGAGCGCCGAGGGTGGGCATGTTGGCTTTATCTCGGGCAAGGCGGACAACTGGCTGGAACTCAAAATCCTGGACTTTATTCGAGGTTGATTGAGCAAGCCTGAGCAATTCGCTAGAATGCGGCCCAGGGCATCACTGCATTGTTCAAAGCTGCCCTAGGATAATAAATTGAGAATTCTATGAAGATCGCAGTTTATCCGGGGACATTTAACCCCATCACCAATGGTCACACCGACCTGGTGGAGAGGGCATCCGGGCTATTTGACAAGGTGATCGTTGCCGTTGTTGGTAACAATCGGCAGAAGAGCAATACCCTGTCGACGGAGCAGCGAGTGGAACTGGCGGAACAGGTATTGAGTCACGTGGAGAATGCAGAAGTATGTGCTTTCGATACCCTGTTGACGGAATTTGTCAGCAAGTGCAATGCCAATATCATATTACGGGGTCTGCGCACGGTGGCAGATTTCGAATATGAATTTCAGCTGGTGGCCATGAACAGGGTGCTGGCACCCGACATCGAAACAGTGTTCCTGGCACCGGCAGAGCACCTGTCCTATATTTCTTCAACCCTGGTCAGGGAAATAGCTGCTTACGGCGGCGATATTTCCAAGTTTGTCCACCCGGCAGTAGTGGCAGCGATGTCTGGAAACCGCTAGCCACCGGGTAAATCCCCAACTCGTTATCCACGTCGGCCTTATCTTTGGCATCTGGTGCAGTACACCGTGCTCCGCTGTCCCAATCGAATTTCCTTAAGCTTCTGATGACAGGATGTACAGGGCAGTCCGGCCCGTCCGTATACCCGCAGGGCTTGTTTGAAATAGCCCGGCTTCCCGTCGCTGTCGGTAAAATCCCTCAGGGTTGTGCCACCAAGCTCGATCGCCTGTTGCAGGATATCCTTTATGCAGCGGACCAGGGTTTGATAGCGCTGCCGGGCAATCTTGCCGGCTGCTATCCTGGGATTGATACCTGCCAGAAACAGGGCTTCATTGGCGTAAATATTGCCGACACCGACAACGACGTGACTGTCCATGATGAAGGACTTGACCGGGGTCTTGCGCAGCCTGCTTTTCTGAAATAGCACGGCGCCACTGAAATCCATCCCTAAGGGTTCGGGACCTAAGGAACGTAGTAATTCGTGAGAGTAAATATCGCCACGCAGCCATAACATGCAGCCGAATCTTCTTGGGTCGGTATAGCGCAGAAGTTTGCTGCCCTCGAGCACGATGTCGATGTGGTCATGTTTCTGGGGAACTTGATTATGGGCCAGGATTCTCAGGCTTCCAGACATGCCCAAGTGCACGAGCAAGGTACCCCCGGCGGTGCCAAGAAGGAGGTATTTGCCGCGCCGCTGCACCGAAGTAATATATTGTCCTGTCATCTCTTCACGCAGTTCGGGCGAAACCGGCCAGCGCAATTTCGACTGCCGTATCACCACCTCTTGCACCTTGTGGTTTTGGACATGGGGCATAATTCCCTTGCGGATCGTTTCTACTTCGGGCAACTCGGGCAAACCTGCCTCCAATCTGTTCGGCAATGGTAGGTGTGTTATTCGACAGCAGTTATAATCCTGCATTCAGCCCAATATAAGTGGTAACACGAGTTTGTCCAGTCCAATAGTTCTGGGCGTCGATGCGGGCGGCACCTTCACTGATTTTGTCTGTGTCGAATTCAAGCAGCCGATTGCCATCAAAATTCACAAGGCGCTTTCCACGCCCGCAGCTCCCGAACAGGCGATTCTTGAGGGCATCCGCGCCATGGGATTGGAGCCGGTGATGAAAAACGGCGACCTGCACATTATTCACGGCAGTACCGTCGCGACCAATGCGGTACTGGAAGCTAAAGGTGCGAAAACTGTGTTCGTGACCAACTACGGTTTCGCCGATATGCTGCAACTGGCAAGGCAGACCCGACCACAACTTTATCAGCTGGAATTTGAAGCAGTAGCACCCCCGGTTGCGCCTGAACTCTGTCTGCAAACCGGTGGTCGACTGGCGGCAGACGGGTCGATCCTGGAACCCTTATCTGCATCGGAGTTAAGGCAGCTGATAGCAAAGATAAAGGCGATAGATCCCGATGCCGTGGCGATTAATCTGCTGTTCTCCTTCATCGATGACAGCTTCGAAAAAGCGATCTGTGAAGCCATATCCGACGCCGGTCTGCGGGCCTTCGTGAGTCGATCATCCCAGGTTCTACCTGAGTATCGGGAGTACGAGCGCGGTATCGCTACCTGGCTTAATGCATCTCTTGGACCGATTGTGGGGCGTTATCTGCTTGCACTACAGCAACAGTTGGGCAAGTCTAGCTTGCAGATCATCCAGTCTAGCGGAGAGACCATCGGTGCCACTCAGGCGGCAGATTCTGCCGTCAATTTACTGTTATCTGGCCCGGCTGGCGGTCTCATTGCCGTTAAGTTTCTTGCCGACCAGTTAGGTCTGGAGAAGATCATCAGTTTCGATATGGGCGGCACATCTACGGATGTTGCCCTGCTAGATGGTGAGATAAGCACTACTAACGAGGGCACCATCGCCCAATATCCAATCGCCGTGTCCATGGTCGACATGCATACCATCGGCGCTGGCGGTGGTTCTGTTGCAGTCATTGATCGCGGTGGCATGTTACAGGTTGGACCTCGCTCCGCCGGTGCCGATCCCGGTCCTGCCTGCTATGGCAAGGGTGGCACCGAGGCGACGGTAACCGACGCCAATCTGGTGCTGGGTCGACTCGTGCCCGAGATAACCCTGGCGGGAGGTCTCAGGCTAAAGCTGCAACTGGCCTTAAACGTCATCCAGAAACTGGCTGACAAAGCCGAGTTAACGGTCGTGCAAGTTGCCGAGGGCATTGTCAGTGTTGCCAATGAACACATGGCCAAAGCGATTCGATTGATCTCGGTAAATCGCGGTCACGACCCCCGGGAATTCGTACTCAGCAGTTTCGGCGGCGCCGGCGGCCTACATGTGTGTGCATTGGCGGAGGCCATGTCTATGCGCAGGGCGATAGTGCCGGTACATGGCGGTGTTTTTTCTGCCCTGGGCATGGTTGTGGCCAATCGAGGTCGGCAGTTTTCTAAGACTCTGGGCCTGGAAACCAGTCGCAGCGATGAATCTGAATTGGGTTTTGAGTTTGACACCCTGGAACAGATAGGGCGCCAACAATTAGCTCTGGAAGGCCTCAGCGCCGATTCCCTGACCGCCAGGCGCACCGTGGATATACGCTATATTGGACAATCTTACGCCTTGAATGTGGCTTGGACGAACCGGCAACAGGCGATGGCTGCATTTCAACAGTTGCACCAGCGACGCTACGGCTACATCCATAAGGGCGCTATGGAATTGGTGACGTTGAGGGTCAGTGTCGTGTTTGAGAACCCGGGTTTTGCATTGCCAGCCGTGGGTGCCGAGGGCAGTTGCAATAAACCTGAGTCTTCGATGGTCTATGATGATGCAGTGAAAGCAAGAGTCGTCGCCACAGCAGCTCTGCAGCCCGGTGAGGAAGTAGTTGGCCCGGCGGTAATTTCGGAATACTCTTCCACTACCTTTGTCGCACCGGGATGGTCTGCACATAGGGATCGGTTCGGGAACATATTGTTGGAGCAAACCAGTCCTTAAGAGGTATGCTGGAATCGCAGGCTAGCGAATGACAGCGACGGAGATCGGCAAGACTAGCGTATGAATGATGCGGACAGCATCGATTACGAGGCAGCCGATGTGGTTCGGGTGCAGTTCCCGGACCAAGCTGGTGCGATCCGCTTACTCCGGCACAGTACCCCGCGAACACAGATACACATAATCCCTCTGTCCGCATTGCGACTTGAACCAGGTAGAAAATTGCTGGCACAGGCAAGAAGTCAATGAACAGCACGACCAACAATACAATTGCAAGCAGACGGGCAGCGCCGAGACGCGCTTTGCTGGCGCTCGTCAGCCTGATGGCGAGCTTCCAGCTGTTAGCTCAACAAGCTGAAACTGAACCGGCACCGCCAGCAGAAACTGAACAAGCTCAAGCTTCCGGGCCTCTGGTCTTGTTGTATCTCGATGCGCCTGTGGCTGTGTTTCCAGGCGTCGATCCGGACATGCCGGCCCCTGTCGTGGTAGTGGATCCAGAAGATGACCCGGGCTTCGGTCAGCGATTGGACAGTATTCGCGAATACGAGCTCACCCTCGAAGAGATTGAGTTATTCGGTGGCGTCTGGGATCGACAGCTGATCGAGGAGCTCACGGCTCTCGGCAGTCTGCAACAGCAACAAGGCTATCACCCCGACGCAATCGAGACCTACGACCGCGCGATCCACGTAAATCGCATTAATAGCGGCTTGCATACCCTCGAACAGATACCGGCGGTTGAACGGCTAATTGAAAGCTATATGGCCCTTGGCGATTGGGAACAGGCGGATTTGTATAACAACTACCTGTTCTACGTCCAGCAGAAAGCCTATGGCCCCAATGATCCCAGGATTATTCCGATGCTCGACTCATTGGCGAAGTGGAATATTCAGGCATTTAACATCGGCTATGGCGACTCGCTCGGCATGCGGCTAAGCACGGCGATGATTCTTTTCAGTGCTGCAGCCCGCATGGTCGGTACGCACTACGGACCCAGCGATGGGCGCTACGTTGGTTATATGGAGGAACTTGCCAACTCGGCCTATCTGGTTTTTAAAAATCCGCAATTAATGGTCGAAGTGGGGAGGCCCGAAAATAGAAGCATGCAACAACTGTTGCGAGACAAATTGAATGAAAGCGGATCGGCGCAGCCGGCAGGATACGGCTCCGGTGAGCGCGCGCTGCTGACCATAGTCAGGCATTACAGCCAACGCGAGAATTCCGTCCCGGAGTTAGCAACAGCGCTCACCAATCTAGGCGATTGGTATTTGTTATTTGAGCGGCGACGGCGTGCGATCACCAGGTATACCCAGGCATGGGAAATTCTTTCTATCAGTGAAAATGGTGAAAACCAATTACAGCAGTTATTTGGCCAGGTAGTACCGTTGCCAACTTATGCAAACCAGGCTGTCAATTTCGGCGGAATCGACCTGGCAGTAAAGAGAGATTCCGGTGAGCACGCCTTCGCGACCGTGGATTTTGTCTTTGATGTAACCGAAAATGGCACAGTCAGATCCATCCGTATGCTGACCGAACAGACCAACAAGAATTCCAGTCTCTTGGGTCGCGTGCGTCGACAGTTGCGAAATTCGATGTTCCGGCCTGTCATCGAAGAGGGCCGGCCGGTGCGCACGAAGGGCAATCATTTTAGATACCGGTATTGGTACTAATTCTGTGAACTAAGAGTTAGCATCTGCAGTATCGGGCGTTCTCATTAAGCGGCGGTTAAGGGGAGATGGATTACTACTAGACACTGGCGTGCCGCGAGCCATGGGCCGCCACGAAATAGCGTTCGATGGACGTGAATATTCGTATAAATTACGGCTAAAAGCGGCAAACATGAGCATATGCTGCGCTAATTTCCAGAAAAATCTTGTAGTGTGAATCCAGGACGGGAACACTTATGAAACAGACATTCAGCGTATTGCCAAGGCTAATTCTGCTAGGCGGGGTTAGTTTGAGCCTGTTGGCCTGCCAATCAAGCAGCCAAAGCTCCAGCAGCAGCTCCCCGTCGATGCCCTCTTCGTCGTCGAGCCAGAGCCAGAGCTCATCAAGGAGCATGCCCTCGGCTAGCAGTTCGAGCTCAAGCAGCCCTAGCTCGAGTGGTTTACCATCTTCAAATTCATCCGCTTCGCAGTCCAGTTCAGCTTCAAGCTCGGGAGCCCAGGGTGACCGCTCCAGCGATGCGTCTTCGTCGGCGGCCAGTCAAAGCAGCGCCAGTAGTAGTTCGACGTCCGGGAGTCAAGGCCAGGCCGCTGACTCGGCGAGTCAGACAGCGGGTGCAGGACCAACCGCCGCACCCACTTCCGGCTCCGGTGCCAGTGATAGCCCAGGCCGCGATGCAGGTTCCCAATCCCGGTTTCCGGGGCAGCAATCCGGCGCCGATGGGAGCCGCGATAGTGCCACCGGGGATCTCAATGATGGGAATCAAGGGTCATCTTCAAGCGGTTTAGGTGGCGCAAGTGGGGATTATAGCTTGGATACGCTGCCAGATGGTGTGTTAAGTGGGGCGGGCGGCGGCCAAAGCGCGGGCGTGATGACCGCTGCAGAACGCGCTGCGGTGCTGGATGACAGGCTCCGCCGAGGTTACGAGACCTTCGACGGCTTCATTCTGAGTGAACGCGAGCGTGCCCAGTCTGAGAGTAATGCCGCCGGAAGTGTTGCCATAGGTGGCAGCGCCGGTGGTGGTGGTGGCAGTAATGAAGGCCAGCCACAAACCCTACCGGAATCCGGTGTGGTTGTGGCCAGTCAACAGGTGTCGACACCGCCGGCGCGGACTGAATCATTCCCGCCTCCCGAGGACATTCCAAGCGGACGCGATGACGACGTGGTGGCCCGCCAACTGAGAGAAGCGGCGATGAGTGAACCAGACCCGGAATTGCGTGAACGGATGTGGGATGAATACAGAAATTACACAGGTTTAAGTGAACCGCAATGAAAATTAAATTGAAGAATCTGTTCGGATTAATCCTGCTGGCGAGTTTTGCCGGCGCCTGTGCAACCCACACGGTTAGGTCCACCAATTACACCCCCATCATTCAAGATACCCAGAATATCCCCGAAGATTTATTGCTCGATGTCGGCATCGCCCTGTTTGATCCCGGCCTCGATGAGATCAAGCGCAGTGAAGAAGAAACCGTGAATCACGAAATTCGAATTGCCGAGTCCCGTTATGCCCCCTATCTGTTGGCGGAAACGCTGCAGCGTTCCGGCAACTGGGGCATAGTCAGATTGATGCCGAACGATGCCAGTCCCATGGACGTACTACTAAAGGGCACGATCTTGCAGTCCAATGGTGAGGTCATGAGTATCCGTGTCGAGGTTGCAGACGCAAGCGGCAAAGAGTGGTATACCAAGGATTACGAGGAAGAGATTAGCCGCTTCAGCTATGACCCCTCGGAGCGACAGAAGAACGATCCATTTCAAGTAATCTACAACCATATTGCCAATGATCTGCTGGTGTACCGGCAGCGCAATGTCTCGGAAGCGGATATCACCAGGATTCGAACCATTTCCGAAATGCTTTTTGCCAAGCGATTTTCGCCAGAGGCATTTAGCGATTACCTGACCCAGAATCGTCGCGGCAACTACCAGCTCTTGTCGCTGCCCGCACAGTCTGACCCATTGCTGGAACGGATTCGTGACATCCGCGAGCGGGACTTCATGTTCATCGACACGGTGCAGGACTATTACGCGACTTACGTACGCCAGATGCGACTGCCATATGACTCCTGGCGTGAGCAAAGCTATCAGGAAACAATCACGCTACGAGAGCTGCGAAATTCAGCGAGACGGCGTTTCATTGCCGGTACCGCGGTGGTGATAGGCGGTTTGGCTGCGGCCACCAATGGCGGCAACTACGCGACACAAACCGGTGGCGCTATTGGTGTCGGTGCCGGAGCCTACCTGATAAAAAGTGGTTTCGACAAACGAGCCGAAGCGAAGATCCACATGGAGGCGCTGGAGGAATTAGGCCAGTCCCTGGAAAATGAGGTGGCGCCGCGGGTGATCAATCTTGAAGATCGCACTATTACGCTGACCGGTTCGGTGGAAGAGCAGTACAGCCAGTGGCGGGAAATCCTCGCAGATCTTTACACTGAGGATATAGGCGAGTTGTAAACCTTAGGTTTTTTAGCAGTGGTTTTTCCCACCCGTAGAATTCAATATGTCAGAAAAAGATCTCGATAAGATAGAGCCCGTCGATTTTGACCTAACAGAAAGTCCCTTATTCTCAAATCAGGCAGCTCAGGTAGTCTCAAACAAGCCATCGGCGAAGGTTTTAATCACCCTCGCCGGCTTGATGCTGGTGGCGCTGTTTGTCATATTTGTGCTTCCCACCGTGGTCACCGAGTATGAGTTACCGTTAGAACGGCGCGCCGACAACATCGCAGATCAAGCCCTCAGCGCGGTGCCGAATCCCGCTACCGCAATCTCCCCATTCGAAGCCGCGCAACGCGCCCTGCAACGTAAGGAAGCGCAGGATGTGCTGGCCGAGTTGCTGGCCAAGCAAGCGGAGTTGGATGGATTGAACGTAGCGCAATGGGCTGAGTCCGACTATGACGAGGCCTTGGAAAAAGCCAGTATTGGGGATGACTACTATCGCACTCAGGATTTCGAGTTGGCGCAGGATTCATATGCTCAGGGCAGAGAGGCCTTGGTCTTGCTGTTGGACTCGGTACCCGTCGTCGTCTCCCGAACCTTGATAGACGCGCAGCAAGCCTTCGAAGCCGGTGACTCCGAGCAGGCGCTCGCCAAATATGATCTGGCATTGTTACTGGATCCCGAAAGCGAGGCAGCTGCTATCGGCTTGCAACGATCGGAGGCGCTGGAGGAGGTTAAGGGCTTGCTCGCGCAGGCAGACGAGCTGTTTGAAAGTGGCGAACTGGAACTGGCACAGGAGGTATATCAGCAAGCGCTCAAGCGGGATAGCTACAACGATCGTGCCCGGGCAAGAGTGAATGAAACGGCTGCGCTCATCACCGAGAACGAGTTTTCAAAAATCATGTCCAGGGGTTATATGCTGCTGGAAAGCGGCGAGCCCGAACAGGCCATTGCAGCTTTTCAGCTAGCAACTGGGTTGGGGATACACGAGGAACAAGCGCTGGCTGCAATCACCCAAACTGAAAACGAGATCGCCAATGCAGAGATTAACCAGATTCGAGGCATCATCACCCAGGCCGAGGGCGACGAACAATGGCAGTTGGCGGTTGACGAGTACGACAAGGTGCTTGCCATCGACGCCAATCTTTTGTTTGCAATCAGTGGCAGAGACTATGCCGGCAAGCGCGCGCGCCTGGATCGTTTGCTGGTAGAAGGCATCGACAATCCCCATCGCTTTTCCGAGGATGCGGTGTTTGAACAAATCCTGGATGTTTACTACACGGGCCGAGCTATAGACCCACCGGGTCCGGTGCTGATTCGGCAGTTGGATGTACTGGAGGGACTGCTGGAGAACTCCCAGATTGCAATCGAAATTCAACTGGTTTCGGACCGGTTTACCGAGGTGACGCTGTTGCGGATCGGCAACCTCGGGAAGTTCGAGCAGCAGTCGATCTCCCTGAAACCCGGTCGCTATGTCGCCGTAGGACGGCGCTCAGGTTATCGCGAAGTTCGCGAGGAATTCACGGTAGGTTTTGGACGGACACCGAGCTCGGTAGTTGTACGTTGCGAAGAACGTGTCGTCGCCACGAACGGGCGTTGATGAGATGTCAACCGACGACGACAACAGCTCGGCAAATGGGTCAATCGATGCCATAGCCCCTGCAACCACAGCTCCTGAAACCATAGTCCCCATTGACTTTGCGCCCCATGTCGACGAAAAGGTACGCTTCACCTACAAATTCAGGTGGCTGCACGTCACCGTCGCGGTGTTTCTGACCATAACCATCACCGCCGCCTGGTTCGTATTGACGGCAAGATCTGTGTCAATCGAAGTTGAGCCCATCACGGCGCAGATTCAGATCGAGGGGGGGGTCAATTTCAAGCTGGGGCAGCGCTACCTGATTCGCACAGGATCCTATGAATTGACGCTGACCAATGCCGGTTATCATGATAGTGAAACCCAGTTGCTGGTCGATCGGGAGTCGGCTCAGACCCATGTTTTTTCCATGCGCAAACTTCCTGGCCGGGTCTCTATCGTCACCTTAAACCTGGATGATGCCAGAGTTCAGATCGATGGCGTGGACATCGGTCTCAGCCCGCTGATAGATATTCCGGTGGAAGCGGGCGACCATCAATTGACGATTTCCAAAGACAGGTATCTGGAACATGGTGAAGCCATCACCATCGAAGGCAGGCAAGTGGAGCAACGCTATCAAGCTTCCCTGCAGCCAGCATGGGCGGTGGTGAGTTTGGTCACATCCCCCAGTGGTGCGGATGTGCTGGTCGATGGAGAGATGATGGGCACCACGCCCCTCGATGCAGAAATTCTCCAGGGCCAACGTGATATTACTCTCAAGCTCTCCGGGCACAAGGCCTGGCAGGAAGACTTCCAGGTCCTCGCCGGGGAGGATTTTTCGGTGCCCCTGGTCGAGCTGGTGCCTGCCGATGGCTTGGTTTTCATTCGTTCCAATCCCTCTGCGGCCAGTGTCACTATCGGTGGTGAATTCAAGGGCCTGACGCCGTTGGAAGTCGCGCTGGCGCCAGAACAGAATCACGAATTAATATTCTTCAAAAATGGTTATCACTCCCAGAAGACATCGGTTCGCACCCAGGCCAACCAGGAACGGGAACTGAGCATCGTATTGGACGCGGTGCTGGCCAGCGTGATCATCATCGCCGAGCCGGTCGATGCAGAGTTGTATGTTAACGGTGAATTCAAGGGCGTCGCCAACCAGACCATTGAGTTAATGGCGGCAAGCCAGCACATAGAAATTCGTAAGCAAGGCTATGTGCCCTACACCACGGAATTCACGTCCCGACCCGGGCTCGATCAGGCCATACGAGTAACGCTCAAGTCTCTGGAGCAGGCTCGAATTGAGCGGATCAAGCCGGTAATAGCAACGGCAGCGGGTCAGTCTTTGAAATTATTCTATGCCGGGGCCTTCACCATGGGAGCTTCTCGCCGTGAGGCTGGACGCCGACCCAATGAGAGTATAAGAGACATTCAGCTTGAACGGCCATTCTATATGGCTTACAACGAAGTAAGTAATTCGCAGTTTAGACTATTCGATAGTGAGCATTCATCGGGAACACTGCAGGGACTAACGTTGGATAACGAGGCGCAACCGGTTGTGCGTGTCTCCTGGACCCAGGCGGCACTATTTAGCAACTGGCTAAGTGACCAGGAATCACTACCCAATTTTTATGAAATACTCGATGGCGAGGTCGTAGGCTTCAATTCGCAAGCTATCGGCTACCGGCTGCCATCTGAAGCGGAGTGGGCCTGGGTCGCACGCACGGACGGCAGTGGCAATCAACTGAAGTATCCCTGGGGCAGCCAGCTGCCGCCACCGGAGAATGCCGGTAACTTTGCAGACGCAACCAGCCAGGCCTATCTGGGCGAAGTCATGTTCGACTACAACGATGGGTTTTTCGGCACCGCACCCATCGGTAGTTTTACTGCCAATCAGTACGAAATATACGACATGGCCGGCAATGTCGCCGAGTGGGTGCATGACTACTACGGTGCAATGGGGGCCATAGGTGGAGTCGATGTAGATCCACTGGGTCCGGTAAACGGCCAGTTTCACACCATCAGGGGATCGAGCTGGGCTCACGGCTCGGTCACCGAATTACGGCTATCGTTTCGAGATTTCGGGGAAGAACCCAGAGACGACGTTGGTTTTCGAATTGCCAGATATCTTGAAGAGTAGCCAGGTAAGGACTAAGGGGAAAGCGGTGGATTCAATTCAGAACAAGACGGTAGCCGCTAGTGATCTGGTGAAAGTTTTGCTATTGACACTGCTGCTACTCTCGCCGCCGTTTATGGCGGCAGAAAACGGTGCGCAGGCGCAAACTGACAATCAGGACCAAGCCAGCGAAGAACTCGAAGATAGCGCTGCGCCGGAGTCCGAAGATACCGGTATAGCAGCACAGGTCAGTAATACGGAGCTCGCGGTGGCAGATGAGGGTGATGAGGTGGACAAGCCCGAAGACGAGGGTGGCTCCAGATTTATCCCAACCGAGCAGATTTCTCAGGATTTAGGGGTTTCGTTTCCCGTCGACATTTAGGCAAAGCAGTACCCGGTAGTCCGGAAAATCAATAGTGTTCTTCAACCAAGCAGGTTCGATATGAAAGAAGGTTTGTTGTCCGACGCTCTTTATCAGCTGGGAGCACTAATTCTTGCGGTGATCGTCGTACATGCGGTGTATGTTGCGGTGATCAGGCCCAATGCCGAGCTGATACAGGAGCAGCAGAATATTGCACAACAAACCGACGAGAATTTCGTTCCCGAACGTTCTATCTATATCATCTTGCGAGATTTCGAGCAGGAAACCTGCATCATCCTGTTGCTTTGGGCGATGGCGATCATCGGCATGAAGACCCAGCAGACCCTGCGTGAACGCACGATATTGGACAGAACGCTGGTGCAGGTGTCTGCCGGTATGAGTATTTTGCCGGAGGACGCGAGGAACTATTCCCGGCCAGTGCAGGCACTGCCGGAGCAAGAGCGTGAACTGCTGTTGCCACGTGCCCTGCTCGCGGGTTTACATCGATTCCAAACCACCCGCAATATTCAGGATGTGGCAGCCACGGTAAAATATACCTGCGAGACCGAAGCCGATCGCATGGAGACCCAAATGACAATCGTGCGTTACATCGCCTGGGCCATCCCGTCTATCGGCTTCCTCGGCACCGTGCGCGGCATCGGCGAGGCACTAGGCCAGGCATACCAGGCAGTAAGCGGAGACATCGTCGGGGTTACGGTGAGCCTGGGTGTGGCATTCAATTCAACCTTCGTGGCCTTGGTAGTCAGTATCTTTCTGATGTTTATATTGAATCAGCTGGTGCTATTGCAGGACAACCTGGTGCTGGATTGTCAGAAATATTGCGACGAAAAAATGATTCAACATTTACAGGTGCCAGAGAAGGATAGCCACGTATGAGTTTGAAGATTATCGAACTGAACGACAGTGGCATCACGGTTGGCGATGAAACCGGCGTAATTACTCGAAGTCCAGGCTTTGCGCTGGCCGTTGGCAATTCCCTGGAGTTGGGAGAAGTGGCGGAGCGACAGGCGCGCCTGCAGCCAACCAACAGCTACAATAAGTACTGGCTTGAACTCAGCATGGAGCCCTTGTCCCATGGCAACGGCATCAGGCATTTCGCGGATATCGCCTATGCCCATCTGTTACATCTGGCCAAGATCGGCGAGATTGACGCAGATGTCATCTTCGCTGTACCCGGAAATTTTACCCGGGTGCAGCTTGCAATATTGCTGGGCCTATCGAAACAGAGTCCGTTCACGCCAGTAGGTGTGGTTGATTCGGCCCTGGTCGCCACGATTGCGAAGGCGCGGTCGCGTTCGGTAATTTACACAGACATCCAATTACACCAGGTGCTGCTGACGAAGCTGGTTATTCAGGACCATCAACTGAAATCAGAATCGGTAATACAGGTTCCCGGGGTTGGTAATCAAAACTTCATGGACTTAATGATGCAGCTGGCAACTGGCTTGTTTATTCAGCAGTGTCGATTCAATCCTCAGCACAATGCGGAATCTGAACAACAACTCTATAACACACTACCGAACTGGTTAAAGCAGGATGATGGCAACCAGAATAGCCTGCTGTTGGAACTTAAAACCAGCACGGCAGTGTACACGGCGAAGATGCCACGGGAGCGCTTGATTAACCATCTCGGTGGCTACTATCAGAAGATTCACAAGCAGATTGCCGCCCTTGCCACGGAGAAGGATACGGACCTGCTGGTGAGTTCGGCGATGGCCGCGCTGCCAGGATTTATTAACACCTTGGGCGATCTGGGCAGCTTACATATTTTGGACCCCCAGACCATCAATAGTGCCTGTCTCGATTACCGTGAGCACATTATCAGCGGCGCCGATGGCATCCATCTTGTGAGTGCGCTGCCCCTGACAGCGGGCCTGGAACAGGCAACTGCCGCCGCCATTGAAACATCGGCGTCGGTAGCCCCTCGGGAGGCGCAAGCCCAGGCACCTGAAAACGAGGTAGGGACTGGCTCTGGGGCTTATGTGATGCCCACCCACGTCCTGTTTGCGGATCGGGCCATTTGCATTACTGCCACCGATAGCATCGAGATTAAGAACCAGCCGCAGTTGAACGGTGCTGCGGCCCCCCTCGATAGCATCGTGCTGTCCCTGTCTGATTTGCCCGGCGGCCTGGGTCGCATCACCGTAGCCGATGACGCGGTTTGGTTTGACAGCGGCAGCCTGGAATTTTTGTTAAATCAAACCCGGGTGTGTGGCAGGCAGAAACTGAGCCTGGGTGACCGAATTACATTTACGGAAAACTCGGAAGAAATTCGATTGATACAGCTTGTATGATTTGGACTGATGGTGAAATAGGCCGGTAAACAATGTCGGGACTTAGAAAGAAGAGACGAGATTCAAACCCCATGAGCCTGGCGTTCCTGGACGTCATGTTTTGTGGCTTCGGCGCGACCATCCTTCTTTTTCTTATCATTGATCACGCCAGTACCGTCAATGCGGTTGAAACCAATCCCGATATCACGGCAGAGGTTAATCTCTTGCAGGAAGAAGTCAGGGATGGCGACCTGGGCCTGGTGCAATTGCGAAATATATTTTCTGACACGAGTTTTGAGATGGTTACGGCCGAAGGACTTGCGCGTCAGATCCAGGAACGGATACAAACTTTTTTGCAGGAATTGGCGGCACTGGAAAGCGATAATCTCGCCACCATAGAAAGCCCAGAGAAGCTTCGCTCCGATATCGAGGCATTAGAAGAAGAGCTGTTGCGCTTGCAAGCCAGCGCCTTCGAACAGGAAGGTAGCAACGTACGCCAATTTCTGGGCGATGGTAATCGACAATATTTGTCCGGTCTCTTTCTCGGTGGCCAGCGCATACTCATCCTGGTGGATAGTTCGTCAAGCATGCTCGATAGCACCTTGGTAAATATCATCCGCACCAGGAATATGGGGAATACACAGAAACGCCGGGCGCCGAAATGGCAACGTGTTGTCAGAATCGTAGACTGGATTAGCACCCAGTTGCCCATCACCAGCCGCTACCAGATCTGGAATTTCAGTAGCGAGACCACGTCGGTGCTACCTGGAACCGAAGATATCTGGCTGGAGGTGGCGGACCGTGATCAGCTGAACGAGGCAATAAGGGCAGTCGAGCGGCTGGTGCCCGATCATGGCACCAACATGGAGCAAGTGTTCCGCGCGGCGGCAAATATGTCGCCGCGGCCCGATAATATTTTTCTAATCACCGACGGCTTGCCGACGCTGAGCGATCGAGGCACGTCCAAGCGCCTGATAACCCCGAGCGAAAGAATGGATCTGTATCAGGATGCGGTGGAAGAACTTCCCCAGGGCGTGCCGGTCAATATTATATTGATGCCATTGGAAGGTGACCCCAGTGCCGCTGCGGCTTTCTGGGAATTAGCGCAATTCTCACAGGGATCATTCATTACACCATCGAAGGATTGGCCATGAGACGCCGGGACCGGGCGACCGAATCTTTTAGCGTATCGTTTCTCGACGTCGCCGCCTGTGGCTTCGGTGCGATGATCATTCTTCTGATCATCACCAAGTCCTCCGCACCCGTCGTCATTGAGTTTAGCGATGTAGAGCCAGAAGGGACTATCAACGAGTTACAGGAACAGCTATTCGCGATTCGAGGCGAGACCACTATTCTTAATCGGGATCTGAATGCCAAGCAGGAACAGCTGTCCGCCATGAAGGACCGTATCGCCCGTCTGCGCCGCGATCTGAACGATGTGCAGGCCCAATATCAGACGTCCAGGCAATTGTCAGATGACACCACCGATGAGATAGGCAGGCTCGCCATCGCCAGGCAGAGCCTGACCGAGGAAATGGAGCGGCTGTTGGCCAACAGCTCGGCACCGGATAACAATGCCATCGGCGGAATACCGGTGGATAGCGAATACATTATTTTCGTTATCGATACCTCTGGCAGTATGTTCAACAACCCAAGCTGGAACAAGATGCTTGGCGTGATTGAAGACACCCTGAATGTCTACCCGGAAGTCAAGGGCATCCAGGTCATGAATGACATGGGCGATTACATGTTTGATAGCTATCGTGGGCAATGGATTCCCGATACTGCCGGTCGACGTCGGCAGATAATATCCACACTGCGAACCTGGAATCCCTACAGCAACAGCAGCCCGGTAGAAGGGGTGACGCGGGCGATTAACACCTTTTACTCTGCGGACAAGAAGATCAGTGTCTATGTTCTCGGTGATGATTTTCAACCTGGAGGGTCTATTCAGCAGGTTTTGCGGACAATCGATCAAATAAATTTAGAAGATGAGAACGGTGATCGACTGGTGAGGATACACGGCATCGGTTTTCCTACAATTTTTGCGGGTCCACGGCGATTCCAACAGAGCGTTTATCGATATTCCAATTTAATGCGGGAGATGACGCAACGAAATGGTGGTACATTTGTAGGTCTGAATGATTTTCGATAGCCCTCGGCAGGCCATCGTGACGGACAAACCTGCCCCCTGGGACCGCGCGATCGTTGATTACTTCGACGCATAAAGAAGAGAATGAGCATGAAAAACACAGGATTAAACCACAGCGTGCTATTACTACTGCTCCTGTTCGGGCTAGGTAGCTGTGGCGTCAGCAATGTTGTCATAGATGGCAGCTTTCCCACCCCGAACATCAACAAGATGCCCATCGCCATCGCCGTGTATTATGACGATGCGCTGAAAGATTTCGCCTATCTTGAATACTCAGAGACGGGCAAGGAAGAATACAACATCGAAAGCGGCAAATCCCATGTGCAGCTATTTAACGTGGTGTTACCGGCGATGTTTGATCGAGTCGTCTTCGTCAACTCAATGGAAGAAGTACCCACACTGGGAGTAGACGCGGTTTTCGCGCCGGCGATAGAAGAGTTTCAGCTGGCCTTGCCAGCGAAAACCAAGCTTGACGTGTTCGAAGTGTGGATTAAATACAATATGCGCTTGCTGACGCCCGACGGAGACTACATCGCGGATTGGGTGCTTACGTCTTATGGAAAGACCCCCACTGAGACGTTCCGTTCCATAGAAGCAGCCATAAATGACGCCGCCGTAGTCGCCTTGAGAGACCTGGCTTCGAGCCTTGCGCTCAGCTTTAACCAGGTTCCGGAAGTGCGGGATTGGCTAAATAGTCGTTAGAGAACAGCTGTGAACTGAGGATTACCATGAATCTGTACTCGCTAAGCAAATTATCAGGAATACGCCGGCTGCTGCTCGCTATGCTCGCGTTGCTGGCCTCTTGCACCAGCACCACGATCGATGAATTTCGGCAGGGAGAGACCGGCATAGGTAGCGCTGAGACTGTGGTCGTACTTGGACGACGACAAGCCAGTGACTACGAAACCCGCGCCGAATTTGTCAGTTGTGTCGGTGAACGCATGGGTCGCGGTGAGAACGCACTGCAAATCGTACCCGAGCAGGAATTCGTCGACGCGATGTTTCCCTGGTTTGAGCCTCGAACTGCACCCTTGCGTACCCGAGATCTTGAGCGCTTGATGGCAGAAAATATGGTCGCCGAGAAAATGCTGGATTTCGGCGTGCGCTATATCGTATGGCTGGATGGTCATACCGAAACCACAGATCGATCAGGCTCTATTTCCTGCACCATTGGGCCAGGAGGAGCAGGCTGTTTCGGTTTCGGTTCGTGGGAAGATGATGCCAACTTCGACGCCAGAATCTGGGATGTCGCATCCATGACCTCGGTCGGTACCATCAGCACGGACGCAACCGGGCAATCCTATTTGCCCGCCCTTATTATTCCAATTCCGCTGATCGCAAGAGTCGAGGCCAATGCCTGCTCTCGACTTGCAGACCAGCTCAAGAGTTTTGTTAACGGCAGCTAGAGGCCGAAGGCTAAACCTGACAAGCGGAAAAGACTCAAAGAAGGACAGGCGGCACTATGCTTAGATTAAATCTGCAAGTTTCGGGCTTTGGGAATCAATTGTTGTCCAATACATCTACTCAAGCCCGGAATTGCGTAAAAGGGGTGGCACGCCTGATGCTGCCGATGGTCCTCTGCGCTGCCGTGGTTTCTTGCGCAATAAATCCTGCGACCGGGGGCGCCAACCTGGTCTTGATGTCGGAGCGTAAGGAAAAGGAAATTGGTCTCGAAGAGCACGAGAAAGTCCTCGACAGTATGCCAATATTCGAAGATGAGCAATTGTTGGCCTATGTACGAGAGGTTGGTAATAACGTCGCCAAGGTGAGCCACAGACCAGATCTCGACTACTACTTTCATATAATCGACAGCCCCGAGATAAACGCCTTCGCTCTACCGGGTGGCTATGTCTACGTGAATCGTGGCCTGCTGACGTTCATGAATTCCGAAGCGGAGTTGGCAGCGGTGTTGGCCCATGAGATAGGTCATATCACCGCAAGACATGCAGTGCAACAGCAGGCCCGAGGCGCGCTGGCTAAAACCGTGGCGACGGTAGGCGGCATCGTGACCGCCGTAGTGACGAACAGTAACTATGTTGGTTCCCAGATTAGTGAAGTGGCTTCAATCTGGGCGCAAACAGGCTTGAGCGGTTTTGGGCGCGAGCATGAGCTTGAAGCTGACGGTTTAGGCGCCCAATACCTGGTCGCAGCCGGTTACGATCCGGCAGCTATGATTGAAGTGATAACCACCTTAAAGAACCAGGAAGATTTCAATCGCAAGGTTTCCAATAACGGCGGCGGTTATCATGGTTTGTTTGCCACTCATCCTCGCAATGACAAACGACTGCAGGAAGCAATTGCTGCGGTAGGTAATCTGTCCGATGGCGCAATTGAGGAAATCGATGAGGCTGTTTTCAGGAAGAAACTCGATGGCCTGATCGTAGGTGCAAGTCAGGCCTCGCGGACAGCCGATGCGCGCAATCGCTACTACCAGAGCTTGCTGGGCTATACCTTGGTATTTCCCGAGGATTGGGAAGTCGCCGAAACAACGACAACGGTGGCAGCTTCCGCCGCAGACACCGGGTCGATCAATATTGAAGTACAAAGGTTGCGAGACAATATAGAGCCACGTGTCTTTATTAGAGACAAACTGGGTATCTCTAACTTGCAAAAGTCTGAGCCGCTATCACAGTATCGATTGATCGGGCATACAGGCATTACCGTTTCCCCTGAGAGTGGGAAGTTGGAACGCATTGCGGTGATTTATCTCGGTCCCAGGGCTTACATATTCAGAGGCATGATTAAAGATGCCAGTGCCGTCGACGAAATTGACGGCCAGTTACTGGCTTCCATTCGTACCTTTAGAGCGATCCAGAATGGCGAGACATTCTCCGGCAACGAGTTAAAAATAAAATATGTTCAGGCCAGCGAATTTTTTGAGTTTCGCATCGTTGCCAGAACCAGCAAGATCGCCAATTATCCGGAAGAAACCCTGAGACTGTTGAATGGCTATTATCCAACAGGCACTCCTGAGTCCGGGGACTGGATCAAACTGGTCGAATAGCTAGTCAGATCGAAAATCCAGGCGGATTAATTACCAGCCTGAACCCAAAACCCACAAAAAGCAGCGCCAGGTCCCACTATCGCGTAAAAACGCCTGTGAGAGCTTGTTTTTGTACAGGGCAAGGTTAAACTTGATAAACCAGTTAACACTGTGAGGATGAACCGCGAGATCTACCCCCGCCGCGGTTGCTAATTGACATGGCTTGCCCTTATGACCTTAGTTGACAAACAGCACAAAAGAACCCCGAAGAAAAATACGCTGTTGGAGATCGGCGATTTTCTCGATGGTTTGCTTGACGACAACAGGATTAATCAAGACGATTACGATCGCGCAATGAGCGATCGTCGCTCAGCAGAAGATCGCGCCAAGCACGTGCTGCATTATCTGGCTGATCTTGGCCTGGATGACAGATTAATGGATGGGCACAAGCTCGAAATCGAAACCCTGACCCTGGCACTGAGCGAACAATGTGGCCAGGAATACTATCGAATCGATCCCCTGAAAATAGACGTGGCTCAAATTACCAAGGTCATGTCCTACGCGTTTACGAAGCGGCATCACATTCTCGCCGTCGAAGTGACGCTCGATACGGTGACTATTGCCAGCGCTGAACCCTATATCGATTCCTGGGAATCTGATTTGGAACACGTGTTGCAGAAAAAAATAGTGCGAGTGGTTTCAAATCCCATAGATATAAAGCGTTTAACCACCGAATTTTATAGCCTGTCCAGCTCGATTAGCCAGGCAACCGATGAATCTTTGCATAGGAAAGGCATCGGTAACCTTGAACAAATGTTGGAGCTGGGAAGCATTAAAGACCCGGAAGCCAACGATCAGCATATCGTTAAGGTCGTTGATTGGATTCTGCAATATGCTTTCGAGCAACGAGCCAGCGACATCCACATTGAGCCGTGTCGAGAGAAGGGTAATATTCGATTCAGGATAGACGGTGTGCTCTATACCGTTTATGCCTTACCCATGCAGGCCTTGAGTGCCGTGACCAGTCGTCTGAAAATTCTCGGCAGGATGAATGTTGCGGAAAAGGGTAAACCCCAGGATGGTCGAATAAAGACCAAGAGTCCTAATGGCAACGAAGTAGAATTGCGGCTTTCAACCCTGCCGACGGCTTTTGGTGAAAAACTGGTGATGCGTATCTTCGATCCTGATGTGTTGTTGAAGCCATTTGAAGAACTGGGGCTAATCAACCAGGACTTGATACGTTGGAAGAAAATCATCCAGAACAATTATGGCATCGTGATTATTACCGGCCCGACAGGAAATGGTAAGACTACCACCCTGTATTCCACGCTTAAATCTTTAGCAACCGAAGAAGTGAACGTCTGCACTATCGAAGATCCCATCGAGATGGTAGTGGACAGCTTCAACCAGATGCAGGTGCAGGAAAACATTGACCTGAATTTTGCCGACGGTGTGAAGGCCTTGCTGAGACAGGATCCCGATATCATCATGATTGGCGAGGTGAGAGATCTTCCCACAGCCGAGATGGCGATACAGGCTGCCCTTACCGGACACCTAGTCTTTACTACGCTGCATACCAACGATGCACCGTCTGCGATTGCCCGGCTTCTCGAATTGGGAGTGCCTCCCTATCTTATCAAGGCGACGGTGATCGGTATTGTCGCGCAACGCCTGATTCGGGTTTTGTATCCGAGCTGCAAGAAGTCGGTTAAAATAGAAGAAGAAGCGTGGGAGGCAATCACTCTGCCATGGAAGGTGAAGTTGCCGAAGAAGGCAGCTGACACGAACGGTTGTCTGGAGTGTCGGGAAACCGGATTCAAGGGTCGCGAAGGCATTTACGAAGTCATGCCATTTACGGAATCCCTACAGAAACTCGCTGACACTAAATCTGATCTGCCGGCACTGCGGAAGCAGGCCTACAAGGAAGGCATGCTGAGTTTAAGATTGAGTGGTGCGCAGAGAGTGGCTGCGGGGGTAACCAGCATTAACGAGGTTCTGAGAGTCACGCCTGCGAACGTAGTCAGCTGAAGTGCGCTCTCGCCCGATCGATTCGACCGGAAACTTCCTTATCGTAGGGCCGTCCTGGGTAGGGGACATGGTGATGGCCCAGTCCCTGTTCATTAGTTTGAAGGCGCAAGAGGGGGATTGTGAAATTACCGTTCTGGCCCCGGAATGGACTCGACCTCTCCTGGACAGGATGCCGCAGGTGGATCACAGTATCGGCTTGCCCGTGGCGCACGGTGAATTGAAGCTAGGCGCGCGCAGAGCGCTGGGTAAATCCCTGCGCAGTAAAAAATTTTCCAGCGCAATCATCCTGCCAAATTCGTTCAAATCGGCGTTGATTCCATTTCACGCAAAAATTCCACGGCGGATAGGCTGGCGTGGAGAGTGGCGCAACCCAATACTGACAGATTGTCGGAAGCTCACCCCGGCGAAGCTTCCCTTGATGACACAGCGCTTTGTGGCTTTGGCCTATCCGGCCCGCAATGAGCCCCCTGCAGACATTCCCAGGCCCGGTTTGACTACGGACCCAGATAGCGTCGATGCTGCACTGCAGACATTCGAATTGGAAACCAACCGGGCGGTATTGGCCATATGTCCCGGTGCCGAATACGGTGCCTCGAAGCAATGGCCGGCAGCGCACTATGCGAAACTCGCTAATGCAATGATGGCCCGCGGCTGGCAGGTCTGGATATTTGGCTCAGCTAACGATGTCGCTATAGCCGCGGAGATTACGCGTGGATTAGATGCCCGGAGTTGGTCAAATCTTGCCGGTAACACCAGCCTGGCTCAGGCCATAGATCTCATGTCGGTGGCTGCGGTCGTGGTCTCAAATGACTCCGGACTGATGCATATCGCCGCCGCGCTGAGCAAACCAGTGGTGGCTATATATGGCTCCACATCGCCGGACTTTACACCCCCCTTGGCTGAAAGGGTAAAATTGCTGGTGTCCGACATAGATTGTTGGCCTTGTTTCAAACGACAATGTCCCTATGGTCACCTGCGTTGCCTGCGGGAATTGGACCCGGTGCGGGTGATCGACGCTGTTGAAGAGATCCACATGCTCCCCGAGTAAAGCAATATGCGAGTACTGATTGTCAAAGTCTCATCGCTTGGAGACATCATTCATACGTTGCCGGCGGTAACAGATGCCCACCGTGCGCGTAAAGATCTGGTCTTCGATTGGGTCGTGGAGGAAAATTTTGCGGAGGTGCCAGGCTGGCATCCAGCGGTCGAAACGGTCATCCCCGTCGCGATTAGACGCTGGCGCAGGAATATCTTCAAAACCTATTTAAACAATGAATTTCGCTCTTTCAAACGCGCATTGCAGGGAGTTCACTATGATCTGGTTATTGATGCCCAGGGCTTAATCAAAAGCGGGCTCATAAGCCGAATTTCCCGGGGTTTAACTATTGGGCTCAGTAATCGAACCATCCGGGAACCGATGGCAACCTTGTTTTATAACAAAGTGTACTCGGTCCCATGGACCGAACACGCGGTGGATAGAGTGCGTCAACTCTTCTCCAGGGCGCTGAACTATCGCTACGACCAGGAGACCATCGATTACGGCATCGATATCAATCGAATTGGAGCAGAAGAAGCCGGGTCATCCGGGAAAAAAGTTGTTTTCCTGCACGGTACGACCTGGAATACCAAGCACTGGCCTGCGGACTACTGGCGTCATCTTGCACATAATGCGGTTGCGGCGGGCTACGAAGTCCTGCTGCCCTGGGGAAACGACAATGAAAGGATAAGAGCGGAGTTTATCGCTGCCGACTCGGATCGAGTCACCATACTCGATCGACAATCCCTCTCCGGCCTGGCCAGGCATATTTTGTTATCGGAGGGTGTGATAGCGGTAGATACGGGACTTGGTCACCTGTCGGCGGCACTGGCCAAGCCCACCCTGTCGCTGTATGGCCCAACCAATCCGGGACTGTCCGGCACCTACGGCAAGCAACAGTTGCACCTTACTTCCGATCTGAAATGTGCCCCCTGTGTAAGGAAAGCCTGTACCTACAATGGGCCCAGGATAACGGATGAGTTTCAGAATAAATCTTTTGCAGTCACTCCACCCTGCTTTTTTTCTCACAAACCTGACATGGTTTGGCAACAATTTGAAAGGCTATTAATCGATTAATGTAATGAAGATTAGCTTTCTCATCTATTCTTACTTTCCTTACGGTGGCCAGCAACGAGATTTTCTCCGTATTATTAACGCCTGTTTAAGCCGTGGCCATGAGATCGATGTCTATACCATGAAATGGCAAGGCGAATTGCCCGAGGCACTGAATCTGATAACCGTGCCAGTCAAGGCGATGAGCAAGACGAAACTGTATCGCTGTTTCACCCAGTGGGTGGAGAAGGCGCTTTCGAGACAAATGCCACATCCGGTATTTGGCTTCAATAAAATGCCATTACTGGACCTGTATTTTGCAGCCGACCCCTGTTTCGCCGAGAAGGCGGACACACAGCGTGGTGCCTATTACAAATATACCCCCCGATACCGACACTTCAAAAATTACGAGAACGCGATCTTCGGTGACAACAGCAAGACCCATGCCTTGATTCTGTCGCCACAACAGCACCAAGCCTTTCTTAAATATTATCCAGATTGTAGTGAGCGCTTACATACCGTGCCACCGGGTATATCTCGCGATCGGATGGTTTCGCGTCGGGATGCTGCAGCCAGGCACCAGTTTCGCGAGGAATTTTCCATCGCTGACGACACAGTTTTGTTATTGCAGATTGGCTCCGGTTTCAGGGTTAAGGGTGTGGATCGGTCCCTGCGTGCATTGGCGTCATTGCCAGTGCGGATGCGACGTAATACCCATTTTATGCTGGTTGGACAGGACAAGCCGCGGCGCTTTGAAAAATTGGCGCGCAGGCTTGGGGTGAGTGAGCAGTTTTCGGTGCTGTCGGGACGGAACGACATTCCCCGTTTTTTGGCAGGGGCGGACCTGTTACTTCATCCAGCCTACGTTGAGAGTGCAGGCTATGTCCTGTTAGAGGCGACTATTGCCGGGCTGCCAGTACTGACGACGGCGAGCTGTGGTTATTCCTTCCATATCGAACAGGCACAATCCGGTGAGGTTTGTAGCGATCCATTTAGTCAGGACGAATTGAATACCCGGCTACTGGCCATGTTGGAATGCCTCGATGTGGCTCCCTGGTCGAAAAATGGCCTGGCGTACGGGAAAAAAGACGAGCTGTACGCACTTCCCGAAGCGGTGGCGGACATTATCGAAGAACTGTTCCTGCCAGAACCTGGGGGTGGATGAGTTCCGATGCGTTATTTAGATGAAAAATTCCAACGGCACTGGGGAGGCTCGGATCCTTTTGTGCAACTGCAGTCGATCGAAGGCAAGGTATATCGGGAAGTTAAAGCAAGAAAAACATTTCGCTTTACCCTGGATGGAGAAAGCTATTTCGCCAAGCTACATTTCGGAGTGGGGTGGCTGGAGATATTCAAGAACCTGATTCAATTCCGCTTGCCGATTTTAGGTGCAGAAAACGAATGGCAGGCAATTAGCAAGTTGCAGACCCTCGGCGTTGCCACCATGCATTTTGTTGCCTATGGCAGTAGCGGGTGGAATCCAGCAGCACGCAAATCTTTTATCATCACGCGAGAGTTAAAAAATATCGACTCACTGGAAGATGTTTGCGCGCACTGGAAAGACAACAAGCCGGTCTATACCTACAAGAGGGGACTCATAAATGAAGTCGCGAGAATCGCTAGAGTCTTACATGGGAACGGCATCTGTCATCGCGATTTCTATCTCTGTCACTTCCTGTTGCACGATAGCGATGGGGCACAGGGCAATAAGCCAAGACTCTCATTGATTGATTTACATCGTGCCCTGATCAAGAAGAATCTCGCCAGGCGTTGGCTGGTCAAGGACATTGCGGGGCTCTATTTCTCGGCTATGGAAATCGGTTTGAGCCGTCGTGATCTATTTCGATTTATCAAGGTCTATGACCAGCTGGATTTGCGTGATTCGCTGGTATCCAAAGAAGGATTTTGGTCTGCTGTAGAGCACAGAGCGAGATCAATGTATCGAAAGCTAGCACCCGTTAACTCAGCCCTATGAATACATTTACCTGCGCAAATCTCATTTCCATGGGGCGGCATATTCCTACTCCCTTTCATGTGTCCGTATCTAAAGATCGGCAGCAGATCGATTTGTGCATCGAATCTATTCTAAGAATCGTGCCGGGAAAGCGTATAGTCGGCTTGTCCCAGTGGCAGAACAGGCAGGTCATAGTCAAGTTGTTTTACCAGTCAGGACGTTGGAAACACAGTCTTCTGGCCGACATCAACGGTGTCAACTTACTGGCTCATTCCCGGATCCCGACACCAAAAATACTTCATCAGGCCACACTAGCTGACAACCGCGGTGCAGTCTTGCTGATTGAGTACTTGGACGAAGGCACTAGCCTGATGTCCCTGTTAGATGAGGCCGTAGCTGATGCCGATCGGCGCAAGCTGCTCGAGATGGCAATCGAGTCTATTGCCAATTGTCACAAAGCTGGAATTTTGCAGAAAGACATTCATTTGGATAATTCCATGTTCTCGAATGGCCGTGTCTATTTGCTCGATGGTGGAGACATTAAGGGGGCCAGGAATGGTATAAAACCTGAAACCAAACTGGCAAATCTGGCTATGTTCTTCGCGCAGTTTCCGGTCACCATGGATCACAATATTGGGGCATTACTTCGACATTACCTGGCGCAGGGGGTAGATGTTGCCGCAGACTTGGTTGACGGTTTCGATCGCCGATTGAAGGAGGCGCGGAGTAATCGGCTCGCCAGGTATGAACGCAAGCTGTTTCGTTCAACCACCGCTATTCGCTGCGTGCAGACGTCGACAAAATTTCTGGTTTATGATCGCAACATGCATTCACATGAATTTGGTTTGTTCGTGAAGAACCCTGACACCTTCATAGAGCGCGGCAAAATCTTGAAAAATGGGAATTCGGCGACTGTTGTGGAAGTGTCCATAGCTGGCCGGGTTTACGTATTGAAGCGCTACAACATCAAGAAATTTGCCCATGGACTGCGTAGTCTATTTAAGTCGGGCCGGGCGTACAACTCCTGGCGTAACGCGTTGGTATTGAAAATGCTGGGCGTCGCCACTCCCCACCCCTATGTATTCATGGAGCACAGAGTACTATGGATATTTCGAAGAAGGTCTTATTTCCTGTGCGAGCGCATTGAAGCCGAGCATCTCACTACAAATTTTGAAAGCGCGGCGACGGACAAGATAGGCTCCGACGAGCTATTGGCTGCATTCCAACGGTTACTCGAAATCATGAATGATTATAAAATCAGCCATGGTGACATGAAGGCAAGCAATTTTATTTACGCGAATAAGCTCCTGTATGTGCTGGATCTGGATTTGATGCAACGGCATAAAACGGCGCTTCGCTTTCACAACAGATTTGCGAAAGATCTCGCTCGATTTCGCAAGAACTGGATAGGCACCAGGCTCGAGGCACCCGTCGAGCAATTGATTGAAAAAATGGAGGCCTCGAGGGGCAAGCGGGCGAAGGTCAGGTAGAGCATGGCGACAATCACTTTAGGACTGGCAGGCGCGATCGGGCATGATCCAGCCGCGGCATTATTCATCGATGGTGACCTGGTTGCGGCGGTGGAAGAAGAAAGACTATTGCGTCGAAAACACGCGAAGGGTGAATCACCCTATTACTCGGCCCGTCAATGCATGCAGATTGCCGGAGTGAAACCGTCGCAGATCGATCGCATCGCAATTCCCTACGCACCGATTTCACTTCTGAATAAAGCACGATGGCATTACGCCTATCGTCACTGGTACGCACCGGATCGGAGTATCGATGGTCTGCTAAATGGCAATCGGAGATACCGACGTTATCGCAAGGACCTGGACAAACTACTGGAGAGATTGCAGATACCCGTTTCCAAGGCTCAAATCGTTCCAGTCGAGCATCAATTAGCGCACGCTAGTAGCTGCTATCACCTCAATGAAAGCGATCAGAAAACCGCCATTTTTTGCAATGACTCGAAGGGGGAATATTCCAATGTTTTTCTTGGTTACGGTGAGAATGGAAATATCACTCGCCTGAAAGAATTCTATAATCCAGATTCCCTCTGTGGCATGTACGCCGCAATGACAGACTATCTTGGTTTCGAAATATTGGATGGCGAGTTCAAGGTGATGGGTATCTCCCCCTTCGGCGACGCCTCCAAGTATGACCTTTCGCCACTTGCCTTTTTCAACGGAAAACAATTCAAGGTGAGAAACAAGTTAATAGGCACGGTCGGCCTGCGCCGTTACAAAGCCAAGTCGAAGGGGCATTACTTCAGTCAGAAATTACTGGACATGCTGGGACCGCGTCGAGTCGGCAACTTGACCGACGACCCCTATGTCCACTACGCGGCGGCAATACAAAAATTGTACGAAGATATTGCTGTTGGTCTGGTAACGCATTATCTGTCAGAAATATTGCAGGATACCGGCATACTGGCAGTTGCGGGCACCGGCTCGATGAACATCAGGCTTAACCGGCGTCTGAAGGCACTGCCGATGGTAAAACAATTGATTGTGCATCCGGCCTGCAGCGACTCCGGCACCGCGATCGGTGCTGCTGCATATGCGATTCGAGAGACAAGAGTCAGATTGAAACCGATATCGAGTATGTTTCTCGGACCGTCATATTCCAGTGAGGAGTGTATCGAGGCGTGTAAAGTGAATCGTGGCAAACCCGCTTGGAAAATTTTGAAAGATCGACACGCAGACGCAGCCGAGTTGCTAAACCGCGGTGAGCTGGTGGCCTGGTTTCAAGGGCGTATGGAATTCGGTGCGCGCGCACTGGGAAACAGAAGCATTCTGGCCAATCCCACCACAGAAGGAATTGCAGATATCATCAATCGGCAGGTTAAATTCCGGGAAAAGTGGCGCCCGTTTTCACCCATTGTTCTGGACAGCGTTGCGGCTGAATTTTCAGAAGACGGGTTTAGTGACGAATATATGTGTATCGGTGTCACGGTAAGCAAAGACTGGCAGGAAAAGTATCCGGTTATTTCCTATGCCGACGGCAGTACCCGTGCGCAGATTGTGCGGGCCGAAACCAATCCTTCCTTGCATAATCTGCTGAGTCATTTTCATGAACAGTCGGGGCATGGCTTGTTGATTAATACCGCGCTCAGCCGCCCCGGCGAGGCTCTGGTGTGCAACCCGGATGATGCGATCAGCATGTTTATGGGAACCGATCTCAAGTACATGATTCTGGAAAACCTGCTGGTTACCAAACGAGAAGAGTCAGAGACCTGGTAGTAACCACGTTCTTAGGGCATCACTGCATTGTTCAGAGCTGCCCTAACAGGCTGTTGAAAAACTCTCAGCCGGCACAATACTGCGTTAAGATATGGCTCAAAATGCTCATTTACACCGTGTAAACTCCGCTTTCTCGCCAGATCTTGCCTTGTCTTGCACTCGACTGAGTGCTTTTCAACAGCCTGCTAAGGCGGTGGGCCCTGGATGCGCCGATAAATAGCAATACGTCGCCTGTCCGCATTGGAAAATGCAATCTCCAGTTCGAGAATGTTGGCGATGTCATCACTGGCCAGCAGCTGTTCCATCTCATAGCGCAACTCGACGGCGATCAAATCACCTTCAGCCGTGTCGAGAATATCAATCGCTGTAAGATTGAACAGGATTTTATCGTAATCCTCAATCTTGCCACTGTTGTAGGCCAGAGCATGGCTGTTAGTCACTAGTCCGCCGGGAGTTTCCCTTTGCTGGACTATCCAGTCAATTGCGTCGTCAATGTAATCTTTGGGTCTTCCGAAGCTGTAGTAGGAATCTATCGCGCAGTAAGTAACGAACAGCACGACAAAGATCTTCAAATAATTCTGGCGATCCTGTCTGACATTCTTCAGCTGCCGAAAAAGAATCAGGGGAATAAATAGTCCAAGGAGTATGCACATCAAAATCGTATAACGGCTGGTAAGATAACGAGTGACAAGAACGAAGGTGAAAAGAATCAGGAGATTCACCAGCAAGTAAAAGACGATGGGCAGTGCGATGTGTCTATCTAGACGTAGCTTCCTCCCAAAAAAGCCATAGATGAGAACAGTAAGGTAGGGGCCGCCGATGCCGCTTACCAGCTTCGCGAAAAGCATCGCTGTCAATCCAGCCACCATAAACAAGGCGATGTACTGTTGGGAATACGCCGCCGCATGCTCGTTAAACAGGGCCCGGCCAATTTCATAGGAGTCTGCCGCGTCTGGACTAAACAAATCGATCAGAAATGGCCTGTAGACAGATACGAATTCCATAAACAATTGCTGAATATTCAGTCCAAGCAGCAGCAGCAGAATGATGCCGGCGACTGCTGTGGCGCCGATGATCTGAAAGAGTTTAAGGAAACGATTGCGACGCTGATGCATTTCGAATCTATGATCCAGCAGGAGTGCAAAAGGTGTCATCAGCAGGTAGACAATCGCTTCGACACGTAACATCGTTGCCACTATCAGGGCAGCACAAAACCCCAGTCCATACTTTAAGGCGGGCTGCTTCATGTAGAGCAAGAACTGCCATAGTGCGAAAACCGAAAATGCCCAGAAGCCAACATCTCGAATAACAAAATAGCGATACTCATTTAGTTCTGGATAGACGAGTATGCTCACGGCGGCAAAAGCGAGCAAGGATTCTGAATCGTCTATTTCCTTAACGATGCTAATAAAGGCAAATACCAGGAGTGCAAAAAACAAGGCATTGACAAGGTAGGCGGCGGTGAAAAGCTGGATACCGAGAAGCCCAAGCAGGGAAATTAGAATCGAGTAGCTAGCCCATGAATAGTGTTGAAAGGCCGCGGAAAAACCGTCGGTACCAAATATTTCAGCGGTTCTGATGTAAGCATAGGCATCGTCATTGACGTGTTGCGGAACCAGGATTGTAAAAGTCGAGATAAGCAGGCTGGCGAGTACTGCGTAGATTCGGATGTCGACTTGGCGCCAGTTGAAATTCATCAAAGGTTCCTTAATAAGGCCTGGCCGCTTTGCCGGCAGCCTGGGTTTTAAAGCGTTTGTGCAACCACAGGTACTGGTCTGGCTGTTTTCGGATGGCCCCTTCAATAAGCTGGTTGATGGTGGAGGCGTCGGCTACCTCATCACCACTGGGGTAGTTTTCCAGCTGTTTGCCAAAATACAGATGATAACCTGAGTTATCTTCATTTCGATAATGGCTACAGAATATCACCGGCGAATTGTTAACTTTTGCAAACCTGGCCGTGGCTGTGATAGTGGCGGCGGGGTGACCAAAAAACGGAACAAACACCGAGTACTTGGCACCATAGTCCTGGTCTGGCGCATACCAAAGTATGTGGCCAGATTTCAAACTACGCATCGCTCCCCGCACATTTTTGCGATCGAAAATCCGGTCGCAGAATCGCAGCCTGCCATTCATCATGGCGGCATCAAACAGAGGATTCTTGTTGGGACGAAACGTTGCGTCTATATCCTTGAACATGCTGATCATCAGCCCGCCAAAATCCAGAGTCGAAAAATGTGCACACAGAAGTAGTACACCCCTGCCCTCGGCAAGGGCGAGTTCAATATTCTCCAAACCCGAAACCTTGACCATGGGACGGAAAGCCTCCGGATCTCCAAACCATGCCATTGCGGTCTCCACCAGGCCAATACCGTTTGAGGAGAAGGTTTTCTTCACCAGTTTGTGGTGTTCTGATTGTGATAATTCTGGGAAACATAGCTTGAGGTTAACTTCACACACGTGTCGTCGCTCCCTCGCCAGATAATACGCTAGTGAGCCCAGTAGCCTGCCGAGCATGAGCTGAAAGGCATAAGGCAGACGTGCGACAAGCCACATTAGAAACAGGCCAATCCAGGTAAGCCAGTAACGCGGCGCCGTGAATTGGCGCAAGGGAATCAATCGCTGAGAATCGTCAGACATGGAACCAGGAACCCATCTTGATCGACGCTTGCTCTGAAGGCCAGAGATATTGTGTACTTGATCAGAGGCTCCCCAGGCAGTTGTTCGCTCGTAGTTTACACGTAGTAAATGAGCATTTTGAGCCTTATCTTAACGCAGTATCGTGCCGGCTGAGAGTTTTTCAACAGCCTGCTAGGGACAGTTCATGCGAATCTACTCACACGAAGCTCTGTGTTATGATCTTCCGTCATGGAATTATCGATAAGACCCTACGCGGAGAGCGCCTAATGAAACTGGAAATGCCTCCATTCCAGCGGGCCAAACTCCTGGTGGTGGGTGATGTGATGCTGGATAGATATTGGCACGGAGAAGCCTACCGGGTGTCCCCGGAAGCGCCCGTTCCCGTTGTCCGGGTGGGCAACATGGAAGACCGGCCCGGCGGTGCCGGCAACGTGGCACTCAACATTGCCGCGCTCGGTAGTGCCGCCACTCTGGTGGGAGTCGTCGGTAACGATGTAGCCGGCAAGGAACTGGGTTCAAGGCTGAATGCGGCCGGCGTCTACTGCGAATTTCTGTACTCGTCCGACAAACCTACCATCACCAAATTGCGAGTAATCAGCCAGCACCAGCAACTCATTCGGCTGGATTTTGAGCAGCAGTTTCAAGCCCAGGATATTGTCGGTTTGAATGAGAAAGTTGCGTCTTTGATTACCAATGCCCAGGTCCTGGTGCTGTCAGATTACGGCAAGGGCGCGTTGCAGGACATTCCTGTAATTATTGACCTCGCACGCAAGCAAGAGATTCCAGTCATCGTCGATCCCAAGGGTTCCAATTTCCAAAAATACCGTGGCGCCACCGTGATTACACCGAACTTGATTGAGTTCGAATCGGTAGTCGGTCATTGCAGTAATGAGGATGATTTGGTCAACAAGGGCTTGCAGGTCTTGTCAGATCTGAATTTGCAGGCTTTGCTGATCACACGTGGTGAAGCGGGCTTGACCCTGATCCGTCCCGATTCACCCGAGCTGCACCTGCCGGCACGAGCCCAGGAAGTATTCGATGTGACCGGTGCCGGCGATACCGTGATATCCGTCCTGGCTTCGGCTCTGGCAGCGGGAGATGGCCTTGCCGATGCCACTGCACTGGCGAATCTAGCCGCCGGACTGGTAGTTGGGAAATTGGGTACTGCCGCCATCAGCGGCCCAGAACTGCGGCGCGCTATATTGGCCGAAACGAATTCGGGTCGAGGCGTTATGACCGCAGAACAACTTCAGATCGCAGTGCAAGATGCCAAGGAGCATGGTGAGAAGATTGTCTTTACCAATGGCTGCTTCGACATTATTCATGCCGGGCATGTAGGGTATCTAGCGGAGGCAAAGCGACTGGGAGATCGGCTTGTGGTTGCAATCAACGACGATGATTCTGTACGTAGGTTAAAAGGGGCAGGTCGCCCAATTAACCCGGTTGAGCGACGCATGGCGGTGCTGGCAGGATTGGAAGCCGTAGACTGGGTGGTCAGTTTTTCCGATGATACGCCCGAACCATTATTGAAAGCGCTGAAGCCTGATATATTGGTGAAGGGCGGTGACTACACATTGGAGCAGGTGATTGGCGGTGACTTTGTGCATTCCTACGATGGTGAAGTCAAAGCTCTGGAATTTCTGGATAATTGCTCGACTTCTGCGATTATGGAGAAGCTGAAAGAAGTAGGTGATTGACTAGGGCATCACTGTATTATTCAGAGGTGCCCTAGCTCCCTAATCAGGCGAGCGCTCTTACCACAGACTCGACATTCTCTCGCAGGTGCTCCGGGCTGATAGTCCCCACGATCACGCTACTCACACCAGCGGGGGTGAGGGCGAATATCAAATTATTCTCAATCGAATTCTCTCCGGCGGTAGCGACGTGGCCGCTGTTGAGAGCCTTCTTGATCAGCACTCCCTTATTCAGAGAATTTGCATAACGAATTACTTCGGCATCATCCGTAGTAGACGGATTGTAGGTAACCATGACGAGGTCGCTGAGCTCCACTGCTTTTAGTCCACCGTCCAGAGACTTCGTTGACATGCCCACCGCTCGAATCAGCCCCTTCTCCTTAAGATCCATCAGGGTTGGCAGACACGCGGTGGATTCGATGATGTGCATGTCATTACCATCAGAATGTACCAGTACAATATCCAGATAGTCGGTATTCAGATTTCGCAGGCTGCGTTCGACACTATGCCGTACATGTGTTTCGGAAAAATCATAGTAGGATTTGCCGTTGAGAAACTCCTCGCCGACCTTGGTGCAGATCACCCAATCCTGGCGGTCAGTCAGTAGCCTGCCGAGACGCTGCTCACTACTGCCGTACGCGGGAGCGGTATCCAGCAAATTGATACCCAGGCTCCTCGCCTGATCCAGCATCGCAACGAGTTCCTGATCCGAAGGCAAAGAAAAAGTAGCAGGATATTTTACTTCCTGGTTACGGCCAAATTTCACAGTACCCAAACCCAAAACCGAGACGTCGATGCCAGATGGGCCCAATTGTCGCTTCGTTAAGCTCACTATGCATTAGTTCCAGACGGCAGTGGCAATCTTTGGCTGACCCAGTAGTTTATTCAGCTCCACTGTGTTGTCTTTCGCCATCGGTGTAATTGATTTTGCAGCCAGATGCTCAATGAGTTTATCGGCCAGGGATGGCGTAAGGGTTAGCTTGGTGGGCCACGCCACCAGTACGTTAGCTTCCTCGATATACAGAGCATGATCGGGACGAAACTTATTGCCGAGTTTCGCTTCCGCCCGATTAATGGTGAAGCACCCCCATTGCGCATCGCTCAGGTCCAGCCAGGGGAACAACTCCTGCACTAGCGCAGTTGCGGCCGTCACTTGTTCTGCGGCATTTCTCTCGACGCCGGTTTCCGCCAGTTCGCCACCCAGATACCAAACCGTAGATCCGTCCACTGCGGCGTGAGAAGTAATGGTTAGTTTGGGAGTGAGACTGAAGCTGTCGCCGATGCAGTGTACATACAGGGCAGGTAGTCCGGATTTTTTCACATAGACCATATGTAATGGTCGGACCTGAGATCGGGGCTTTAGCAACCCTGCCCGGGAAACTAGCCCTTTGTTGCCTTCACCGGCACAGAATATGAATTGCCGGGATTCGATACGCAAGGAATCATCGCCGTTGCTTACAGTGAGATGGTCGATGTCGCCCTTGCCGTTTCTGTAAAACACGAGAGATTCTGCATCGATGCGATAGATGTGGTGTTCCTGCTTGCGAACGAGTTCGGCGAGCAGTGATTCGGTGTCTATGACAAAATCTGGCAATTGGTACAGTGTGCCGGCCACCGTGGCCCGCTTGAAAAATTCTGGATAGGCGGATTTATCTACCGCTTGTACTCGACCACGAAGACTTTTGCTGCCAAGAAAGGTTTTGAGTCTGGATCTAAATCCTGCTTCGGACCACATATAGTAGTGTTCACTGCGCAGGCAACACCCCCGCAAATCGATATCGCCTTCTCCCTGCAAGCACTGGCGCCAGCGTGCGGGCATGTCGGCGATAGCCTCGGCGGTAGCGCTGAATGATCCGCTCAGGGCATACTTGAGACCGCCGTGGATAATTCCCTGGGAGGCAATAGTTTGACCGCCACCGAGGGTATGGGCCTCTAACAAAATGGCGTGAAAACCTTGCTTGCGCAATCGGTTCAGCAGCCACAAACCGGCCACGCCACCGCCAAAGATGACGATGTCGGTTGAATACGTGGATGTCATTAGTTACCTTATCATTAGTTACGTTAACCCACTGCTTCAAGCCGGGATTGGTACGCCTTTTCTTATCTCTGCTTCCTGTTCTCGCTCCAGGGATGAATGGGAAACGAAGAAATGAAGAAAAGAGTATATCGGCTTAAAGTTTGATTTCCCAACTACAGCCCAGGCCAAGAGGCAGCCCGACAGCTCTCATGTATCGATTCGTTTATAGCTTGCTTTTTTATCTCGCAGTGCCCTTCATCCTATTCAAACTGCTCTGGAGATCGCTCAAGGCGCCAGCGTATAGACGCAGATGGGCTGAACGCTTTGCCCTGGCTTCGATGCCTGAGGGCTTTGATGCATCGAAGCAAACCATCTGGATTCATGCAGTCTCAGTGGGCGAGACCGTAGCGTCTGTGCCGTTGGTGCGTCAGTTACGGCAGGCATATCCCTCTACGCAGATAATGATTACTACCATGACACCCACCGGCTCGGACCGAGTTGCAGCGCTGTTTGGCGACAGCGTCTATCACCAGTACATTCCCTATGACTTGCCCGCCGCCATCGGTAGATTTATCGATGCGCTGCGGCCGGTGATGTTGATCCTGATGGAGACCGAGCTGTGGCCTAACATCATCCACCATTGTCATCGTCAGGGAGTCAGGATAGTTTTGGGGAACGCCAGGCTCTCGGCAAGATCGGCCAGCGCCTACAGAAAAATCTCGAGACTAAGCAAACCCATGCTCTCTGAGATCGATTGCATCGCGGCCCAGTCGCCGGCCGATGCCCACCGCTTTATTGAACTTGGAGCAACGCCGGAAGCAGTTGAAGTAACTGGCAGTCTGAAATTCAACGTGGAGATTGACGAGTCGGGATTGCCTCCCGGATCGATATTTCAATTCCTCAAGGAGTCAGGCCGGACGGTGTTGATTGCGGCAAGCACGCGGGATTCAGAGGAAGGCAAAGTCCTCGCGGCGTTCGCACAATGCCTGCAGTCTGATGCGTCGATGTTGCTGCTATTGGTACCGCGACATCCTGAGCGCTTCGATAACGTGGTCAATCTCTGCCAGCAAAAAGGATTCACAGTGGTTCGGCGTAGCCAACTGAAATCAATCCAAGCCTCGGTGCAGGATACAACCCAAATCGTCGTCGGTGATTCCATGGGGGAGATGCAGAGCTACTATCGATGCGCAGATATCGCATTTGTAGGTGGTAGCCTGGTTGATACCGGTTGTCAGAATGTGCTGGAACCTGCCGCCCTGGGCATACCGGTAGTGGTGGGGCCCTCGCAATATAATTTTGCCAGCATCTGCTCCCAACTCGAAGAGGCTGGCGCCCTCAGAACCGTTGCAGACGAAACTGAACTGGCCAGGTTTCTGATAGAGTTGAATGGCGATGAGGCTGAGCAGGAGCGCATGGGGGCTGCGGGGGAAAAACTGGTGCGAGCGAATCAGGGTGCGCTTCCCGCGATGATGAAGATCGTTCAGTCGGCAATCGGGTAAAACAAGGGTGCCGGTAATCGTCTACCTGTCTCTGCTAATTTTTGTCCGACTCGGGGCGTGTAGGCTGGCATAGCTTCAAGGCGCTTCACTGCCTGGTCAAATTTTCGACGCCTTGTTCGGTAACACGAACATTGTCTTCCACCCGAATTCCGCCGCAGGGATAGAGTGCATCTACGAGTTCCCAGTTAATAAATTTCCCCCTGGCCTGATTCCGCTCTGCCTCGAGTAGCAGCGGAATGAAATAGAGACCCGGTTCCACGGTAAACACCATATTTTCCTCCATGATACGGGTGTTTCGCAGTGCCGGTGAATGCTCGGCGGGTGGCGAGCTACCGCCTGCGATATCTTTCTGTTGACCACCCACATCATGCACCTGTATGCCCAGCAAATGACCGACGCCATGGGGCATAAAAAGTTGGGGTATATTTTGATCTATTAGCGCGGCCGGTGGCTGCTTGCACAGATCATGTTCGATCAAGAGATCCGCTACGCCAGCCAGGGCCGCGTCGTGCAAGTCCTGATAGGCCATGCCTGGCTTGATCCGGCATACCAGTTCCTGTTCCAGTTTTTCCATACCCGTTAACAGGGATTTGAACACCGTGTTTGCCGTCTCCTTTATCGATGTGCGGGTAATGTCCGAGCCATAGCCATTTACCCGGCAGCCAGCATCGATGAGCAAAACCTGGCTCGCTTGCGCACAATCACGACGCTTGTGCTGATAGTGCAGGATGGCGGATTTCTCATCCAGGGCGACGATATTGGTATAAGGGCTTTGCTCTTCCAATATGCCACAGGCGTTTAGAAACGCCATGTGGATGTCGTACTCACTACCGCCAAGCAGAAAACTCTCCCGCGCGGCGGCATGACCAAGCAGGCCGGCTCGATTGGCCTCTCGCAGCTGTTCCAGTTCATAATCGGTCTTGATCGCCCGTTGAAAATCCAGATAAGCCAGCAGTGCATCAGGATTGATCAAATCTGTATGGATGCCAATCGAGCTGGCGAATTCCGTCTCGGCTCCAAGGTAGGTGATTCGAGCGTTGGGCAGGTGTTTGCCAAGCTCACCTGCCGATGTCAGCCTGATAATTTTAAATTGCTCGTCCCAGCTGCTCTCGGTCATAATCGTTTGCTCGTACCAGAAATCCTGCGGCACCACCTGAAAGTAGATGGCTTGCTGCGTGGGTGCGATGTAGACGAACTGATCGGGTCTGTTGAGGGGCAACCAATGCAGGAAATGCCCATAAGCCTGGAATGGAATAATGCGATCGTCAGCAAAATAACGACTCTCGCTACCGCTGTGAATCAACACGCCCTCTATACCCATGGCGCCGTTCTCGCTATTCACATGGATCAGGCTGGATTCGTAGTTGCGCCTGAGCTCGGCGATGTGATCGCCATAGCTCTTGGACAAATCGTTGGAAGAGTTGTTTGATTTCACGGGGCCTGCCTTAATACTTGCTGTCTTTTGCTGACTAAATATCGGCAATGGAATTATACTTCGAATCGCAGAATACGAACACTAATTGGAACTGGCAAAGACAGTAGAGGGGGAAGCCATGGACTATTGCTTAAGGGGAGTAACTTATGTCTGATATTGCTGTATACATGATCGCGAATCTCGTCGTCGAAGACGCCGCTGAGTACCGGAAATATGAGCAGGGGTTTTTCCCCATCCTGAAACGCTTCGGTGGTGAATTTATCACCTTCGACGATAAACACGAAACCCTGGAAGGCACCGACCCCCTGGAGGGCCGGGTCATCCTGTTCAAGTTTCCTTCCGAGCAGGCGGCGAAAGACTGGTACGCCGATGAGGACTATCAGGCACTGTCGGAGTTTCGCCGAGCCGGCACCATCTTAAAGAGCCTGACCCTGGTGCATGGTCTGCCACCACGCCAAAAACAAGAGGAATCGACATGATTAGATCTACAACTCCAACATTGCAGGGTCGTGAAATCACCGAATATCTCGGTATCGTGGTGGGAGAGGCTATTCTTGGTGCCAATATCTTCAAGGATATCTTCGGTGCTATTCGGGACATCGTCGGCGGCCGCGCCGGTGCTTACGAAGAAGAAATGGGTAGGGCCCGCGATATTGCCTTCCAGGAAATATAGAGGACGAAGCCAGAGCTCTCGGAGCCAATGCCATCGTCGGCATCGATCTGGATTATGAGGTATTGGGTGCCAAGAATGGCATGATAATGGTAAGTGTTAGTGGCACCGCCGTTCGGATCAAATGAGTCTCTTTGGGTTTTTTCCAGAAAAAGGTTCGGAGCTTATAGGTCGTAATCGTAACCAGCAGCAGATAACTGCAGCATCGTACCGTCCGGATCGGCGACAAAAACACTCGTACTGGCATTTCGTACTTGAGCATAACCTGCATTTTTCAATTCTGCTTCTACTCGGTCGGCATCAAAATTATCAATGCCTATTGCAAAATGATCAATGTCACCTTTTTGGGGATTTTGTTTAACACCGCAGTTTGAGGATGACAGCGGGCACAGACTAATAAACCCACCACCGGGAAAATCTAGCGCATAACCGGCGCCAACAACTTTTCGGACTGGCGGCAGCCCTAGTACGCCAGTGTAGAACGCTTCAGAGCGAGATAGATCCTCAACTCGAATGTTTACGTGATTCAGTGAGCGAGCGCGAAACAGACTGGTTTGCGCCTGCAAGTGATTGGGAGCGGTTAGAAAAGCAATGGCACCGAGAAGTACACGACGAGTCAGCTTGCCGGACTCATATTGTGATACCAGTTCACTAATTGACTCTTTCATCAGCTTATCCTGCGGGTTCTCTAGTTTTCGATATAATCATAACGAATGAAATGGACTCCCCCTACCTGACGGCATCGCAATGTGCCAAAGTGAGAGTGTTAACAACACACTTAAGATAAGAGGAGTCCGTTATGGATATTACAACGATAGGTATCGATTTGGCCAAGAATTCATTCAGTTTGGTAGGCATGAACAAGCACGGCAAAGTGCTGGTGCGTAAAACCCTCAGTCGTAAGAAATTACTTCCTTTCATTGCTCAATGCCCACCCTGTCTAATCGGTATGGAAGCCTGCTCTGGTGCTCACCACTGGGGCAGGGAGTTTAGTAAACTCGGGCACCGTGTTGGCATCATTGCCGTCAAATTCATAGCACCATACCGCAGAGGGGATAAGAATGACAACAATGATGCCGAAGCGATTTGTGAGGCAGTTTTACGGCCCAATATCTGGTTTGTCCCGATAAAGACCCCGGATCAACAGGCGGTGCTTTGTATCCACCGGGTACGCCAGGGCTTGGTACGTGACAGAACCCGTATGATGAATCAGTTGCGAGGCCTGTTGTCAGAGTTTGGCATCGTAATGCCCAGAGGCCGCTATCTTGCACAGTCTGCCATTGGTGGCATTCTTGAAGATGCTGAGAATGGTTTGCCCATGATGGCCAGAGGGATCATTGATGATTTGTGGCAGCGTATTAAACAGGCCAATGAACACATCAATGGCTATGATCGGGAGTTGTCACAGTTGGTGAAAGCCAACCCAGTCGCCCGGCAGATAATGACTATTCCTGGAGTGGGAGATCAAACAGCCAGCGGTGTTGTGGCCAGCGTACCAGATCCACGGATGTTCAGAAACAGCCGCCAGTTTTCGGCTTGGTTAGGATTAGTTCCCCGGCAATACACCACGGGTGGCAAGATCAAATTGGGCCGAATCACCAAGCGGGGTGATCAGTACTTGCGAACCTGCCTTGTGCATGGAGTCAGGGCGGTGGTTGCCAATTTACGAGATAAACAAGATAGGGTTAGCTGCTGGATTAGAGCCCTTATTGCGCGTCGCGGTTATTTACGGGCTGTTGTAGCACTGGCTGCCAGAAATGCACGGTTAATCTGGACGCTGATGATGAAACAGGAAGACTATCGGGCTATGCCAGCCACAAACAGATAGTAACCAAGAACAATTGATCTCAGTTTAATCGAGTAACTGTTTACAAGAGGTACCCACCGAGTCCTGCGAAGGCGGTAGATGACAAACAGGTCAGACCGAGGAAATCAAAGCCTGGTATTAAAAGTGATCGATAAGATCGTTTAACGAATGAGGCAGATTTCTCTAGCGAATATTCATCTAGGTCCGGGTTAATAAAACAACTCATTAGAAGACCGAATGTAGAGCTGCAGTCTTTACCTTAAGGTCAAATACAGTCCGAGCTTGACACTTGGGGGAGTCCATGTAGCTTTTAATAAAGAGTGCGCGAAGCGCATCTCCTTGATTTGTTTGTTATGTTCCGCTTCCTCGCTACCAGGATGAACTACTGCCGATTGGCATAGCTTTTGTTCTACTTATACTCCGGGGGGCCGGTATATATTTCCCTGTTTAAAATTTAGTACTCTCCGTATACCAACTCGCCTTCCAATAGGGTTGCCAACACTTTCGCGTTGGAAATCTGCGCCGTTGGAATATCGAATAAATTGTCACTGAGTATTATCAGGTCTGCGTATTTACCCACCTCCACCGAGCCGGTGTCGTCGTCGAGAAAGTTGGTATAGGCAGCTTCAATGGTATAGCCGGCGATGGCGGCGTCCAGCGAGATACGCTGCTCGGGCATGAATACCGGGGCAGTTGTGTCCTCCGGATCTTGTCGCCTGACCGCCACTTCGATACCCAGCAGTGGATCAGCGGTGGATACGGACCAGTCGCTGCCAAAGGCCACCCGGGCCCCGGTAGCGAGAACTTCAGCGATGGGAAACATGGTCTTCATGCGCTCCTCACCGAGCTGGGGCGGGTTGATAATCGCCGTATAATCATCACTGAAAGCCCAGTAGGGGGAAAAAGTCGCAACGGTTTGCAATTTTACGAAGCGCCCCATGTCGTCTGGGTGGATCAATTGGGTATGGGCAATAAAGTGTCGGGCGTCGCGCACGCCGTTGGTATCCCGCGCCTTCTCGATGGCATCCAGGGCGTAGCGCACCGTCCCGTCGCCAATGGCGTGAATGTGAATCTGGAACCCGGCCGCGTCCAGCAGCGGCACGGCTGCCATCATGTCATCCAGGGGCACCATTAGCAGGCCCAGGGTATCGGGCTTGTCAGTATAAGGTTCCAATAAGCGGGCAGTGTGAGTTTCCAAAATGCCATCGGCCCAGAATTTTACACTGGTGACCTGCAGCCGACCTTTGCTGAACTCCGTGCTGGCGGCCTTGATAGCCGGTATTTGTGCCAGCCCCTTGGCCGGGTCCCAGTAGATAGCCGCTCGCACCCGCAACTTAAGCTGGCCTTTTTCCTGCAGCGAACGGTAGGTGGCCAAATTACTGGCCTCATCGTCGGCGGCCAGAAAAACCATGGCATCTTGCATGGCGGTAATACCCAGACCGAGAAGATAACGCTGGGCGTAAAGCAGACCTTGTTCTTTTTCCTCAAGGCTGGTGGCTGGTAGTTTACTTCTGAGCAAAGCCATCCCCGGGCCTTCCAGTAAGGTCCCACTGGGCTCGGTGCTACCAGCCACTCGGCCAATTGCACCGCCCTCGGGATCAGGGGTGTCTGCGGTGACACCGGCCAGGGCCAGCGCCGCAGAATTGACCCATAGCGTATGGCCATCGCCATCGCCAAAAATCAGCGGGCGGCTGTTATCTATAGCATCCAGTAGTTCCTTGTCGGGTGTGGCCTCGCCGATAAACATGCCCCAGTCCCAACCGGTACCGACGATAGCGTCGGCATCGGGGTTTTCGGCGACGCAGCGGGCAATTTTTGCTAATGCCGCATCCAGACCCGACTCGTCAAACAAGGTGCAGCTGAGGTAGGCCAGGCCGCCGCCTATGGGGTGAATATGGACATCCTGAAAACTCGGCAGGAGCATTTTTTGCTCTAAATCCACTACCTCGGTGGCGCTGCCGGTGTGTTGCTTCGCATCAGCAGAAGACCCCACAAAGATGATCCTGCCGTCGCGAATAGCCACCGCCTCGGCCCATGTACGTTCGGCGTCCATGGTGTAGACCTTGCCGTTGGTCAACAACAAGTCGGCGAGTGGCGCCGGAGCTTCTTGTTGGTCCCGCGAGCAGCCAGCTAACAGCACGCTGGTGGCCAGGATGCTTAGCAGTAATTGGAAGGGTGACATAGAGTGCTCCTGTGGTGCGACAATTAAGATAGGTGCAGAGCGGCTTTGAGTGCCAACGGCAACCGTAGAGGAAAATTCCCCTAGCGGCTCGATGCGCTACTTTGCGGGAACAAACTCGCTGTAGTGCAAACCGACTACCCGCCATTTGCCAGCGATTTTCTGCCAAATTTCGGTCTCATACCCCTTAACGGTCGTTAGTCCGCCGTCCACAGCACGGGTGCGGTTATCAATAAAACTAGATAATACAGCGGCGTCGCCACTCGGCATCATTTGCACGCGTAAATCTGACCTCTTGTTCAATTCAACGCCGCCACCGGCCTTTATCGAAGCCGTCCATTCTTCCCTATAGGCAGCGACAGATTGTCGTTCACCGTAGAAGAACACAACTGCATCTTCGGTATAAAAGTCAAAATAGGTGTCGGCATCATTGGTTTCGTAAGCACTATTAAACACCTCGGACGCAGCCGCTACTTCCGCCTCATGGTGGTGCTCAGCCATCGCAGAACACGACAGCAACGCAGCGGCGAAGAAACTTAGAATCTTTTTCATGTTATTGGTCCTTTGTTTGTTTTATTAGACGTACCTGATCCCACCGAAAGTTGTTTTGTAGTCTTCCAATGAGTAAAGCGAATCACTTAAGCATTTGTTGCGAGCGTTCACAGACCTATATGGTAATAGTTTGTATCACGAAGTACACCGTTTCAGTGACAAGCTTTTGCTGCTTCACGAGACTGCCACCAATACTTGATGAGTGTAGCTCATGCGATCCTTTGGGTGATGTAACGGTACGAAAGCCGTGCATCCAATCACAATAGGCCTATACAGTGTTGATTTCGGCGATAGGCTCACATTGCGCGGTAAGCGATACTGCTGTCGCTTTAAAATCATCATCGTAATAAATATAGTGCCTTCTTCTTGTCATTCCACACCTCTTCTTTGGTAGATTGAGGTGTGTTCAAAAGCGGGTTAGGTCCCGCATCTCCTTGATTTGATTGTATGGTCAAATTTCCCTGTTTCCAGCCATTTGGTTAAAGTGAAGCCCGTAACCAGTTAGCGCTAGTTACCGATCCAGCAGCCCGATGATTTGAAGGTCAGCAAAGACCGTTAACAAGCGAGGGCGCTAGATCGACCCGATTTATTATCTCGAACAGTCGAATGAGCCTCGAGCTCGAATTTAGCAAGGAAGAGTCAAAATGACAAACCCTAAAAAGAGTAAATCAATCGTTAACGTAGGCGTGGATGTAGGAAAGTGGTTTCTAGATGTGTGCCTGTACGAGAAAGATCTGCACTGGCAGGTTGAGAATACCCCAGAAGGCATTAAGAAGCTGCTGGGCCGACTAGCCCGTTATCAAGTTCAACGGCTGGTCATGGAGGCCACAGGGCGCTATCAATTTATACTCGCTGAGGCCGCTTTTGAGAAGGAATTACCCGTGTGCATCGTCAAGCCTCTGGCTGTACGTCGATATGCGCAGGCCATAGGGATGTTGGCTAAAACTGACAAGATCGATGCGCTGGTCTGTATCCCGTCAGCCCTAGTTGGACATAATCCCCTAATTGCCTAAGAGACAGTATTGGCTCATCGTTAACTCCAAGAGGAAGTGATGATGAGAAAGA
>Ga0209554_1000017_pt1 | contig 117038 bp, 80 predicted proteins | sample MarorgKNORR_S2LV_5_FD_188221 | JGI IMG/M metagenome (GOLD analysis project Ga0209554, IMG submission 188221) | Marine microbial communities from the Southern Atlantic Ocean, analyzing organic carbon cycling - Bottom_A/KNORR_S2/LV (SPAdes) (version 2) | ecosystem: Environmental > Aquatic >...
TACTGCCGTAAGGTGGGAGAGTAGGTCGCTGCCTTTCTTTACTATTGATATCATTCAATAGCTAAATCCTCAATCTATTTTAGATTGAGGATTTTTTTTTGAAATATAAAATACTACTCGAAATTTACGTTATAATAGATATTTATTATTTCTTTGTTTTAACTTATGAAAATATCTAAAATCATTTTGTTTTTTCTCCTTTGCAATGTGTCAATAAATGCACAAGTAGGTGGTGAACGTGTATATGAGTTTTTAAACATCGCTACTTCTGCAAGACAAATTGCTTTGGGCGGTAAGGTTTTAACGCTTATAGACGATATAAATCAACCTCTTTGGAACCCTTCTGTTATAAACGCTAATTTAGACAACCAACTCGCGGTTAATTACACGAGCTATTTGGCAGGAATTAGTATTGGATCAGTTTCTTATTCAAAAATGATTAGTAGACATTTTGGTACCATGCACGCAGGGATTACCTATTTGAATTATGGAACTTTAATTGCTGCCGATGAAAATGGAAATGAAACAGGAACTTTTAATGCAAGTGATGTTGCTTTATCTGTAGGGTATGCATATAATTTCCCTAGAACCAATTTTTATATGGGAGCAAATGTAAAAATTGTCAATGCTACGATTGCTAATTTTTCATCAATGGGTGTGGCAGCTGATGTAGGGATTTTGTACCAAAACCCATATCAACCTTTTGTAATTACATTGGTGGTTAGAAATATAGGAACACAAATTAAATCCTTTAATGGTGTTATTGAGCGTTTGCCTTTAGATGTTGCTTTAGGAGGCTCTTATCAATTAGAACATGTACCGTTAAAGTGGTATGTGACCATGGATAATTTGCAGCAATGGAATATATCTGTTAGTAACCCTTCAAGTCAAGAAACTGATATTGATGGAAATACAACGAAAGAGTCTATTTCGTTTTTAAATAACGCGAAGCGACATTTTAGCGTTGGGGCAGAGTTGTTTCCTGAAAGTGCTATCAATTTAAGAGTGGGTTATAACTTTAGAAAAGCAGCAGAATTGCAATTACAGAATGTGCGAACTTTTGGAGGAATTTCGTTTGGATTTGGTCTAAAAATGAATACATTTAAACTCAATTATGCCTATTCAAAAATTCATACAGCTTCTAATGTGAGTACTTTTAGTTTGCAAATAGATTTAGATAAAAAATAAATGAATACGAAGATTACCATAGCAATAGACGGATTTTCATCCACAGGGAAAAGCACAGTAGCGAAGCAATTGGCAAAAAAACTAGGCTATATTTATGTAGATACTGGAGCTATGTATAGAGCTGTAACGCTATATGCAATGCAGCATCAATATGTTGGAAAGGATTTTTTACAGACTCTTGCATTAGTTTCTGACCTAGATAAGATTAATTTAACATTTCAATTCAATAAAGCGTTAGGCTTTGCAGAAATGTACCTGAATGGTAAGAATATTGAAAAAGAAATTAGAAGTCTTGATGTTTCAAACTTAGTGAGTAAAATCGCTACCATTTCTGAAGTTAGATTAAAATTGGTTGCCGAACAACAACTTATGGGGAAACACAAAGGAATTGTGATGGATGGTAGAGATATTGGAACGGTTGTTTTTAAGGATGCAGCGTTGAAAATATTTATGACAGCTTCTGCTGATACCAGAGCAACAAGGCGGTATAAAGAATTGATAGCGCGTGGAGATGATGTAAGTTATGATGCTATTTTAAAGAATGTTACCGAACGAGATTTGATGGACACAACGAGAGAAGATTCTCCATTGGTAAAAGCTGATGATGCTATTGAAGTAGATAATTCATCCTTAAATTTGGAAGAACAATTTGAATTGATCTTGAAACTTGTTAAAGAAAAACTGAATTAGTTATTGTTTAGCAGTTTCTAAGGAATGTTTAAGTACTTATGCGTTTGTAACGAAATTTTCCATTTAGGATGTTGCATAACATAGTCTACAATCAAGGGAATCATTTTTTCTCTTTTACTCCATTCTGGCTGTAAAAAAAGCGTGCATTTTTCACCTACTTTTTTAGCTTGCTCTTCAGCAAATTGAAAATCACTTAGATTGTGAATAATCATTTTCAATTCATCTGCTTCAGGGTATGCTTCTGCTAAAGGTAATTTTGTTTTTTTTGGAGACAAACAAAACCAATTCCATTTTCCAGAAAAAGAATAGGCTCCAGAAGTTTCAATATGTGTTCTAATGTTCTTTTTTTGCAATTGATTTGTGATGTAATCTAAATTCCACATTAATGGTTCTCCTCCGGTTATAACCACTGTGTCAGCGTATTTTAGAGCGTTAGAAACCATACGATCTGTTTTTGTTGGTGGATGAAGATCTGCATCCCAACTTTCCTTTACATCACACCAATGACAGCCCACATCACAGCCGCCAATTCGAATAAAATAGGCCGCAGTTCCGGTATGTGCACCTTCACCTTGAATGGTGTAAAATTCTTCCATTAGCGGAAGCATTTCACCTTTGTTTATAAAGTCTTGAAACTCTTTTTTCATGAGGAGGCAAAGGTACTGAATCTAGTACGATTTTTTAATGATTACATAAAATTATAGTGTGTTGAATTTGCCTTGCTAGATGCTTATTTACAAGCATATAACTATGTCTCAGACAATTTTATCATTTTAATCATTGTTTTTTATGTTGTATGATTTAAAGATTGTCTATTTTTATAAGAAATTAGGCACGAAAAATAAAATTTTAGCGTTTAGTTAATGATCAAAAATTATAGAAAGAATGATTAAGAATATATGTAACCTGTTTTTTATAGCTGTTTTTTCAATGCTATTAATTCAATGTGGAAACAGAAATAAATTCACGATTGCCAAAGGGAAAGTAGGGAATCTTACAACAAAGACAACCATTGTCGAGTTGGACGAAATTTTCGCAAAAGACTCAATCGTTAAAAATTTAAGCGAAGGATCTTCAGGAAACAATTACTTTCAGGATGATGATGCGTATTTAATCTTTGAAAAAGGTGGAAAGCATTTATTAACCATCACTCCAAAAGAACAACACGATTCTTTATCTACAATAAAAAGCGTACAAATTTTTGATAAGCGCTTTAAAACAAGTTTAGGTTTGTCGTTAACTTCTTCTTTTGAAGAGATTAATTTGAGTAACAAAATTACCAAAGTAGAAACATCATTGAGTTCTGCAACCTTGTTTATAGATGATTTAAACGCTACTATTTCTTTAGACAAAGAAGAATTGGGTTTAAGAAACTTTAGTACACAGAAAATTAGCTTAGAGCAAATACCAGATTTAGCAAAGATAAAAACCTATATTATTTGGTTCAATTAGTTTCTTCTGAAAAGCACCAAACTGATGTCAAAAAAATACACCATTCAAAAAACGCCATTCGTTGTTCCTACTACAGATGGTAAATTGATAGAGGAACATGTTGGGAATGCTTCTGATGGAAATTCGAAAATAAGCATTGCACATATGGTGGCTCCTTCAAAATGGAGCGAACCTTTTCAAACACCTACATTTGACGAATACACCTACATTATCAAAGGAAAAAAACAATTCAATATTGATGGTGAACTTGTTGTTTTAGAAGCTGGACAGTCTATTCATATTGAAAAGCATGCAAGAGTTCAATATTCGAATCCTTTTGATACACCCTGTGAATACATTGCAATTTGTTTGCCTGCATTTTCTATTGATTTGGTATACAGAGAAGAACCCTAAATTTTCTTTTTTGTTAGATGAAAAGGAAGGTACATCAATAAAAAATAAGGAATAACAATTAACTCCACCACAAAAATATAGTAGGGCCAATCTCCCATTAAATCTAACATGGTAGCTGCTTCAGGCTTTCGGTTTGTATAAAAGTAATTAGAACCTAATAGAAAATTCACCAAAAACATCGTCACCAAATACACTTGCATTCCTATAAATGACTTAAACACGCTTTTTAGGGTAGGAACCATTTTATAGACAAAAGTTGCATATAATAAATACACAACTAAACCTGCATGTACTAACCAATACCTTATAAATGGAAAGTTTAAAAAGTTGTAATCAGTGGGTGTAATGGTAGATTGGAAAGTGCCTGTAAGCACTAAAAAAAAGAATACTTCATAGTACAAAAATTTTCTGGTAACAGATAGTAGCGGAATTATAAGAGCGATTAGACTACATAAATGCAGTGGCAAATCTTCTTTGATATCAAATTCATTCAAATAAATTTTAATACCGACTGCTATGATTACGGTGAATGAAATTGTAAAAGCGAAAATATTACCTGTAATTATTTGTGTTTTTTCAGGTTGCTTTTTTGCCCACTTTATCAAGACAATACCAAATACTACAATAAATAATAGAACCAGTAAGTGCTGTAATGTGTAGGGTTCAAAGTTTTGGTTTTCTTTTAAGAAGAAATCTTGCATTTTAAAATTGTTTTTTGCAAGATAAGAAAATTATTAACTTCTAATTTTAGCAGCTAACAAGGTGTTTTTTAACAACATTGCAATGGTCATTGGACCTACGCCACCGGGGACAGGTGTAATAAAAGCAGCTTTTTTAGATACGCTTTCGAAATGGACATCACCAGCCAATCGGTATCCGTTTTTCTTGGTATCATCTTTTAAACGTGTAATTCCAACGTCAATTATAGTAACATTTTCTTTGACCATATCTGCAGTTAAAAATTCTGGAATTCCCAAAGCAGCGACAATGATATCCGCTTGCAATGTCAATTCTTTCAAGTTCTTAGTTCTACTGTGTGCAACAGTTACAGTTGCATTTCCAGTGGTTCTTTTTTGACTTAGTAAAATACTCATTGGTCTACCAACAATGTGACTTCTTCCAATAACAACGACATGTTTTCCTGAAGTTTCTACTTTATATCGTTCTAATAATTCTAAAATTCCGAATGGAGTTGCAGGTAAAAAAGTAGGCAAGTCTAATGCCATTTTACCCACATTTATTGGGTGAAATCCATCAACATCTTTATCAGGATTTACTGCCATTAATACTTTTTGTTCATCGATATGTTTTGGAAGTGGTAATTGTACAATAAAACCATCAATTTCAGGATTTGAATTCAACGTTTCTATTTCGTTCAACAACGCTGCTTCAGTAGTGTTTTCAGGTAAATCAACTAAGGTAGACTCAAAACCTGCTTTAGAACAGGCTTTTACTTTTGCATTTACATAGGTCATACTTGCGCCATCGCTACCCACTAAAATTGCTGCTAAATGCGGAACTCTAATTCCGTCTTTTTTCAATTGTAGCACTTCAATTGCAATTTCTTCTTTAATCTCTGCTGCTGTTTTTTTACCGTCTAGTAGTATCATGCTTTAAAGTTTTCAGTCCACAGCCTTCAGTTGGCAGTTTTAGAGTATTGTGTTTTGTTACCTAAATTTATTAGAATTATTTCATCCCTTTCATCATTTGCATCATTTGTCTTCCGCCTCCGCCTTGCATCATCTTCATCATTTTACTCATTTGATTGAATTGTTTCATCAATTGATTCACTTCTTGAACAGAAGTTCCAGAGCCTTTTGCAATTCTCTTTTTTCTACTTGCGTTGATAGAAGTTGGTGTGCTTCTTTCTGTAGGTGTCATTGAATGTATAATGGCTTCAATTCCTTTAAATGCATCATCTTCAATATCAACATCTTTCATTGCTTTTCCAACTCCAGGAATCATGCCCATCAAATCTTTCATGTTCCCCATTTTTTTGATTTGCTGAATCTGACTTAAAAAATCGTCGAAACCAAATTGGTTCTTTGCAATTTTCTTCTGTAATTTTCGAGCTTCTTCTTCGTCAAATTGTTCTTGAGCAAGTTCTACAAGAGAAACCACATCTCCCATTCCCAAGATACGATTCGCCATACGATCTGGATGAAAAACATCAATTGCTTCCATTTTTTCTCCAGTACCAATAAATTTTATGGGTTTGTTGACCACTGTTTTTATGGTCAATGCCGCTCCACCACGTGTATCACCATCTAGTTTTGTAAGAACAACTCCATCAAAATTTAGAATGTCATTAAATGCTTTTGCTGTATTTACAGCATCCTGACCCGTCATGGAATCAACTACAAATAAGGTTTCTTGCGGATTTACGGCTTTGTGAATGTTAGAAATTTCATTCATCATTTCTTCATCCACTGCCAAACGACCAGCAGTATCAATGATCACTACATTTTTGCCTGTTGCTTTGGCATGTTTGATAGCGTTTTGAGAAATTTCAACAGGATTTTTATTTTCAGGTTCTGCATATACTTCAACACCAATCTGTTCTCCAACTACTTGTAGTTGGTTAATTGCTGCCGGACGATATACATCACAACCCACTAATAATACTTCTTTGGACTTTTTTGTTTTTAAATAGTTGGCCAATTTTCCAGAAAAAGTAGTTTTACCAGAACCTTGTAAACCAGACATTAATATCACTGTTGGCGAACCTTTTAAGTTCAGTCCTACCGTTTCTCCACCCATCAAATCGGTCAATTCATCTTTTACCAACTTGATCATTAATTGCCCAGGATTTAACGTTGTCAACACGTTTTCTCCCAGTGCTTTTTCTTGAACCCTTTTGGTAAAGTCTTTGGCGATTTTAAAATTCACATCGGCATCTAGCAATGCTCTACGAACCTCTTTTAAGGTCTCTGCAACATTAACCTCTGTAATTCTACCGTGACCTTTAAGTGTGTGTAAGGCTTTATCTAATTTATCGCTTAAATTATTAAACATGTGTTTTGTATTCTTTTTTTGGAAGCACAAATATAAGAAACTCCCCTGATTTTATGAACGAAAAAAGAGTTGTTATTTAGATTTAGACAACAAACTTGTAAAGAAGTTTATCAAATGTATAAATGTTGCAAAAACAAAGAATAAAATTGATAATAAAAGTATTTCGTTAGAATTGTCTATACTATTTGGGTTAATTCCCTCCGGAAGATTACTTGTGCCAACCCAATTCCATTTGTCTTTTGTAAAAAAAAATAACAAAGCAACTATTTGTAAGATTAAATGAATGATTGTTAACCATTTTTTTGAAGCTTTTTTTGCCCAATGAATGAAAAATAATTCAAGCCAATCAAACCAAAAAATACAACGAAAAGATAACTTAGATTACTAAAGCCAAGTACAAAATAAGTAGTATAAACATTGATGTCAATTGTCTCATTTTTATATAAAAATCCCAATAAAATTATAATAGGAATCAATATAAAAAAGAATAGATGTGGTTTTTGGATAAATCTTTTCATTAGTAAAAATCTTTTAAAATTTCAGTATGATGCTCAGTATGATATGCTGTCCACATAATAATTTCTCGTATCGTCATTCTCCCCATCAATGGATGTGGAATTAACAAGGTATCTAAATGCTTGTTTTTCCATTTCTGAGTTCTTGCTTGTTATTTTTTACTTTCAATATTTAATTCGGAAATAAGTGTTTCTTTTTCAGATACTGTTGGAATTCTCAAGTCTTGGTTGAATTTCTTTGCTCTCTCTTGATTTTGAGAAAGTTTTTCTTGATATCTTCTAGCAACCATCTCATAAGAACGTGAATGTCTATTGGAAGTTCCAAACTTATATTTTAAAATAAATTTCGGATATGATAATGCTTTGTTTAATAATTTTGAAGCCTCTAATAAATGCAATACATGTTGTCCAACAGTCCATTTATTTTCTGGAGCTTTTAACCAAAACTCATAAGATTTGTTTGAAATTAAGTTAAACAATTCTTGATGTTTCTCATCGAGGATTATTGCGATTTCTTCTTTTGTCATTAAATATGAATATAAAAGTAGAAATATACAAAACTAAATCGTTTTATTAATTCACTTTCTAAGTATTAGGATTTGAATAAAATAATTGATTGATTTGTATATCCATACAAGTCATTCATGTCAATGTCATTTCAAATAGTACAATTAACTGATTCTAATAACAATTCGATCTTAAAAATAGCGAATGATACAACTGAAGCAGCAATTTATTTAAACCTTGGAGCAAGTCTCCAAAAATTAAAATTAAGAGGAGAGTTGTTGATTGATGATATGAGCCCTTTAACGTATACACAAACCTTTGCATCTTCAATTTTATTTCCCTTTGCTAGTAGAGTAAAAGATGGGAAATACACCTTCAAAGGCACTGAGTATCAGTTAGAAAAAAATAATGTTGAAGAAGGGAATGCTATTCATGGGTTTGTACATGATAAAACATTTAATGTTGTAAGACAAAATTTGTCTAAAAACAGTGCTTCTGTAGTTTTAGAATATAAAGAAGAGCGCCTTACTAAAGGTTTTCCTTTTACCTATAAAATTCAGTTGAAATATGTGCTGACAAATGAATCCTTAGATCTGCATGTAACTATTTTAAATACATCTACAGAAAGCTTTCCTTTTACATTAGGATGGCATCCCTATTTTTTATCCTCAGATTTAAACAATAGTTTTTTGAAATTTGATAGTAATAAGTGCGTAGTTTTTGATGATAGAATGATAACTTCTGATACAGTTGAGATAAAAAATGAGCGTATTTTTGAACTCAAAAACAAAGAACTTGAAGACTGTTTTTTCTTAAATTCAAATAAGGTAGTTTTTATTACTCCTAGGTTTAAGCTGCAAATGCAATCCTCTGAAGAAAATGATTTTTTACAGATATACACACCACCTAAAGAAAATACCATCGCTATAGAACCAACTACTGGAATTTCAGATAGTTTTAATAATAAAATTGGATTAAGAACTTTGAAGCCAAAAGAAGAGCATCAAATTTTATGGCAATTAAATATAGAACAATAGCATAATGAATATTGAATTAGTAAATGAAGTAGCACAAAGTTTCCAAGAAAAATTCAGTGGAAACCCAGTACTTATTTTTTCACCAGGAAGAATTAATATTATTGGAGAGCATACTGATTATAATGACGGTTTTGTTTTTCCTGCTGCTATAGATAAAGGAATCGTATCAGCTATCCAAAGAACTAATAATCAACAATGTGCTGTTTATGCTGTTAATAAAGAAGAGATGTATGCGTTTTCTTTAAACGAAGTTGCTCCTGTTAAAAATGGAGGTTGGAGAAATTATGTTGTTGGAGTCGTTGAAGAAATTTTAAAGAAAGGGATTCAATTAAGCCCGTTTAATATTGCATTTGGGTGGTGATATTCCAGGTGGTGCAGGAATGTCTTCTTCTGCTGCTTTAGAGAATAGTATTGTTTTCGGGTTGAATGAATTGTTTCATCTTGGTCTGTCGAAGAAAGAAATGATATTAATTTCTCAATTAGCAGAACACAATGCCGTTGGTGTTAAATGTGGTATTATGGATCAATATGCGAGTATGTTTGGGGTAAAAGATTGTGCTTTGCAGCTAGATTGTAGAACCATAGAATCCAAGCCTTTTAAAATTGATTTTAAAGACTATCAATTGTTATTAATAAATACAAATGTAAAGCATAGTTTAAACGATAGTGCTTATAATAATAGACGTTCGGTTTGTGAAAATATTGCAAGTTTATTGAAAGTAAAAGCTTTAAGGGATGTTTCGGAAAATGATTTAGAAACAATTAAAAATCAAGTTTCAGAGGAAGATTACCAAAAAGCTTTATATGTAATTCAAGAAAATGCTAGAGTAGTAGCCGCATCAAAAGCTATGGACGATGGAAATTTAAATGAATTAGGGAATTTGTTATTTGCTTCTCATAACGGACTACAACACCAATATAAAGTAAGTTGCGAGGAGCTAGACTTTTTAGTTGATAAAGCGAATGAATATCCAACTGTTTTAGGGTCTCGAATGATGGGCGGTGGCTTTGGAGGGTGTACGATTAACTTGATTAAAAAAACAGCAGCTACTCAATTTAAAGAAGAAGTAGCTCCTGCATATTATAACCTGTTCAATAAAGATTGCTCATTTTACTTTGTGAATTTATCAGACGGAACAAAAAGAATACATAATTAAAAAGTGTTAATATGAATACTGATTTACAAGATTATTCTCATAAAAGATTTAATATTTTAACTGGCGAATGGGTGTTGGTTTCTCCACATAGAGCTAAAAGACCTTGGCAAGGACAAAATGAAACTACATCAAATGAAAAAAGACCAGCTCACGATGATTCTTGTTATTTATGTGCTGGAAATACTAGAATTAATGGAGAGATAAACCCTAAGTATACGGATGTTTTTGTATTTACAAACGATTTTGCTGCTTTGCAAAGTGACTCTAAATCTTTTTCAGTTAATGATGGTTTATTAAAAGCGCAAAGCGAACAAGGTATTTGTAAAGTTATTTGTTTTAGCCCAGATCATTCTAAAAGTTTAGCAGAATTAGAAGTTTCTGACATAGAGAAAATAGTCCAAACTTGGCAAAAAGAATATATATTGTTGGCAAGTATCGAGAATATAAATTATGTTCAAATATTTGAGAATAAAGGAGCAGTTATGGGTTGCAGTAATCCACATCCACATGGACAAATTTGGAGTCAGACTACCTTACCTAACGAAGTAGAGAAAAAGCACAATACACAATTAGCGCATTTTAATAAGAACAAAACAAGTTTGTTAGAAGATTATTTGCAACAAGAATTAAAATTACAAGAACGTATTATTTTTGAGAATGATGATTTTGTTGTACTGATACCTTTTTGGGCTATTTGGCCATTTGAAGCCATGATTGCACCAAAAAAGGCGCAAGCTAATATTACTCAGATGTCTGAAAAAGAAACAAGTAATTATGCAGAAGCCATTTCTGTATTAACCAAAGCTTATGATAAATTGTTCAATACATCATTTCCATACTCTAGTGGAATTCACCAAGCTCCAACGGATGGAGAAAGCAATGAACATTGGCATTGGCACATGAGTTTTTACCCACCATTATTAAGAAGTGCAACGGTTAAAAAGTTTATGGTTGGATATGAAATGTTTGGCTCACCACAAAGAGATATCACTGCGGAGGTTGCTTCACAACATATTAAAAATTTGATAGAATAGTAGTATCTTTCTATCATGATTTTTTCTCTTATTTCTATACTGGTAGTATTAATTGCCTTAATAGTCTCTATTTCGAAATTTAAGTTACATCCATTTATTGCTTTGCTTTTTGCAGCAATTGCTTTAGGATTGTTAGTTGGTTTTGACGGTGTAAAAACAATTGATGTATTACTTACAGGTTTTAGTGCTACCTTAAAATGGATAGCCATAGTTGTAATACTTGGTGCTTTTATTGGCGAAGTTCTTAATGAAACAAATGGCGGAGTACGGATTTCAGAGAAAATTTTAAAATGGGTTGGACAAAAAAGAATTCCTTGGGCAATGGGAATTACTGGATATATTATTTCTATTCCTGTTTTTGTTGATGTAGCTTATATTTTATTTCAACCTATCGTAGATGCATTGGCTAAAAAAAGCAACACTCCTGTATTGGTAGTTGGACTTTCATTAGCTGCTGGATTAACAGTTTCTCATACATTAATGCCACCAACACCCGGGCCTTTAGCGGTAGCTTCTTTGCTGAACGCAAACTTAGGTAGAATGCTGTTAATCAATTCTTTTGTTGCAATTTTTGCAGTAGTAGGTGGCGTGCTTTGGGCAAAAAGGTTTTGTAATAAGTATTTGCTTGAAATTGATAAAAAAGCAATAATTCCGAATGAAGAGTACATAGAAGAAACTACTTCAAAAACATCCTCTATATTTTTAGATGTATTGCCCATAATAGTTCCAATTGTATTGATGGCATTGGGTGCATTTGTAGATTCTAAAACGACATTAATAGGACAAGTTTGTAGCTTTTTAAGCATTCCAATGGTTGCTGTACTAATTGGTGCATTCATTGCAGCATTAAACTATTTAAAAGGACATAAAAAGTCTAATATGAATCAATTGGTTGAGAATGCAATTGTAAAATCTGCTTTGGTAATAATGATTACTGGTGCAGGAGGAGCTTTTGGATATGTAATTAGAGAGTCTGGAGTACAGGAATCTTTAGGAACCTTTTTTGCGAGCTTACCATTTTTAGGGTTCTTATTGCCATTTTTATTGGCAGCTGTACTAACTACAGCAACAGGATCTATTACTGTTTCTCTTATTGGTACCGCTTCAATATTAGGTAATATGACAGAAACGTTGCCGTATTCTCCAGAAATGATGGCGGCTTTAATTGGTGCTGGATCTTTTTGTGTATTTCATGCCAATTCAAGTTTTTTCTGGCTGCTAAATAGACTGCATAAAGTTCCAGTACATGTGTTGTATAAAACCTATACAATTCAATCCTTAGTTATGGGGATTTCAGCATTTATAGGAGTTTCTATTTTATACTTATTCGGGGTTAGATAGTTCCTGCTTTTTAGTAGGAACCATCCAATATGAATAATAATAATTTTTATAAGGAAGCATGTATTTTGCTATTGGCAAAGCATTCCAACTATTTATTGTTCCAACTCCAGAAGTAAATCCATCTATATTTACAAATACTTCTTGTCTTGGATTTAAAAGGCGTACATGTTTTTGAGTATCAGTTTTCTTTTTCCCAGAATCTATATCTTCTCTTTTAAAGTTTGAAGCTGAAAAATGTAGTGGCTTGCTTCCATAGAATTTTAAAGTTGTTCCATTTTCTTTACTAAATTCTACCCAACGAGTATCTGTTCTATTTCCATTGTCTTGTGGTCTAGCATACATGGTAAATAGATCTTTTACACTGCTTTGATACAATCCAATGTCAGTTGAATTTTTTCTATCGATATAAGACTCGATTGGTCCTCTACCATACCAAGTAGTTTGTTTAAAGCTTTTGTCTAAAGTAAATTCATTTCCAAATTTGTATAAGTTAGAATATTGCCCTTTTTTTAGTTTTTGTTTAAAACCTCTTAGATTAATGTTTTTCCTGTTTTTACCATTGATGGCTTTAAAATCATTTTCAACCTTAATACTACCACTTGCATTGATGTGATATGTTTGAATGAATTTTGCATCCCCTTTAAAGATATCCTGTGTAAAAGTTACAGTAACGTTACCATCTTTATGATTTACTAGTTTATGACTAATATCAATATTCTTTTTACCAGCTGTAAGCCATTTTCTATAAATGTTTTGAGTATTAGCGCCATAGTCATTATCGTTTGGTGCTCTCCAAAAGTTCACTTGAGCACCTTCAGAAATCAAGGTTTCTCCTTGGTAATTATAAGAAGCGATATTTCCTTTAGAAGTATCAAATTTTACTGAGAAAAGAGCATTGTTAATGTTGATAGAATTTGTGTTAGTAGTCACAGTTAAATCACCTTTGGATAATTCAGGTTGTTTTACTGTTATGGATTTATTTAACGAAAATTGTGCTTTGGCAATTTCATACCCAGCTTCTAATAATGGTTCGGAGTCTTTGAGGACTGCTGAAAAATTTACAAAATATTCTTTAGTACTACCTATGCTTGTTTTATAAGGAATCGTGAATACTTTGGTAGATTGTGGCTTGACATTGATATCATTAATAAGGCCACTTTCAACCTCTTTTCCGTTTGCAATAATACTCCAGTTAAGTTTATAATTTGAGAGGTCTCTAAAGAAATACCAGTTTTTAATTCTTACTTGATTTGACTTTAAATCCTTGTTATAGAACTTAATATTTTGCATTACTTTTTTTGCCTCTAAAATATGTGGATTGAGTGTTTTATCTGCTCTAATCAATCCATTATTCAAGAAGTTATGATCACTAGGTACATTTTTAGGGCCAAAATCTCCACCATAAGCAAAATACTCTTTTCCGTCTTTTTTGGTTAATAAACCTTGATCTTGGAAATCCCAAATAAAACCTCCTTGAAGCTTGTCGTATTTTTCATATAAATCCCAATATTCTTTAAAGCCTCCAAGACTATTTCCCATGGCATGAGCATATTCACATAAAATAAATGGTCGTGTTTGACTATCGTCTTTAGCGTAATTTTCTATCTGCTGATAACCTGCATACATATGTGCAACGATATCAGTATTCCATTCTTTTCCTGCTCTTTCATATTGCACCAATCTTGTTGGGTCTAATTCTTTTGCTCTTAAATACGTTTGATAAAATACATATCCATTTCCAGCTTCATTTCCTAAAGACCATACAATAATTGAAGGATGATTTCTGTCTCTTAATACCATTCGCTCTGTACGTTGCATATGAGCTTCTAACCATTTAGGGTCATTTCCTAAAGTTTTATTTAAATTATATCCAATTCCGTGAGATTCTATATTGGCTTCATCATAAACATAAATACCGTAAATATCACATAGTTCATACCAATAAGGATCGTTCGGATAGTGCGCAGTTCTCACTGCATTGATATTGTGTTGTTTAAAGATTTTAATGTCTTCTAACATACTTTCTTTACTAACCACATGACCTTTTTTATAATCGTGCTCGTGTCTGTTTACACCTTTAAGTAAAATAGGTTGACCATTTACTAATAATTGAGCATTTATAATTTGAATGTTTTTAAATCCAACTCGTTGATTAATTACTTGTAAAGTATTCCCTTTTTTATCTTGTAATTCTATTTGAAGAGCGTATAAATTTGGTGTTTCTGCACTCCATTGTAATGCATCATTTATCAATGAATTAAAGCTAGGTTTAATCGTTGAGTTTTTATCTAAACTAATTGCTTTTGAATCAGAAAAAACAGTGGATGTTCCATTGAGAAGCGTTGCTTTAACAATCCCTCTAAATTTCTTATTGCTTGTATTGTTGATATCAATAGCTACAGAAAATTTACCATCTTTATAATTATTGATTAGATCAGAGCCAACTACATAATCTTGAACATGAGTTTTAGGAGTAGCATATAAATATACATCTCTTTCAATTCCAGAAAATCTCCAAAAATCTTGATCTTCTAAGTAACTTCCGTCTGACCAACGATATACTTCTAAAGCGATAGTATTTTCTCCTTTTCTAATATATTTTGTTAAGTCAAATTCTGCAGGTAATTTTGATCCTTGACTGTATCCTACCTTTTGACCATTCACCCAAATAAAAAAAGCAGATTTCACTGCTCCTAAATGAATAGTAATTTTTTGGTTTATCCATGAATCATTAACAGTAAAAGTTTTTTTATAAGAACCAACAGGGTTGTTATTTTCAGGAATTTCTGGTGGTGTAGGAGTTTTCGTAAAACTAAATGGGTAGGGTATATTTGTGTAAATTGGAATACCATAACCTTCCAGTTCCCAGTTTGATGGAACAGGAATTTCTTTCCAATTGTTAGTATTATAATCTTCTTTATAAAAATCTTGAGGTCTATCTGCAGGTTTTTTAGACCAATTAAATTTCCATAGTCCATTTAAAGTTTGGAAGTTTTCTGATTTTGAAAGGTCATTTGAGTTTGCTGTACCTACAGTTTCATAAGCGAAAAAAGTTGCTCTTGCGGGCAATTTATTTTCTTCAACCATAGCAGAATTTTCAATATAATCAGATAAACTTTGAGCTGTAATAGTTGTAGTTAAAAACAGACTTAAAGTTAAAAATGCTATTTTTTTTATAAATGTATTCATGATTATATAGTCTTATTTGTTTTTTTTCTGCTGTTGTTGGTATAGTTTTACATATTTTCCAAACCCAGGCTCAATTCCATTTTCCATTTGTTTAATAACGCCAGGTCTTTCTTTTTTTAACCATTCCATCACTTCTACAGATCGTGGAGGTGGTGCATTTTCCCAATTAATTGGATCAAAACCAAAATCATGGTTTTTAGTATTCCAATCTTTAAAATGTCCTCGCATTTCATCAGCAACGCCTTTATAATCTGTATTGCTAATTAGATTTGTTGTTTCATTAGGATCATTTAGAATATCATACAACTCTTCCGCAGGTTTTGTTTTGCTGAAAAAAGATGCCTGTAAAGGAGTTAATTTTCCTTTTTTATTCAGACCTCTCATGATATGTACAGCTGGTCTGTAAAATTCTAAATATGCTTGTTTTGCATCATAAGATTGATTTGTAACGTTATTCTTGATGTATCTAAACTTATCTGTTGTAATTGCTCTAGATTGTTCTAAAATTTCATCCCACAAATCTCTAGCAGAATAAATATATTCTCTAGGATTTTTATCCTCTTTTATAATTGATCTTGCTGTCATGTAGGTTGGTAATTCTATCCCAGCAGCATCTAAAATCGTTGCTGCAACATCTACAGAAGCCACCAATCTCTCGTCTTTTTTACCACCAGTAATACCTGCGGGCCAATTTACGATAAGTGGTAAATGCAATCCTGGTTCGTACAAATATCCTTTACCTCTTACATTGCAACGCCCATTATCACCAATAAAAATAATAATGGTATTGTCTTTCATACCTTTTTTCTCTAGGTCATTTAATAAAATACCAACTTCATTATCCATATATTCTAACTGATGAAGGTACTTTGCCCAATCTGCTCTAATTTCAGGAGTATCTGCGTAGTGAGGAGGAAGTGTAACTGTTTTTGGATCTATTTTACGCTTTGCATTATTACTAACAGAATTCCACCATCCACCTCTGTGAGTAACGTGTAAGGTAACTTGTGAGAAAAAAGGTTGATCTTCAGGTGTGAAATCACCAATTTTATCAAACAAGCCAAAGTTATTTTCACCATCCCATTTCCCAACAGCTTTATGTTTAAAATTTACATCTATTTTTTTTCCTTGAGCTCTTACCAAGTTGTTTCCTAGAATTGTAGTGTACCCAGCATCTCTTAAATAACTGGTAATTGGTTTATAAGGTTTTGCTAAAGGAATTTCTCTATTAGATCGATGATGTTGTGCATTGATTATGTTTTGATGAACTCCAGTCATCATATTTGATCTGCTTGGAGAGCAAATAGAGTTATTACCATAAGCCTTAGAGAAAAGTATACCGCTATCTGCTAAATTATTTAGTACAGGAGTTTTAACATCGGGAAATCCATAAATTTCTAAATCTGTGCTTATATCTTCTGCCAGAAGAAATAAAATATTCGGTTTTACTGCTTTTTTATTATCAGCATCTGTTACTTTCTTTTCATTAACATTACAGCTTGAATTTAAGAAAATACCAAACAGTAATAAGGAACATAATTTTAATAACTTCATAATAATTAGTCTAAGAGCATTAAGTTTGAGCAAATATGAAACTTATCTGCTTTTTTTTTGTTTCAATTATTATCTTCTCCAAGTCAAAAATTAACATAAAGCAGCTGTTAATTTTTATTTTCTAAGATAAAAGAATAAATTTAGGTAATTTATGTAACTAAAGAGTTAATGTATGCTCAATTTGAGTTTGTTGCTGGTGGTAATTTTGGCATAATAGAGGAGAAAATGGATTTAAAAAATTTTATAAGCATCGATTGGGGTACATCTAATTTAAGAATTAGAGTTGTAGAAATGCCTTCTTTAAACATAATAGAGGAAGTAATTTCAAACCATGGAATTAAAAAGGTATATAATAATTGGTTAAATTCAAACGAAGAAAGAGAAAATTATTTTTTAGAAATTTTACATAAAGAATTGCTAAAACTTGATTTTCCATTCACAAATGAATCTACTATTTTAATGTCAGGAATGGGATCTTCAAGCATAGGATTAAGAGAATTGCCTTATGCAGATATTCCATTTGATCGATCTGGAAGTGATTTATCTATTGAATTAATAAATCCTGAAAATAAACCATTTGCAATTCAGTTAATTTCTGGAGTAAAAACCAGTTCAGATGTTATGCGGGGAGAAGAGGTTCAATTAATTGGGCTGTTAGATAAAGAGGATTTAAAAAGGTCTGTAGTATTTATTTTACCAGGAACTCATAGTAAGCATATCTACTGTGATAGCGGAGTTGTTAACGATTTTCATACGTTTATGACGGGTGAATTATTTGATGTTATTTCAAAGCAAACCATCTTGAAAAACTCAATTGAAAAAGATGAAATGCATCAAAGTGAATTCAAATCTTTTGAAGAAGGAGTGATTCATGCAAACAGTAAAAATTCTATATTAAATACATTATTTAAAGTAAGAACAAATTCTCTTTTTAAAGAGAAAACTTTAACAGAGAATTTTTATTTCCTCAGCGGATTATTAATCGGAGAAGAGTTAAAAGTATTAATGAATTCAAATGTAGATTGTATAAAGCTCTGTGCAGGAGGCGAATTGTTTGAATTGTATTATACCGCAATAGAAGCTTTAGGACTTATCTCTAAAACAGGAGTTGTAGCGCAAGAAATTGTTGATGCTGCAGTAATTAAGGGGCAATTTAGGATACTACAAAATAAATCAAATTGGTAATATGATAGCACAATTTAATCAGGAATTATTTAATAAAATGCCGGTAGTTGGAATACTTAGAAATATTCCTCTAAAAATAATTAAAGAAATTATTCCAGTTTATTTAAAAGCAGGATTTACAACAATTGAAGTAACAATGAATTCTGAAAATGTTGTAGAAATAATTCAATATTTATCTACCAATTTCAAGAATTTAAATGTTGGTGCAGGTACTGTTTGTACAATTAACGATTTGCATTTAGCCATAGATGCTGGAGCAAGTTATATCGTAACACCAATTATTGATGAAGAGGTGATAAACCATTGTGTAGAAAATAAGATTCCGATTTTTCCAGGTGCATATACACCCACAGAAATATATATAGCAAACAAATTAGGCGCTACTGCTGTAAAAGTATTTCCAGCAACTCAATTAGGTCCAACCTATATTAAAGATGTGTTAGCTCCATTAAACACATTAAAACTATTGCCAACAGGAGGTGTATCTTTAGAAAACATTGATTTATTTTTTAAAGCAGGAGCAAAAGGAGTTGGAATGGGAAGTTCTTTGTTTCATAAAGAATACATCGCAACAAAAAACTATGAGATGTTATTTCAGCATTTTAAATCAATAGCAACAAAAGTTTCAAATTTATAATCAGGATACAATGAATAGAAATAATACCTATTTTTCAATCTTAGTTTGTAGCCTTTTAGTTGTGTTTGGATGTCAAACTTCTAATAGTCAAGAGGATGAAAAACCGAATGTGCTGTTGATTATGATTGATGACCTAAATGATTATCAAGGAGTATTTGGAGGACATCCTCAAGCTATAACTCCAAATATTGATAAGTTAGCCAAATTGGGTACTGTTTTTACCAATGCACATACCAATGTACCAGTGTGTTCACCATCTCGTAATAGTTTATTTACAGGGATTTATCCACATAATTCTAAAGACTTTGGATGGACTCCACATTTCAAACATAAAGTATTAAAGAATCAGAAAACCTTTATTGAGTTGTTTAAGGAAAATGGATACAAAACTTTAGGCACAGGTAAATTATTACACAAAAATGTAAAGAAATATTGGAGTGAATGGGGCGTTCCAGAAGGAATAAATTATGGACCTCATGCCTATAGTGGCATTGATAAAAATGGTAAGAGAATTATGGGGCATTCTTCTGTTCCAGATCCTTTTAGAAGTATTAATGTAGTTGATGGTTCTTTTGCATCATTAGCAGATACGCCAGTCATTCCTGATGGCAATGGAGGAGTTAAAGAAACGGGTTGGACCTTTGGAAGAAAAGTGTATAGGTATGTAAATGACTTCGATAGAGATTTAATGCCAGACGAGCGCCATGCAGAATGGGCATCAAAAAAAATAAAAGAATTAGAGGCTAAAAACGATACTGTGCCTTTCTTTATGGGCGTTGGCTTTGTAAATCCACATACACCTTTATATGCGCCACAGAAGTATTTTGACATGTTTCCATTAGATAGTATTAAAATGCCTGTAATTAAGGAAAACGATGCTATAGATATTCATTATTCTAGTGTTTATGAACCTACTGAAATGGGATTGGCCTATTTTCAAAAATTAAAAAAATCTTTTCCTGATGGTGAGTTAGGATTGCGTAAATTTTTACAAGCTTATTTAGCTTGTGTTGCTTTTGTAGATGATCAGGTAGGAACGGTACTAAATGCCTTAGAAAATAGTAAGTTTAGAGAAAATACAATTGTTGTTTTGGTAAGTGATCATGGTTGGCAAATGGGAGAGAAAGACTATTTGTATAAAAATTCTCCTTGGGATGAAAGTACGAGAATTCCATTTATTATCCATGATCCTAGAAGATCAAATGCAGGTAATTCAGTTACGCATGCGGTCTCTTTAATTGATATCTTTCCAACACTAAAAGATGTATGTAATTTAAAAGGAAGTATTACTAAATCAAAAGAATCCTCAATTTCTAATTTAGATGGTTTTAGTTTAAAACCATTCTTAGAAAATAATAAAACTAAAAAATGGGAAGGTCCAAACGGAGCGTTAACCGTTTTAGGAGCCGGAATTAATAAACCCATAGAAGGAGTTGGTTTTAATAGTAATCCAGGAGCACTTTGGCATATAGAAATAACTGCTGACTTAGACGATAGCTATATTAAAAAGCAAAATTTCACGTATCGAACAAAAGATTGGAGATATATTCTCTATAGAAATGGAAAAGAAGAATTATACAATCACAATGTTGATACTTACGAGTGGAATAACCTAGCGGAGAATCCTGAATATTCAAAAATTAAGGCAAGATTAAAAGCAGAAATGCTAGAAATTATCAACTAAATTCTTAGAAATTAATTATTAAGGTAATTTATGAGTATTACCAGATAATATAGACCAGAACGAAACAGTTCTGGTCTTTTAGTTTTGATGTTCACTATAAAAGTGAGAAATAATCAAATAAATTATTGTTATGTATAAACATGTTGTTTTTTGGAAATTAAAAGAAGAAGCTAACGGTATGTCTAAGAAAGAATTAGCTGTTGAAGTTAAAAGAAGATTAGACGAGTTACCAACCTTTATTCCAGAAATTAAATCCTATGAGACAGCAATTAACATAGGATCCTATGGAGCTTCATTTTTTGATGTAAGTGTAATTTCAGAATTTAAAAACGTAGAAGAATTTTTGACATACACCAAATATCCAAAGCATGATGAAGTAGTTGCATTTATTCAGTCAGTACAAGTAGATGAACAAATAGTTGATTACATAACTACGTAAAAACGATTTTTTTGTATGAAAATAGCAAAAATTGAAACCTACATTCTTAAAGATAAATTATCACAAAGTTTTTTCTTTTCCCAATGGGAATATTCAGAACGATGTATTTGTGTTGTAAAAATCACCACATCTGATGGAGAATATGGTTGGGGAGAAGGATATGGCCCAGCAAATGTATTGGAAGCAGGAATCAAACTACTCGAACCTATAGTTATAGGTGAAAATCCTTTAGAGAATGAAGTTATATGGAGTAAGATGTACCGTAAAACGCTAGATTATGCAAGAAGAGGAGTTCTTGTAGCTTCTATGAGTGCAATTGATATTGCTTTATGGGATTTAAAAGGAAAGATATTAAACTTACCAGTTTCAACATTATTAGGAGGAGCACATAGAACACATATTAAACCATATGCTACAGGCTTATATTTTACAAATAAAGACAACCCAACAGAAGGATTGGTTGAAGAAGCAAAGGAGTATGTACAAAGAGGATTTACAGCAATTAAAATGAAAGTTGGCTTAGGTGTTGAAGCTGATTATAAAAATGTAAAAGAAATTAGAGAAGCTATTGGTGATGATATAGAGTTAATGATAGATTCTAATCACGCTTATAGTTATAAAGAAGCTTTAGCATTAGCTAAAAAGCTAGAGAAATTCAATATTTCTTGGTTTGAAGAACCAATCTCACCAGAATTTTATGAGCAATATAACGAGTTACGGAAAAAAACCAATATTCCAATTGCTGCTGGTGAATGTGAATATTTAAGGTTCGGTTTTCATCAATTATTACATCATAAATCGGTAGATATTTTACAACCAGATATTTGTTCTTGTGGAGGTTTAACTGAAGCAAAAAGAATTGCAGCTCTAGCAAGTACACATGGAGTAGAAATTGTTCCCCATACTTGGGGTACAGCCATTGGAATTCACGCTGCTTTACATTTTATTGCCAATTTGGAAAATATTCCAGGGAGAATGAAAACTTCTGATTTTTTAATTGAGTACGATCAAACAGAAAATGGACTTAGAGAGCGATTGACTTTCCCTAAGATTCAAGTAGAAAATGGATTGATTCAGGTGCCGACGGCCCCAGGATTAGGTATTGATGTTAATGAAGATGTTTTAAATGAATATGCTATTTTCAAGAGTAAATTTAATGGTGTTACTCTTGACTAATATTAAATAGGAATTATATGACTACAGAGAATTTCGGATATAAAAAATTATATATAGATGGACAATTAATAGATGCTCATCATTCTAAAAGAGCAGATGTTATATGTCCTGCAACAGGTGAGTCTATTGCACAAATAGCACAGGCAGGAAGAGAAGATGCTGAAAAAGCCTTGATAGCTGCTCAAAAAGGATTTAAGTATTGGTCTAAGCTGTCTCTTGCCGAAAGAACAGATTGGATGACCAAATTGAGAACAGCTGTCTTAGAAAATGAGCACGAACTAAGAAATGCTATGGTTCATGAAATGGGAAAAAATTATGAAGGTGCTTATGAAGATATTGAAGCAGTTATCAATGCTTTAGACTGGTATCCATCTGCGATGAAAAACCTTAGAGAAGAACAAATTCCTGATTATGAGAATACGCATACGCATAAAATGATTTCTAAACCAGCTGGTGTTGCGGTAGCTTATTTAGCTTGGAATTTCCCATTATTAAATGTTGGATTTAAATTAGGTCCAGCATTGGCTTCAGGATGTTCGTTAATTATTAAGCCATCCACTTTATCTCCATTGTCAACTTATATGCTTGGAGAGATTTTACATGATATTAATTTTCCGGCAGGAGTTGTAAATATATTATCAGGTCCTAGCAGTGAAGTGGCAACCACATTAACAACAAGTAAAATACCTGCTGTCATAACGATGATAGGTTCAACTGAAACAGGAAAAAAAGTTATTGCAGAAAGTACAACATCTATAAAAAAACTAGGAATGGAACTTGGAGGTAATGCGCCATTTATCATATTTGAAGATGCTGATTTTGATACAGCTTTGAATTTAGCAGTTATACTTAGTTTTTGGAATTCAGGACAAATTTGTGTGGCAGCTAATAGAATTTTAGTCCATAAAAATATATATGATAAATTTTTAAAGGCATTTGTAAAAAGAACCTCAGAATTAAAAGTAGGATTTGGAACCAAAGATAATCCAGATGTATTTATGGGACCAGTGGTGTCAAGAAGTGATAGAGATAGAATGTTTGATTTGGTTGAAGATGCAGTGAGCAAAGGAGCTACTCTAGAATATGGAGGTAAAATACCTGAAGGATTTCCTGAAAAAGGAAATTGGATAGAGCCAACTGTAGTATCAGGTATTACTTCTGAAATGAGATTATTTAGACAAGAAACTTTTGGACCTGTTGCAGGTATTATGAGTTTTGAAACTGATGATGAGGTGTTGGAATTAGCAAACGACACAGACTATGGTTTGGCGTCCTATATATTTACCAATAATCACAAGCGAATTGAACGATTTACCGATGAATTAGAATTCGGAGAAATTCAAATCAATGGTGTTAAGTATGCAATCTATCTTCCACATGGAGGAATTAAAAATAGCGGTATCGGTTACGACTGTTCTCATCTAGCATTAGATGATTACTTGGTGAAAAAGAGAGTATCTACCGCATTATAAAAAAACTATTAACTAAAAACTATTACTTATGGAATCTATGTTTTTCCCTTTTTTACTAATCATTTTTGCCAGTGTGTTTCAAGGTTCATTTGGACTTGGAATGAAATATATGGCACCCCTTAAATGGGAATCTTGGTGGTTGATACACGTAACCATCGCTATGATTATTTTGCCAATGGCTTGGGCATTTATTGCTGTGCCAGATTTAATGGGTGTATTGGGGCAAGCTTTTACAGACTCAACCTTACAAACAGCAGTCTATATTGCAATGTTGTTTGGGTTTTTATGGGGAATTGGAGGCATCTTATTTGGAGTTAGTGTTCCTTATATAGGTTTGTCATTAACCATGGGAATTGTTATGGGATTGGCCGGTTCTATTGGCGCTTTAATTCCGTTATTACTAATGGATGATGCTACATCATCATCTCAATTTCCGTATATCATTGGAGGCTTACTTGTAACATTGGTTGGTGTGGCTATCACTGCTAAAGCAGGAATAGATAAAGACAAAATTACGGTTAGTGCTTCTGGAGAAAAATCAAATATTGTAAAAGGAATTTTAATTGCTGTTGCTTGTGGTGTATTATCAGCCTTACTAAATGTCGGTTTTGTAAACGCAGCACCAATTGCTGAGCTAGCAGAAAGTATGGGTGCTATCGATAGAAATGCAAGTTTAGCTGCTTGGGTAGTCGTATTGATTGGTGCATTTATTATGAATGCAGGTTATGCTATTTTCTTACTATTTAAAAATAAATCATGGAGTAATTTTAAAATTGCTGGTTCAGGTAAAGCTTACAAATGGGCAATTTTAGCAAGTATATTTTGGTTTGGTGCCTTAGGAATTTACGGACAAGGAGCTGCATTAATTGGACCAATTGGAGGCGTAATTGGATGGCCAATGCTATTAGGATTATCCTTAATTGTTAGTACTATTTGGGCGTATAGAGCAGGTGAGTGGAAAGGAGCTAAGAAACCTTTTAATTTATTGCTAGTTGGTTTGGTCGTGTTAATTGGAGCGAGTGTTCTTTTAGGCTATTCGAATACAGTTGTTTAATAAAATTTTAATATAAATAAAAGAGCCGCTCAATTTGAGCGGCTTTTTTTATGCTTTGTTTAATTGAATATATCTGGCTTTGTATTCACTAGCAGAAATATTTTTAAGCTTTTTAAAAATTCTGTTAAAACTAGAAAAAGAATTGAATCCTGTATCATAACATATTTCTGCAATGCTTTTTTCACCATTAATTAGCATCTGACAAGCTTTGTTAATTCTAAATTCTCTAAGAAACTGAAAAGCTGTTTTACCAGTTCTATCTTTAAAAAACCTACAAAAAGAATTGGTTGTCATATAAGCAACTTCTGCTAAATCTTCCAATGTAATATTTTTCGTATAATTTACAGAAATATAGTCTATAACTTTTTGTGTTCTGTCTTCTCCTTTTGCAGATTTCCGCAATGAAAAGGGTTCTTCAGACAACTGCTCAAAGTCTGTTTCAGAAGCTAAAATATTAAGTATTGTAAATAGATAAATAAATCTATCTGCATCTGAACTTTCAGTTATTTTTATTAAATATTCTTTAACCTTTTCTATGGTTTGTTTTGAGAAAAGAATTCCTCTATTTGAGTTTGTTAAAAATTGATTTATTTTAGAAAATTCAGGTAATTGAAATAAAGGATATTGTCCGTCAAATAGCGCGTTAAATTTTATGACAATAAAATCAACAGGCAAAGGATTTCCCTTTTCTTCATGTTTAAATAGATGCGGAACGTTACTTCCTAAGAAGACCAATTCATTTTCATTGAAATGATCCATATTATCTCCCACAATACGTACACCTTCACCTTTCATTGAGTACATCAACTCAAACTCTTCATGATAATGCCAATGCATACCATAATAAGGAGCCTTTTTACGTTCAATATAAAAAGATTCAAAATCTGAAGTAATAGATGGGTTGTATTCTAATTTCAAGGTCTAACTATTAAAGTAACGGCATAAATATATAATAAATATTTATACTATTGCTTAAAATTACCCCGACTGAATGTTAAATTCGTGCTTTATGGTTAATCTTTAGAAGTGCTATGCAATTTAACCATCGCTTCAAGTTGCGCTTTTAGTTTTTTCTTTATAGCGTTATATTTAGGTTGAATGGCAATATTAGTCCATTCGTTTTCGTCTTTTGAATGGTCATATAATTCTTCAGCACCATTATAATATCGTATGTATCGATACTTTTTTGTTCTAATAGAAAGATGCTGGTCTTTGGCTCTTTTAGATTTCCAACTAGTAATAACAGTTAAAGCAGCGTCTGGTCCTTTCCATTCTGTTGTTGATGGATTTGCTAAAAAAGGTTGCAAACTAAAACCATCTAATTGTGCTCCCTTTTCATTGAGTGTTGTACTACCTGATAAAGAACACAACTCTTTAAGTGTAGGGTAAATATCAATGAGACTTACAGGATGTTGTACTTTCTTTCCTGCGTTTTTTGCATATTTAGGATGCTTAATAATTAGAGGAACTCGCGTGCTTTCTTCCCAAAGGGAGTATTTGAATAAATAATCCTTTTCTCCTAAATTATATCCGTGGTCACTAAACAATACAACCATTGTATTGTCTTTAAAGTTACTTTCTTCTAAAGCTTTTAAAGTTCTACCAACCATATCGTCAGCAAAGGCAACACTTGCTAAATACGCCCTGATATAAATTTGCAATGCTTTTTCTTTACTAGAATATGAATTGGTAAGTGTTCTAAAAGCAACTCTACCCCGAGGTTCTTTAGCTGTATTTTCTGCCAATTTAGTATCACTTCTGTCATTTTCTTTGAGTATTGGAATTTTAACAGATTCAAGAGGAAACATATCAAAATATTTTTGTGGTACTACCAATGGAGTATGAGGTCTAATGATTCCTACTGCGATAAAAAAAGGATCTTGAGCACTGCTCTTTTGTAACTGTGAAATTTTATTTTGAAACCAGACAACACTTTTTTCATCGGTTAGTAAATCTCTGTTGTTTTCATTTTTATAATTAAAATGACTGTTATTTTTCCAATTGGTATTCCTCCAACCATTATATCCTGGAGAATTTTTATCAGCAGGTACATTTGGTACATCAGCTAAAGAGGTAAAAGTTGCATCTAATGGACCAAGTGCTCCCATAGCTTTAGGATTGGAAGGATGCAGCGCTACTTTTTTACCATTATAAGCTAGTGGTCCATAATCAGCTATGGCTCCCATTTCATTCCAAGCTCCTTTCTTCGTTTTATGAAAAACTTTACCAGTTTGATACGCTTTATAACCATTGTCTCTAAAATACTCTGGTAGCGATTTGCTATTCATTAGCATTTCATTTTTTGTCCAATCTCCAAACGCCCAATAGGTAGAAGTAATTGGAGAAATTCCGTTCATAAAGCTTGCTCTTGAAGGTGAACAAACAGGAAGGTTGCTATGTGCGTTGTTAAATAGGACTCCTTCACCAGCAAGTTTATCAATGTTAGGTGTTTTTGCTTGCGGATGTCCTTTCATTACTCCAACATAATCGTTTAAATCGTCCAAAACAATCATCACTACATTTGTTTTTTCTTGTGAAAAACTTGTAGTTACAAAAGCGCAAAAAAGAAATACCAGAATTTTAAAAATTGTTTTTTTCATTTTTTAATAATCTAACTTAACTTGTAAAAGTTAGTACAATAATATAGATAATTATGACTAATAATTAACATATACAAATTAATAATTACCTGTATGAAATAGTTAATAACTGCTAGCTTTTTTGTATATTTTTTTCATAATATTACCAAAATCTTAAAGTTAAAAAGTTAACGGAACATTATTAATGTATTTAAAAGATAAAATAGTTCAAAAGATACTGTTATTCAGCATTCTGATTTATAGTCAAATTGTATGTAGCCAGAGTATTGACTATACGCTTCAGCATTTAAGTTTTCCAGAAAATATAGGTGTTGTTAAAGCTAAAAGTTTGGTGCAAGACACCAATGGTTTTTTGTATGTAGGTTTAAATAATGGATTGTTTAGATATGATGGACATGAAGTAAAAGAATTATTTTTTGTAAACACTCAAGAAGAAAGTGAGAGTATTATTGATGTTAAGTCTCTTCAGTTAGATCATGATGGTGATGTATGGGTTATTACTAGGCAAAATATATACCTCTATAATTCTGAGATGAATAAAATAAGGACTTTTGCAGTAAATGAAAGTATTGGAGTAGAGTATAGATTGGTTTATATTACAAAAAAGAATGAAATTGTTATAGGAACCAATAAAGGGGTAAGAATCTACGACAAGCAAACAAAGAAATACGAGTCTTATATCCATTCTGTTTATGATAAAAACTCTTTAAGTCATGATGTAATTCGAGTAATTCATGAAGATGAAAAAGAAAATCTTTGGATAGGTACCTATAATAAATTGAATAAGTTTGATAGAAAGACAAAGAAATTTATATCGTTTGATTTAAAACCTAAAGAAGCCGACGCCGGTAGGAACAATCTAATTTTGGCAATAGAAGCTTTACCAGATAGCAATCAAAATAAATTGATTGTTGGTACAGAAACAGGGTTGGTTCTTTTTGATAAAACCGATTATTCATTTGAGATTTTTACCCGAAGAAATACGAATAATGCTATTAGTAATGATGTAGTTAAAGCAATTTGTGCAATTAGTTCTGATGAAATATGGTTTGGAACCGATTTTGGATTAAATAAGTTCTCTATAGTAAACAATACCATTACCAGTTATTACCATGATTTTGGAAATAAAAATTCGATAAGCCATGATGTAGTAGAAAACTTATACAAAGACAAACAGGATAATTTATGGGTAGCCACAGATAATGGTGTTGATAGATTTTATTTGTCAAATAAAAGCATTCTTTTCAATCAAACTGATAGTGGCAAGAAGCAATTAAATGAGAGTATTGAAGTCAATTCTTTTGCTGAAGATTCAAAAGGAAATATTTGGATTGCAAGTAATCAAGGATTAATTAAGTATGATAAAAAGAAAGATAATTTTATTGAGTTTCAACCTCCACAGATTCTTCATACTAAAGTGTCTAATCTATTTATCAATAAGAATGACAATATTTGGATTGCTACTCCTGGAGGAATTAATCATTTTTTGAGTACAAGAAAGACCTTTGATAGCTATAGAGCAAGAGAAGGAATGAATGGCTATTTAGAAACAAATTATACTTCAGGTGCTGTTGAAGATAAAAACGGAAAACTCTGGGTATCTACTTTAAATAAAGGACTTTTTGTGCTCCCTAAAGATAAAAAGGATGGTAATTTTACTCATTTTAATTTTAATTTTGAAAATAAATCAAGATTTACAGTAATTAATGGTTTAACCTATGATAAAAATAACAATTTATGGATTAGTACTTTTACTGAACTCATTAAATTAAATGTAAATAATAGTGAATTTACCATAGTTAGTGAAAATGAAAACGCTCCTAAAAACATGATATTTAATACATATTATGATAAAGAATTTTGGGTTGCTGCGGTTAATGGAATATTTAAATGGGATCAAGACATCAATTCCTTTAAAAAAATCACTGAACTTAACTTTCAGGTTAAAGGCTTTGTTGTAGATGGAGAAAATATTTGGTTGACTTCATTTTCAAATCTATATAAGTATACTATTTCTGAAAATGTTTTGAAGAAAATTCCAAGTTACCTTACTCTTAATGTGAATTTTAATAACAAAGGATATAAAGATACTTCAGGTAGAATTTACTTTAGTAGTTTTGAGGGCTTTATAAGTTTTGATCCAAGTCAAATAACATTTAATCAAGAAGATTCTAATCTTAGATTTACAGACTTTAAAGTGCTTGGAAAATCTTCAAGCTTTGATGCCGATTTTTATAATGATTTGTTGGTAAACAAACCTATAAATGAGTTAAAAAAAATTGAATTAAAGAATAATGATAATAGTTTTGATATTTCGTTTTCGTCCTTAAATCTGATAGATAGTAAAAATGTAACCTATAATTATATTTTAGATGGATACGATAATGATTGGAAGGTTTTAAGCAACGGAAGTAATATTGCTAAATATGAAAAAGTAACCCCAGGTACATATACGTTTAAAGTATTTACCAATGATTCTTATGGCTTAAAAAATAATAGCAGTAGAGAATTTGTTATAACAGTAAATTCACCATTTTATACAACAGATTTGGCAATACTTATATATTGTATTTTAGTGATTACTGTACTGATTGTAATTAATAGAGTATTAATTTCTAGAGAGCAATACAACAATAAGGTAGAGCTAGAAAAATTTAAAAGAATGAAAAGTGAAGAGCTAATTGAACTAAAAACAAAATTCTTTAGCACTATTACTCATGAGTTAAAAACACCTCTTACATTAATAAAAACTCCTATTGAACGAATGATGACTGAGGAGGAAGATAAAGGAAAATTAAAGAATTTAGATTTAATAAATAGAAATGCGAACAGGCTGATAAAGTTGGTAAACCAGATTTTAGACATTCGTAAGTTCGAAAAAGGGATAGAAAAATTAGAAATTCAAGAATATGATATTGTTCGTTTTTGTAGAACCTTATTTAATCAGTTTGAACAAGAAGCCAATCACAGACAAATTCATTTATATTTTGAATCAAATATAGACGCTCTTTTGATTTGGTTTGATCTAGATAAATTAGAAAAAGTAGTTATTAATTTGTTGTCAAATGCCTACAAATTTACTCCAGATGGAGGAGACATTAAGTTGCGAATAAAATTTAACCAAAAAACATCGAAACTGAGAATTTCTATTAAAGATTCTGGAGTTGGAATTAAAGAAGAAGATCAAGGAAAAGTGTTTGATAGATTTTCTAATATCAATTCTAAAAACTATACAGGACAAGGAGGTAGTGGTATTGGTTTGTCTTTGGTAAAAGAGTTAGTCAATCTTCATAAAGGGGAAATTAGATTTAAAAGTAAAGAGAACCAAGGAAGTACTTTTACATTTACGATTCCAATACAAAAAGAAAAGTTCTCTAATTATGTAGATAAGGAAGTAAAAGGCAAAGCTATTTCTAAAGAAGAATTACCTCTTGAAAATAAAATGGATATCGAAGCAGTAAAAAAAGAAAAATTACCACTGATGTTATTGGTTGAAGATGAAAAAGACATGAGAGATTTTATGACTGATAGCCTGCAGAATGAATTTTCAATTATTTCTTCTAATGATGGGGTAGAGGGATTCCAAAATGCAACAAAAAGGATACCGGACATTATTATATCAGATGTAATGATGCCAAATATGGATGGATTTGAATTTTGCAAGAAAATAAAAACAGATGTAAGAACAAGTCATATTCCTGTAATATTATTGTCGGCTAAAGGTGACGCGCAAAGCAAACTAGCAGGAGTAAAACATGGCGCAGATGATTATGTTGGAAAGCCTTTTAAATTAGACTATTTAGTAACCAAAGCCAAAAATTTAATAGAACAAAGAAATTCATTAAAAGTTTCATTTGTAAAACAAAAAACACTAGAGCCAAGTAAAATAAGTATCACATCTCTTGATGAAAACTTAATGCGAAAAGTGATTGATTTTATAGAAGAAAACATAGACAATCACGATTTAAATGTTCAAATGCTAAGTGATTTATTAAAAATGAGTCATGTAAATTTCTATAGAAAAATAAAAGGATTAACAGGTCAAACTGTTACAGAATTTATTAGAACTGTTCGTTTAAAAAGAGCTGGACAATTATTAAAATCAAAACAATACAATGTAAAAGAAGTAATGTTTATGGTAGGGTTTACACACCGATCTTATTTTAGTAAAATGTTTAAAGAACAATTTGGAGAGAACCCGAAAGATTACTCATAACCTTATTTTTTCTTTATCCACCATTTATCACTGCCTAGTGTAGGAAATACACGGTCTTTTAGCTGAGCATTCCATTCTTGCCATTTCAATAATAGATGCTTGTATTTTTCTTTATTTTGAGATTTGATATTGGTAGTTTCAGCTACATCATTTAACAAGTCGTATAATTCTGGAGCATTTTCATCTTGTTGTTTGTTTGCAACCAATTTATAATTTCCTTGTCTAACAGACATTGCATTTTGTTCCCATTTTCTCCAAAATAAATAATCATGCGGACTTCCATTATTGGTACCTGTTAAATACGGAATTAGATTCACTCCATCTAAAGGTCTATTTGGGTTAATTTTTATACCATTTTGAGCTACAATAGTTGACATGATGTCTAAAGAAGAAACTGCTTTGTTGTATGTTTTTCCTGAGGGAATTACTCCTTTCCATCTAATAGCAAAAGGAACTCTATTTCCCCCTTCAAATAAATCGCCTTTTTTTCCTCTTAATGGCCCATTGTCTGAAGCATTGTTGCTTGCTCCACCATTGTCAGATAAAAATATCACAATAGTATTCTCTTCTAAGCCTTTTTCTTTTAAGGCTTGTAAAACGCGTCCAACACCATCATCAACTGCACTAACCATTGCAGCATAGGTTTTTCTTCTCTTATTTTTTATGTTTGGGAAACGAGATAAATACTTTTCTGTAGCCTGTAATGGGGTATGAGGTGCATTGTAAGCAAGATATAACATGAAATGCTGATTTTCATCAGCTTGCTTATTAATATAACGTACAGCAGCATTACTCAATTCATCAGTTAAATAATCTTTGGTTTCTACCTTTTTTCTGTTTTCAATAAGTTTTGTTCTATACCAAGCCCATTTTTTATCAACTTCAGACAAATCATTATAGGTTAATTGCTCAGGGTAGTAATTATGTCCACCAGATAAGAATCCATAGAAATAATCAAAGCCTCTTTCTAAAGGATGAAAAACCGCATTTGTTCCCATATGCCATTTGCCAATAATAGCACTATTGTAATTGGCCTTACGAAGTACTTGAGCTATGGTTTCTTCTTCTACTGGTAATCCTGCTTTTGGATTGTTAGGGTCTATAGAAGGATTGGTAGTAAATCCAAAACGATCTTGATAACGACCTGTTAAAAAACCAGCTCTACTTGGGCCACAAACAGGAAAAGAAACATAACCTTCTTCAAAACGAATACCTTCATTCGCAATAATATCAATATTTGGAGTGGGAATGTCTTTACATCCATTAAAACCAACATCAGCCCAACCCATATCATCTGTCATAATTACAACTAGATTTGGCTTTGTCTCTGATTTTTTATTTTTTATTTGTGCTGTAGAACATCCTACCGATAATAATAGTAGCAAAAAAAAAATTTTCTTCATGGTACTGAACTGAATTTTAATGGAATTCAAATAACTATAAAATCGTAAACAGTAAAGCTAATATTATTATCTCATAAGATGCACAAATTACCTATTTCCAACATTTATGGTACTTAATACTTTAAGAATAGTAATTGTATTTTTTGTGTCAACAATTGTTTATTATGTGCTCATTTTCAAAAAAACAGACTATTAATAAAGCTAGTTTAGTTTGAGCTAAAATTGTATTTCCCAATACTCTCCTTTAGACAATTCCTTACTTTTCTTACTGTCTTTGTATTGTACTTTACAAATTCCTTTTTTATTAGCAATGATTACCGCTTTATGTAAAACCCCATCTTTCCATTCTAGATTTACTTCATAACCACCTCTAGCTTTCAAGCCTTTAACGCTTCCATTTTTCCATGCTGATGGTAGCGAAGGAAGGAATTCTATAGCTCCTGAATGTGACTGTAATAAGAGTTCTGCCATACCAGCAATTCCGCCCATATTTCCATCTAATTGGAAAGGTGGATGTGCGCAGAATAAATTAGGGAATGTACCACTACCTTGCCCCATTAATCGTTCTCCTTTTGTCGCTGCGGGATATAGCAATCTACGGTACAATTTATAAGCACGTTCACCATCTTTTAGACGTGCCCAAAAATTAACTTTCCATGCCAATGACCAACCAGTTCCTGCATCGCCACGAGCGTTCAAGCTTACTTTTGTTGCTGCTGCTAACTCAGGAGTATTTTCTATTGAAATTTGCTTTCCAGGATGCAACGCATATAAATGCGAAACATGTCTGTGGGTACTTTCTGGGTCATCAACATCTTCTTTCCATTCTTGTAACTGGCCCCAACTTCCAATAGTTGGAGGAAAAATCTTGTCTTGTATTTGTTGCGCTTTTGTTGCAAACTCTTTATCTACACCCAATACTTTGCTAGCCTCAATGGTATTGTTTAAGATATCCCAAGCTATTTGATGGTCCATCGAAGCTCCTCTAGAAATTCCACCATGTTCAGGAGAATACGATGGTGAAGAAACTAAATAGCCATTTTCATCTTCAATTAAATAATCCATCCAAAAGAGCGCAGCTCCTTTCATGATTGGATATGCAGTTTGTTTTAAAAATTGTTCATCTTGAGTAAAATCGTAATGTTCCCAAAGATGTTGAGATAGCCATGCGGCTCCTCCCGGAAAAAATCCCCAAGGGAATTTCCATCCTGGTGACGTATATCCAAAGGGATTATTCATGGTATTTACTACCCAGCCTCTGGTATTAAAAAACTCTTTGGCAGTTATTTTCCCTGGCGCTACTAAAGTTTCCATATAATCAAACAAAGGAAGATGTAATTCACTCAAATTGGCAACTTCCGCAGGCCAATACAACATTTGTTGATTGATATTCATATGATAATCAGCAGCCCATGGCGGATTGGTACTGTTGTTCCACTTTCCTTGTAAGTGCATAGGCATTCCACCAGGTCTAGAACTTGCAATCATCAAATAACGACTGTATTGAAAATACAACTCTTCAAAATCGAGATCTGTAATTCCTTTTGAATATTCTATGAGTCTTACATCAGTTGGAATTGAATCTCTTTTAGAATCTCCTAATTCTAATTGTACTCTATTAAATAGAGATGTATAATCATCTTGATGTTCTTTTCTTAAATCCTCAAAAGATTTTCCGTTTATACGTTCAAATACTTTATTATTTGCAGCTTGATAATCATTCCGAGTATAAGTCGGAAATTGATTGACATACTCTGTAGCGGCTGTATGGTACACATTCAAATATGTAGCCTTTGTAACTTCTAATAATTGATTTTTATAGTTGACATTTCCATCAGTTTCAATTTTGAATTTTGTTTCAAATTCCATCCCATTATCTGCTACTTCTCCTTGATATGTATACATAGCATCTTCAAACGATACGTTGTTTGTTTTATGAGGTGATTTAAAAGAGACGGTATAGTCTGTAGTTGCTGTACTTTTAAAATTGTACACCATTACTTTTGATGGATAATTTCCAAAATACGTTCTTGAATACTTATGTTCACCAATAGTATAACTCACTCTTCCTTCTGCCTTTTCAATATCCAATTCACGAATGTAATTTTCAACCTCTCCTTGATGATGAATAGCTACAAACAGATCTCCCATGGTTTGTTGAGCACCATAATCTCCAAAATTAGAGCTGGAATTTTCATGCTTGATATTTACTCCAGTTAGTTCTTTATTCGCTAATTCATGCGCTTCTTTCATCTTACCCTCATCCAATAATTTTCTGACTTCAGCTAAATTTTTCCAAGCGCCTTTTTTGATTCCGTAATTATAACCGTCTCCAGTTCCAAGACCACCACTCCAAAGTGTTCCTTCTGAGAACTGAATTTGTTCTTTTTCAATTCCTCCAAAAAACATGGTTCCTATAAAACCATTTCCAATAGGAAGTGCTTCAGATTGCCAATCTGTGGCAGGTTGATTATACCATAACTTTAGGTTGTTGGTTTCAGCTTGAGTTTCCTTTTGATTACAAGAAGTCAAACTGACAATAAATAGTAAGGCAAATAATTTTGTAATGTATTTCATGTTTTTGTGTTTGTATTGTTGTTAATTTTGTTGGTGTAAATATTATTTTTTTGAGACTACAATTAATTTCATTTTAATCCAGCCTTTTATTTAACTCCAATATTAGATTATCGCCCAACTCTTTCTGTTTTTTTACTAAGGCTGTAAACATTATTTTAACTCTTTCTTTATAGTCTTTACTATAGGCCAAATTATCATTTTCCATCGGATCATTCTCCACATCGAAAAGTTGTATCTTGTTTGCTTTTGGATAGACAATTAATTTGTATTTATCGGTTCTTATCATTCGCTGCAAATGTTTATATCCTCCAAAAATATACTCCTCTCCTTCCGCTTTTCCATTTAATAATCCTTCAAGGCTCTTAAATTCAACACTCTCTGGGATTTCAAAATTGGCTAAATCACAAGTCGTTGCATACACACTTTGCATATATATCATATCGTCTATTCGCTTTCCTTCTTCAATATCTGGCCCTACAATAATAAAAGGCATTCTGACACTGTGGTCATATTGATTCTGTTTGCCCATCAAACCATGTTGACCTACAGCTAAACCATGGTCTGAGGTCAAAATTATATAGGTATTATCCTTTTTTCCTGACTTTTCAAGCGCTTTTAGAATACGCCCTAACTCATTATCAAAGTGAGTAATAATGGCATAATACTCGCTGATATGCAGTTGAACGGCCTCCTTTGTTCTGGGAAAAGGAGCTAACTTCTCGTCGCGTATTTTATTATCTCCCTGATTAAAGGGATGTTCGGGCACAAAATTTTTAGGTATTTTTATTGAAGATGGAGGGTATTTATCTACATACATTTGGGGTGATTGCCGTGGATCGTGTGGCGCATTAAATGAAACAAACATAAAAAATGGTTTGTCATCCTTTGCACGTTGAAGATAATTAATAGCATTATCGGCGTATAATTCTGAGGTATGCTTATTTACTTCATACAAGCCACTTGCCATCCGTTTTCCTGACTTGTCACTGGTAATATCCCAAACTAGAGGCGACCAATGTCCTTTTAGGGTGCTGTCCCAGGGAGACCAAATATTTTCTTCCTCAGGCCTGTTGTAGGCAAATTTTTTATCTCCATTGGAATCAATAGAGGGATACATACCATCTCCTACCGCTTTACCAATATCAAATCCTTTAATCGCAGAATATTTAGAGTTATGCCACTTTCCAGTTATAAAGGTTTCATAACCGTTTTTACTAAATACCTCTGCCCAAGTGGTGACTTCGGTAGGCTCGTAATTACTATTGGTATTTTTGAGTTGGGCCCAGGAGTCTAGGTAACTTTTGTTTTTAGGTGCATTATATAATGTTTGCCCTGTAATTAACATGGTTCTACTGGCAACACATACGGCTCCTGACCATGAGCCTTGGTTAAAACATTGCGTAAACGTAACACCCTCCTCAACCAGTTTATCCATATTGGGTGTCTCAATTTCGTTATTACCCAACGCAGCAATGGTATTGTAGGACTGATCATCGGTAATGATGAATAAGAAATTGGGCTGCTTGGGTTGAGAACATGATACTATTCCGAGCAATAATGAAAACAATAATATGCGGGTGTAATTTTTCATATTGGTGTTATTTGAATATGCGTTAATTCTATTTCTAATTGACCAATTTAAATTGAGTTTCTAAAGGAACTCCAAAGTTAGATTCTAACTCAGCCTTTATTTTTATATAAAAAGCTGTATCAGGTGGAAGGCTCAAATTAGCCCAGAAAACTGGATGATACGGAAGTTTGATTTGTCCCATTTCTTTGTCGTGTTCGTCATAACCTTGAGCAGTAAACTTTTTCTTATCAGTGATAATTCCAAGGACAAAGGCTTCATGTCTATAAGCAGTGCTTATATGTGGCGTTTTTAAACCTAGGGCTTTTTGGTGTAGCTTAGAAATTTTGTCTTGCCCTCCATATTCTCTTTTGTGGTAACTGAGAAATAATTTTCCTTCTGAATTTTTAACATACTGATAGACGCATCGTCCAACAGAGCTTTCAACTTTATAAATGTTATTTGTGTCAAGTCCAATGTATAAAACGGTGGTCATCAATTTACCTACTTTATCAACGTTTTCTCTTTTCCCTTCTAAGATTAACACATCTTCACCGTCATAGGTAGTGTCTCCAATTTTTTTCCAATCCATTTTTTTTAATGGGGTGTAAAAATCATTCAATGGGTTTAAAGTTATCATGTAAACTGCTGCATGATTCCATTGTTTCCTTTTTAAAATGCGGTAATCAGCCGATTTTCTAGATTCATTTACATTCATTCTGCTTACACTACTCTTAGGTCCTTTGTAAACCATAGACATATAATGTTCTACAAAAAACTTTGAAACATTTTGTTCTACATCTGTACGACGGTACACTAAATTTAATTGATGTCGACTACTTACAAATGTCTTTTTTCGTTGTTTTAAAGCTTCGAAAACATAATCTTTAGCATTTTTAAGATCAATAGTTTCTAATTCGAATACATCTTCCTCTAAGACAATTGTATTCATTTTCTGCTGTATATAATCTGCAATTTTAATTGTATAGGTTTTATACCCCATCACTGTAACAACCAACGTGTCTTGTAAATGACTTTGTTTTATAGCAAGATAAAATTTTCCTTCTTCAGTACTCGTAGTTCCAATCTGTTTTGCTGGAATATGAACTGAAACATAAGGTACTGGTGTTTGAGTTTTATCTACTAATACCCCTTTTAACTCAATTTTATTCTGTTGCGCCGTAGCACTTGTCGAAATAAAAAGGAGTAAAGCTATGAATGATATTTTTTTGAGAAAAGACATATGTATTTTTTAGATTTTATTTTTGATTCAATTGATAGACTGCCTTTGCAAATTCTATTCCTAAATGGATATAATTTTCACTTTGATAATGCCAAGGATCAGAATATTTATAGTTTCGAGTACTTCTTACAATTGCAGCATTTTTGTCTTTCCTAGCATATTCTTCTTGCGCAAACTGAACCAATTCTCCAAAGGTCCAAACTTTACCTACTTCATTGTTACCTGAGTCTGATATCTTTCCAATCACAACAGGTAAATCATCCGTATGAAGGCTTGCTCTCATCAAATCCATCAAGCGTTTTAAGTTTGAATAGTACTTGTTGGCTATTGCTTCGGTAGAAGCGTCACTTTCTCCTTGCATCCAAATAATTCCCATAGGTTGTAAATAATCTTCTTTTCCATCTCCATTGATATCTTTTACAGAAAAAGCGTTTCTCACGGTAGTCAAAAAATGATCGTATTGATTGATACCTGTTTTTCCATTAAAATCTGGTTCCCATCCTCCAAAATTTCTAGCAGCAATACTGTCTATTGAAGAACCGCTTCTAGAATATTTTATCAAAGCAATCTTCTCATTGGGATACAATTCTTGTAATTTTTGAGCAAAAGATAGCTCTACTCCAAAACGCTTAGACAATTTGTTTTTATTTTGATAACCATAAAAACCAATTCCATGACCAGGTTTTAAAGTTTCCCATGTTCCTTGTCCTCCAGTTTTATTTTCATCAGGTGCCGGGTTTCCCTGAAAAATCCAAACATTTTTAAATTCTTTGTTTAACGATGTTGGCAAGTCTTTGTTATAACCAAAACCATTCATATTGGATTGACCTCCAAGATAAAAAACTTTGATGGTGTCTTTCTCTTTTTTCTGACTCATTACCAGAACTGGTAGTAGTCCAATAGCTAATAAAAGTATTATTTTTTGTTTCATAACTTAATAACTAATTTGTATTTCAATGCTGAGATGATGAAAGTTCCACTCTCGTATAAGGACTTGACAAATACTGTTGGTAGCCGTTGGTAATATGTCCATGATTGCTAAAGAAATCGATTCGCTCAAAACCATCCTTTAACGGAATGGTTGCAGTCCATGTACCTGTTTTTTTATCGAATTCCATATCAATCCATTGATCTTCTGGAATTCTTTTATGCAAGAAGGGTGCGGAACCTGCCGGATCACGGTTATACATCCACCATATACGCCCGTTAATGGGCTGAGGTCCATCTTTAAAATTCACGGTAAGAGTTAGTTTGTTCTTTTTGACTTTATAGTTCGACATCGGAGGTTTTAGCATTGGATCACCACCAAAAAAGTGATTCCAGAGGAAAGCTTCTGCATTTTGATTGTCTTTGAATGCAGCACCATGCGGTTTTTGTTCGTGTCCACCATTAGGACTATTATAGACTGGCAACTGAGGATGGTTTTGTGCTCCCCAAAGAACGTCATAAGCTACCCAATCATGTGTGCCCGGTTGGAAAAGTATATCAACGTTGCGCTCCATTAATTGCTCCCAATTCTCCGTAACGCAGATACTGGACCAAAAACGATTCAAAAATTCTTGCATTTTGTCGCCGGTTACTCCTGCTTTCTGTGCAGACTCAGCCATACCTCTTTTTCCTACCATATGGGCTTTATAAAATTTGGTACGTTTTTTTGTAAGTGAGATATCCCCAGCTTTGACAGCTTCAAAAAATGCTTTGTTTGCCACTTTTACCTTAGTTATTTCTTCCTTATTGTTCCCGCGAGTTGGCGAATAGTAAGCAAATGCCACGCTTGAGAATGTTGCGGTAAAACGCTCATCATTAATCAGGGCAACCGCAGGCGATATGCCATTTTTGGACCCACCTGATCCGGCTACTTTTCCTTTTTCAAAATAATTGGTTTCCGCATAAGCCGCTGTAGTGGCCCTCATTAAGGTCATAGACCAGATCCAGATTGTATTATATCGTGGATTAAGGTCTTTCATAAACTTTCTCATCATTTTCTTTTGCAGAGCCTGCTTCCCCGGAATCTGTGCGAAGGTCTTAACGACCGTCTTCACGATACCGACACCATTGGCCAATAGTTTTGCGTCAAAACTATTGGGTTTTGAATCTTTCATTAGTGATTCAACTGAATTACGTCCTTTGATATGAAACCCTTTGGCTTTGCCTTTGAGCGGCACAATCATACGTACTGGAATCCGATAATCCTGTCCGGACCACCATTCTGCAACATTGATTTCGATCAATTTCTGTCTCGTCGTGCCTGTAATCGTGTCCACATGCCAGTCTTCTAAGATTTTTATTTCCAGCGTACTTTCGTCAAGAATCTCTTCGATATTAAACATTGGCTCCTTTGCGGCCTTTTTCTTCTTTGATTGATTTTTATTTTGTGCAACTACAAGTGATACACAAAATAGAAATAGTAAAACTGAACTAATTTTTTTCATGATAATTCGTTTAATTTGTTTTTCCGAATACTTCTATTTCTCCAACTTCAACATGAGCTTTTTTACTTTTAGGCGTGATGGTTACTCTTAGGAAACGAACCTTTGTAGTATCTTCTATTTTTAAATTTACTATTTCTTTTTTGGATGCGCTATAATTTCCTTGGGCAACGGTTGTCCATTTTTTTCGATTTTCAGTTGTTTCAATCTTTAACTCTAAATCTGGTGAGTTTTGAAAACTCAATTCTATTCTATCTAAATCGTAAAAATTTTCCATGTCCAATTCCCACCAAACACTACCATCAACCAAATCTGGAATCCATCTTCTCCATTTGTGCCCGTCATTGGCGTAAGAAGCTAAACTGTTACTTTTGGAATTGGTTCTAGTTGGACGAGCATCTGAAATTTTTACAGCTTCTCCTTCTTCAATTGCTTTTAACAACCTATAGTTTGTATACGGTCTGTCTTTTACTAAAGGAGTTACTCCTTCTTTAAACATAGGAAGTCCAACTGTTTCTATCTCAATTGTTGCAGGTTTTAGACCTTCTGATGTTGCTTTAATAATAGTTTTCCCACCTTCATAACTTCTAAATTCAATAGCAGCATGTCCGTCTAAAATTTGAATATCATTTCTTGTTGTTTTTTTAAAGGTGATACTTCTCCCTGTTGGAAATTCACCTGGTCCAGAAATAATTGTTAGCGTTACATCTGGACTATTAGAAATATGTTTTCCGTTATCACCAATAACTTGCACATTGATATGTGCATCATCTGTAGCATTCGTTCCTTTTATAGTTGTTTTATCAGCAAACAATTTTAAACTTTTTGGAGTTCCATCTACTGGCCAAACAGGTGGTTCAATTCCTTTAAAATAATTTCGATACCAGTACCAAGATCTTTTAGGAATTCTAAAGAAATCAACAATACCCATTTCTCCCATATTTCCAGCGATACTTCCGTGGTCAAATCCACACCAAATAGCGTGACCACTTCTCCATGCAGGTTTTTCACCATCCTTTAAATGACTACTCCAACATGGTGTATAATCACCAGGACGATCTGTTACGCACGAACCATATTCGCTTACCATATTAGGCATTCCTGGATTACGATACAAGGTAGCACCGTCTCCATTATAACCCGCTATATCTCCCAACACATCTACACCTCTTCGTTGAGCTCCTCCAATCATTGCCAATCTACTAGGGTCTAATTGATGAGATTTAGAGACCAAATTTTTAAGCAAATTTTTCATATCATCCATAACTTCATTAGCACTAAAAAATGGCTCGTTACTCATGCTCCAAGCAATTACCGAAGGACTGTTTCTATTGGTTCGAATCAATTCTTCGAGGGTTTTAATAGCGCTTTTTTCATAATTTTCTTTGTCTTTTTCATGGATAGGGTAGGTGCTAGAATTCCAGTAGCCATCATCTGTATGTCCGCCAATTCCCCAAACAGCATTTTCAGGAAGGAATAGCAATCCAAGTTCATCACATACTTCGGTAAAGTAGGGGTGATGAGGATAATGAGAACCACGAATCAAATTAAATCCTGCATCTTTCATCAATTTTAAATCTCTATACACTCCTGCTTTCGTAATGGCATCTCCCCAGCCAGCATGATCTTGATGCACATTTACACCTTCTAAATACAAATGTTCTCCATTTAAGAAAAACCCTTTATCTGCTGTCCATTTTACCCAACGAAAACCGAATGTCGATTCATATTGATCTACAAGGCTATCGTTTTTATAAATAGCTGTTTTTATTTTATATAAGTCTGGTGTCTCTGGAGACCATAACATTGGGTTTGATACCTTTTCAATGTTCTGCTCACTAATGATGGTAGTTCCTGCTTTTATATTGTGTACTGAGCTAATCTCTTCAATTGTTTTTCCGTTAGGATCTGTCAACATTGATTTCAATGTGAAATCTTGATTGTTATTAGATTTATTATTGATTTCAGTTTTAATATGTACAGATGACTTTTCTTTGCTCACATTTGGAGTACTTACAAAAGTTCCATTCCATGCAACATGTAAATTATCGGTTACATTCAGATACACATCCCTATAAATTCCACCACTAAATACATGTTCACCTGCCCTCGGAGCTAATTGCGCATCCCAAAGGTTGTTTACTCTTACTGCTAAGAGGTTTTCACCTGCTTTTGCTTGCTTAGAAATATCAACTATAAATCCAGTATATCCACCTCGATGTTCTCCAACTTTATCGCCATTTAGAAAGATTTCTGCTACCTGAAATACACCATCAAATTCTAGGTTGATGTTTTTACCAATCCATTGTTCATCAATGTGTAAAGATTTTTGATACCAACCATAACCTTGGTAAAAACTTTCGGAACGAAAATAAGGCAAACTAAAACTGTGAGGTAAACCTACGCGTTCCCAGTCTGTTTTAGCAGCGATTTCTTTTGAAAAATCATCTTCTTGTTCACTAAAAGAAAAGTGCCATTCGCGATTGATATTCTTTTTAATTCTTGTCTTTTCTTCAGGCTCATTAAATCCACAAGAAATAAGGATTATTGAACTTGCGATACAGCATATAAATTTTTGAATACTATTCATTTGTTTGTTTTTCATTTGTTTAGTGTAACGTTTTTAACCATGCTTCTGCTACAATTGTCCAATCAGGCGCTTTTTTGTTGCTTTTCCCTAAGCTATAGCCATGACCACCGTCAGGATAAATATGTAGGGTTGTTTTTATATTCTTTTTAATTAATGCTTGATAAAAACGAATAGAATTTTCTACAGGAACTGCTTTGTCATTTCCAGAGTGAATTATAAAAGTTTTTGGTGTAGTTTTAGTAACCTGCAACTCGTTTGAAAATTGCGTAACCAATTCTTCTTGAGGTGATGTGCCCAACAATTTATTTCTAGAACCATTGTGCGTGATTCCTTTTTTCATGCTGATCACTGGATAGATTAACATCATAAAATTAGGGTTTGTATTTTCATTGTCAATAGCATCTTTTGACTCATAATAGATTTTCGAATGTGTTCCTAAAGTTGAAGCTAAATGTCCACCTGCTGATGAACCGATAACACCAACATTATCTTTATTAATATTGAATTTCTCTGAATTATGCCTCATGTATCGCATGGCTCTTTGTGTATCTTGAATAGGGGCTTTATAAGAAGTAATTACAGATTTTGCCTGTGGCATTCTATATTTTAAAACAAAGGCAGCAATACCTTGACTATTGAACCATTTTGCATAATCTGTACCTTCCCAGTCATAAGCAACACCACTATACCCACCTCCAGGAAGTATCAATACTGCCATACCGTTTGAATTTTGTTTTGATGGTAAAAAGATCTCAAGTGTTGGTTTCTGAACTTTCTGAATAAAAATGATATCACGCTTCGGAATAAACTCCTGTCCGTCACTCAACTTATAGTTTGGGATATCTTTATCTAACCATAACGTCACAATTTCTTGCGCTCTTAATTGAAAAGAAAAACACAATAAAGTCATCACAAAGCAAATACTATTTCTCATTATTTTGAACTTTTATTTTCTATTGATAGTGCACTATTTCCTTTTAATCCTTCTCTGTAAGCTTCGTTCACTTCTTTAGAGTTTAAACCACGAGTCCAAATACAAAAATCATCCAACAAGCCTTGATAGTTTACCATGTTCATGGTTTTTAAAACATTCGTTTTATAAGATGGAATATGGGTTGCTATTGACATCCAGTTAGCCTGAGATGTTTTGATTTTTATTGAAGGTTTCTCTGTTACTTTGTCATTTATTTCTTGTCCGTCTACATACAACTGAATATCCTCTAATTTTCCATTTTTTATTGGATGTACAATAGCTACATGATGCCAGTTGCCATCATTCACTTTCATTCCCTTTGTTCGAGTATATATCTTTGGTCTTAAAGATAATTCTAAGTCTCCTTCATGAAGGCTTACATTAAAAAACTGCCCTTTACCCCAAAATGAAGCGCTGTTAAAAATGATCTGTCTTCCTGTTTTTGTAGTTTTTACCCAACAAGATATCGTTCTTTCATAACCAGCATCTAATGGTCCTATTGGCAATACAAATAATTTTGAGTTTGCATTTATTTTTGCCGCTTTTCCGATGATCCCCTTAACTAATGGAGTGTTTTCTGAGATTAAAGAATAATCATAACTAAAATCACCATCATTTAGAAACGCCATAGGAGATTTCATTTTCTTTAATAATTGATTTTGTTTGGCTGATTTAGGAAATACGCCTCCAATACTACTTTTATAGTTCTTCTGATTGAATGCCTCATCAAAACTCCAATGTATTTGCAACCCTTTTGGATTAATTGGGGTTAACAATCCATCACCCAATATTTTAGTATTCTTCCCTTTTTTATCAATGGTCAAATTTCCTAATACATCTCCATTTTTATGATAGGTCGTTAGACTTAATTGTTCATTCTCTACATCTACAGTTGTGAGGTTTGATAAATCATTTCCACGAGCAACAAACTGAATTAAATCTGATTTTGGGTCTTTGGTAACCGTATTCATATGAACTTCTCCAGCCAAATATAAATCGACATGATACTTTCTGAACAGGTTTAAAATCTTTTCACTTTGGCTGTCATCAACCAACATTCCGCTACTTGCATATTTTCTAACGGGGTATATAATTGGTAAATGTGATTGTACAACAATATGTTTTATCGATTCTATATGCTGTGCTTCTTGCAATATACTCTCTAACCACTCATAATGTTTACCAGAAATATCTCCTGTAACAACTCCCTGATTTCCTAAAACTTTGTCTTTAGCATCAAAACGGAACATATCTATAGTGATAAATAATATGTTTTTATACTGATAGGCATTAGAAGTATGCTCGTATTTTGTTCCTACTGGCCTTGGCAGAGCCTTTCCTATTTTCTTTGTAAAACGAGAATTACCTACTTTATCTTTGGTAAAAACATTTGCAAACTCTTTTCGAAATGTTTTGATATGCTTTACTACTTCTGAATTTTTTTGCCAAGGGTTATCTCCAATTTCATGATCCCCAACAGCAACAAGCAGATTTTTATATCCAGCCTCATGAATCATCTGTTTTAATCCTCCAAAGCTTCTTTTGCTTGCTTCTGCAACTACTTGTGAAGGGGTATAATTCGCGAATTTTGGAACGGATATAAATTTTTTAATAAACTTTTTTCGGTACCAATGTCCACTAACAATATCTCCTGGTATGGTAATCAACTCACCACCATGTTTTTTATACATTTTGATAAAGCCTTCTTTTTGCTCATTAATTCTTTTTTGTCTTTCGACATCATTTTGAATGCTTAATCCTTCCGATTTGTGGTAATCGGGAATATTGATAAAGCGCCATTTTTCAACACCTGTTTGTGCTTGAATTGAAAAGAATGGAATTGCTATAAGAAATAGTAATAAAATGTATTGTTTCTTAGTATTCATTCGTCTTTATTTAAATAATATCTTTTAGTTTCTTATTCGTTTTTAGGCTGTGTTATTTGATATTTCTTATTATATAAATTCAACTGATTTCGTCTCCATATTTCTCCTTCTAAGAATAAAACATGTGGTGTAGATACGTCCCAGTCTCCTAATTCTTTTAGCATAGATTCTACTAGGTCTAAATTCTTCATTGCTACATTGTTTTGTTCAGAAGGGTCTTTATCTAAATTAAATAATAAGGGTAAGCGGTCTGGAAGACGAATTAACTTCCAATTTCCTTTTCGTATTCCAGCACTTATGGTAAAACGCCACATCATTGTTTCGTGAGGACTTCCATCAATTTTATTTGTGATATACGGGAATATATTAACACCATCAAGCTTGTCTTCTTTGGTAGTTATTCCTCCAGCAAGTGCAACAAAAGTAGGAGTGAGGTCTAATGATGAAACAGCTTTGTTGTAAACTCCTTTTTTAAGTTTTGCAGGATAAGACATCACAAAAGGTACTCGAATTCCACCTTCAAGTAGAATTCCTTTACGTCCGTTATAAGGAGCGTTTATTGAACCGTTATGAGTGTCAGGTCCGCCATTATCACTTAAAAAGACAATCACTGTATTCTCATAAACACCTTGTTTTTTAAGTTCTTTTACAATTCGACCTACGTTTACATCCAATCGATGCACCATTGCTGCATACGTACGCCTTTTTTTATCTTTAATACTACTATACAATTTTAAGTCTGCTTTTGTTGCTTGTAAAGGACCATGAGGTGCATTGAAAGAAGCATATAAAAAGAAGGGTTTATCTTTATGTCTTTTGATGAAATCAACACATTCGTCACCTTTGTCATCTGTTAGATAATTGATTGCTTGAGGTTTTTTATAATTGGAGATAATTGGTCTGTCGTATTTTGCTCCTTTATATTCTGTAGCAAAGTAGTTATGTCCACCACCTAAATACCCCCAGAATTCATGAAAGCCTCTATTGGTTGGGTGAAATTGTTCTTTTTCACCTAAATGCCATTTACCAATTACACTGTTTACATATCCTAACTCAGCCAATCTATCTGCAATGGTTTTTTCTGTAACTGGAAGTCCTGAATATTCTGGATTAAACTGTGGAAGTGCATCGGTTAAGTTATTATCATATCCAAAATTCACTTGATTTCTACCCGTAATTAATCCTGCTCTTGATGGAGCACATACAGGTGCAGATACATATCCATCTGTAAACACCACGCCAGATTTTGCCAAAGCATCTATATGAGGTGTTTTTATTTGTAAACTTCCAGTAAATCCAACATCTCCATATCCTAAATCATCGGCTAAAATGATAATGAAGTTCGGCTTCGACAAGCTCAGCCTATCAGGTTTTTGTTGGTTGTTTTGTGCTATTGATGTACCAATTATTGATACAAATAGAATTCCTAAAATGATGTATTTATTTTTCATTTGATTATTATTTCTTTGTGTTGTTAATATCACTCTTTAAACGCTTGGCCCAACCTCTACCATCTAATGGTAATACATTGTTTTTTGTTGCCCATTGATTCCATTTTGCTTTTAATTCTGAAGCAACTTCTGGGCGTTTTTTAATTAAATTATTTTCTTCAGCTCTATCAACTGATAAGTCATACAATTCCCATTTTCCTTTATAGGGAGGTTTGTTTCCTCTGGTTGCTACCAGTTTCCATTTGCCATCAATAACAGCTCTATCTGCCTGATGTTCAAAAAACATCGGACCTCTTTCTGTTACAGTACCATCTAATGCCGATACCAAACTTTTTCCTTGCAAGGGTTTGATTTTATTTCCTTTGAATGTTTCAGGATAGCTTGCCCCAGCAAGTTCCATTAAAGTTGGTAATAAATCGATTACATGTCCTTTTTGATTGATGATTGAAGCTTTCTTTATTTTCTCTGGCCAATGCACAATTAAAGGAGTACTAATACCTCCTTCGTGATTTGAGCCTTTATACAATCTAAAAGGTGCATTACTCACATTTGCCCATTGTTTTCTATAGCTCTGATTAAATGTTTTCCCACCGATATCTGTCATAGTTGCTGCATCAAAATTTTTCCCTTCTGGTTCTGCACTTCCTCCATTATCAGATAAAAATAAAATCAATGTATTGTCTAATTCACCTTTCTCTTTTAGCAAGCTAACAATTCTACCAACACCTTGATCCATTCTGTCAATCTGTGCTGCATATACTTCCATTCGCATTTCCCACATCGCTTTTTCTTTATCAGTTAAGCTATCCCAAGCAGGAATATTTTTAGGGCGTTGACTTAATATCCAACTATTCGCTAACCCTCTTTCTTTCATTTTTTCAATGCGCTGCGCACGATAAAAATCCCAACCTTTGCTAAATTTCCCTTTGTATTTTTTGATGTCTTCCTCTAAGGCATGCAAAGGTCTATGTGGAGCATAATGCGCTACATAAAAAAAGTAAGGGGTATCTTTTTTAGTTTTATAGTGATTTTCTAGAATATCAATGGTAGAGTTGTTAATTTCTTCAGTTAAATAAAATCCTTCAGGAGGTGTCAATCTTTCATTATCTTTTGTAAGAGTAGTAGGTTTAAAGTATCCACCACCGCCAGAAAGCATTCCGTAGTAACTATCAAAACCTCTTTGAATAGGCCAGTTAGAATTATCTGCATCAGCAACCATGTTTTTATCATAGGTTACATGCCATTTTCCTGTCATATAATTGGCATATCCAGCGCTTTTAAGTACTTGAGCTATGGTTACACTATTTTTACTGATGGCACCTTTATATCCAGGACGTCCATAATCTGATGCGGTCATCCAACCTAAATCTGCATTGTGAGCGTACAAACCTGTTAATAGTGATGCTCTAGTTGGACAACATCTACCAGCATTGTAAAATTGATTAAAAATCATTCCATTATCTGCCAGTCCATCAATATTGGGTGTTTCTATACCTGAGCCCATAAACCCAAGGTCTGAATAGCCCATGTCGTCAGCCATGATTAAGATGATGTTCGGCTTATCTTCTTTTTTTTCGTTTTCATTTTTTGCCTTACTACAAGAAAATAGCATCACTGCGAAACAAAATGTTATTACTGCTTTCATATTTTTCAATCCTTATTTATTCTGCATTAATTTATTGATGTTCCCATTTTTATCAAATGTAATTTCATCAAAGTGAATAGAGCGTCGGTAATTATTACCTGTCAAATCTCTACTGTGATAAAATACATACCATTTGTCTTTAAATTGAACTATTGAACCATGAGATGTCCACGAGCTAACTACGTCCATTACTTCTCCTTGAAAATCGAATGGTCCAATTGGACTTTTACTTGTTGCATACACTAGTGTACTGGTTTTTCCCCAGCCATTTGAATAGAGTAAGTAAAAGGTGTCTTTACGTTTAAATACCCAAGGCGCTTCTCCGAAAAAACCTCCAAAATGTTCTTTATGACCTTCAATTCCATTTATTTTTAATTCTTCCACATCGCCTTTAAGACTCATCATATCTGCATTCAGTCGAACTACTTTTGGTTCTCTACAACCAAAATAGAGATAGGCTTGTCCGTTTTCTATCAACACGGACGGATCAATAGGTTCTTTACCTATATGTTCAACTTGTCCAGTATTATCGATTAAAGGTTTTTCCAATGTATCTACAAACGGACCCGTTGGAGAATCACTAACAGCAACTCCAATTTTTGTTCGTTCAACCGGATAATAGAAATAGTATTTACCATCTCTCTCTATTGCATCTGGAGCCCAAGCCCATTTCTTAGCCCATTTTATATTATCTAAACTCAACACAGCTCCATGGTCAGTCCAATCAGTTAAATTATCTGTAGAGAACACATGCCAATCTAACATATCAAAATAGGTAGCATCATCTTCATCGTGAGAAGTGTACACATACAATCTACCATTAAAAACATGTGCTGATGGATCTGCTGTATAGATATGTTTTACTAAAGGGTTTCCTTCATTTTTGAAATTAACAATCTCTTGGGCTTTTAAATTCCCAATAGCAAACAGTAAAATGATGAATCCTAGATATTTCATAAACTATTCTTTGAATCGATTGTTATAAATTTTATAATTGATGGTTCTCATATACGAAACCAACTCATAATAAATCTGGTCGGTCATAGAAACCAATCCACAGTTTGCATTTTCACCATTACCTCTACCAGCAGTGGTTGAGTTTGCCCACATAAACCAATGCGCTCCAACACACCTAGGGTTTCGTAATGCTCCTTCTATAAAATTCACATATTTTTCTCCTCTATTACGTTGACTAGATGCATACCCTAATCCTGTGAAAAATTTACCTGTATCTAAAGCACCAAAATTGAACTCTGAAATGATAAATGGTTTATCCACTTCTGAAGGCGGATACGGATAATGTTCTATTTCATTTTCATAAGCATTGAATGATAAAATGTCTAGATATTTTGCAGCAATCGTTACGTTGATTTTGTTTTTGTGATTTCCATGCCATCTACAACCAATATACATTTTACCCGGTGCATACGTATTTATTAACTTCTTAGTGGTACTAAAATAATTTTCCACCATATTCTCATAATGCTTTTTATTAATAGCCTTTAGATTATGAAGTTTTAGTGAATTATTTTTAACCTTCGATTTGAGCAATGCTTCCCAATTATTAAAATCCCCACCTGTTTTAGTATTGAAATTTTCTATTGTGCCTAACTCTTTTTTAAGCAATTCAATAAACACTTTTTTACCTGCAGTGTTTTTGTCTTTTGCCAATGTATGATTCGCTAAACTAAAAGGAGTGCCCCAATGAATTTCATTATTGATAAAGAAGCCAAAGAAAAAAGGATCGTTTTTTACAAACGTCGCCTTTGCTTTAATTTTCTTTTCAACATCTGCTTTCCATCTTGGGTCAAAAACATCTGGAAATTTATCATTAATTGCAGGGTATATTGCATTAATCATTACCGTGTAGGGTAGTTTTTTGTTCTCAGGCTGAGCACCTACATTTTCAACAGACCAACCTCCTAAAGTATTGAGCCCCCAACTTTTCATTCTGTCTAAAGTAATTGGAACATAGGTTTCTTCAGCATTTTTACCATATTTTTTATATAAATTTTGGAGTCCGAAATTATAGGTATTCTTTTTTTGATACTTTGCGTTGCTTCCTAATTTTTCAAAGTCGGTTTCGAAGAAATGTTCTCTTTTTTTATAAGGGGTGTTTACCACCAATTTCCCTGCACCATTTATTCCAGTAGACCAAAACAGTTTCCCTTCCGGATCAATCAACCACCATTTACCATCAATCTTTTGAGTTCTAAAATGCCCAGTTGCTTTAAATTTAGGACCGTTAGCAAAACCTCCAAAACGGTTCCATTCTAAAGAGCCGGGATGCTTTTTAAGGTGATTCTTTTCTTTTTTAATAGCAGCAACAAATTGATTGTCGTTTGTTATTTTTCCATCCCAAATGTCATGTTTGTATTGACCATATTCATTTATAAATGGGAAAAATTCTTTTTTATTTTTCACATACAAATCAGAAAGTGATGGACGGTTTTTTAAGATTTGTTTCAGCAGTACTTTTCTTCCGAAATTTTGTGCTGGAAAAACGATTTTGAGCCCTTTGATATGTTTTGCATCAATCCCATCAAAATTTAAAATTACACCGTTTGGTAAGCCTTTCATTGTCGGGAAATCTGTTGCTTGTGGATAATCGGATACATTGATTTTATCACGAATTAAAACACAATTATATACTAAGTTTTCTTGAGGTTTTAAAAATCCAATATGCTTGTTTTTAACTGATTTGAATTTTTTAATCTTTTCAGTTCTTCTAGGGTTATCATATAATATTACAGGTTCAAAGCGAACTTCCTCTCCTGTTAGATTTTCGAGTTCTAGACTTAAAAAGACCCATTGGGTTAGGTTCCAGTATTTGTTCTTGGGATAAATGGTAAGACTTCCTTCTTCTCCGGATTTCAAATGAATCTCTAGTCCATTATTACTTTCTTTAGCTTGAAGGTTTTGAAAACTATATTGTGATTTTTCAATTGAACTTAAATCAATTATAGTTTCACTTTTTTCTTCCTGAGCGAAAACAGTTAGACATAGAAAAAGAAATAAAAGGCTACAGCTTTTCTTCATTATTTGCTCGTTTTTTCGGTGGTAAAATCCATTCTTAATTTATAACTTTTATTACAGATATCTGTAAAATACTTATTCATTGGTATTGGTCCACAACTTCCATTACCCAAAGCACCATGGTCAAAATCTACATTCAATATGTTAAATGTGTTTGACTTTAATTCATATGGATGTGTTGCTACATTCAGTTGTGCTGTGGTATATTTTCTAAATGAAAAGTTCAATGCTTTTTCACCTTTAACCAAGAACCCTTTCTGTTTAGCATCATAAAATTTTGCCCAACGTACATCTGATTTATTTCCATTTTCTTGCGGACGGGCATAGTTTACAAAATGCTCGTCTATATTGGCAGAATACGTTCCTAGTTTCATTCCCGTATTTCTGTCTTTGTAAGAACTTCCAGGTCCTTTTCCGTACCAAGTACTATTCTGAATGTTTTTATTGAGTTTTATCTCGTATCCAATTCTAGGAAAGGTAAATGGTTTCCCTTTTCCTAAATAATCTACATTTAAAGAAACATCAATAACTCCTTGTTGACTAATCACAAAACGTTCTGTAGTTGTAAAACCATTTGAGTGATTTTTTGCCTGATGTTTTTTCTTTACATCAATAATAACATTCTTGTTTATTGTACCGAATTTTATTTCTTCTACTGTGCTTTGTAGGTTGTGTAAATCCAATTTATCCCAAGTTGATCGTAAATTTGGTTTCTTATCATTATCTATATAAGCTCTTACAAAAGACAATGAAAACCCTCCATCAACTATCTTTTTCTTACCTTTTGTTAAGCTAATAATTTCACCTTTACTTTTGTCAAATACTAATTCTCCACCATCAAATGCTATAGATACAAGTTGATTTCCTTTTTCTTTGAACGTTACTTGTTTTGTGCTATTTAACGTATTTAATGTTACAGCTGGAGATTGTAATATAAATTCTTCCCAAGCTACTATATGTCCCGCTTGAGACCATTTATTAGTTGTGGTTGTTGTAGCTTCAATTAACAGGCTGTATTCTGAATTACTTTCAGCAGGCATTTTAAAATTATGGAGTTTGAATACTTTTTTGCTCAAGCCTTCTAATGTCACATAGATTGCACCTTTTTTAATAATAGTTCCATTTTCAAGCAGTTGCCAGTTAAAGTTATAACTCGACAAGTTGGTTGTTAGGAATTTATTGGTGATTTCAACGGTACCTATTTCTTTATGGAATGCTTTAAAAGCAATGTTCTGATAGGCTTTTTTTACTTCTACAGTTTTCGGAGTAGGTGTAAGATCTGCCATCATAACTCCATTCATACAAAAGTTACCATCATTTGGACTATCGCCAAAATCGCCGCCATATGCCCAATAATAATCGCTCTCTGGTTTTAAACTTTCAGCATGAGCATGCTCTATATCTTTAATCTGATTTCCATAAGCACCATTAACATGCTTGGTAATTCCTTGATCTGACCAATCCCAAATACATCCACCAATTAACCCTGGGTATTTTTCAAAAACATCTACATATTCTTGTAAATTCCCAACACTATTTCCCATGGCATGTGCATATTCATTTAATAAGTAAGGTTTTTTTAGGTTCATTTTTCCTATATGCTCCATATCCTGAACAGATTGATATCTTCCAAACTTATGATTCTTTCCGCCTTTCCATATTCCACCGCCATAAGTATCGTAAGAAACTGGTGCTTCAGAAGAATGATAATGCGTAGGTCTTGTAGTATCTATCTCTTTGGTACGCTTTTGCATTGCGACCATATTGATTCCGTTTCCAGCTTCATTTCCGAAAGACCACATGATCACACTTGGATGGTTTTTATCTCGTTGTACTACGGCTTCCATACGCTCTACATGTGCTTTTTCCCAAGATGGTTGTTTTGCTAACGAAGCGGGTCCATATTTCATTCCATGTGATTCTACATTAGCTTCATCAATTACAAGCATTCCATATTCGTCACATAATTTATAAAAATAGGGTGAAGCAGGGTAGTGGGCAGTTCGTACAGTATTAAAGTTGTTTTGCTTTAAGAGTTTCAAGGTTTTTTCCATGCGCTCTTTCGGAATGTACTTCCCATAAATAGGATCATGTTCAATTACATTTACCCCTTTAATAATGATTGGTTTGCCATTCAATAGTAATTCTTGTTTGTCGGAAATTTTAATTTCTCTAAAACCGACATTAGATTCAATTTTATCAATCACTTTACCATTTTTAAGTAATGTGATAACCAATGAATAAAGGGTTGGAGTTTCGTTCGACCAAAGTGCAACCTCATTTAGGACTGTTTTAAATTCAATTTTCGAATTTCTTATTCCGTCTATTTCTTCAATGATAACATTTCCATTGCTGTCAAAAAGTTCGACAGAGTATAGATAACGACTTAAATCTTGGATATTGGTTTTATTTAATTGTATTTCTAAATTAAATTGAGCACCAGTATCAGTTAGTGGTGTCGTTACAAAATAGTCACGTAGGTGTACTTTAGGTTTTTGAACTAAGAACACATCTCTAAAAATTCCGCTCATACGCCAGCCATCTTGGTCTTCAAGATAACTTCCGTCTGACCAACGGATCACTTGCATTCGAAGTGTGTTTTTTCCTTTTTTAAGGTATTTGCTAATATTGAATTCTGCTGGAGTCCAGCTATCTTGACTATAGCCTACTTTTTGATCATTGACCCACAAATAGAATGCAGATGAAACACTTTCGAAACGTAAATAGGTTTCTTGATTCTTTGGGTTGTCAATAGAAAAATCTCTTTCATAGATCCCAACGGAATTTCTGTTTTTTCCTCTAATAAATGGTGGGTTTTTATCAAACGGATATACAATATTGGTGTAAATTGGCTGTCCATATCCTTGCATTTGCCACGTTCCAGGAACTTGAATTTTATCCCAAGAAGCTGGTTTTGCATTTTTCGGAACTAGAGAAATATCTTTATACCAAGCAAAATTCCAAGTGCCGTTTAAAGAGGTCACATCATCAGAAGTGTCATCATAGAATAAGGTTGCATTGGGTGTTTCTTTATTAATTTGGGTAACCAATTCGTTTTCCCAATCATTTTGTTTTGATTGACTATATCCAAAGTGAATAATTATTATTGCGAGTATAGTAAGTATGTTTTTTAATTTCATTGAGCGTTTGTTTTTGCACTTTCCATGCGTTTTCTCATATTATTTTCTGCTTCTCCATTCCAATAGCCACATTCTAATTGAAAAAATACGGATGTATACGGAATGGCTAAATCGGTTTTAATAATAAGCACATTAAATAATTTTGCAGAAGCATCTAATTCACGAATGATATCTTCATGCAACATTGTTTTTGTTGATTTTCCATCCAACACTTGTGTAAGGTTGGTTCTATATGATTCAATTCCTTTGGCGTCGTTTTCAGAAACAAAAGCCATTTCTTTATCGATAAAAATATTGGCATCTACATGCGAGGTTTTTTCAATTAGCTGACTCACATAGTTAACTGCATCAATTTGACTATCATCAATAGTAATGGTTTTTATTGCTGGATTGCTTTGTTCTGGATACGCACTGTCTGCAATAACAATCCAGTTTCTGTGACCAAACAGTTTCAAGGTTTCCTCGACTTCTGTTTTCCAGTTTTCTTTTGTTGGTTCATTTAAATGTTGCTTCTGTACTGCTTGACAGGATAGCAATACTAATATTACCGATAGGACTATTATTTTTTTCATTTCTTACCTTTGTTATTCCATTTGTTATATTCTTCAATTCGTTTGGTTTTTGAATCGCTATCAAAAAAGCGAGCGCCTTCACCAATTTTGTTATTATCCCCCAATTCTTTGCGTCCTTCTTCTATCAACTGCATTAATTCTTTTACTTTTTCTGGATATTGTGCGGCCAAATTGTGTTGTTCTTCTTTATCCGTTTTTAGATTGAATAGTTGTATTTCAGCTACACGGTCAATTTTTCTAGCAGCCCATTTCATATATTTAGGTTTTGCTTTGCGTGGTAAAACCAATTTCCATTCTTTGTCTCTAACAGCCTGTAAGTGCGTGTAAGAATAATAGTAAAATCGATCGTGTTTACTTTTCTTGCCTTTTAATATTACATTTTTAAAACTCTTACCATCTATGGTAATTTCTTTAGATAATTTTGTGTCTGATATATCTGCAAAAGTTGGTAAAAAATCCATGGTTGTTAGTAGTTCATCATTCACTACATTCTCTGGAATTTTCCCTTTCCATTGCATGATTGCTGGTACACGAACACCTCCTTCCCAGGTTTGCGTTTTATTTCCTCTTAGCGGATAGGCACTGCCTCCATGACTGCCTATTTTTTTTTCAACCCAAGGGCCATTATCCGAAGTAAAAATCACTAGTGTGTTTTCTTCAAGACCTTGCTCTTTTAAGGTTTTTAAAATTTCTCCCATACTCCAATCTAATTCTTCAATCACATCACCATAAAAACCTCCTGCTGATTTTCCTCTAAATTTTTCTGAAGCTCCCAAAGGAACATGTGGCATATTGTGTGCTAGATACAAGAAAAAAGGCTTGTCTTTATTTTGTTTGATATAATTCACAGCTTCTTTGGTGTACATTTTTGTGAGTTGCCCCATTTCTTCAACCGTATTAATAATTTTAATGGTATCGTTGTTTTGAAGTATTGAACATCTAAATTTATTCTGTTCAATTAATTTAGTAGACCCATTAAATTTTGGAGTTCCATAAAAATAGTCAAACCCCTGATTTAAGGGCATTTGATTTGGTTCTTCTCCTGCATGCCACTTACCAATACATGCTGTTTGATACCCTTTGGTTTTGAGTACTTCTGCTATAGTTATTTCTTTAGGATGTAATTTAGTATGTAAACCTTTTGAGTTTTTTGGTTCTGCTACTCTAATGGGGTAACTCCCTGTTAATAAGGCAGCTCTTGAAGGACCACAAACAGGTTGGGCATAGAAGTTGGTAAATTTAATACCTCCTTTAGCCATTTGATCTAAATTGGGTGTTTTAATGTTCGCAGAACCAAATACACCTACATCATTATACCCTTGATCATCTGTTAAGAAAATGATGAAGTTCGTTTTTTTAACCTGAGCTGAAATAGCTCCTGTAAATACAAAAACAGTAATACATAGTGTTAGAAAACACTTCGTTTTTTTATTCATCTTTAATTCGATTTACAGTAGTTTTTGAATTGCGATATACTTGAATCAAGCTATCTAATTCAATGATTTTTTTTGGATATTTATTATACAAATTAACACGTTGCTCTGGATCGTTCACCATGTTGAATAGAACTCCTTTTGTTGCAAAGTCAGTATATCCTGTTAGTTTTTTGAATGATTCAGGTAATTCTCTATGTCCACCTGTAGCATCATTGATATAGAGCCAGTCTCCTTTTCTAATACCCCAAATTGATTTGTACGTATTATGTATGGTTGCTTCCCTAAACGGAGATTCATATTCTTTTCCTGTTATTACATTTGTAAAATCATAGCTGTCAGGTGCTGCATTTTCTGATAACTCTATGCCAGTAATACTTGCCAAAGTTGCCATAATATCAACTTGAGAAATTACCTCATCTGAAATGGAACCTGCTTTAATCTTCTTGGGCCATTTCACAATAAAAGGAACATGATGACCGCCTTCCCAAACATCACGTTTTAGTCCTCTGAAATTTCCCATACTATAATGATCATATTTTTCTGCTCGATCCCAAGCTTCTGATTCGGGACCATTATCTGAAGTGAATATTACAATGGTGTTATCTTCAAACCCTTTATCTTTTAATGCTTTTAGAATCTGACCCACAGTCCAGTCTGTTTGAACTATAAAATCACCATAAGGCCCTGCTTTTGAAGTTCCATCAAATTCATCTGTTGGTACAATGGGCGTATGTGGAGAAGGAAGCGAAAAATACAAAAAGAACGGTTTGTTCTTATCTTGCTTATGAATCCATTCAACTGTTTTTTTGGTTACTTTTGGTAAAACTTGATAAGGATCCCAATCTGGGTGTTTTGGACCTTGTCTAAATGGATTTTCTCCTTCTTTAAGCGTGAACCCTGGATTGTTTATATCAAACGTTTCTGTTGGAATTTGAAGCATTCTATCATTTTTCATCCATGCATAAGGAGGGAAGTTAATAGTTCCATCTCCAAAATAATAATCAAATCCTCTATCTAAAGGGCCTCCAGTAACAGGTTCGTTCCAAACGATATCTGAAGGGAGGAAGTATTTACGCATTTTCCCCCACTGCATAACTTCTTGAGTAGGTTTATTTAATATATTCCAATTCCAACCCAAATGCCACTTACCGATACAGGCTGTTCTATAGCCATCGTCTTTTAAAACTTGTGGAAGTGTAATGTCAGAATCTTTAAACATTGGCTTACCAAATGTGCCAACAATTCCGTGCGTCCTGCGCCAGTGATAAGTTCCCGTAAGCAAAGCAAATCGACTTGGCGAACATATTCCAGAAGAGCTGTGTCCATCTGTAAAACGCATTCCTTCCGAGGCCAGTTTATCGAGGTTTGGCGTAGGTATTTTAGAATTAGGGTTCTGGATATTAAGATCACCATAACCCATATCATCGGCATAGATAATTACAATGTTTGGCTTGTTTTGCGCTTTTATAGCGTAATTTACTAAAGAAAAGACAGTAAATATTGCGGTTAAGATTAGTTGTTTTTTCATTCGTTTATTATTACCAATTAGTATACTCATTACTTTCTTGTTAAAACTTTATTTCAATTACTTCATGCAGTCCGTCGGGGCCAGCATTGGGATTAGCGATTATCAAAACACCATCATTGTAGGTGTAGTCCACCGTCTCTCCAGTTCGTAGCAATTTGATCGATGTTACTTTCGGAACATCTGTTACACGAATCGGCTTACCCGGTTCTGTTCCGGTATAATAGATTTTTTTCCATTTCCCCCATTGTGAAGCGTTGGCTTGCTGACCTGGTCGGGCATGTAGAAACCACGTTTTTTTATCTTTTGATGTTGTAATTGGAACGTTAGATTTTTCTGGGAAATGAGTTCCTTTGGTATCGAACATAGATTTTGCTCCCCATTTCATCCAGTTAGACATTTTTTCGAAATCTTTATACACGGCTTCTGGTAATGTCCCGTCTGCTCGTGGAGAAATGTTCAGTAATAAATTCCCTTGCCAAGAACGTACTCTTGCCAAAGCGTACATGATATCTTCAAGAGGTAAAGTTTGATCTCCCAAGCCATTCCCACCGTGGTAAAACCACCCTGAACGTTGGAAGGTCATACAGACTTCCCATGGTGTTTCTGCTTTGACTAATTGTTTTACATGTTTCCACTCCAATGAATGAAAACCTTCTGGCGTAGCATAATGAGAACCTGGATACGTTCCTTTCAATTTTCCGTCATGATACCAATTTCCACGATTGTTAAAAATCATGTTAGGACTGTATTTTAGGGCAGTTTCTTTATAAGTAACTGGTAATCCTGAATCCCACCACCAAATATCTGGGGTATATCTCTCCATCACTTCAAAAGCCATTTTTTTCTTTTTCTCAACAATTTCCATAGGTAAGGTTCTTACAGCGTTTTGTGGATATGGATTTCCTTGAAAATCCCATCCTTCTTTGCCTCTACTGAAATAATAGTTCATATAATCACGATCTCGCCACCAGTCAACTCCAGAGAAATAGAATCCTACTTTCATGTTGTTTTCGCGTAAAGCATCTACATAAGGTTGTAGTAAATCACGACCATTCAAATACTTGTTTACTCCAAACTCAGAAATTTTACTTGGCCATAAAGCATACCCATCATGATGTTTTGACGTTAACACCGAATAACGGAAACCAACTTTGGCTGCTGCTGCTATCCATTTTTTTGGATCATAATTTTTTGCAGTAAATCCTTTTGGAGCATTGTCATAATAGTATTGAGGTGTCACTTTAGGATATAAAGGATTACTTCCTTTTTTTGGTTGACGAATTCGCCATACATCTTCTATGTCAGAAACAGATGCTGGTCCCCAGTGAATAAACAATCCTAAACCTGCATCCTTAAACCATTCGCCACCTTTAGGGAGTGGAAGTGGTTTTTCTTGACGATATCTTGTTGGAAGATTGCCTTTTTCTTTTCCTCCACTCATTTTTACTGCTGCTTGAGCAACCTTGATTAACTCATCTTGTTCTGTATCTGCATCTTTGGTCAATTTCAAACCCCAAACATACTTTCCAAACTGTTTTTTAGGTAATTGAACTACGATGTCTTTTCCTTTTTTTGAGAATTTCAGTTTTCCTTTAGCTCCTAGAGGGACTATAGATTTCGCATGAAAAGAAGCTGCTTTTGGGAGTGTTACTTTACCATTTTTTGGCCAGTTAACAAACCAAGCATAGAGTGCACCATCTTTCTGGGTATAGCGCACAGCATTTTTTTCGTAATCGTTGATGTCTTTTCCACCTGCAAGTGAATTCAGTTTACCAGAACCCCAAGTGTTCCATGGGGTAGATTTGTTAATTCCTTCGCCGTTTATCTTCATCCATTTACCAAGTTCAAGCAACACGTTTTCCTGATTTTTGTCTAGGGTTCCATCTGGACGAGGTCCAATGTTAAGTAATAAGTTTCCGTTGCGACTTACCAAATCGACAAAAGAACGTAATACGGCATTTATTGGTGTTGCTGGTCGTTCTCCTGCATATCCCCATTTACCGTTCACGGTAAAATGTGCTTGCCAAGGACGTTTTGGAATACCTTTTTCTAAAGAGCCTTCAGTGTCATACACAGCCTCACCTTTTTTCATGGCATCACGTTTCCATGATAATACGACGTCTTTTTTCCAGTCAACACTTTTGTTGTAATAGTTTGCTGCTACACGGTACATGGCTTTTTGGAAATAATCTTTTTTGTATTCAGTGTATGCGTCACAAACTCCGCCATCGACAAAAATATAATCTGGCTGGTAGTTGTCTACCAATTCATTCATTACACGTTCCCATTTCAAGGCATCTTCTGGACGAGGTGGATCAGTGTCGCCACGACGTTTTCCATACAAACCTTCGTTCGCTTTGTCCCATGTATCGAACTTTGGACGGAAGGTATAGTATTTCCAATGGCGTCCGTAATGTGTAGAGACACCTGTTTTGATTCCCTTCTTGCGCATTGCGTTAGTCAATTCACCAACTACATCACGTTTTGGTCCCATTTTTTTAGCATTCCAGCTAATTTCTTTTGAATCCCACATGGCAAAACCATCATGATGCACAGCAGGTGCAGCGAAGTAGGTTGCTCCAGATTTCTTTACCAAATCAGCATAATAATCAGCATCGAATTTCTCTAGCTTCAACATCGGGATAAAGTCCTTATAGCCAAACTCATTTAGAGGGCCGTAGGTTTTTTCATGATAATCTCTGAAAGATTTCCTGTATTCTGGATGTATTAATTTTGGATTATCACCAGGAAAATACATGTTTGTTGCGTACCACTCATTCTTAAAAGCAGGTACCGAAAAAGCACTCAGGTGCATAAATATTCCCAATTTCCCTTCGCTATACCAAGTTGGGACATCATAGGAAGCAATTGACTTATTGCTCGAATTGTATTGTGCAACACTTTTTAGTGATACCATCAAAAAAAACAAAGTAATACAAAGTAATTTTTTCATTTATTATTTATCTGTTATTAAATTCTTAATTATCAAATGATTTCCCATCCGTAATGCCTTTCCAATTATCTGTTCTAAATGGCGATGCTGGTAACCCTTCTTTATTGTACAGGTTAAATCCACTTGGGTTGGCTGACCATCCCATGCGAACAGCGACTGGATTTTTTACTTTATCCGACCAATCAATAATTTTAACTCCTTTTAATTTTGCTTTTGCCCAGTAAAACTTTTTGTCTGCTCCAGCAATTTCAAATTCGTTAATATATCCGTGCTTGCTCTTCACCAAAAGTCCTGACCCTATATGGTTAAAGCTAATGATGGCTTTATTATCCTCAATTTCCATTGATTTGTAGATAGGGCCAGAATGTACAATGTCTTTGTTGTAGGCTACTTTTAGAGCGGACAACATCAATCTTTTTCCTACATCTTGTTTGTTGAGAGGGTGAATGTTGGATGCATCTCCTATATCGATAGCTACAGCCATTCCCGTATTTTTTACATAAATTGATTTGGTTTGTGTTTCGCGCAATTCTGCCCAATCATCATCTTGTGGAGTAGTACTTGGACGCTTAAAGTTTGCCAACTGCACAAATAAGAAAGGAAAATCTCCTTGTTGCCAATCTGTGCGCCAATTCTTTATCATATTCGGAAAGGTAAGTTCGTATTCTTTTGATCTTGGTGTATTCGACTCTCCTTGATACCAAATAGCTCCTTTTATACCATAGCGCAAAATCGGGTTTATCATTCCATTGTATAATAAGCTTGGTACATCGTTCGGTGAATCCTTAAAGTTTAAAAACACTTTGTCGATCTTATATTTCCATGCACCAGCAAGAGCAATGTTCCGTTGTTTTAGTTGAAGGAACAGTCTGTCAGCCTTACTACCAAAACCACCATTATACCCTGGTGATTCAACACGTATCGTAATGTTATTTTTTCCTGTTTTTAGTAGATTTTTTGGTACGGTATATAATCGTTCTACATCATGACCCCATTTCAATTCTCCTACTTTTTTCCCGTTTACCCAAGTGACATCAGAATCGTCGATTTTACCTAAGTGAAGAAATGCATCACTTTCTAAGTCTGTAGTATTTAGATTAAAGTCGAAACTAAACCAAACAACTCCATTCAAATGTTTATACCCAGCATCTCCCCAAAAAGTAGGTAAATTCATATTTTTCCAGTTACTACGGTTGGTGTTTGGTAGCATCCATTTTTCGTTCATGCCACTTTCCTTTTTAGGAATAGTACCTATGGCTTTTAGTAAAGATGCTTCTTTTTGTTTTTTTAATTTCTCAGCATCATAGGTGTCAATTCTCTCCGCAAAATTTTCATATTTAGGTAGTTTGGTGATAGATTCTTTAGATGTCCAAGTTTCCACACAAGTTCCTCCCCAAGAGGTATGAATAAGCCCGATAGGTACATTAATTTCTTTGTATAAATCTCTTCCAAAATAATATCCTGCTGCTGAAAAGTGTTTTATTGTTTCTGGAGTACAGACTTTCCATGATGCATTTGGCATGGTATCAATTGGAGTAGTACTAACCACATTAGGTACTGTAAATAGTCTTATTTTCGGGTAGTTGGCTTCTGTGATTTCTTTTTTTGCGTTCGTAGTTTCAACGACTTTCATACCCATATTTGATTGCCCAGAACACACCCAAACATCACCAATGAGAATGTTTTTAAGTACAATCTCATTTTTTCCACGAATAGTCATGCGCTGAGGTTCTGAATTTGCAATCATAGGTTTTAGTACCACAGACCATTTTCCGTTTTTATCTGCTTTGGTTTTTAACTTTTGTCCGTTAAAACTTACCCATAATTTTTCTCTAGGGTCGGATTTTCCCCAAATCTTCACATCGATATTACGTTGTAATACCATATGATCAGAAAAAATATCTGCAACTTGCACTTGGGCATTACTTTTAAGTGGACTAATAATGAAAATGACTATTGCTAAAATTAATGTGAAGTTCTTCATATGTCTATATCTTAAATATTGTGCTTTTGCCTTCAGCAATTGTATTGCTCTTTTTGAATTTTTTTGATTTGCTTTTTCCTAATTGAAATGTTTTCAATGATAGTTTACCATGAAGAACTTCTAAGCTAACCTTGTGTTTATTACCATCTTTTTCAATTTTACACATTCCCCAAGCAGAACCAGTAGACCAAAAGTAGTTTCCTGGTTTGTCAGTAAATTTTATAGATTTATCGACTGCTGAATATAAGAATCCGCTTTGAGCAATAATACTTGCCCAAGATGCCATAGCACGAGCATAATGGTGTCCACATTCAGCTTCGTCAAATGGATTTCTCTTCAATCCATCATAACGATCTCTGATATTCTTTATCGTTTCTAAACCTTCTTGTTCCATTCCTTCGTACAACATTCCAATTCCTGCTGTATACTCAAAACCTGTCATCACTTCCGACCAATATGGAAATGGAATTGTAGGTCTTCCACCATTTGGCCAACTTGCCATTAATAAGGCTTTTTCATCACCCATTGCATAAGAGCGCATATTATTAAAATGCTCATACATACCATCTCTCTTATTGTATTTAAGAATGCTTTTCAAAGCAGTTTTTACATTTTCTTCTTTTACCAAATAGCCTAAGCCTAATACATGCGCCATATATTGCCCAACCAATTGATCAACCAAACATCCAGTTTTTAGCTGGTAGAATGGATCATCTAGATCCAATTTTTTTACTCTGTTATTCCCAATCAATCCTTTAGGGATGTCATTTTTGCTCTTCGGTATTTCCATTTTATGAACATAGTATTCTCCATTAAATAGGTTTTCATCTGTCCATTTTGATCCGTAGTTAAATAGTTTTTTACACTTCTTAGCAAAAGCGTTGTCTTTCATGTGGATTGCCATTTTCTCTGCAGCTTTTAAAGCGCCTAAATACCACAATTGCATTTGAGGGTTTGGGCCATAATATTCTACATCCATGGTATTGTGCTGAACACCTTCCATAACGCCATCTACATCGCCATCCCAACCATTTTTTATCCAAGCATAAGACAGTACAGATTTAATTCTTGGCCAATACTTTTTTAAGAATTCTGTATCACCAGACAATTGCCAATCGCGATAGAATTTCATAATGGTTCCCATTTGTCCGTCTGCCGCAGCTAAATCAATTCCTGATTTTAATTTTATTAATGGAAGTTTTGTTCTAAAGCCCATATGTCCATCTTCATTAGAAGCATAATCAAATTCGACTTCACGCATAGTTCTAGCCAAATCATTGAAAAGGAATGGAGTTGCTTGTTCATAATTCCAAACATGAGTACAGGATCCAAAACAAGATCCTTTTCTATCCATAACTCCTTCCCAACCAAACATTTTTCCATCTGCCGTTCTAAAGACAGTTTGAGAGCGCAACGTACTTAAGTTAAATAATGCCGCTTCTTTAATTTCTTTTGGGTAGCTACTACTAAGGAGGTTATTTGTAAAGCTTAAGGTTTTTTCTGTTAACTGAGGTAAATGGTCTATTTCTTTCTCTATCACATCCCAAGCATTGGTATATTTAGTACTGTAATAATTTTTTAGTTTTTTTGGTGACCATGCATATCTATTTGGAAAATTCCAAGTCAAATAAAATGTAAATGTCTTCGTTTCTCCAGCTTTTAAAGTTTTGAGAACTGCCAAAGAAGCTAATGGATCTTTATCAAATTGCTTTTCTTTTTCTGTTAGCAAGCCATCTGCACTAAAATCGTCCCAAAAATTTAGGGTACTATTGTACCAATCATTTTTAGTAGAACTTGTTCGGTAACTTACTTTTCCTTCTTTGTTGTTAGGTGTTGAAATAGCAAATGTACCCCAAGCAGCATCATCTTTATCTACACCGTCTGAATACATATAAATACCTTTTAGCTTATCTGTAGATTTGAACTGATTCTTATTGCCTTTTGCTCCAATAGGTATAAAATCACCTTTCCAATCTGAGGTATGCTTACTTCCATCTTTACCGATAAAGTTTCTAATATTTCCAGAGATAGATACTTCAATGTCTTCCGCACTTGTGTTTGTTACCTCGTATTTTAATATTGCCATTGGTATTCCAGAAGCATCAGCATCAGCAGGGATAAAAGGATTATACCCAACTATTTTAACGTCAACAGGCATGGTTTTGTCTGATAAGTTTACAATTCCAAATGGATAAGTAGATTGAAAGGAAGCTTTTCTAAATCTAGGAAATCCGTGATGATCTACAGATCTTCCTTCATAATGCTGATAATCTGCAGGATTAATAGGTCCTAGTAATGCTTTTGATCTTGGAGTTTGATTCTTTTTCTTGGTGTAAATAGCAAAAAAAGGAGCATCGTTTCCAGTGGTTACTGTACTGTATCCTTTTGCTGGAACATTCATAACTTCCCAATCTTTCAATTGTCCAGAGCCCCCCAAAGAAACAGTTCCAGTACCAATTCCTCCCAATGGTAAAGCAATGCGATGTAAGTGATTTTGGTCGTAACTCTTTAAGACTTTAATTCGGTTACTTAATATATCGCTTTGTGCAAATACACTACTTGTTATTGTTAAAATTGATAAAAGAAAAAAACGTTTCATTTTGGTTGGTTTTATTTTCTGCTTACTTCGTTATTTTTAATTCGATTGACTTCAGCAATCATCTTTTGTAATAACTTTTTACTCCTGAAAATAGGTGTAGGAGTTTATATTTATTTTTAGTCATAAATGCGCTTTGTATTTGAAAGGAAAAACTATTGGTTAATTTCAATTGCTCCCATATCTGGTTTCCCTTTGATAGGGTTTCCTAGAATATCTTTCTTCATTTTTAAGCCAATAAAAAGTCCTTTTTTATCATTAGGAATAAACGGAATTTCGATCCCTTTATCTTTTATTAATTGATTGTTAGTAGGAGTATAGTCTTTGATTTTTGTGCCACCAGCATTGGTAAATTGTGGGTTTCCAAACAGCGGTGCTTCATCTTGAATTAGTACTCGTTTAGGCCAATTGGTTGCTTTTAAGAACAGGTTGTTTTTAAACACAACATTTGGGATATCTGCTTCTCCTGCATCTTGAGGTTTGTATTGATCTCCTAAAACCGCTTTGCTTTTTCCTTCTATGTAGAAAATGTTATTGGCAATCAAGACACCTTCGGCAACTTTTGCAACAGCCATTTTCGCTACTAATTCACTCTTTACATAAATGGTGTTGTTATAGAAATACGAGTTATATGGACCGTTTCTTTTACGGTTTTTACCTACAAAACCACTGAGCCAATAAATTTTTCCTTCTTGAAATGCTACCCCTTTCTTTTTAACCCGATGTCCATCATTGATACTCACATTGTAACGGTACGAACAGTTGTGATTGTTTCCTAATATTTCTGCAAATCCACCTGCATTATTTTCACTTACATTGTATTGAACGATGATGTCTTTACAGTTAAAATCGATATGAATACCAGCTGAATCTGCTGGGCCATTGGCATTTCTAAATGAATTGTGTTCTATTACAACTTTCTCGGTACCCCACGTCCAAAGCCCACTTCCACGACCCCATTTTCTACTATCATCTTTTGAACCAGAATAATTGATGTCATTTCCTTTTACATGTCCATCTACAACACCACTCATTTGCATTCCTGGACCACCCGTTTTGAAGACCTTGTTGTTGTATAGTTTTAGCCCTTTTAATCTTCCTTTTATTTTAATCCCTGTATGCCCTACATTACTTACAGTACAAGAATCTATGCGTATATTTTTAAATGTTGAGCTCTTGTTGTAGTTAATCACACGAATTCCCCATCCATAACTTTGCACTCCGTTTGCCGTTCTTACTTCGTCTTTACCTCTTTGAAAGTTTGGATTTTCATAAAACACATTTTTGACTTCTAAATTGCTTAAAGAGATATTTTGATAGAGTCCTTTTTCTGTACTTGTTATCAATACTCCACAGCGCATTCCTTTTTTTCTTGTCTTTGATTTTTTTCCTCCACTCGCTGTGATGGTCAACCCTTTCACTTGTATATGGCTACAGTTTTCAAGTAGAATTCCGTTTAAATAATCCTTAGCATTAATAATTGGCTTTTGTTTACTATTTGCAAGGATATAACTACCAATGGTTATGGGTTTAGATTTTGTTCCTTTTATGAATGACCATTTGATGGTTCCTTTAAATTCTTGTCCTGTTGCCAATAATATCTTGTCTCCTGGTTTAAAGTTCTTTTGACTTACTTTAAATAACGATTTCCAAGCTGAATTTGGACTTTTTCCATCATTTTTGTCATTACCCGTTTTAGCATTTATATAATAGTCAGTTGCAAAAATAGACTGACTTAAAAATAGCAGAAGAATGATAATATGGGTGTACTTGCTTTTTTTCATTTTAAAGTTTCATTGTTTTATAACGAGGATCACTTTTGTTAATTCTAAATTCAATGAATTTATATAATGTCTTAAAGTTTTTATTGTTTTTTAAAAGAGGATTGTTTTTAAGTTGCTCTAAAATTTTTACAGGATTTTTTTCGCTATAGTCAAAATCTCTACTAATATCATTCCCTTTTTGATTAAATTTTGTCACTTTTTTGGTTAGAATCGCAGCCTTACTTTCATTCTTTACAATATTATTGCTAAATGAAGTATTTGTAGGAAAAGCTCCTCCCCAATTACCAAACTCAATCAGCGTATTTTCAATAGCTGATAAAGGTTTATTTGGTATGATGATGATGTTGTGATCTATAACAGTGTTCTCAGTTGGTCCCGTAATATGAAAAGTAGGAGAGAAGAAACGTTTGTTATGTGCCTTGTATGGTCGTAAACCGTCATTTACACTAAAGTTATACTGAACGGTTGTGTTTTTAGTACCCATATTATGGGGTTGTCCTAAGATATCTCCTCTATTGCAAATAAGCATAAATCCGCCCCAGTTATCAAAGCTGTAATTGTACTGAAATGTAGTTCCGAAAGAATTAAAATCGGCATCATAACTTTGACCATCCCACTTAGCTCTATGATCACTCACTTCATTAAATTGAACAAGAGTGTTGTCTGAACTCCAGGGCCAAATTCCTGCAGCTGCATCTCCAATAGGCATACTATCTACACCATTTCTGATGACGTTGAATTCTATAAGTGCACCATCACAGCCAATTGGAACAATTCCGTCTCCTGGGATGTTTTCGATTAAATTCCCTCTGATAACCACACCTAAACTTGGATGCCATTCGGTTCGTTTGGCATTACCTCTTGAGTTGATTGCATTTCTATCACAATGGTGTAAGTAATTGTTCAAAATCTGCAAGTCTATAAAACGGGTTTTTACTTTTTGACCTTTGTTTTCCCAAAGGATAGCAGAACCGCCTCCTTTTTTCTTTTCAAGCAAACCATTTATACGATGTATTTCTAATCCTTCAATAACAATATGATGCGCGTCACCAAAATTTTCAGCCCTGATAATGACACCTCGTCTTCCTCTTTTTCTTTCTTTTCCGTAGTTGGTAATTTCTAAATTACGGACTTCCCAATATTCTATATTGTATAATAAAAGTGTGTAGTCTCTTCGACCTTCTCCGTGTATTGCAGGATTCGCGCCATTTCCATAACGGTTTATCTGAATTACATTTCTTTTAGTACCAGATCCTTTAGGTGCGAGCACACCTTGATAACTAGTCCCAGCAGCAAACAAGATTTTATCTCCAGGTTTGAATGCTTGTTGATTGACTTTCCAAAGGGTTTTCCAAGCTTTATTTGGACTCTTCCCATTGTTTTTATCGCTTCCCGTTTTAGAATTTACATAAAAGGTATTGGCAATACTATTTTGTAGTGTAAAAAATAACAACGCAAGTAAGAAATATTTACTTTTCATAACTTAATTCTTCTTTTTTGCTTTCTTTTTTGCTTTTTTGGGAACACTTTTACCTTTATATTTTGCTTTATCTGCACCCTCAACACTCCACTTACTTAGAAAGTCGCTAACCATTGGTTTTTCATTTTTTGGCAAGTGAGATTTTAGTTTGTTTTTTATTTTTTGATGTTGAGCATTGTTGGCAAGGTTTGTATGTTCGTTGATATCATTTTTATGATTGTATAACTCTTCTCCACCATTAAAATATCGGATATATCTATAGTCTTTTGTTCTTATTGAATAGTTTCCTCTTCCCCAAGATGTAATTACAGGTTTTTTGAGTTTTGTAGTTTGATTTTTTACAACTGGAATTAAACTTTCTCCATCTACATAATCAGCAATATCTAGGTTTGTATATTCTGCTATGGTTTTGTATAAATTGATTAGTGAAACAGCTTCAGAATATTTTCTACCTTTGGGTTGATTCTTAACTCTTCCATCATAAATAATAAATGGAACCCGAGTTGCTTCTTCCCACAACGTAAATTTTTTAAAAGTATTTTTTTCTCCCAAATGAAATCCATGATCAGACCAGATAATTACAATGGTATTGTCTGCATGTTCACTTTTTTCTAAGGCTTTTAAAACTCTTCCGATATTATAATCTGCCCAAGAGATAGATGCCAAATAGGCTTTCCTAATATCCGCCCATGCTTTGTCTTGCTTATAACGATTGAATTCTCCTTGTTTAACAAGTTTTTTACCAGCTTGAGGAATATCGTTTAAATCATCTTTTTTATAATTATCTATCGTGATATTTTTTGGTAATTGATCAAAGAATCTTGCAGGAGCATCAAAAGGCAAATGTGGTTTTACGATTCCAACAGCTAAAAAGAAAGGTTTATCATGTTTCTGCTGTAATTTTTCAATTCCGAATGAAGCAAACTGATGGTCTTTATGTTCTTTATCAGGATTCAACGTTGGTCTAAAAGAGTATTTTGCATCTTTCCCTTTGATATATCCTTCTCCTGGTCTAAATTCTTTTTTTATAGCTTTTGGATCATGGTATTCTGTCCATTCTCTAGGGTCTTTTAAATTGCCGTGATGTATTTTTCCTGCTCCGAATGTTTGATATCCATTTTCTTTTAACAACCTTGGAAGTGATGTATAAGTATTCATTAATTGCTTATGAATACCGTGATCATAAAAAGGATATAATCCAGAATTAAAAGGTTCTATTCCGTATAAAATGGCGTTTCTACTTGGCGAACAACCTGGTGCTGGAACATGGGCATTTGTAAAGTTTATACCCATATCTGCAATCTTATCCAAATTCGGAGTTTTAGCATCTGGATGTCCTCCTAAAAAACCAGTCCAATCATTCATGTCATCAATTGCAATGAAAAGAATATTTGGTTGTTTTTCTTGAGCATTAAGGGTTTGTATAGCTACAAAAAATAGCCCTAAAATTATTTTATATATATTTTTCATCATCATCAGTTGTTATTTTAAAATCTTACTTTTTTGTAATGGCTCTTTGTATTTTTTCATTTGAGTATACAACTCATTTTCTAAACGCTCTGCTATTTTTTTATATGCAGAATTATTGTAATAATTCACCAATTCATCTGGATCTTTTTCTAAATCAAATAGCCATGGTTTATCTTGTGGAGATAGTACCAACTTGTATCTGTTATCAACAGCAGCTACCCATTTTTTGTTCGCATGGGTGATATAAACAATACGATCTTCTTTAATTTTTAACTTCTTGCTAGTTAAATCTGATGAAGCATCCATTCCATGAAAATTATATTGAGCATGATTCACATCCATCAACCCTAAAACAGTAGGAGTAAAGTCGGCCATTGTAAATGCTTTTTGAATTGTTTTTCCTGATTTCACACCATCAGGATATCTTAATAAAAAAGCAACTCGAGCAGACATTTCATAAGGCAAACCTTTGTTTAGTTTTCCATGTTCACCATATAAATCTCCATGATCTGAAGTAAAAACAACAATGGTATTATCTTCTAGATTATTTTCTTTTAGAAAGTCTAAAATCCTACCGATGTTGTCATCTATATTTTTAACCATCCCAAAATAATTCACCATATTTTTTTGAAAATTCTTAGGATTTATGCTATTCTTCCCTTTTAAATTTAGCCAACCTGGAATTTGATTTGGTTTTGCGTTTGCAGTTTTTGGCTCTTCAAAAGTCAGATGTGAGTACATTTTATTATACGGTGCTCTTACCTGATCTGGTCCATGTGGATCTGGAATAGAGAGCATTAAGCAGAAAGGCTTGTTTTTATCTCTTTTAAGAATCTCTAGTGTTCGGTCTACTAAAAAATCCGTTGTAAAGTTTTCTTTGTTAGCACGATTTTGTTTCCATTCGCCACCACCATATTTTGTTTTCTTTTGATCTACAAAAGGTCCTTTTTCATTTTCTCCTAAAATTTTCCAATGTCCTCTATTGAACATGTATCTATTATCATCAAAACCAAAAGAACGTTCTGGTTTAAAACCGGGTTTTCTATCACCATCTAAATGCCATTTTCCTACATAAGATGTTGCATAACCTTGCTCTTTTAAAATTTGAGCAAACGTAACCATCTCATCTTTCATTGGCATATTGTTTACTGGAGATCCTGTTGCTACTGGATATAAACCTGTTACGAAAGATGCTCTTGAAGGAGTACATACCGGAGAAGTAGCATACCAATTAGAAAATAAAGCGCCATCCTTAGCAAGCATATCAATATTAGGCGTTTCTACGATGTTATCTTCACCCCATATATGCCCTTGATCTTTAGACATGGTTGCTCTATAGGCGCCAATAGTTCTTAGATTGTGCTCATCAGTTTGTATGATTACTAAGTTTGGTTTCTTTTTTTGGGCTTGAATTGTAGTTTGTAAGCACAAAACTGCCAAAATGATGTACTGTATTTTAAATGTCAATTTCATCTTGTTTTATTAATGTTTTTAACCTGCTATTAGACTATCCGAATACTCGATAGTTTAACTGAAATCAATTTTTATTTTGAAAAAACATTTTTCTAAATTGCTTTACCGTTGGTTTCCCTTTTAAATACCCTAATGAGGTTAAAAAAACATCAGTATCTTTCATGGTTTGGAAATGCAGATCTCGGTTTTTGTCTATATTAAAAAAAGCATGGTCTTGACCTTCATATAAGATCAAATCACAGCGATTTTCAAGAGCTTCCATTTTTTGCTTATACTTCTTAGCCAAAGCAGGTTTAAACAGTTTGTCTTTTGTACCCAACATAATCAGGGTTGGGGGAGTGCCGTTTTTTAAGTTATGAGCTGGAGAAAAATCTTCCCAGTACTCTTTTACTCTATTAAATCCATACCCTTCTTTACTATTATTTGCTACAGGATTAAACAGCACTAAGGCTTTTGGAATACAACTAACAGATGTGTCTTCTCCTTCTTCATTAAATTTATCTAAAGTTGCCATTGCTGCGGCCACATGTCCTCCAGCAGAACCACCACCTGCTATAATTTTATCAGGATCAATTCCGTATTCTGAAGCATGCGTTTTAATCCAACGCATCGCAGATTTTCCATCTTTTACACATTCTTTTGGTGTAGTGCCATGTGGTTTTTCTACTCTGTATTGTACACTTATAGCCACCATACCTCTTGATGCTAAATAAGCTGATTGATTATAGAAATGGGCTACACCACCGCCTTTCCAACCTCCTCCATGAAAAAATACAATTACAGGTGTTTTGTTTGTTATTACATGGTTTTTTGGATAAAAAATATGCAAAGATAACTTGGTGCTATCAACCACTTTATACACTGCTTTTTTATCAGGAGTTACCTGAGCGTTGATAAACAAAGCATTAAAAAATACTAGAAAAAGAAAGATTACTTTTTTCATGATTGTCTTTTCAAAAAAGATTTATGATTTGACTTTTATTTTTTTCATTTCAGCATTGACCTTTTTGAAGAAAGGTTTTAATTGTTTGAAATTTTTTCCTGTAAGTTTTCTAAAGTAAGCTCCAAATGCTTGGTTTGGTTTTTTCTTCTCTTCTTTAGTAATGTTTCCTTTTTTTGCTTTTTTGTTTGCAACTTGCTGCTCTTCGAATTGTTGCAGTTTTCTTTTGTATAAAGCAGTTTGTTGATCTTTAGATAAATCAAATTCTTTAGCAGCAACCTCTGCAAACTTTAGAGCCTTATTTTTTCTTACTTCTTTCCATTTGTTTTGCTGAGAAAATCCTGTTGCAGTAATTAAGAACATTACAACTAGAATACTAACTTTTTTTATTGTTTTCATGATGATTTAATTTTAGTGTTTATGATTTGTTTCTATTAATTTTAAACGTTTTATTAGTGTTGTCTATATAAAATAAATTGCTTGACTTGTGATTTATTTTCGTTGGAGACCTTTAGTAGATACATTCCGTTTTTGATATTTTCTGGCAATTTTACTTTTGTTATTCCTTGTGAGTTATTTATTGAGTTTGAGAAAACTTGGTATCCCCTAATATCATACACATAGATGTCTGCCTTTTCTATTGCTTTGGTGAATTGTATGTTAATGTTGTCTTTAACTGGATTCGGATATATGGTAAAAATATTTTCAAGGTCTTTTATGGTATTGATTCCCAAAACGCTATTGGAATTGTAAGCATTGCTTGCTCCAATATTCGGAATGTGATTTTGTATATCTATCGTATTTCCAAAAGGATCAACAGTTGAAAAGTTTGTAATGTCTTTAAAAATTCCTACACCTGCCATTGGAAATGAAGGTTCTGCAAATATCTTACCATTGTCAATTGCCGGACTTCCAGATTGTAGGTTGTAATCTGCTTTTTTAGTACCACCTTCATTAACAAATAAAGGAGATCCTGACTGAGAATTACTCCCTAAATTAGAGAAGTTATTGTGTATGTCTCCTTCAAATAAATTATTTTCTAAATATAAATTTCCTGTGCCAACATCTATGGAAACTCCATCACCGTGTTTCACAGAATTATACCCAATTTTAGCGCCATTTGAAGCTACGAAAATATTATTATACACATAGGTGTCTAGCGCATAAATTGAAACACGAGGCGTGTAAATAGTACTGTTTAAAAATATAGTATTATTATAAATGTACGTTTTATCTGGTCTAATTGCAGGTTTTCCAGAGCCTGCATATCCTGAAATCCAAAGTGTATACCCATGAAAATCTCTAAAACCATCATTTATACTTACATTAAATCGATAAGTTGAGTTTACATTATCCCCTAAAATTTCACAGAAGCCTCCTTCACTATCTTCACTATAGTTGTATTGAAAAATAACATCTTTATTCCCGAAGTCTATATGCATACCATAAGAATCGCCTGAACCTCTTATACTGTATGATCTATTGTATTGTGCAATGATATTTCTACTACTCCAAATCCAAGCACCGCTTCCTCTTCCAAATAACCTTGGTTCACTTGCTGTACTATATCCAGTATGGTCAAAGTCGTTATTCTCTATTAATCCGTTATAAGTTTTTGATAAAATGACCCCAGAACCACCCGTTTGGAAGAAGGTGTTGTTTCTAACCACAATGTTTTTATTTCTATTTACTGTATCATCATTAGGGTCTGATGCTCCTTTATGAACTGCCCAGACACCCGCTTTGCTGATATGCGTGAAATAACAATCCTCAATCAAAACATCATGTATTGAAACTTCTGTACTAGTATCATTCTCTTCAGAGTCAAGACGTATTCCGGTAACTTTTAAGGAATTAAATTCGGACGGCAATTCAACAGGATACACATCAGAAACTTTTAAATCTCTAAAAGTTAAGTTTTTCATCACGCCTCCCCATTTATTTGCAACTAATTGAATTCCGTAACTATTGGTAGATCCGTAGGTATATCTGCTTCCGTCTTTTCTATCGTTTTTTACCCAAATCTTAGAAACAATCACATGACTTGAGTTTAAGATTTTAATCGCCTCAAAATAATCTCCTCCAGAGATGTTTCCAGAACCAGAAATTATGGGCAGTTCACCAGTTCCATAACTAGAGATTTCAATAGGAGCTTCTTCAGTTCCCGATCTGTTTATGAATAGGTTTCCTTCAAAAGTTTCTCCAGATTTAAATAATACTTTTGCTCCAGGCTGTAAACTTCCTCCACTGCTGTCACTTGCTAATACTTCATTTGCTTTACTTATTGTTTTCCAAGGAGACGATATACTTCCGTTATTTGAGTCATCCCCAGTAGTACTGATGTAATATGCATTGAGGTTCTCCGTAACTTCTGAAACTTGAAATTTATCAAAAAGCACAGTAACATGTGGGGTTGTAATTACAATTGTATTGTCACCCACAACTAAATCAATTTGTGTAGTTGTTGCTTGTGAAGGCCCTTCAAATGCCCAGTTAGATGCTTGTAATTCTACAGTAGTATTTGTTCCTCCATTAACAGAAAGATCGATGTCTTGGGTAGTACCACCATTAAAACTAAAGATATTTAATTTATAAGTATCTGCCTTTGTAATATTGACTTTAAATTCTAACCTACCAATAGATGTAGTATGAAATGATTTTACAAACGAACCATTTGAAGCATTGTCATTACTCTTTATTTCATAAGTTCCAGAAAGCGTTATACTTTCAGCTTCTACAGTAGTATTTACTTGTGATTGACAAACACTACTGAAAACAAAAAAGAAAGTAACAATGAGTGCAAATTTTTTCATGGAGTATTAGTTGACAATTATCTTCTTAATTACTGTTTGTAACCCTTTAGATGTGGCTTTAACTACAATTGCTCCTTTTTTGTCTGTAGCTTGAATTAACAACAAGCATTTTCCTTTAAATACTTTACGATAGTTCACTTTGTGTGGTGAATGATCTAAAATATCTCCGTTTTCAACTCCAATTATTTTCCCAGGACCAGAAACTTCAAATTCAATTAAATTATCAGCTTCTGGATGCATAGTTCCGTTAGCATCAACTACTGAATATTCGATTTGAACAACGTCTGTTTTATTTGCTTTAATGTTGTTTTTATCAAGTTTTGCAGCCAACCCATGTTCTTTACCTGCTGTTTGGAATTTTTTCTCCGCTACAGCTTTTCCTTTGTTTTTGGCTACAACTTTTAATTCTCCTTTTGTATAAGCAACTTTCCAAACCAATTGTCTGGTTTTATTCATCTTTTTCTCTCCAAGTGATTTACCATTTAAAAAGAGTTCTGCACTTTCTGCATTGGTATATACCACTACAGGAATTTCAACTCCTTCTTTTCCAGGATGTGTCCAATGAGGAAGCATATGTACCATAGGCGTATCACTCCACAAACTTTGGTATAAGTAGTAATGATCTTTTGGGAAACCTGCTAAATCTATGATTCCAAAATTAGCAGTACGAGCAGGCCAGCCAAATGATTCTCCCAAGTAATCGAAGCCTGTCCAACGGAAGTTTCCTAAATAGTAGTCGTATTTCTCAACGCGATTCCAATCATCTCTAATTCCGATTCTTACTATTGAGTTATCATAAGAAGATTGGTATTTCTTAGTAATACCAGGAAAAACTTCTGTCGCAGACAGATTAGGAATCTTATACACCTTTGGCTCTAATTTTTTAAACTGATGTGGTTTTTCCCAAGGCGCAGGATTGTCTTTTGTTCGATACCAAGTTTTGGTTCTATAGACACCTCTAGTTTGTATGGTATGTGTAATTTCAGTTCCTATAATTGCTTGGTCAGGATTGTTTTTATGAAACTTTTCAAGAACCCCTCTTTTTTCTCCATCACCATTAAATCCAGCAATATCTAAATAAGGAGCAATATATCCATGACCTTGAGTATACGGTCTTGAAGTATCAATAGTCTTTGCAAAGTCAACAATCTCTTTTTGTTGTTCGGGAGTAAAACCTCGAACCTCATTACCTAAACTCCAAATAACAACTGAAGGGTGATTGCGATCTCTTTTGAGAAAATCGGTTATATCTTTTTTCCACCATTCATCAAAATAATTTCCATAATCAAATTCAGCTTTCGCTGTCCACCAGCCATCAAAAACTTCGTCCATAACCATAATTCCCAAAGTATCACACATTGCATAAAATTCTGGAGAAAAAGGATTGTGCGTAGTACGCAAAGCATTGGTACCCATTTCTTTTACTAACTTCAATCTACTATATAAGAGATCATCTGGTACAGCGGCTCCAACTGGACCTGCATCATGATGATTGCTTAATCCTTTAAATTTGATTGACTTTCCGTTTAAGAAAAATCCTTTAGATCCTCTAAACTCAATAGAACGTATTCCAAATGGAGTCCTATACGTATCTCTTAATTTTCCATTAACTAGTAATTGGGTTTCTAGTGAATACATGTTTGGAGTATCTGGAGACCATAGATTTGGGTTTGTTACTTCAAACTCTTGATTGAACTTACCATTAGAATTCACTTTTACAGTGGTTTTTCCTGAGGCAACCTCTTGATTATCAGAAGTATAAATGGTATTGATTACTTCTATGTTTTGATTTTGTTTGGTGTCGTTTGTTATTTCACCTGCTATATTCACCTTAGCATTAGCTTGAGTTACATTTGTTGTTGTAACATTTGTTCCCCATTGTGGAATATAAATGTTTGCTGTTTTTGTTAGCCAAACATGACGGTAAATTCCTGATCCTGTATACCATCTTCCACTTGGAGCTTTAGAATTATCTGCCTTTACAGCAATTGTATTTTCTCCTTCTTTAAGAAATGGGGTAAGGTCATAAGAAAAACTAATATATCCGTAGGGTCTATTACCTAAATGATGTCCGTTGATGTACACATCAGAATTCATATACACACCGTCAAATTCTATAAAATATTTATCAGCCTTATCTAAAGAATTAATGGTGAAGTTTTTTCTATACCAGCCTATTCCAGTTGGTAGAAAGCCTCCAGCTTTACCTGCCGGATTTTCTTCTTTATATTCTCCTTCTATACTCCAATCATGTGGGACATTTAATTGTCTCCAATTAGAATCATCAAAATTTTCTTTAGCTGCATTTTCTATATCTCCTAAATTGAATTTCCAATCAAAATCAAAAGAAGTTCTTTCTCTATTTAAGTCTTTTTGAATTGACTCACAAGAAAAAAACTGTAAGCTGATAATGATGATGAATATATATTGAATGATTTTTTTCATTTATTAAAATCTTGATAGATTATTTTGTGTTCTTTTTCCTTTCCTTAGCCTTTTTATAATTTTTATTTGGAGAAGGATATTGCGCATCCACTTCTTTTCTCCAGTTTTTCAACTTATTTTTTAGTTCTTCAGCTATTTCAGAATTCTGAGCAATAACGTTGTTAGCTTCAGAAATGTCTTCTTTTAAATTGTATAACTCAAAAGTCTTCGTTTCAAAATTCTCTATCAATTTCCAATCTCCTTGTCTTACAGCACTGTAAGGAACTCCACCTTGTTGATGGTAATGAGGGTAGTGCCAATAAATGGCTTCTCTATCTAAAGATTGCTTTTTGTTTAATAATGAAGCAAAGCTTTTTCCATCTACAGTTTGTTTTGTTGTTTTTTCAGTAGATATACCTGCTAAATCCATTAAAGTAGGGTAGTAGTCCATCGAAATGATAGGATCATCAATACTTTTACTTTGAGGGTTGCTGTTAGGAACTCGTATAATAGTAGGGATTCTTGTTCCTCCTTCATAAATTTCTCCTTTTCCTTTTCTTAAAGGAGCGTTGTTCGTAACGGTATTTTTAGGATTGTTACCAATTAAACCCCCATTGTCTGAAGAGAATAAGATAATCGTATTGTCATACAATCCTTCTTCTTTTAATTTTGCAATGATTTTACCAATAGCATCATCAGTATGCTCAACCATAGCCGCATATTTAGGATTCTTATGCCTAGCTTTTGGATCTCTTAATTTTTTATACTTATCAATTTTTTCTTGCTTTGCTTGTAATGGTGTATGAACATTATACAACCAGAAGTTGATAAAGAAGGGTTCATCACTATTTTTATCAATATAGTTTACAACTTCATCGCTTAGCCTTTCTGTTAAATACTCTTTATCTGGGCCGTCTTTTAATCTAGGATTTCCATAAGGAGAGAAATAACCCTGAGTGCCATTTTTCTTATTTAAATTTGGTGCTCCTTTTTTCCAACCTCCAACATTGACATCAAAACCATGATTTTCTGGCCAGTTTTCTTCTTTTTCTCCTAAATGCCATTTGCCAAAATGCGCCGTTTTATAGCCAGCATCTTTAAAGGCTTCTGCCATGGTGTATTCTTTAGCATCAAGATACATCGTCCAATCTGGCACATTTAGTTTAGCCCAAGGATATTGATGCCCTTCAATCCAATCTGTTACGTTAATTCTTGCGGGATATTTGCCTGTAACAATAGACGCTCTTGTTGGTGAACATACCGTACATGAACTGTACGAGTTTGTGAATTTCACTCCTTCATCAGCTAACTTATCTATGTTTGGACTTTGATATAAATCGCTTCCAAAGCTTCCTAAATCTGTCCAACCCATATCATCAACCAAAATTAAAACAACATTAGGTTTTTTCTTTTTTGCTGTAATTTCTGTTTTGGAATCACAGCTTAAGATTAAAAGAATGATAAGAACTAATGAACTATTTTTAAGCATTGTTTTTATTTTACATTTAAATACGTTGGTGCCGCAAATTGAAAAATATCTGAAGGTGTTCTAGCACTTTGCATTAGTTTAGTAAGCTCTTGTACTACCTCAGGATATTGAGAAGCCAAGTTGTTGTTTTCGCTAGGGTCTTCTTCTAAATTGTATAATTCAATTCTTTTATTTGGTTTTTTTAATACATCGTATTTTACACCTTTCCATTTTCCTTTTCTAATGGCAGTTCTTCCACCTTTTTCGTGAAACTCCCAGTATAAATATTCATGTTTCTTTTGATTGTCTTCAGCTAATAGGGTTGGTAGAAATGAGATTCCATCTATATCTTCATCTAGGTTTTTACCAATAATATCAGCCAACGTTGGCATTACATCCCAAAAGGCTGAAATATGCTCAGTTTTAGAACCTGCTTTAATTTTATTGGGCCATTTGGCAATCATAGGAACATGAATACCGCCTTCATATAAATCTCTTTTATACCCCTTATATCTACCATTGCTGTTAAAATAATCAGGATCAGCACCGCCTTCTTGATGTGGGCCATTGTCTGAAGTAAAGACAATGATAGTATTGTCTGCAATTCCAAGTTCTTCTAATTTATTCATCAAATCACCAACTTGGGCATCTAGATGATTAATCATAGCTGCAAATGCAGCATGAGAATTTGGCTGTGAACCATAACCTCCATTTTTGTAGGTTGGCCCATCATCTACACCTTTATGATTCAATTCTGGCACTAATTTTCCTTTATACTTTTCCATGTACTTTTCTGGAAGTAGTAACTCTGCATGAGGTAATGGAGTTGCATAGAACATAAAGAAAGTAGAGTCCTTATTTTTTTCAAGAAACTCTAACGATTTTTCATGAATTAAATCTGGAGCATATATTTCTTGTCCTTTTCCTTCATTCCCTTCAAGCATCACTTTTTCTTGATTGTACCATAAGTGATAAGGGTAGTAGTTGTGTGCAATACGTTGACAGTTATATCCATAGAATTCATCAAAGCCTTGCATATTTGCATCTCCTTCTGAGCCTGGATATCCTAATCCCCATTTTCCATATACAGCAGTTTTATAACCTGCTTCTTTAAGCATTTCTGCCATTGTGTAGGTTTCAGCCGGAATTGGATGTTGCCCTTCAGGCTGTACTTCTTTATTTCCTCTTACAACAGTATGACCGGTGTGCATTCCTGTAAGCAATGCAGAACGTGATGGTGCACAAACCGTAGCACCAGAATAGTGTTGTGTAAAGACCATTCCTTCTGAAGCTAATTTATCAATATTGGGAGTATCAAACTTTTTTTGACCATTTAAACTTAAATCTCCATATCCTAAATCATCCGCCAATATGTAAATAACATTTGGGTTTTTGTTTTCAGTATTTGCATCTGCTTTTGCAACTTTATTATTGCTTTTACAGCTTACGATACTAATAATGATGATTAGAAGTTTTATGAAGTTTTTAGTCATCTTACTTTTATTTGGTTATAATAACTGTGTTAGCAGTTTTTAAGTTTTCTGAAAAAGCAGTTATTTTGATATTTCCTTTTTCTCCTTTCTTACTTTTAATTACCAATAAACACAATCCATTAAACGCTTTTCTATAATTTGCCTGAAATGGTTCTATAGATGCAGCATTTCCATTTCCAACTGCTGCAATAGTTCCTGGGCCTTCAATTTTAAAACTGATTAAATCATCTGCTAGAGGAGAGAAATTCCCGTTTTTATCCTCTACTTTTACAGTAATAAAAGATAGGTCGTTCCCATCTGCATCGATTGCTTTTCTATCTGGAATTAAATTTATTTGAGCTGATGTACCCGCAGTAACAATTATTTTCTCTGCTACTGGTTTACCGTCTTTGTATGCAATAACTTTTAATTCTCCCGGTTCATACTTAACATTCCAATTTAGTCTATAAGGAGAGTCCCATGTTTTTTGTGGTTTTTTCCACCAAGCAAACTCAGCCGGGATGGTTGTTTTATCTACACCCATCACTTTTTTACCCAAAGATTTTCCATTTAAGAATAATTCAGCTTCATCTGCATTTGTATAGCAATACACTGGGATATTTTTATGTTTTGATCCTTCCCAGTTCCAATGTGGTAAGATATGCACCATTGGTTTTTCTGTCCATCTACTTTGGTAGTAGTAATATCTGTCTTTTGGAAAACCAGATAAATCTACGATTCCGAAGTATGAACTTCTAGAAGGCCAGTCGCCACCCCATTTTCCATGAGTTTCATTATCTCTTCCGTTATACGGAGTAGGTTCACCTAAATAATCAAAACCTGTCCAAACAAATTCACCTAACGAATGTGGCATTTGTTCTTGTGCATAGGTTTCGAAATCTGGAGGATATGCCCAAGGAGGACTAATAATATCGTAACTAGAAACTTGTAATGATTCGTGTCTGTCGTAGTTTTTTACTGGTAGGTGATACACACCTCTAGAACTTACTGTTGAAGCTGTTTCTGCTCCATATACAATAAAGTTTGGGTTGTTTTTAATCATCTTGTCGTACTGAGTTGGTTTGTAATTAAATCCAACCAAGTCTAAGGTTTCTGCCAATCCGTTTTTTACAGATTGTGGGTAGTTGTTAAATCCAGCTGTCACAGGTCTCGTAGAATCTTCTTCATGACAAATGTCAACTAAATGCTGCGCTACTTTAGCACCTTTTTTATTTTGTTGTTCTCTAATTTCGTTTCCGATACTCCACATGACAACTGAAGGATGATTACGATCACGTTTAATCATATCACGTAAATCCCTTTCGTGCCATTCATCCCAGAATTTGTTATATCCGTTTTCTACTTTTCCAAGTTTCCACTCATCAAAAGCTTCTACTTGAACTAAGATTCCCATTTTATCACACAATTCTAATTGCTCTGGAGAAGGAGGGTTGTGGCTAGTTCTAATAGCATTCACTCCAATTTCTTTCATGATTTCTAATTGCCTTTGAGTGGCACGGTAATTTACAGCGCTACCTAAAGGGCCTAAATCGTGGTGCAAACAAACTCCTTTAAATTTTATTTGTTTACCGTTTAGTTCAAATCCATTTTCTTGAGAAAATTTGATTGAACGAATCCCAAAAGTTGTTTGATAATCATCTATTTGTGTTCCATTTTTAAGTAGTATTGTATTTGCAGTATATAAATGTGGATTGTTCACATCCCATAAAATTGGATTTGGAACCAATAATTTGCTTTCGATAGTACTTTCTTTACTTAACGTAAATGTTTTTTCTGATATCGCTACAACAACATTTTTGTTATTAGCGATAACTGTTTTTAAGGTGTAGTCACCTTTTAAATTCTTTTTGTTTTCTAGGCTAGTTTTAATCACTACCTCAGCTTCTTTTTCAGTGATTTTTGGAGTGATAACAAATGTGCCATTATAGGCTACATTGACTGAGTTTTTTATGTTTAAGCGTACATTTCTATAGATTCCTGCTCCAGGATACCATCTAGCTGATAGCTCTTTTGGATCTACACGTACAGCTATTGTATTTTCTTCTCCAAATTTTATATGAGGAGTTAAATCGACCTCAAAACTTATATATCCATACGGACGTGCACCAACTTTGTGACCATTTAAATAGATTTCTGCATTGTTCATCACTCCATCAAACTCAATGGTTACTGAACTACCTTTTTGAGCTTTGTCTATTACAAAATGTTTTCTATACCAAGCAGTTCCGTAAATAGGTAAGCCACCTGTTCTGGCATCATGTTTTAGATCAAAAGGACCTTCAATAGCCCAATCATGTGGTAATGTTAGTTTTCTCCAATCAGCATCATTAAAAGAGGGTAGATGTTCATCTCCTTTTTCTCCTTTAGCAAAACTCCAAGAATCATTAAATGATTTTAGTACTCTTATTTGTTGAGTTTCCTTTGAACAAGAAGTAAAACTAATTAATACTAAAATTGCTACAAGAAATATCTTTTCTATATTTTTTCTATGTGTAGTAAACATATATTGTTGTTCTGTATAAGAATTGAACTCGTGTTTCTATTTGACTAATTTAATAACGCAAATAGACATTCGTTAAAAACGGTGCTGTTATTTTAATAAAAAGAGTAATGAAATATATAGTGATAGCTTATCAAATTGTTTCCATGTACTTTAGTTCGTTCATGAAAACAATTTGAATAAGGGGGTTAAGCTATCCTAAAAATAATTACACAATAATATTTTATTACCAACCTGTTTTTTGATCAAGAAGATTATTGATTAATACTTCTTGCTCTGGATAAGGCAAGGATAAATGCTTAGAAGCATCAAAATTGGTATAAGCACGAAATCTAAAAGCTTGTGAACCTGCATAACCTGGCTCATAAATAATAGACTGATGAAGTACTTGAAGTTTTTCCTCCAGTAATCCCCATCTAATTAAATCGTGTTTTCTGTGTCCTTCAAAACACAATTCTCTCAAACGTTCATCAGTAATTTCTTTAAAGAATGCATCTTTACCTAAAATTGCTGGAGGATTTGCAGTAGCTAAGTTTCCTAAGCCTGCTCTTATTCTTACTAAATCAATAGCATTAACAGCTTCAGCGGTAGGACCACTTAATTCGTTTGTTGCCTCAGCAAACATTAACAATACATCAGAAAATCTCAAAAGAGGAAAGTTGATTCCTGTAATACTTTGATGAACAGGCTCAGGTGATTCTAATGTAATTATAGGATTCAACTGTGCATTTGTTTTAGCAAGGTCGTCTGGATACGCAGCATCCCATCTTCTAAATTTCCCTGGAGTATACCCCCATTGTAATGGCGTTTTTGTAGATACAATTCCGTTAGGATTCCATTTATTTAAATTACCTCCGTAAGCTGGTGAATTCCAAGTTTTTCTTTTATCATCAACTTCGTAGATAGTTTCATGTAATGGAGAAGGTGTAATTTCTGGACTTGAACTAGGCAAACCTACTTTAGATCCATTTATACCATAAAATAATCCATTAACATAGCCTATTCTACCTCCAACATTGATTCCTAAAGCGGTACCATTTTGGTATCCAATTTCAAATAATGTTTCACTTAAATCATATCTGTTTTGTATATAATTTAAAAATACATCTTTGTAACTTCCATTTAAATTATGTTTCCCATCGTTCATAATAATTGCACAATGGTCTTTAGCAGCTTGATAAGGATTTTTTCCGTTAATTTCTGTAGCTTGTAAAGGATAACCTGCCGCTTTTAAATATACTTTGGCAAGCATCGCATGGGCAGCCATACTATTAGAGTGCCCAATCACATATTTTGCATCAAAAGAGCTATATAAATTATTTGCAGCAAATGTTAAATCAGCAATAATTTGCTCATAAATAGCCTGTACAGGAGCAGGAGCCTTATGATTAGAGCTTTGATCTTCAGTAGGCTCCAGTCTTAAAGGAACTTCATTAAACCAAGCGGTTAGATGATAATACATAAAACCTCTTAGAAAACGTGCTTCTCCTAAATAATTGTTATAGACTGCTTGATCTTCGAAATTAGCTGGATCTATATATTTTATGAAATTGTTGCAATTGTTAATCCCTCCATATAAACTTTGAAATAATTTTTTAATTGGCCCTGAACTTGGATTATGTGCATTAATACCAGTTGCGTAATTTTCATTCCAACTTTTTAACTTGTAACTTTCATCAGTACCAGTACTCATTTGTGGTAATGAATTTCCAAAAGTATTACCGCTAGATATAGTGGCATGAATACCGGCAAGTGCAGCATTAATATCACTTTCATTTTTGTAAAAATCTTCTACTGACCAATTCGTTTTTGGTTCTAAATCTAGATTATCTTTACTACAGCTTGTGGTTATTGCTAATAATCCTATTATTAGCAATCCTTTACTAAATATTGTTGTTATTTTATTTGATTTCATAATTTTTAAAATTTTGCTTGAACTGAAAAACTAAACGTTCTGCTTTTTGGATATGCAGAATAATCTAAACCTTGCATTAAAGTACCTCCAACATTCACTTCTGGATCATATCCAGAGTAATTGGTCCAAGTGTATAAGTTTTGACCTGAAAGGGTTAGTTTTAAATTTTTAAATCCAGATTTACCAGAGATAGGAATATTATATCCTAAAGATAGTGTCTGTAATCTTAAAAAACTTCCATCTTCAATATATCTTGTATCTCCTTTATATCCTGGACGTGGGTACGTTGCTATATTATTTGAATAATGCGTTATTACATCGGTATCTGTATTCCAAGGTGTCCATGCGTCTGCAACATTTGCCAACCTGTTAAATGCAGAATTATGAGATGGGTGACCCCATAATGCTTTATTAGCATTGAATACATCAAAATCATAAGACCATCTTAACAAGATTCCTAAATCGAAATTTTTGTATTTAAAGTTGTTATTAAATCCACCAAAATGTTTTGGATGTGGATTACCTATCACTACACGGTCATCTTGATTAATAATCCCATCACCATTTTGATCTAGGTATTTTGCATGACCAGGCCCAACATTTGGAGGGTACCATGATCTACCTTCTTTAAGAATATAAGGATTGGTAGGATTTGTTACTGGATCATACACAAAATCTTCTGCTTGGTATAAACCATCATACACCAAACCATACATCATTCCAACTGGTTTCCCTACCTCTGAAATGTAATACCATTCTGAATTCCAGTCAAGTCCTGGATCTGATTTAATAAATGTTTGACCATCATTTAAACTTAAAATTTCATTTTTATTTGTTGAAATGTTTATACTTGAATTCCACTTGAAATTCTCTTTGTCAACAACTAAACCTGAAAAAGACAATTCAACTCCTTTATTACTAACAGCACCAACATTTTGAGCTACAGCTCCAAATCCTGTACTTAAGGCCATATCTGCCCATAATAAAAGGTCATCTGTTTTTTTATTATATATGTCAACAGTTCCAGACAATCTTGAGTTAAACATAGAGAAGTCAAGTCCAAAGTTAGTTTGCGATGTTGTTTCCCATCTTAAATCTGGCATAGCAAACGTTGTTTGAACAGCACCTGGTTGATAATTTTCACTATCTCCAAATACATAAGAATTCCAAATATTAAATCCAAATTGATTGATAGAGTTATAGTCACCAATTCTATTGTTTCCTGTTAATCCCCATCCTACTCTTACTTTAAGGCTGTTAATAAATTCAAAATTATCCATAAAATCTTCTTGACCTATTTGCCAAGCTCCAGAAACTGAAGGGAAATAACCCCATCTATTTTCTGGTCTAAATTTAGAAGAACCATCTGCTCTTAAAGTTGCTGTTAACAAATATTTTCTGTTACTTAAATGTAGAATTGTACGTCCAAAAAACGACATCAATTTATTTTCTCCTGCATTTGTCATTGCAATTGTAGGTTGAGTTCCTACGTCTAAGTTATTGATACCAAATTCGTCTGTAGGTAAATTCTTATTTGCTAGTCTTGAAGTAAAACTAGTATTATGAACATATTCCATACCAGCTAAGACATATAGATAATTACGATTAAAAGACTTCTGATATGCAAGTGTATTCGAAGAAGAAATTGTTGAGCTTTCATAGCCATCAATACGTCCGTTAATACCATTTTCTGATCTATCACCTTGTTGTGTATCTAACGAATAAAATAAATCTTGTCTCCCTGTAACTAAATTAAAACCATTAGTAGATCTTAAGGTTAATACATCGTTTATTTTATAAGTAAGAGTTGTGTTCATACGGAAGTTATGCGCCTTATCTTCACGTAATGTTCCTCGCATATTCTTAATAGGGTCATATAAGTTTTGATATTCATTTGCGTTTTCATCATTCAAACCACCTTCACCTGCTATTTCACCTGGACTAAGGTTTATAGCATCTACGGGTGCAAATAATATAATGTTTTTTAATGTTTGATTTCCTCTACCGTTTCTCAATCTAGCACCAGTTCTAAGGGTATTGGTATAGTTCATAGACCCTCGAAGCTTTAATTTATCGTTTAATTCTTGAGTAATAGTAAAGTTACTATTCAATCTTTTAAACCCAGTTGTAATTAAAACCCCATCTTGTTCTACAAAACCAGCAGAAAAAGATATCGTTGTTTTGTCAGCACCTCCTCTAACTGAAAAGTTTCCTTGAGACATTAGTGCTATACGGAAAGCTTCCTTTTGAAAATCTCTACCTTCTTTATCTTTATACAATTCTGGATCTACCCATCTTCGCATAAAATTATTTAAATTACTTCCCGAGACGTTTGGCAAAACCTGAAATCCATCTCTTGCAATCGCCATCGTTTGAAGATTTTTAACATATTGATATGGGTTTAGCACATCTAAAGTATTTGTAACTTCTTGTAGCGAAGACGAAAGATTAACAGTTATTTCTGTTTTAGAATTTGCTTTACCAGACTTTGTTGTAATCACTACAACCCCGTTTGCTCCTCTAGAACCATATATGGCTGTTGCAGAAGCATCTTTTAGTACTTGAAACGATTCGATGTCTGAAGCTGGAATAGTTGCAGGATCGAAATCTTCTAAAGGCAAGCCATTAATTACGTATAATGGGTTATTTGAACTAGTAAGTGAATTACCACCTCTAATAACAATTTTTCTAGCCTCACCTGGTGTACCGTCGTTTGCAGTTACACTAACTCCGGCAATTCTACCTGCTAAAGCCTCATCAAAATTAGCCACTACAGCCTTTTCAATTTCAGCAATTTTAACGGTCCCAACGGATCCTGTTAAATCTTTTTTAGAAGAGGAACCATATCCAATAACGATTACTTCATCAAGAAGTGCAGCATCTGCATTTAAAACTACATTGATTGTTTTTTGGTTCCCAACTTTTATATTTCTGACTACCATACCAATCATAGAGAATGTCAAGGTATTTTCTGGTTTTACTTGAATTGAAAAAACTCCATCAAAATTTGTTGATGTTCCAATAGTTGTATTCTTAATAACTACACTTACCCCTGGTAGTGGTATGTTATTTTCATCTTTTACTACCCCTGTTACTGTACTTTGAGAATATCCCAAAAACGAGAATAAAAGGAATAGTGGTAATATATATTTTTTACTTATCATGATTAGTTTATTTTTCTGATGCTAAAAAGTGAACATTCGATATTGAAGCGTTTCCATTAACAGGGAGGTTTGGTGCAGCATTAAAATATGTTTTGACTCTAAACGCAATAGTGAATTTTGTTTCTGTTTTGTAATTTTCTAAATTTAATTCACTTCTAACCCATAAGTTATTTGCATTTTTTGTTAAGTCTTTAACTCCGCTAGGTGGTTGGATTCCAGATTGATCACCTGGATATGGAGTTCCCGTAAAAACGTTACCGTTATTATTGATCTCACATTCTAGAATATCATTTACTTGAGTCCATGATGTTGTAGAAGTGTCTCCTGTATAATTATTGGTAATGTAAACCTCTAATCCAATGGGTGTACTACCATCTAATTCATAACCAGCAAATTGATTTAAATATAAATTATACCAAAAAACGGCCTTTGTTTCGAAACATCCTTCGTACAATGCTAAGTTTACTGGGTCCATTACGATCCATGTGTCTGTTGGCTTTACAATAGTCCAAAAAGGCATTAGTAATTTAGTTGTACCCGATACTCCAGCATCACCTCTAACTGCAACAGCATCTGCCGTTGGTACTGGAGGGAGAAATTTCTTAGCGTTTTTATGTGATTTCCACAAAGCATTCGTTATATACCAATCAGTTGTTTCTTCTGGATCACCTGCTTGTACACCTTTATGTTCAACAAAAACTCTTGAATAGCCTGCTCCTCCTAAACCTACATTCTTTTTTGCAGTAGTTCTTAATGTTGGAAAAAAGAAATAATCCTTTTGCTTATTAAGGACTACTGGCGCTGTAGATAGAACAGCGGTAAATGTTCCGTCAAAACTCATTACCTCATCGGTAACAGTACTTATAACATTAATAGTAGGAGTTAAAGTTTCTGTTGCTGTAACAGTATATGATGGATTTAATGAGATAGCACCAGTAGTAGGGTCAATGCTCAACTTGTCAGCTTCAGTACCTAATTCATACCGAACCGCTGCATTTCCTCCAAATAATTCTACTGCTTCAGAAGTAGTACTTGCTCCACTTACAAAATTCATGTTAAAAGGACAGTAAGCAATACCGTCTGCTAAATCTGGTCCAACAAACAAATGAAATGCATCTGTAAAAATAGCAGAACCATTACCTTCTATTGAAGTTGCTTTTATTGTAAAATAATAATCTCCATATCCAAAAGGATTTCCATCTGCAATGGTAATTACACCTAAATTAGATAAATCAGTTGTTTTAACAACAGTAGGAACATCGTTTACATCAACTGTTGTCTCCTTTATAACAGCTTGTCCTATAGATACATAACTCATATAACTGTCATCAAGGATATCAGTACCCTTTTTTATACTCAACAATTCTAATGTGATAGAATGACCATTCGCATCAATAAATGGTACCGCAGATACAATTTTAGAAAATTCTCTTGCGTTACGAATGTCTGGGTAAGCTATACTTCCCGGAACTTTGGCTACTTCTAAATCCTCTCCAAAAGAATCCACCTTTTCGCACCCAATATTCAGGAACGTTAAGATAAATGCAAATAGATAAAAGGATCTTAAAAAACTTTTGTTATACATATTTAAATTAGTTTAATTAATTATTTATTTAAGGTTTGTTTAATTATTTGATACAGGTTTCCCTGATTATATACAAATCTAACGGGCTTAACACTAATACAGCCAAGTGTGTGGGTTTTGTGTTACAATTTGTTAAAAATGTGTTAATTCTTCTTCTTTTTTCGTTTATTTACCCATGCTTTTGTGTGAATTAGCCCTAAAAATGTGGGATCCTTTAATTCAGATTCCCAGTCTTTAAGTAGTTTATATAGTCTGTTTACTTCTTTCGGATGTTGTTTTGCAATGTTGTTTTTTTCAGAAATATCGTCCTCTAAATTGTATAACTCTTTTTTGTTTCCTTTCCATTTTACAATCAATTTATAATCTCCATCTCTTATAGAATGAAGGTCGTTGTCATACTTTCTGATAAAAATATTTTGATGAGGTACTCCTCTTTTTGTATTTTGTAAATAAGGAATAATGTTAACTCCATCTAAAGGCTTGTCTTTATTAATAGGAGCTTTTGATAAACTTGCAATTGTTGCAAAAATATCTAAAGAAGAAACTGGGTTGTTGTAAACACCATGTTTTACGTGCCCTTTCCATTGTAAAGCAAAAGGAACTCTGAATCCTCCTTCATAGATAGATCCTTTACCTTCTCTGAGGATTCCGTTATTTGAACCGTTTTTACTTTCTGGACCGCCGTTATCAGATAAGAAAACAACGATGGTGTTTTCATCTAAGTTCAATGCTTCTAGCTTATTCAATAATAGCCCCACGCCATCATCTACGGCACTAACCATAGCGGCATAGGTTTTGCGTTTTTTGTTCTTAATGTTAGGGAATCTGTCTAGATACTTTTTAGTTGCCTGTAAAGGAATATGAGGCGCATTGTATGAAAGGAATAAGAAAAATGGTTTGTCTTTATTTCTTTCAACAAAGCTTACAGCCTCATCCGAAAATTCTTCAGTTAAATATTTTTTTGTTTTAATAGGCTTATGATTTCTTAGTATCAATGTTCTGTAGCTCGCAAGTTCTGCAGACAGTTTTTTAGTTTTTCGGGTTTCAGTAACAAAAACCTTAACGTCATCTCCAGTAAAATAACTGTCTTTTAGAGTTAGGTTTTCAGGATAATACTGATGTCCGCCACCTAAATGCCCATAGAATTCATCAAATCCTCTATTTAAGGGATGGTTAGAGATATGGGATCCTAAATGCCATTTGCCAATAATACCAGAAGTATATCCTACTTTCTTTAAAGTTTCTGCAATGGTATTCTCATCTTTTGGCAATCCCATGTTTGGGTCGTCAGATTTGTATTGCGGATTTCTTTCAAATCCAAAGCGTTGTTGATAACGTCCTGTTATAAAACCAGCTCTACTTGGTCCACAAACCGAATACGAAGTGTATCCATTGGTAAACTTTACACCATTTTTTGCTATTCTATCAATATTAGGAGTAGGAATGTCTTTGCTACCATTAAAACCGACATCTGCATAGCCCAAATCATCAGTCATGATAACAATCATATTGGGTTTTTTAGTTTGCCCATTTAACAAACAACTTACACTAAGGCATAATAAAACTAAAACTCTTCTCATCTTATTTACTATAAATTATAGCATTCATTTCTGAACGCAATTTCTTTTTTGCTTTTTTGTATTTCTTTTCGCTTGCAACATTGTTCCACTCATAAGTGTCTTTTGTATGATCGTACAATTCTTCTTTACCATTACTATATAGTATGTATCTGTATTTTTCAGTTCTATAAGAAAAGTTTTGTTTTTCAGTAGGGATGCTCTTTCCATAATTTCCTACAATGGTAAGTGCTCCATTGGGGCCATTCCAAGATTTCTTTCCTGCTAACAAAGGTTTTAAACTAAATCCGCCTAAATCACCTCCATTATTATTTAACTTATTTGTTCCTTTTAAATCACATAAATCTGTTAAGGTTGGAAACAAGTCTATCAATGACACTGGTTGCTTTACTTTAAGACCTGGTTTTGTGTTTGGAGTTCTAATTATTAAAGGAACTCTTGCGCTTTCTTCCCAAGGAGAGTTTTTAAATAGATGTCCTTTTTCTCCCATTTGCCAACCATGATCGCTGGTAAAAACAACAATAGTATTTTCTTTTAACGGACTATTCTCCAGCGCGTCTAATATTTTTCCTACTTGTTCATCTACAAAAGCCACACAAGCTAAATATGCCTGTAAGAAATGCTTCATCGCTAATTCTCTATCTCCGCCATAAGAAGCTAAGAGTTGTCTGTAATATTTTTTAGGTTTATTATTTTTATCAAAATTTTCTAACCAAAAAGTATCATCAGTATCATTCTTCATCCATGGACTTAACACTAACTTATCAATAGGGAACATGTCAAAGTATTTGTCTGGTGCATGTAATGGCGTATGCGGTCTTACAAAACCAATTCCCATAAAAAATGGAGTCTTTTCGTTTTCTAATTCTTTTAATTTTTTAATAGCCCATATTGCATGCTTTTCATCTTGTAAAAGATCTCTATCATTTTCATTAATATATCTAAATGGTTTTTTATCCCAGCCATATACCCAACCTGGTTCTCCTCTTTTTCCGGTAGATACTCCAGCTGTAGACAATCTTCCATAAGAACCATCTACTGCACCTATTTCACTATAAGGTTTTGGAACTTTTGGATGTGCAACATTGGTTGTACCATCATTATATGAAGGGCATAATTATGTTTGTAATTTGCTCCCCATTCATCCCATTCTTTGGGTGGTTTTCCATGGGTTAATTTTCCAGATCCCAAAGTTTTGTATCCGTTCTCTTTAAAGTATGCAATCAGTATTTTGTTATTTTTTAATACAGGTTGTTTTAAAATTTGAGTCCAACCATAATCTTTTGATGTATGAGGATATACTCCTGTAAACAAACTATTTCTAGAAGGTTGACAAACAGGCGCATTAGATTGTGCATTTAAAAATTGCACACCAGAAGCTGCTAGTTTGTCTATGTTTGGCGTAATTGCTTGTGGATGACCTCCAAAAGCGCCTTGGTAGTCATTTAAATCATCACACATGATAAATAATACGTTAGGCTTTTCTTGAGCTTGAATAACAGTGTTACTGAGTGATAAAAATCCAATACTTATTATGAGTGCAAAATTTAGTTTCATATACCAAATTGTTAATAATGTATTCTTCTCAAATTTATATTTCTTAACCCATTTTAGAAAGGATTAGTCAATTATGTGTTCTGTTTTGTTAGATTTATGCTACTTTATAAAAGCATTTTTATCTTTTAACTAGCAGTATATCTATATCTTTAACAAAAACAATTTTATATCTCAAATATTAGATATTTTGTAAATTATAGTTACCTTAAAATTATCATCTGTCTATCAGTAATTAGCATTAATTTTCGCTAAAACAAAAAAAGGAGGTAATTTTTGATCTATTTACGATAATTTCCCACAATTAGTTACTTTGTGAATATTGTTTTTTTACATTATTATAATACAATTTTAAAATGCATTTTTATGAATATTAAACAACATACTATTTACGGAATAGTAACAGTCTTAACTCTTGTTTGTTTTTCTTGTAAAAGCAACCCAGAAACCCCACAAAAAAACTCAGAAAAGCCTAACATTATATTTATTTATACTGATGATCTGGGCTATGGAGATATTGGAGCTAATGGAGCAACCGAAATTAAAACGCCTAATATTGATGCTTTGGCAAATGGAGGAGTACGATTCACCAACGGTTATGCAAGTTCGGCTACATGTACACCAAGTAGATATGCGCTGTTAACAGGGGTATATCCATGGAAAAATGAAAGAGCAAGAATATTGCCAGGAACAGCTCCACTGATTATTAATACAGATCAAATGACAGTTCCAAGAATGCTTAAGGCGCAAGGATACCACACAGGTATTGTTGGTAAATGGCATTTGGGATTAGGTACTGGAAATGTAAATTGGAATGAAACAATTTCTCCCGGACCAAATGAATTAGGTTTTGATTATTCATATATCATGGCTGCTACTCAAGATAGAGTACCCACTGTATATATTGAAAATGGAGATGTAGTTGGTTTAGACCCGAATGATCCTATTGAAATTAATTATAAAAAGAATTTTGAAGGACAACCTAATGGAAAAGACAATCCAGAATTATTGACTATGAAATGGCATCATGGACATAACAGTAGTATTGTAAATGGTATTCCAAGAATTGGTTATATGAAAGGTGGAGAGGCCGCAAAATGGAGTGATGTAGATATGGCAGATCATTTCTTAAAAGGAGCACAAGATTATGTGAAAAAACATAAAGATGAGCCTTTCTTTTTATATTATGCTTTACAACAACCTCATGTTCCAAGAACTCCACATCCAAGATTTGTTGGAGCTTCAGGAATGGGGCCAAGAGGAGATGTTATTGTAGAAGCAGATTGGGTAATTGGTGAGTTTATAAAAACGCTAGAAGAAGAAGGATTGCTAGAGAATACTCTAATTGTTTTTTCAAGCGATAATGGTCCTGTTTTAAATGATGGTTACTATGATGATGCTGTTGAAAAATTAGGAAAACACAATCCAAAAGGGCCTTTTAGAGGTGGGAAATATAGCTTGTTTGAAGCAGGAACTCATGTCCCTTTTATTACTTATTGGAAAGGTAAAATTCAACCAAAAGTATCAGATGCATTGGTAAGTCAATTAGACTTATTGTCATCAGTTGCTAAACTTGTTGGTAGTGATGTTAGAGCCATAGATAGTGAAGAGTTGTCAGATACATTTTTAGGGGTAAGTGATAAAGGTAGAGAAGAACTAATTATTGAGGCAACTACTAGAACTGCATTACGTAAAGGAGATTGGGTATTGATTCCACCATATAAAGGACCTGCGGTGAATAAATTTGTAGATATTGAATTAGGGAATTCTAAAAAATACAAGTTGTACAATCTTAAAGAAGATCTTGGGCAACAAAATAATTTAGCAAAAACGAATCCAGAAAAATTACAAGAAATGATTGCTTCTTATAAAAAGTTAAGAGGTACAGTCAATATGAAAACAGAACAATTAGAGTTGCATTAATTTTTGGACATCTTTATTGACAAACATGAAACGTAAAATAGTTTTAGCTTTCTTTTTACTATTGGTAAACCTAGTATTTTCACAATCAGGAAAACTAATAGTAAAAGGAAAAGTAATTGATGAAACTAAAATGGGGATTCCATTTGCAGCGGTTTCAATTGCTCATAAATCAATCGGAATAGCTACGACTGAAGATGGAGATTTTAGGTTGTTATTAACCAATGAAAACTTAGAAGACACGTTAGTGATTTCCACTATTGGTTATAAAACATTTAAAATACTTGTTCGAGATTATATCCTACAAAAAGAGAAAATAATTGCCCTAGAAGAAGAAGTAGGAGTGTTGGATGAAGTTACTTTGACTGCATCAATTTTTTATGTAAGAAAGGCACTAAAAAACCTTAAGAATTCGACCGTAAGTCAACGACATCAACTGAATTTGTTGTACAGAAGATATTCTACAGAAGACCATAAAACGCGTTTTTTTGTTGAACATTATATCAAAGCTATTGATAGAGGTCCAGTTTCAAATGCTTTTGTTGAAATGGAAATCACTCAATCAAGAAAATCAGCAGATTACAGATTTGTAAAACAGACTCAGAATGTTCACGGGATTAAAATTATGAACCGGATTAATGTGGTTAGGAAAGGAATTTCTGTTAAAAAATATAAATGGAAAAATGTTGGAGGAACTACCTATGATGGAGAAGATATCATTATTATTGAAGGATCAAGATGGAAAGGAGATGCTTTAAGGCTCTATATTGGAATGGATACGTATGGTATTTATAAAATTGAAAATTCAGATTTGAATGCTATTTATATCTATAAGAAAAATTCTGAAGGAAAACTATTTCTAAGCTATCATAGTAGAGAATGGAAATCCAAAAAAAACATTTCAAATCAACTTAAAACGCAATTGAAAAAGAAAAATAATAAGGTGAATTTATCTTATAGGCATGAAATGTTTGTCCTTGATATTGAGACTGATAAGAAGAAATTCGACATAGATGTTCCAATTCAAGCCAATAAAGACATTGCTAACTATAAGATTCCTTTTAATGTTACTTTTTGGAACAATTTTGTAGCTCCACCTGAAACAGAATTTTACAAAAAAAGCATTAAAGAAATAGAATCTATTTATGGTGTACCAATTGAAGTGCAATTTAAAGTAGTTAATAAATAGAAATTACTTTTTCCAAGTATCTGTTCTAAAAGGTGAAATAGGAAACCCTTTTGAGTCGTATAGGTTTACATTTTCAGGATTGTTTGCCCAAGCATATCTTACAGTGACAGGCTTTTTAACTTTAGGGCTCCAAACATAAATTTTATCGTCTTTAATCACAGCTTCAGCCCAAACAAATTTCTTATCAACGCCTGCAATAGCAAAATGTTTTAAAGGTAGCTTTCCTTTTTTTATCAAGTTGTATTGTGAAGGTGAAAAAGAAACTTCAATTCCATTATTAACAATCTTCATTGATTTGTAATATGGAGATTTCGAAACTTTTTTGGAAGCATAAATCAATCTATTGGCTTCTGAAGCTAAACGAAACCCGACATCTTTTTTGTTTTTAGGGTGAATGTCATTTTGTTCGCCAACATCAATAATAACTGCCATTCCAGTTTTAGAAAGTTTTAAAGTATTGGTTTGTGCTTCTCTAAGCATTGCCCAATTACTCGGTAATGGATTTTTTATAGGTTTTTGAAAGTTTGCCAATTGTACAAATAGAAAAGGGAAATCACCTTGCTTAAAGTCAGCTCTCCAACCTTGTATCATTGCAGGAAACAAGGTATTATATTCCTTTGCTTTGCTGGCATTCCCTTCTCCTTGATACCAGATTGCACCTTTTATCTTATAATTTAATAATGGAGAAATCATAGCGTTATATAATCCTGTAGGTTTCCTGTTTAACTGTTCTGGTCTAGCCAATGGCTTTAATTGAATTCCTAATTTTAGTTTCCAAGTAGTGTTTAATGGTATTTTATTTCCGTCGACAACTAAATTCATAGGATTTCCTTTAATAAACCCTCCATTTCCTCTATAAGCCAATACTCTTATTGCAATGGTGTTTTTTCCTTTCTTTAAAAGGTTTTTAGAAAAGTTATAGTTTCTGATTTTAAATTTATGATCTGTTTTTCCTGCAAATACTCCATTTACAAAAACGGAATCAGCATCTGAAATTCTACCTAAATTTAGGACCACAGTCTTAGAAGAAGGAGAATTTTCAAGTACAATCGTTTTTCGAAACCAGACAGCACCTTTCTTATTACCAATCGTTGAATTCCAGAAATTAGGTAATTTGATGGTCTTCCAATCAGAATCATTGCTGTTTTTAGATTTCCAGTTCCCTGTAATTCCTTGGTCTTTTGCTATTGCTTCAGCAATCCATTTTTTCTGATTGTTTTTGTTTTTAAGTTCTATGTTTTTTAGTGCTGAACCTTTTTTAAGTAGTTGCGCTTCTTTATAATAATATGGAAACTTTTTGATGGCTTTTTCAGAAGTCCACGCTTGAGCAGGCGTGCCTCCCCAGCTTGAATTGATGATGCCAATTGGAATTTTTTCTTGGGCATATATTTTTCTAGCAAAGAAATACGCAACTGCAGAGAAATTACCAACAGTTTTAGGATTGGCAGAAACCCATGTACCTCCTTTTATTCTGTGTTTAGCTTCTTTAAAACTATAACTTAAAGGCACTTTGAAATGCCTTATGTTTTGATTTGTAGAGTTGGCAATATCATTCTGATACAGTTTCTTAGAACTCCTCAGTTCATAAGACATGTTAGATTGGCCTGAAGCCAACCAGACATCACCAATTAGAATATTGTTTATCGTAATTTTATTCTTTGCAAGAATCTTCATTTCATGAGGTCCTCCAGCTTTTAATTCAGAAGTTAAAATATGCCATTCGCCATTTTTATTTGCTTTGGTGGTATATTTTTTTCCAACGAAATATATTTCAATCTTTTCATTGGCAGCTGCCCAACCCCAAATTTTGATCTCAGTATTTCTTTGTAAAATCATACCATCACTTATCAATTTTGGTAATTTTACTTGACTATTGATTGTTGTGAATAGAAATAGGAAGAATAAATGAACAATATTTTTAATAATAATTTTCATAATGATTACTTTACTTCAATAGTGTATGTCCCGCTTTTTATAGCAATGTTTGTTGAGCCTTTTACTGCTTTGTCATTTATAAATAGTTGTTTCCCTAAAACTAAGAAGCTTTTTGTATTTAGATTTATGAGTGTACTTTTAGGTATTGTCAACTTAAGAATGCATTGATTTTTTAAACTCCAATTTATTTTTAAAAGTCCATTTGGAGTAGGTAAAGTTGCTTTTATGTTTTTAGAATTAACCGATGGTTTTACTAGTGTAAATTCTTTTAATCCTGGTTTTGTAGGATTGATCCCTAATAAGAATTCAGTAAATAAAGCAGGAGGGAATACACTTTCTGTTTGCGCATCACTTCTGGTTCTACCACCCATAAATTTACCGGTTCTACCACTACCATCTAACCACCATTCTTCCCAAAGGGTTTGATTCGTGTTTTTGTCTAACATCTTTTTAAAACGTTCATGTAATAATTCCAAAGAAGCTTCTTCATACCCATAATAAGCCAAGCCCTTGAGTAAGAAATAAGACATAGCTGGACTCACCATAGTCATTCCATTTGCTCTTTTTATAAAATTGTGTTTCTCTTTAGATAATAGCGTTTCTGCAACTAATTTAGCTTGTTCTTTTGTAGCGCTTTTGGTTGCTAAAGCCATTGCGTTTGCATGTTCACTAAAATGTGTAGACAATTTACCATCTATCAATGCATCTGCAAATAATTGCTTTTTAGTATCCCAAAATTTTGTTTGGATTGAGTTACGAATTAGCTTGGCTCTTTCCTGATACGTTGAGCTTTCAGAGGTGTCCAACCATTCAAGAATTTGACTGTAATCTTCTAAAGCACCTAAATAATGGCCGTTTAAATTTAGATTTGCTCCACGGCGGTCATTCAATGTGTGATCTAGCCAGTATGGATAAGGCGGATTGTCAATAAGCCCTAAATCATTTGTGTAAGAATGGAGTAAATTCATCAATTTATTGGCAGAGGGAAGCAACTCTTTAACGGTTTTATAATCTCCAGAATACAATAGATAATTGTGAAGACTTCGTATCCAAAGGCAATTAGAATCTAAGATAATCATATAATCATCCTTAGCTAATGGAGCATAAGCAGGCATTATTCCGTTGGCTTCTTGCTCTTGTGCAACTTGAACTAAATATCTTCGTTGTAAAGCAGTATCTCCAAAAGTAAAATAGTTCCCTAAAGCAGCATAATACCCAGTTTGAGCATATTGACGTCTTTCTCTATAATTATCAGTATAAGCGTCAGTTGTAGTAGCTCTAATTGTCTTTTTTGAAGCTTCCCACAATTGTTTTACCCAAGGAAAATCTTCAGAGCTTATAGAACCTTGATCTTTAAAAGGATATTTTAATTGATGTAGTTCAACAGAATTAATTTTCACATCTTCAACACTCCCTGTAACAGTAATCGCTAAATACCGTGTAGGTTTAAAGTACATGGCTTGCCAATGATCATTACCCCCAGACAATATCAATTGGTCATGAAAATTTGAGTCGATGATTTTATGGGTAAACTCGTTATTGATGATGTATGGTGCAGAATATATATTTACTTCGGTGTTTTTAGTTCCTTGAATATTTAATTTAGCCATTCCGCTTTTTGCTTCTCCAAAATCGAATAAAAGAAACCAAGATTCGTTTTTACTTCCTTGTTTTAAAAATAGTACTTCTCCTTTTTTAAAGGATTTCAATAGCTGTTTGTCAATCGTAGCATCTAATAGTAAACGAGTAGCGTATTTTGCTGTCTTTTTAGCTTCAACCAAACGTGATGGGATTATATTTTGTTCAATTAAATATGGTATATCTCTTGGAATCAAGCTTGTCCAAGGTGTTGTAAGGTGTGTTGCTTTTTCATTTTTCTTTTGAGCTGGCCAACCTGAATTTCGTAGTAAAGGAAATGCGTTTTTCCATGATGAATCATCAAAATTGGTCGTATTCCAATTGTTGATTTTTTTAATCAAATCAACATGATCATTCACAAATAATTGAAACCTGTTAATAGGTGAAGATTCATTATTCCAAGACGGATCTGGACTTATTTTCCAGCTTCTATCTGTGTGAATAATTGTATTGTTAAAATTTAATTGAGCCAATAAACCTGCTCTTCCTTTTAAATGGTAAGAAATTTTGCCTTTAAGATGATGGACTTTAACTGAAATATTGTTTTTGCCTTTTTCTAATACAGAAGCAATATCTAATATATCATATGATTGATGATGAGGTGCGCTTCTTGCTGGACCTTGATTAATTGCTTTTCCGTTGACAAATAATTCATATTTAAAAGAAGCCGAGATTCTAAGAATCGCTTTTTTTGGTACTTCTTTTATATTGAAATTTTTTCTAGCTAACATTACGTCAGACTTAGTAGTTGAAGGAAGCCAAATCCATTGTGCTTTCCAGTCAACAGTATCCGTATTACTAATCTCAGGAGTTTTCCAATGACCAAGTACGCCGTGATTTAATGTTGATGTTTGAGCGAAACTTTCACAAAAAAAGCTGATTGCAAACAAAGCTACAATCAGTTTTAATTTAGAATTTTTATGTCTTTTTGAAGTGAGCATTAATCAATAAAATTAATCATGTTAAACAGCACCATTTCTGCTACAGGATCTTTACCTAAGTGGTTTAAGATTCTTAAAGTTGAAAGCAACATTTTTCCTTTACCAACATTTTTTTGCAATACATCTGCAGCCCACCAAACTTCTCCAGGGCCATTATAATGCCTAACCATTACATCATTGTTTGGGAAATGGTCATAACCAATCATACCTGCTATATATTCTCCTTTCAATTTAGATAGTGAACTACGTGGATGAATGTTTTCATACACACCGTGCATAATTTCTTCAGTAGGCAATCCTTTAAATATTGGATGTTTGGTAGTGATATGAGATTTAGCAGCCCAGCCACCTAAAGTAGCCCACTTCCCATGTACTTGCATTTCTAAAGGATTGTCAGTGTTAACTTCTGGTAATGATCTATGAAACCCTTGAACTCTTTTTCCATCTATTTCTAAAAAGATTGCCTTCCCACCATTTTTTATAAATGTTAGCACTTTTTCTACATAATTTCTGTAGCTTTTATCTTTCTTCTTCGCTTTTCCAACAATAACCAACGTGTTTTTTGATGTGTTTGTAGAAAACTGTTCAAATGCAATGCCTTTTTTTGTGAAGAACTTAGTCAATGAGTTATCAATATCTACAATGGCTATTTTTGCTTTTGGAGCTACTAATTGTTTGTTAGTAAATACATCAAAAGGTTGTGTATTTTTCGTGATTAATTTTCCATTAATATTTCTAACTTCAACTTTTACAGTATAAGCACCTTTATATTTTTGAGTGTTTAAGTCAGTTTTAAACAATGAAGAAATTCCTGATTTAAAACTGTTGTTGATTTTTTTTTGATATACAGTTCTGCCTCTTTTATTTACAATCTTAATTGAAACAGTAGTATTTTCTTCTGCTAATTCATTAACTCCAAACACCTCAATGTTAGCGCCTTGATCTGCATATGCATTTCTTGGGAGAATTCTTATTGGTGCTATTTGTTTTTGATTAGCCTCTTTAGTCATCTCATAAACCAGCGTTTTTGGGTTTCTCCATAAATCTAGTAAACCAGCACCAATCACCCAATCTCCACCAACCAATGCATGAACACAATACCCAGCAACTGTAGCGTTTAGTCGTGTTGCTTCCAGCATTCTTTTATTAGCAATTCCGTGCATTTTTTGTTGCTCTAAATAAAAAGCTTCAATGTCTGGATAGATTTTATCAAAACCAACCTTTTTCAACGCCTTTTTATAACTCTCATTCAATTCTTTATGATAAATCGTCGGAGCAACAATTGGATTTCCTTTTGCTGCAAACTCTTTATTATTTTGAACTAAGTTTGGTGTACTTCCATACCCGATTTCAGAAACATAGGTCATCATACCCGGCACAACATTTCTACCATAACCTTTAACTCCTTTTAATCCTTTTTTGGTTAACTCTTTTGTTGTTTTAGCCGTAGCTAAATAACCATCAAACTCTTCTTTGTTTACTTGTGAACCACTGTAATGATGAATATCATTGAATTTTTTAGGTGTTCTTTCATACGGTAAGTATATGTTAGCGCCTTCTCCCCAACCGCCAGATTCGTCTAAAATCACTCTGGTTGGATCTAACTCTCTTGCTAAAACCGACATAGAATTAAGCATTTGAGAAAGTATTGGTCTATTGATTTCATTAAATAACTCCCACTGAACGATACTTGTTCTATTGCGATTGTTTAAAATAGTTTGTCTTAATTCGTTTTCTACAACAAACGATAATCTAGGAGTAGAGATAGGTCTAAGCATGCATTCAACAGCTAAACTTCCAACTGTTAAAACACCCATTTCATCACATAAGTCTAGCCACATTTGAGGCGCTGGTTTTCTCCAAGGGCGAATCATATTAAAACCTGCTTCTTTAGCGAGTTTAATTTCTTTGATTGCCATTTCTTTGCTGTCTGGATATGCTAAGCCAACAGGATATAAGCCTTCAAAAAAAGAAGCTTTTAAATAGATTGGCTTTCCGTTTAAATAAAATTTATCATTTACAACGGTAAATTCACGCATTCCAAATCTTGTAGACCAAGAATCTGCTATTTTATCATTATTTCGAATAAATACTTTAGCTGTATATAAATAAGGGTTGTCTGTATCCCAGTAGGTGGCATTTGGTATTTCTAAATCCCATTTTAAATTATTTTTACCAGGATATGCTTTGATGTCTTTAGTTTTTGAGACTACGGTTTTTCCTTCTTTGGAGATAATATTTACGGTTACTTTTGTGTTTTCAACATTGGTTAATACATTTTCAATTTCTATATTAAAAGTCGCAGTATTCGTTTTTATTTTTGGTTCTATAAAAACATCTTTTATTCCTGTAGTTCCTTTTGCGCTAATAGAAACAGATTGCCAAATACCTCCAGTAATTGCTCCACGCCACATTGGTACTTCTTGCCTCCCTAGACCATCAATATTTTTATCAGTTAAAATAATAGGGCTAATTACTCGAACAATTAAAGTGTTCTCTTTTCCTAATTTCAGAAGTTTATCTACTCTAAATTTAAATGCTGTATATCCTCCTTCATGAAAGCCTACTACTTGATCGTTTAACCAGATTTCAGATTTGTAATTAACAGCTTCAAAAGCTAGTTCTACAACTTTTCCTTCCCAACCTTTAGGGGCTGTAAATTTCTTTCTGTAAATACCAGCACCTTCATAATTCTTTTCGAATTGCTCCCAACAACTAGGTACAGATATTTCTTTAACTAAATCACTTTTACTAAAATTTTCATCTAAGAACCATTTCTCTTTTACTCCTTGATTCTTATCATCAAAAATGATTTCCCATGTTCCATCAAGAGATATTGTGTCTTCTTTCTGTTGCGAAAAAGAGCCATAAATGCTGGTTAGCATTAGTAAAAACAGGATACTATTCTTTATTGTTTTTTGATGCATTCTATTCAATTTATAAGCGATTACAATTCAAACTTCAAACCATAATAATGATGGTGAAGTTACTAAAAACAAATATTAAGAATCTATGAAAATATGTTTTTGCTAATTCTATCCATAAAGTGTCAGAATTTACCTTGAAATTGACTTAAAAACTTGTTTTGATAATAATTCAAGTCCAATAGTGTAAAGAAATTGTATTCAAATCAATTAAATACCCTCAGTGAAATCCTTTTTGGATTTATTTTGAGAAAACTTTTCTTCATTGTAAGATTTAGAGGCATTTTTTGCAATAGATAGCGTTTTCCAGTCCTTGTTTTTTGCCATTTTTCCAATCACAACTATTTGTCCAATGTGATAAGAATAATGACACAATTGCCTGTTAATAGCTTCTGCAATGGTATGACTTTCGTTTCTGATGTACACTAAAGTATTTCTGTTTTCAGAAGTGATTTTCTCTAAATTATGAAACAAACATTGCCAGCCTTTTTCCCAATCAGCAATCATTTCCTCTTTTGTGTTATAGCTGTTTACAAATTCATCATCTCTATTTCTCCAAGACTTTTCACCATCTTCGGTTAAAAAATTTGTCCAACGAGATAACATATTCCCAGAAATGTGTTTTACTAAAGTGGCAACAGAATTACTTTCTTCATTGTATTGCCAAAAAAGTTGTGCTTGAGTTAATTGATGAAAGGTTTTGTCTCCTAAGCTTTTGTTATATTTAAATTGCTTTATAACGCTAGGTAAATAAGAATTGTCCATTATAATTATAAGAATTATTTATATAAATAAAGGTACACTATTCTTTGCTTTTTTTAGCAACAAACTCTAAAGCAGCACCATTAATGCAATGTCTAACTCCTGTAGTTTCTTTGGGTCCATCTTCGAAAGAATGCCCTAAATGGCCACCGCAAGTAGAACACTTTAATTCGGCACGGGCATAGCCAATTTTATAATCTACATCCAAAGAAACATTTCCTTTGATGGGTCTATCAAAAGCAGGCCAACCTGAATGTGAATCGTATTTGTGTTCAGATGCATATAAGGGAGTTTTACAGGCAGCGCATACATAGACTCCAGCAGCATAGTTTTTGTTTAATGTACTAGAAAAAGCGTTTTCTGTACCTGATTTTCGCAACACATAGAATTGAAGTGCTGTCAATTCTGATTTCCATTGCAGTTCAGTTTTGACTATTGTATCCGGTTTTTTGCTTTGAGCAGTTGTATTAAGCGTACATAGTACGATAAGGCTTAGAAAGAAAAAGGAATTTTTTAGTCGTTGCATTTGATAAAATTAAAATGGAATACATCGTTTTTGTCGAGTCAAGTTTCAGCAGCTTACAGAACCATATTTATGGTCAGAGATCTGTTGAGTGAAAGATAAGGTATTCGCAAGCATTCAAATTGCCGAAAAGATAATTTTATAGTACCTTGGCCTACCTAAACAAACTTAAATGCCTTCTTCATGTTAAAAATTGGTGATAAAAAACTAATCAATGCTTGGTCTTTTTATGACTGGGCAAATTCTGTATACTCTTTGGTGATTAGTACTGCTATTTTTCCACTTTATTTTGGAGCCATTATAAAAGGTCAAAAAGCTACTTTTTTAGGAACAGAATGGGAGCATTTGACTTCTTTGTATAGTTACGCCTTGTCATTTTCGTTTTTGATCGTTGCCTTTATTTCACCGATTTTATCCGCCATTGCAGATTATACAGGAAACAAAAAGAAATTCATGCAGTTTTTCTGTTATATGGGGTCTGTATCTGTTATGTGTTTGTACTTTTTTGATGGAATTGAAACCCTTTGGGTAGGTATCGTATTTAGCGTGTTGGCAAGTATTGGTTTCTGGGGAAGCTTGGTTTTTTACAATGCCTATTTGCCAGAAGTAGCTCGTCCAGATCAGCAAGATGCTGTGAGTGCAAGAGGGTTTATCTACGGATATACAGGTTCTGTACTACTACTGATTGTGAACTTGGTAATGGTGATGAAGCCTGAAATGTTTGGAATTGACTCTGGAATGGCATCTCGAATTTCTTTTGTGATGGTAGGACTTTGGTGGATGGGATTTGCACAGATTACTTTTAGAAGATTACCCAACAATGTATTTCATAAAAAGCCAGAAAAAGATTATATCTGGAAAGGCTTTCGGGAACTAAAAATTGTAGGAAAAGAAATCAATGGGTATCCAACCCTAAAAAAGTTTTTAATCTCCTTTTTCTTATTAAGTGTGGGAGTGCAAACCATTATTTTAATGGCAGCCATTTTTGGTTCTGATGAGCTAGGAATCGACTCCACAAATTTAATCATTACCATATTATTAGTACAGGTTGTTGCCATTTTTGGTGCAGCTATTTTTTCTAAAATCTCAAAAAAACTAGGAAATATAAAGGCGTTAAAAATTACCATAGTTGCTTGGATGGTTGTTTGTTTTGCGGCTTTTTTACTTGATAAAAGTCAAGAAAATGTTGCGTTGTACTTTTATGGACTTGGAGGGATGCTTGGCTTGGTGCAAGGTGCCATACAATCATTAACACGTTCTACCTTCTCAAAGTTATTGCCAGAAACAGAAGATCATGCTACCTATTTTAGTTTTTATGATGTAACAGAAAAAATTGCCATTGTATCTGGTACATTTGTCTATGGCTTGTTATATGCCATTACAGATTCTATGCAATGGTCTGTATTGTCTATGGGTCTCTTTTTCTTAGCGTCTTTTATTATTATTAGCACTATGAAAAAAACAAAATATGTACAATAAGTTTATCGATATAAACAATGCTTTACAAGCGCGCTTCGATCCAGTTTTTTAACTCGTAAAAATTTTGAGGTGAAATTCCATGACCAATAGGGTATTCAGTATATACATTTTGTAAGTTGTGTGTTGATAAAAATTCAGGCGCTTTTCGAGCCCAATCTACAGGCAATACTTGATCTACTGATCCGTGAGAAATAAAATAATCGGTATCAATATTTAATTCAGAAATGTTTGATGGCGCCAACGTGTCATTGATATAACCGCTCAAGGCTAGTACGTGTTGCACTTTGTTTGGGTAGTTAAAGCTAAAAGCATAGCTTAGTATAGCGCCTTGGCTAAAGCCTAATAAAAATGTATTGTTTGCATCTGTGTTGTAGCTTTCTTTTATCGAGTCAATAAAAGTAGCGATTTTTGTCAAAGATACTCTGGCTTCGTCCAGATCAGAAAATTTTTCATTATTTCCGTCAAGGTTAATTGCATACCAAGCATGTCCTCCAAAAGACATGTCATAGGGAGCTCTTGCGCTCACAATCAATAATTCGTCTGGTAATTCGTCTGCAAATGAAAACAGATCTAATTCGTTGCTTCCGTAACCATGTAGTAAGATTAAAAGAGGTGGCTGTTCTAGTTGTTTTTTGGGTTGACGAACAACATAATGCAATTCAGAATTCATTCTTTTTTGTTGATTTTTAGTGGAGAATCAATTGACTTTTCGCGAAGATTCCGTAAGCTTTTCCGTTTAATTCTTTTCCTATAAATGCACTGTTCTTAGACGTGGATAAAATGTTTTTTGTGTCAAATGTATAGGAAGTGTTTGGGTTGAAGAAGGTAAGGTCTGCAATTTCTCCTTCCTTAATGGCTGCTTGTTTGATGTTGAAACGTTCTCTTGGTTTTGTTGTCAAACAAGAGATGCTGTCTTCCAGCGAAAGTACAGAGTTTACAGCTCCGAAAAGACTTTCAAGTCCAATGGTTCCGTTTTTAGCAGCGCTAAACTCTACTTTTTTATGCTCGATGTCAATAGGGTTGTGGTCAGAAGTAATCATGTCGATACTGCCGTCTTTTATTCCTTTGATAAGTGACTTGCAGTCTTTTTTTGTTCTGAGTGGTGGAGTTACTTTTGAATTTGCGTCAAAGGTTGCTAATTCATCATCTGTAAGCGTTAAATGGTGTGCGCTAACACTGCACGTTACATTCAGTCCTTTCTTCTTTGCTTCTTTAATCAGAGCAACAGATTTTGCAGTACTGATAGTCGGAATGTGTAATTTTCCGCCTGTATATTCTAATAAAAAGAGATCTCTTGCAATTTGTATGTGTTCTGCCAAATCTGGAATTCCATTCAGTCCAAGTTTTGTGCTATTTACGCCTTCGTTAGCCAATCCTTCTCCTGCGATGGATGTGTTTTTAGGAAAGCTGATTACCAATCCGTCAAAATTTTGAGCATATTGCAATGTGATTTTCATCAGATTGTCATTGCTCATTGGTTTGTTGTAATCTCCAAAAGCAATGGCACCTGATTGTTGCATGTCAAACAACTCAGCCATTTCTTTGCCTTCACTTTTTTGTGTGAGTGCTGCAATTGGATACAGGCTCGTGGCAGAACCGTTTGCTTTGTTCTTTAAAAACTCTACGGAAGATTTGTTGTCTACAACAGGCTGTGTGTTGGCGTTGACACCCACAGCTGTAAAACCGCTTTTTGCGGCAGTAGCAAGTCCGTTGATAATGGTTTCTCTTTCTTCAAAGCCAGGTTCTCCAAAAGAGACACTCGTATCAAACCATCCGCAAGAAACATGCAGATTGTCTAACGATACAAGGGTGTATTCTGGTTTTGTTGGAATGGAATCTTTGATTTTTGTAATTACACCATTGGTAATTAACAGGTCTTTTTTTTGATTATGAAATGGACTAGAAGGGTCTATAATGGTAGCTAATTGTATAAGCGTACTCATGGTTTAAAGAATTTTAAAATCAGAATTTCAAAGAACAAAGATACAATGGCTAATGCTAAAAACCATTTCCAAAGCCAAGTAACTTTGTTTTTTTTATAAATTTCTTGCAATGTTTCTTGAATTGAGTTTGAAAAATTAAGATTTTCAGTAGCTTTTAGTAGGTTTTTAAGGTCTAAAAACTGGAGTAAACTTTCTTGATTGTTGTAGTTAAAAGCAATCGTTTCTAATGTGTCTTTTTTGTTGTTAACGGTATATAAGCCAGTGTTTTTAGGTTGTTCGAGTGTTTTTAAACGTACTTTGTGTGGGTAGACTTGTTGCTGCGGGATAAATGAATTCGTGCCATTTTTAATGGATAAAATTTCATTTTGTCCAATGGTTGTAAAAACATCAATATTATTCTCGGCTCCAATGGTGTAATACAGTTTACTGCTTTTAACGCTGCGTTTCCCAAAATTATAAAAAACAGGAACTACCAAAGGAGAATTAACAAAGTTGCTATTCGTGGTATTTAAAGGTGCAGAAATCCAATAAATACTTCCTTTTTCAGTTGGTAATTGATTGATAAAATCTTGCTGATTTTCGAAACCGATAATAGCTTCAGCCTTTTTAAAGGTGCCTCTGTAGCTGGTTTTTACATATGGATACTGGAAATTTTGAATACTTTTGGTGAATACATTTTTAAAAAAAAGATTTTCAAAATGGATGTCCGTGATTTTTAATGAATCATTTCGTTTTCCTGTAATTTTTCCGACGGCTACTTGTTTAAAAAAGGAGTTGTATGATTGACGATTGATCTCTTTTGCTGGAATAATAGCAATGCTTCCATCTGTTGACAGATGTTCTTTTAAATAGTCAGCTAAAGTAGGGGAAATACTCTTTAGTTCATTTAAAATGATAAGCTCTTGTTTTTGAATGAGATTGTAATCAATATTTTTGAGTGAGGTCGTCTTGAAATTGAATTCGTTTTTCGAATATATTCTTGTTAAAAATTCCGGCGTATTTCCAATGCTCAATACATTGATTTTTGTCGTTGAATTTATCGCGAAATAAAAGCGATTGTCAAAGGCAAAAGTGTCGTCAAAATCTAGTGTGATTTTTCCATTGAATTTTTGTTGATTTTGAATGGGGAATAGGATGCTTTTTGTTTCGTTCTTTTCAATTGAAAAGGATTGTTTTGTGATGAGTGTATTGTTGTTGAAAAGTGCAATTGGAATGTTTTCTTTTGCATCTCCTTGATTTTTTACAAGAATATGAATTGTAAAATCACTGTTGTTTTTTGGTGTTGTAAAAACATGATCAATGGAAAGGTTGTTTTTTTGCTCTGATTTGAGTTGGACAAACGAAATTGATGATGTTACATTTGTAAAGTCAGCAATGTTGTTTGGTATAATTTCTTGAAAATCAGAAATTAAAACTATTTTATATAAAGTTTTTGTTTCAGTGTGTTTTAAGTTGTTTATTTGAAGCAAAATATTTTTTAAAGAACGGGATGTTGCTTCAGGTTGTAGTTTTAAGAGTGTATTTTTGAATTCGATAGCATTCATATCCTTGTAAAAAGAATTAGTTGTCAGCAAATGATAGCTCATTTCTTCGGAGCTATTTTCTATAAGGTCTTTGATTGCATTTTGCAATAAGTTTCCCTTTTTTCCTTTTGCAGTTGTACTTAATGAGTTGTCTAAATAGATAAAAATATGCTGTTTATTTGTATTCGTTTTATCGCTGAAATAAGGTTGAGAAAAAGCAATAATTAGTGCTGTAAAAAGCAAGATTCTAGTCAACAAAATAAGCCACTTTTTTAGCTGTGAACTCTTGCGAGTTTTATGTACGATTTTTTGTAAAAAAGCCACATTGGTAAACGCTATTTTTTTGAACTTTTGCAATTGAAATAAGTGCACCAAAATCGGAATAATAAGGAGTCCTAAAAAGTATAAAATTTCAGGGTACTTGAATTGCATCTACTAGGATTGAATTTCAAATATAGACAAAGTTAAATGACTGTAAGGAGTTGTTAAGCACATTTTAAAATAATTCAAACGACATTAATATGCCGTTAAAGCATGCGTGTAAAGCCATGGCCCATAAAAGTCCGAAGCGAACACGAATATAGCCTAAATAAAACCCTAAGAAAACCTGTGGAGCTAATAGAATAGGGCTAAAAAGGAGTATTCTTGATGTCAGTTCATAGTTTGTGATGTGTATGAATCCGAAGAGAAGTGTAGATGTATATAAAGCAATTTTAAAAAATCGTTGCTTTTTAAATAGTGTCAAAGGAGCTCTGAAAATGGTTTCTTCAAATATAGGAGCAACAGCAACCGTTAAGAAAAAGACAAAAGAAAAAGAGTATTTCTCCATGATGTCCTCCATGGCGTGACTTTCTATAGAAACCATATTGGTTACAGTCAAAATTCCAATAATCATAGTAAGTAGAAAGCTGCTAATAAAACTAATTGCCAGAATATGCCCGAATTTACGGAATCGGTAGTTGAAATTTGGATTGGGATCTTTTTCTAAAGCAGGGTTCTTTATGAATTGTATAATCTCTCTAAACGTTTCTGTCATATCAAATAATTACACCGTCTTTCATCACTAATTTTCTGTCTGCCATATTTGCCAGGGATTCGTTATGTGTAACAATCACGAAGGTTTGCCCATATTCATCGCGAAGTCTAAAAAACAATTCGTGTAGATTTTTTGCGGATGCTGAATCTAAATTCCCGCTGGGTTCATCGGCCAAAATTACTGAAGGACCATTGATCAAAGCTCTTGCTACTGCAACGCGTTGTTGTTCTCCTCCAGAAAGTTGATTGGGTTTGTGATGAATTCGGTTTTTCAATCCTAGGAAATTTAAAATTTCTAATGCTTTTTTTTCGGTTTCTTTTTTTTCTTTTTTGGCAATAAATGCAGGAATGCACACATTTTCTAATGCCGTAAATTCTGGTAATAACTGATGGAATTGAAAAATAAATCCGATATGGCGGTTTCTAAACGTTGAAATCTCTTTATCGGTAGTGTTTTTAAGTGAAATACCATTGACAATCAATTCAAAATTGTTGTTGTTTTGAGGTTTGTCTAAGGCGCCTAAAATTTGCAATAACGTTGTTTTTCCAGCTCCTGAAGGACCAACAATAGCAACAATTTCTCCTTTTTTAATATAAAGGTCTAGTCCTTTTAAAACGGCTACTTCTCCGTAGTATTTATGAATGTTTTTAGCTTGGATCATACGGTGTCTTTCTGCAAAACGAAAGTATTAAAAATAAGTTGATTATCATCAAAAAGGTTTCATAGGTTTTGTTTTCATGAGGCCTCTTGTTTTGATAATGTATTCTGTGAGATCAATTATAATTTAGGTGAATAGTTTGTAAATTAATAAACGGCCTGTTAATTTAATAATGTCGCATTTTTATAAAAATCTCTTATTTTAATTTGTACTTTTGTGGCTGTTAAAAAACATTCTTAAAATGAATTTACACGAATATCAAGGAAAAGAAATTTTAAATAGTTTTGGCGTTAAGATTCAACGTGGAATTGTAGCAACAAATCATAAAGATGCTGTTGATGCCGCAAAACAATTGACCGTAGAAACTGGTACTAGTTGGTATGTGGTAAAAGCACAAGTTCATGCAGGTGGACGTGGAAAAGGTGGTGGTGTAAAGCTGGCAAAAAGCTTGGAAGAAGTGGAAACAATTTCCAATGCTATTATAGGAATGATGTTGGTAACGCCTCAAACCTCTGCAGAAGGAAAAAAAGTGAATCAAGTCTTGATTTGTGAAGATGTATATTATCCTGGTGATAATGAGCCAGAAGAATATTATATGTCGGTGTTATTAAATAGAAATACAGGTAGAAACATGATCATGTATTCTACAGAAGGAGGAATGGATATTGAAACCGTTGCAGAAGAAACTCCGCATTTAATTTTTACAGAAGAAATTGATCCAACTATGGGGCTTTTGCCTTTTCAAGCACGTAAGATTGCTTTTAATTTAGGCTTGTCAGGTGGCGCTTTAAAAGAGATGGTGAAATTTGTCTCTGCGTTGTATACTGCTTATATCAAATCAGATTCATCGATGTTTGAAATCAATCCAGTATTGAAAACTTCAGACGATAAAATTTTAGCAGTTGATGCAAAAGTTACCTTGGATGAAAATGCGTTGTATCGTCATAAAGATTATGCAGTAATGCGTGATTTACGTGAAGAGAATCCAATTGAAGTAGAAGCAAAAGCAGCAGGGTTAAACTATGTAGATTTAGATGGCAATGTTGGTTGTATGGTGAACGGAGCTGGTTTGGCAATGGGAACGATGGATTTGATCAAGCAAGCAGGAGGTGAGCCAGCAAACTTTTTAGATGTTGGAGGTACCGCAGATGCACAACGTGTTGAAACAGCTTTTAGAATCATTTTAAAAGATACCAATGTAAAAGCTATTTTGGTAAATATCTTTGGAGGAATTGTGCGTTGCGATAGAGTTGCACAAGGTATTGTAGATGCGTATACAAATATGGGAGACGCCATTAAAGTGCCTATCATTGTACGTTTACAAGGAACCAATGCGAAAGAAGCAAAAATATTAATAGACAATAGCGGTATGGAAATTATTTCTGTGACCGAGTTTCAGGAAGCGGCTGATAAAGTACAAGAAGTACTGGCTTAGTTCGTTTTCTGAGATATAGATACTAAAAAACGCCTCACAGGAACTGAAATGAATTCAGCTCGAGTGAGGCGTTTTTTAATGCTTTTTAGGTTCTTATTTTCGATACACCCATATTGTATGATCAAACTCATCTTCTAAGGTGATCAAATAGTTGTACGCTTCGTTAAGCGTCGCAAAAGAGTTCAAACTAACCAAGTAATTTCCATTTCGACTTCGTATAATAGAAATTTTCTTTCCGTCAGCATGTAAGCTTTTTTCAAAAGCAGTAGCATTCTGTTCTATTTTATAGCTACCCGCAATGATCTGATATGGCAAACTTGATACGTCTTTTTTTACAACTGATTTTTCAAAGTTTTCTACGATTTCGCTGATTTTTGATGTAGGATACTCTTCGTTTGGTTTTAGAGCACTTGCAGCTGCATAGGCTATTTTTGCCTTGGCATATTCGCTGTTTTTAAAAAGAAGATCTGCCTCAGAAATTTTGTTAGCATACTTAAAATCAACCTTTTTTAAAATGATCTCTTTGATTTTGTTGATTTTTTCTAAAGGGTATTTTTCTTCTTTTTTTAATTCCAACGCTTTTACATAATATGTTTTTGCTTCGTCATATTTTTGTTCTTCAAATAGTTTATCTGCAGTAACAATGGTTGTATTGTACGCTTTGTCATCACTACAAGAAGAAATGAAAAGGCTTATAGATAAAGAAGCAAATAAAAAATAAATAAACTTCTTAGATGTGAATGTGTTTTTCATAATACAGGTTTTTAAAAAAGAATGAGAGGGCAATTTACGAATTTAACTTGTGTTTTATTTGAGAAATCTGCATTTTTTTAAAGGTTATAGTACCTTTTTTAAGGTAGCGATTTCATCTCTAAATTGTGCAGCAGCCAAAAAGTCCAATGCTTTGGCAGCTTCTTCCATGTGTTTTCGTTTTGTGCGGATACGTTTTTCAATGTCTGGTTTTGGCAAGTATTCCAAACCTACTTCTGCCGCTTTTTGCAATGCATTGTTATATTGATATGAAGCTACCGCAGTTTTTGTCAACGAATCATCAATGGCTTTGTTAATTTGTGAAGGTGTAATGTTATTTGCGATATTGTATTCGAGTTGTTTTTCGCGTCTTCTATCGGTCTCATCCATGGTCAATTGCATGCTTTTGGTAATTTTATCTGCATACATAATGGCTTTTCCTTCTACATTTCTAGCAGCTCTACCAATGGTTTGTGTTAGTGAACGATGACTCCGTAAAAAACCTTCTTTATCAGCATCTAAAATAGCAACCAAAGAAACTTCAGGTAAATCTAACCCTTCACGTAATAAGTTGACACCAATTAAAACATCGAAGACGCCTTTGCGTAAATCACGCATAATTTCTACCCGTTCTAGTGTGTCAACATCAGAATGAATATAGCGACAGCGAATCGAAACTCTTGTTAAATATTTGGTCAATTCTTCTGCCATTCGTTTGGTTAAAGTCGTCACCAAGGTTCGTTGATCCTTTTCTACTCGAACTTGAATTTCTTCTATCAGATCATCAATTTGATTCAAGCTCGGCCGTACTTCTATGATTGGATCTAACAAACCTGTTGGTCTAATAATTTGTTCAACAAATACCCCTTCTGTTTTTTGCAATTCATAATCTGCAGGTGTAGCGCTTACATAGATGACCTGATTTTGAATGGCTTCTAATTCTTCAAATTTTAAAGGCCTATTGTCCATTGCAGCCGTCAATCGAAAACCGTATTCAACCAAGTTTTCTTTCCTGCTTCTATCGCCGCCATACATTGCATGGGTTTGCGGAATGGTTACATGGCTTTCATCAATAACCATCAGATAATCCTTCGGAAAGTAATCCAACAAACAGAAAGGACGTGTACCTGGTTCTCGTCCGTCTAGATATCGAGAATAGTTCTCGATTCCCGAGCAATACCCTAATTCACGAATCATTTCTAAATCAAATTCCGTTCGTTCTTTTAAGCGTTTTGCTTCTAAATGCTTACCAATTTCTTTAAAATAATCAACTTGTTTGACCATGTCATCTTGTATCAAGTGAATGGCATTTTGCAATACATCTGGAGAGGTCACAAACAGGTTTGCTGGGTAAATAGTGAGCTGCTTAAACTTTTCTATGACTTTATTACTTTCTAGATCAAAGCTTTCAATTTCTTCAATTTCATCACCAAAAAAGTGTACGCGATACCCATTGTCTCCATACGAGGGATAAATGGTAACCACATCTCCTTTTACCTTAAAGGCTCCACTTTTAATATCGAATTCAGTTCTGGAATACAAGCTTGTTACCAGTTGATGTAAAAATGTGGTTCTGGAAATAAGTTGTCCAACTTCAATCGGGATGATATTTTTTTTAAATTCAACAGGGTTTCCGATTCCGTACAAACAAGAAACAGAAGCGACGACCAACACGTCTCTTCTTCCAGAAAGGAGGGAAGAGGTGGTGCTCAATCGAAGGCGCTCAATATCTTCATTAATGGACAAGTCTTTTTCAATATATACTCCAGAGCTGGGAATATATGCTTCAGGTTGGTAATAATCGTAATAAGAAACAAAATATTCTACAGCATTGTTGGGAAAAAACTGTTTGAATTCTGAATATAGTTGTGCTGCTAAGGTTTTATTATGTGCTAATACCAAGGTGGGTCTGTCAATTTTTTCTATAACATTGGCAATGGTAAACGTTTTTCCAGAGCCTGTTACGCCTAATAAAGTTTGGTGTTTTTCGTTCGCGAAAATCCCTTCAGAAAGTTGTTTAATGGCTTCTGGTTGATCTCCGGTTGGCTTGAAATTTGAATGCAATTGGAACTTCATAGAACAAAAATACAGATACTTTTAAGATTATTTCCTTAGCAAGCTAAAATTTCCTTTTCTACTTCTGATAGTTCCTTTGGTGTCTACTAGCATTGCACTGAACCAATAATCATTGGAGGGTT